>Ga0080013_1000203_pt1 | contig 85773 bp, 107 predicted proteins | sample ETNvirenome_6_85_FD_69236 | JGI IMG/M metagenome (GOLD analysis project Ga0080013, IMG submission 69236) | Marine viral communities from the Pacific Ocean - ETNP_6_85 (SPADES assembly) (version 2) | ecosystem: Environmental > Aquatic > Marine > Oceanic | place: Pacific Ocean | collected 2013-06-19
CAACGCTGAAACTATGACATTCTTACCAGGTGGTGACGCTTATGTTACAGACCATATTATGAGAACGGCAGTTCCAAGAGAAATTGCTCCAGAAAAACCAGAAGGTAGACTAGTCGACTACATGTGGAAAGAAATCGCTGAGTACGATCCTAAAAAGATATATTGGAATCCGAGCGCTCGAGAAAGAGCAGATAGAGAAGTTAATAATATATTTGAAGAGCTCTTTGGAGAAGGAAATAGTTGGCATCATTTAATAGACATTCTCCTGTCTGGGTTTGAATCACCAGAAAAGTTAATGACAGGTCTGATTAGAAACCCTAACATCACAAAAATAAGAGACCTTTTTAGAAGATACGATCAATGGTTTCAATTACAAAAAAAGAAACACATTAAAAAAGGTTCTAGAGAGGGAAAAGATTTTAAAGAAATAAAAGATTATGGGGATGGTTATAGATGGGTACAGTTACTAACAAAAGATGCATGTCAATATCAAGGTGCAATGCAAGATCATTGTGTCGGTCAATATAATCCTACAAGCCCGCACTCAAGAATATTTTCTTTAATAGACAAGGAAGGTTACCCGCATGTAACAATAGAGATGGGTCAAAGAACATTAGGAAGAGGTTCAGCAAAAGATTCTGGAGCAGATAGACTTACTGTTGAAGATGCAATAAAACAAATAAAAGGTAAAAAGAATTCAAGACCATCAGAAAAATATCAAAAATACATTTTAGACTTTATAGAGAATCCAAAAGGTTACCCTGATGTAGAATTTTCTAAAGACAGGGGTACTATACCTCATAAGTATGCACATCAAATACAAAAACAGTGGCCTGGTATACCTCCTGGAAAGATAGCTGTAACAGGTGATGGAGAGAATATAGGTTGGGTATTTCATGATGAACTAGAAGTATATGTACCAAGAAATGAATTTCCTAAATTTTCTAAATTTTATCAAAAAGAACACGGGTATGACGAACCAGAAGGGGTATGAATAAAGACACACATCTAATCTGGGAAGCTTCTAGAACAACAACAACTTATAAACTGAAGTCAGATGAGGTAGATGTGGATGTACCCTCAGCAAACTCAGATATAAAACAGCTGAAAGACTGGTTACAAGAATTTTTGTCTCAAACATCAATGAAAGCATCCCAAGCGGAGAGGACTGAACGTGTGACAAAACAATGGTTAGCAGTAAAAGAATTAGCTAAAGAAAAAATTCGAGATGAACTCCGACCGGCCAAAATTGGCCGGCAAGGCGTCCCCCGCGGCACCCGAATGGCAAAAGAAGTAGAAGAGTTATCACAATTAATAAAGAGGGTAGATGGTTATGTGAAATTAGGCAAGGTGTCGGTCAAACAGGCTGATTTAATGGACCAGGCCAAAGCCGGGTTGGCCGAGTCAGAAAGAATAATGGCACAGGCAGGTTTGAAAAAACCTTACCCTGAACCAAGACCAAGAGGGGTAAAGATTACAATACACAATCCAACATATATTAAATTAAATGGTGAAGAATTTAATACTTTTCATAATGACTTGGCTAATTATATAAAAGATAATAAACTAAAGGTTGTAAGTTTAGGTGAAGGAGGTGGCTTGAAAAGTTTGAACCCATTAACTAAATCAAATGCCGCTAAAAATTGGTTAGATATATCAGATAAATTATTAGTAGAAAGGGTATCAACTGATGATATAAGTGGGTGGGATCCTAGCGCTTCTGTTACTAATCCATTTAAACCTTCTAGCGTTATGCATGATGAAATGCGTAAAAAAGCAAAAGCTTTTTTACCGGTAAGTAAAAATGAACATTACATTAGTGTTTATTCACCTGAATTGTTTGGAGAAGATCCAAACGCACCCAAAGCAGGATTAACTAAAAATCAAGTTTCGGACATAATTGAAAATATTGCAGGAGACTCCATCAGCATGTCGCCGGCGAATCAAGAGAGTCTGATGAGATTATTAGATAAGGTAGCAATAATAAAAATGGGCATGGATCGCCTAGGCGATCACAAGCTCGACCGGCGAGAGAAAGATTTGGTAGGGTCTTATAAAATTGAATTAGTATATGCTGATGATGATAGTAACCCTCCTCTAAACGATTTATATGATAGTACCATTCCATTAGAAATTAAACGCTTTATAGATCTGTGGATCGTGAATATAAATAATAAATCAACATTTAAAGAGGGTGAAAAATCTGAAACTTCTTCTCTTACTCGATCAAGAAGTAGTTCTCTTATTGAAAAAGCAAAACAAGAAAACATAGAAAAATATGGTGCCCTTACTTGTACGAAATGCGGAATACAACCTGCTATAGACTATTATCAAAAAAATCAAAAAGTGTCTCCTTCTTTAGCTAGTAAAATAATAGAAGGTCATCATATTCACGGTGTAAGAGAAACAGAACAAGCAACAACAGAAGACATAGAGATACTATGCAGTAACTGTCACATATATGAAACAAGAATTTCCAACTAACTTTAAAGAGTATTTTTTAACTGAAATAAGTCAGATTGAAAAAGAAACGTCGTATGAAGATGCTCTTAATGCTGGTGTGTTTAAGACTACAGATGACATTAACTCAATTGCAGTAAAAATGGGTTGGGAAAAAAGACCAGCAAATGTTAGTGACGCAGAAAGAGGTTTAGGTATTCAGAGAAGACCAGGGCAAACTAGAGACAGATCTAAAAAGACATTTTATAAAGAAGGTACTTTTGTAGAAAGATTAAACAAAATAGGAAAAAGAGACCATAAAGTAAGAAATGAAAAATTAGCAAGTTTTGGTAACGACCCAGTTTATTGCGAAGTTTGTGGCTTTTACCCATTAGATGAAAGATTTAATGAAATATATCCTAACGTTAATGAACAAAACTATCTTTCTATGTTTGATGTGCATCACATAAAAGATATTGCAGAAGGTGAAAGATATACTGATCCAATAGAAGATACAATTGTTGTATGTGGTAATTGTCACGCAACAGCACCCAAAGAAAAATGAATAAAGACACACAACTAATATTTGAAACTTATGTTAATGAAGCTTTTGATAAGCCGTATGATTATGAATACAATACTGATCGACGAAAAGTTGGTAAAAATGTAATAGGTGTAGCTCCAGAAGACCCTTATCAAAAAGTAATCAGTTTTGAAGTAGACGATGTAGAAAATCCTTATAGAGTAGATAATGTTTTTAATAAAGAAGACATTCTTCTAAATTATGTGGTGGGTCAAAATAGAAACTATGCAAGAGAATTTGTTGATGAATTTTACCCGGAGGCACTAAAGCCAGAAAGTGCAAAAATAACTGAATTTCATTTTCAAGATGATAATGGTATGATTGGAAAGAATGCTCAAGCTGGTCATAAAGCAACTAGAGTAATTAGTACAATATTGAACATCGTAGGTGAATTTGTAGTTAAAGAAGAACCACATGTTCTTCTAATTACTGCTTGGTCTGATGATAAAAATAGAATTTCTTTGTATGACACGTTAATTAGAAAGATGATTAAAAATCATCCAGGATATTTCTATCATTCTGATACAGACGGTAGACAAAAAAGATTTTGGGTTTACAATTCTAGAATGGTACCATACTTCGAAAACGAATCATTTCATGAATTGTTAGAACGAAACGCCCATACTGACGACCACTTCGCGTAACTTCTTATTATCTAACGGCTCCCGGTTCGTGTTTTTCAGGGGTACCAACAGCAGGTAGAAACGGGTGCGGTGGATTATGAAGCTCTTCTTGTTTAATAGACCTTATTCTCAAAGTATCTACATGAGCTTCCATTACTTCCATATCCTTTTCAATAAACCGTAAACGCATATTTTGTTCTGCATCATCCGGTAGTGCTCCTAGTTGCCCTAAAGGCCATTTCACTCTAAAATCTGAATTCATTTCTACAGCGTCTTTCATTCTCAAAACGTCGATTTCTAATTGACCAATCTTGGAATGAATTCCAAAGTATCCCCATACTGCCATCGCTGCTACTACTACTATCTGTATTAACCATTTTAGATTGATACCCAGACTCGTATCATCATTAACTTTTGGTGCATCCATGTGATTATTTAATTCATTTTACAGTTGATTTTTTAGAGAGATATCCTATCCTTATCTCATGGTTAGATATATAATACCTTTTTTAATTGCCGGTTCTGCATATGCAGAAGATACCCCTCCGCATGCACCAATGAAAAAAATATTACCTCCTGTTTTACATGAAAAGGTGCTGACTAGAGAAGAAATAAACTCGTCTACTACAGACGGTAACTACTACCCTATCAATGATATACTATCAGAAAGGACTGTTTTTGTCCACATGACTGCCGCTCGAAAAGCTTTTATGCAATCTTTGAACTACTACAATAGAGCTTTGTTTCAAGTAGCAAAGAAAGCAACTATTGAAGCTCGCGAAAAGAATAAAAGGATTTACGTTAATATTGTAGGTGGAGAAGGTACTCCAGCACATGCTTTTAAAGGCAGGAATAATGTTTACACGACGTCAGAATTTACAAACGGACAATATACCATTTTTGCTATCACACCAGACGGTGATCTCTCTTCTGATCATTACACTCACGGAGACTATGGACAGTTAGGAAGAGATGGAGTTTCTTTTCAACATGCTATAAAAATGTTTAAAGGCATTGATATTAGTAAGGCTGTAAAACGTTCTGAACAAGTAGATAAGGATTATAATTGGGTTGTAGAAGTAAAATTACCGGATGCAACTCCTCAGGTTGCTTCATTTGACACCTATCTCGAATATGAATCTTGGTTAAATAGATATAGATACCCTGCTAAATGGTATAAAGTTAAAAAAGTCAATATGAAAGAATCTGGCGGTATGCCAGATATCAAATTGACGAGTTATGAAAAAGACTAAAAGACAAGAACTTATGAGATTAAAGAAGTTAGCTCTCAGCAACCATAAGAGAGCTCTCTCCTATTATTCTGATGTAGAAAAGCTCATAGAAGATCACAATATGCAAGATGATTTTTACCAGGAATTTCAACATAAGCTCATGATGTCGAAGTTTGCGCATTCTCATATGGATGCTTTTCACGATCATCTCAAGAAACAGTTTGACTAATGTAGGGAACTACCCTATAATTAAAGCATGATAAGGGACAATGCAAGATCGAAAGAGCTAAAGAACACAAAAGCTCTTAATCTTATCTGGATGATCAAAGAGTGGGCAGCAAATCTAAATAGAAATTTTGATGATCTAGAATGCAGTATTGATGAATTATATCCGCACTTGAAAAAGATAAAAAAGATCATTTTGAAAGATATTGAAGATGATAATTGGAAAGATGTAGCGGAGTTTAGTGACTATCTAGAAGAAGAAAATTATAAGTATTCTTATGAAAAAGATTAAAACCATTAAAAAGCCTAAACAAGGTAAAGTGGTAAGCAGCAAAGAATTCGAACCAAAAGAAAAGGAATTCGAACCTTTTAGCAAAAAGAAAAAATTTACTCCAAAAAGTTTTGAGGACTTTTACAAAAAAGACTCTTGATTAAAATAGGGAACTTTACATAATATAGATATGTTTATTGAATTGAATGAAGTAACAACAAGCGGAATTACAGCTGGTCAAAAGAGATTGATTACTATTAACGTGGATAAAATATCATCCTTTTACCCTGTAGAAAGATCAGATAATACTCAAATCAATCTCAGACGCGGAACGCTAATGGTTGAGCAAACTTACGAGCAAGTAAAGGAGATGGTGAAATGAGTGGAGGAATAACAAGAATAGCTCCAGAATCAATTATAAGCGAAATGGGCAATTGGGCATTGGAAGCAAGCAGCTCATATAATGATGGCTGGACAAGACAACATTATCAAGATCAACTCGATAAGATCTTTAAGCATGTAGATAAAATGCGAATGTCGGAAGATGAACGTCAAATACAAGAAGAAAAAAAGCATTGGATTTGTGTTGAATGCGGTAACAGTACGTTTGAGACTGATTATGATTATTTGATCCATCCTAATTTACATCTGGGTTGTGCATTAGAACAAGAGGAAGCTAATCGGGAAGATCTCGAAGGCGTATATACTAAATAGTAGTTGATTTACATTGGGAACGTCCCTATAATTATTGAGTCATGAGTAACAAAAACGAAATATTTACAGGATCAGTAGATGAGCTACTAGAACATGTCACTGTAAATCAAGATGCGTTAGTTGATCAAGCACAGAAAGCTGAAGATGCAAATTTACAAGCACTTCAGACTTTACTTGATAGCTTGGTTGAGGAAGGTCTATTAAAAAAAGAAGATATAGACGGAGAGACATTTTATCAAAATTTAGAAAACAGCGAGGAAATATAATGTTAATTGGAGACAAATTACATAACTTAGAGGACCTGATCGGTATTAAGGACTGTGACGGATTGAGCGGACCAAAAGAGATTATGCGTCGTGCGGATATGGAGTACGATGTTGTTAAAGAAGATCTAGGCAATCTAGATCGATCTCTAGATGGCTATTACGCAGTGAAGCGTACTGACAACAACCACGTCTTTAATATTGTTCGTGGTAATTACGAGGTAATTCAAACTGAAGACATTCTTCAACCGTTTGATGAAATCGTAAAGGAGACAAATGCTACCTACACTAATGCAGGTACATTGCACGGTGGAAGCAAGATCTGGGTTCAGGCAAAGCTTCCAGAGGAATTGAAGTTTGAGGATCACAAGAGTGATGGAGACATTATGGCGAGTTTTGCCATGTTGATCGTCGATCATTCTGGTATGGGTTGTAATGCAATCTTTCCTTACACTCATAGGGCTGCTTGTAACAATCAGTTCTATTCTTTTACCCAAACAGCTAAGCGCTCTGGGTTGTCAATTCGACATCACAAGAATTGGAAAGACAGGCTCGATAATGTTCGAGGTGCTTTCTTCAAAGCTATGGAAGGAAACAAAACTTTCATGAAGAAGGCTGAGAAGCTTTTGGAGTTTAAAATCTCTGAAAAGGAAGTTCGTGGTTTTGCAAATGTGATCTTTCCAGATATTCGAAAGAAGGATGAGAAGAGATCTCACGCAACAAGCCAGGAAAAGAAACGCGAAGAGATTGTAAATCTTTTTCACCGCGGTTTGGGTAACCAAGGCAAGACACGATGGGATGCATTCAATGCTGTGACAGAGTATTTGGATCACCATGCAGGTTCGAAGCGTATTACTAAAGCAATGGAGAGTGAGAAAGTCGAGAAGCGAGATAATCGCAAGACTTTTGAGCGTCGTTTTATTAGTAATATGACAGGCGGAATGAACAACAACTTGAAGCATAGAGCGTTTAACGCACTCTTGAAGGATAAGTTCCAACTCGTAGATAAGCCAGAGTTTGCTCTTAACTAAGATGTACAAGTTTAAGAAGAATAACAAGCAGTGGTTTAGGCCTGGCAAGCCTAAGCCCGCTTCTTTTTATCCGCATGATAAAGCACCAGGTGGTAACATATTAGAACCAAATGTGGAGGAAGATTGGGAGCTGCCTTGGAATAGCTATGAGTGGCCAGAGAAGAAAAAGAGGTTTGGAAAGAGAGCTCTTTATAAAACTGCTATGTTTAAAAATCGATTTGTTAGCTTGATTGACATAGACGAAAGAATTAGAAATAACAGAAGAGAAATTGTCTACACTATTTGTGATGGTGATGATGTTCGGAGAGTACCCGGAAAGTTTCTCAGAGAGTTTTGTTTATGATACAAAAAAGGTACATTGAAGGTTTAGACTTTTATAGGTTAGCTGAGTTTTTTAAGGATGAAAATAATCATTTGAAGTGTAGAGTCACTCCTAATGAAGAAGAAAGAATGGATGGTGATAGTAGACATTACATCTACGCTCATTATGTCAACGATGAATTAGTTTATATTGGTGAGAGTTCTGATCTTCTAAAAAGAAGGATGAACTTTTATTGTTGTCATCCTGGAATTACAAATGAACGAGTAAGGAAGTTTTTCAACGAAGAATTTAAGAAGAAGCCGTCCTCTGATATTTGCACTTTTATTCATATGCCAGAAAAAATACTTGTAACAGAAACTATTACAGTTAACCCTTATGTGGCAATTGAGCAAACTTTAATCAGTATGCTAAAGCCAAAGCTAAATCGCAAAGACGTATTCAGATATGGACCGACTAGAAAGAGGCCTAGAAAGTATAACAGAAAGAACTTCAAAAGATGAGTAATAAACAACTAGAAATATTCGATAAGGTAATGAAGGCAGCAAAGAAAATTGTTGAGAGAGAAGTAATGGATGATTTTGATGCTGGATACAGTTTAGCATTTACTCAATTACTTGCAGAGTTTAACGAAGAACCAACACCACTTACGACGTGGACTCCAGATGAACTCTATAAGTAAAATTCTTGCAATACTGATGCTTGGATGCGTTTCACTTAATGCCGCTCCAAAAATAGAAATACATCGCGTACATCAAAAAGTAGTTGAAGCAACCGGTCAGCCATATGGTTCTCCGGGAGGAATCTATTTCAAATACACTGGCTTAGAACCATTTTTAATGTATGGGCTTCAATATTCTTACGACATGAAAACCTGGACTGATATGTATAATTTTGGATCAGCAGGTATAAGTACAACAAGCTTTTTGATTCATTGGGATGAGTTACCTCCAGGTAAATGTTTCTTTCGAATTGTCGAAAAATGGTAACTTGACTTATCTATCGGATGTACCTATAATATAAGCATGGAGCAGATAGCAAAGAGCAGATACGCAAAGAAGTACAGAAACAAATCAGTCTCTGATTATTGGAGTTATATTTATTTCTGGGCAATTGACGAGAAGGATGCTAAAAGGCAATTCTATGAGATGATAAACGGCCCTTCTGTAGCACCAATCAATATGGAGTATCAATTAGTTAGACAAAAAGATGAAAAGATTCACGCATAAGCCATTCGAAAAGTACAAAGGGGATCATTGCAAATTTTACATTGCAAAGTTCACAAAGAAGAACGATGGAAAATATTCAACAATCTTCCACAAGTTTGGAGTAACTACTTTTAAAAATGCAGAAGATAGATTCAAAGTAGACCCAGAACAATACGAAGACTATGATATTAAGGTTGTGGGTACCGTTATTTGTGAAACTAAAGCAAAAGCTGAAGAGGTGGAAAGTTTCTTCAAGCAAAAATATCCAAAAAATATCAATCTTCTAGTTGAAGAGCATGAGCATATGCCCGAGCTAGGGTTTAGTGGTATTACTGAAATCTATCAATGTGCACGATCAGGCGAAGACGGAAGCTGGCATGCAGTTTTCGCAGATTATTTGCAGAAAAAGGGTGAGTATGCCTGTCAATTCAAATTTCCTGTTAAATAATGATATGAAGTTAATTTTAGCTTTGTATATAGCTTTATGTTTCTCAACTAGCGTATATGCATTAGATAAGTCAAAGTATGATACAGTAGTTACCGTGAAGGGAATGGTTTGCTCTAGTTGCGCAATTGGAGTAAAGAACAAATTCAAGAGGCATTTTTTAATAAAAAAGCTTTACTTGGACACCAAAACACAGAAGTTATATTTGGATCATGTAAGAGATGATAAGGTAATTAAATCTGTTGAAATAAACAAAATGGTTGAAGATTCTGGATATGAGGTATCATCAATAGAGTATAAAAAATTATGAGTTTAGAAAAAAGAATATTTGCTTGTTTTATAATCACGTTGTTGTACTTTTGTTTTACAAATACAGCAAGTTCGGATACAGAAGATAATCCATATGATGTTATAGTAAAAAGAAATGCTTTTTCTTTGACATCGGATCTTCCAATACTACCACCAATAACAGATTTGGTACAAGTTAAGCCTATCAAATTACACCTTACTGGCATTATGAAATATCATAATAGAACTAATGTGTATTTGTTTTCAAAAGATTTACCCAAAAAGTTTATAACTCTATCCACCAACAAGCCCGGGGGTGATCATGATAGTGGTATTACTTTATTGAGTGTAATGAGAGGGCAAGTTAGAATAATGCAGAACAATGTTGTCGAAGTATTGACATTCGACACTCACAAACTTCCTACTATATTAGGTCCAGCTCCTAAAACAAATGGACCGACTATAGTTAAGAAGGATGATAGGAGAAGAAGTTCTGATAAGAAAGACGAAAAGAAAGAAGTTAAAAAATCGACACCTAGACCAAGTATTGTAAAAGTACCATCACGTCGTCCGGAAGTAAGTCCTAAAATTATCGAAAAGGGTTTAGAGTATCTTTCTAGAATGGAAGACGGGGACAAAAAAGAAGCTTTGTTGAAGAGGATGGAGTCATTACAATCGGGCCAGTATCAGATTAAGTCTGAAATTGATAGAAATGAGCGACGCCGACAGTATGATGAGTGGCGAAAGAAAAGAGATAACTGACGAATTCGAATTATATCGAACAAAGAAACGTAAACTTGGAACTAAAGATTACGTTCTGTTCTTTGTTGGTTGCGTTTGGGCAGTTGCCCTGTTATTTATCTGGTTATCTAGACTATGAAAAAAGAATGGAAATTAGTAGCAGGTAGTACAGGCCGCCCTCCCGTTCGAAATAAAATGCTAGATGAACTTGCTGCAGCAGCTTCACGCAGTGAGGAAGAACGCAAAGCTGTTCAAACCAAATTGAAAATAGAGCGTGTGGATAAAGTAGAAAGAACTAATAGAAAAGATCTTAAAATTGTAGGAGGAGTTGTCCTCGCTGTGGTGATAATTTTTATTCTATTTCTTTTATTTTAATAGTTGACATACTTTGGATGTGATTTATAATTATTTCAGTTGGTTGACGGACCGACTACGGTGTGACAGAATAAACATTCGCCTCGAGTGTTAATGTATGCCCAAGGAACTGACGGCCGAGTGGTTGAGGAACTGGAAGGTAGTTCGAAGTAGGGTGATCAGAATAAACTTTGATCGAGGACCTGAAAAGTTGTAGGTAAACAAATAGGCCTACCACCATTTTTTTATCCTTTACTAAATAAGGAAAATGAGCAAAGGATTCACTTTGATAGAGCTATTGGTTTCATTGACCATAATATCAATCCTTACTGCTCTATTAGCAACAAGCATCTCAAGAGCAAAGGTAGCAGGCCAGAAAGGAGCTTGCATAGCAAATTCAAGAACGATTGAATCATTAAACATCGTAGGCGTCCCTGTTGTGTATGCTCAGGAGTATGAATGGCCATATTGGTCACCATTTGAAGGTAAGGAAGGATATGTTGATGTATGGTTTGATGTGGGAATAAAAGAAACAGTTTTATTTGTTAACTGTTTTGATTGTCATGATAAAGATGACCCTTGGGAGCCAGTTCACGAATTTGTAACAGTATACTAGTAAATAATAATATGAAGAAGACACAATCGAAAAAGTCTATAATTAAACCTGAACCGGCGTTAGTCGAGCTTCAGCGTCACCCAGAGAGCATGTTAAAGAAAAAGGGCCTCGTTCGAAACTTGCCCCCGGGGCTGCCCGAGTCTTTGACAAGTCATGGAGAGCCTCATGCAAGATTTCAAGAGGTACTTCAAGAGCTTGCCCAAGCACGTATAGATAAGAAGAAGAAAGCAACTAGAAAAAAATGAAACAAGAATACAGGCACACAAAACCAATACGCGGCAAACATCCAAGATGCCCTTCTTGTGATTGTGAGGAAGATCTTGACTCTTCTTTGGATGACTCCTATAATACTTGGAGTGATGAAATTGGTATAATTAAGAAGGATATAGAAAGAGATGAAAAAGATAATAAAGACAAGGTTCCTGATTAGGTTTAATACAGGCACGAGGATTCAAACACCTAAAAAAGGTAAAGGATCATACAAAAGGAAGGGTAAGTTTAATAGACATCCTTCCTTTTCTTTCTAAATATTTCAATGCAATCTCTCTCTTTTGTGACTGTCTGTGTAGGTAAACCGTACATAGATTATTTTAGTAAGGTAATAAAAAGTTATGAGTTATTATCTTTACCTAAAGAGACGAAAATTTGGATAGCAACGAACCATGTGGAGTATTGTGAAGAAACGTTCAAAGAAAGCCCCCTCTGTATTAACACAATTGACTTCTCTCCAATACTTGATCACTATAAGATAAAAGAAAAAGATTATAGGGACAACGATTGCATTAAAGTTCGTGCTTTTATAGAAGCCCTCTATGTCGATATAAACGACTTTCTTTTCTATGTAGATGGAGATATGTTAGCACATCTCTATAATGAGTTGTTTGATGTTGTGTTTAATCAAGAAGGGTTCTATCATGAACTTTGTCATACATACGACAAAGAAGAAGACATAGAGGAGCATACATTCAAAAGAATAAGACAGATTAGAAATCTTGGCTTCGAAGTAGAGTTTATGAAAAATGAAAAAGGTCAGATAATTTTTCCAATAGAGAGGTTTTGGGGATTGAAGAGAACTTTTTGTGGTAAAGAACTTCAATTTGCAGAGGAGTTTAATAAATTATTCGAATTGTTGATATCAGAATACAGAAATGATCTTTACACGGAATGCGTAGAGATGGGGCATTGCTTTAGTAAGTTTTTCAAAAAGAATAAACACATCAATCAAGGGCTTGCTTTTTCTGAGACTAGTGGAGTAACCCCTTGACCAGGTTTGGGAACTACCATATAATTATAGCATGTTAAATGGCATGACAGTTGGAGAGGTTTTAAGAGCTGAGAAAATGCAATACAGAGAGCTGGTTGAAATGCTCAAAGAAAAGCACGGCATCAAGAGGAATTGGGAGTATGATTTGATCATGTATAATCAAGTTACGGTTGATCAAGACAAGCTTGACGATCTGATCAAGGAATTATTTGATTTGGCATACTTGAGGGGCATGGGGCATAATATGTCTAAGCCACCCAGCTTGGAACCAGACCCACAAATGGATCTAAACTTCAGACCTAAAGAAGATGAAGATCACGGCTATGATGAGCTCTTAGCTGAAGAAGGAATTTATGTTAAAGAGTCTGACAAGAACCCTCTAGGATGGGCATAAAATGATAATTTGTAAAAGAAAGAATATGACCGCTAGTGAACAACTAATATTAGGTAGGATGAATAGAAGGCAAATAGATCAACATGCCAAAATTATGAAAGAAAATGTTCTTGAAGATGTCGAGAATGATCCTACCGAAACCGAGATGAATACTCTCGATTATCATATGGACATGACATGTGATTCTATTGAAGATCATTTGGATTATTTCAAATCTAAATTTGCATCAAAAGCAGATAATCCATATGTTGCAGTGGCTGAATTAGAGATCATTGAGATGAAATTGGATAATCTCAGAAGAGAATGGGCTTGAGCCGTATTGGGAACTACCATATAATTATAGCATGTTAAATGTAGATGGTAAAGGATTGACGGAGCTTGATAGCCAATTGTTGAATTTGGTGAATGAAGCATTTTATAACAATTGGAGGTATGAAATGTTAGCTGGATCAAGAATGGATCTGGAAACGTTCAAGTCAAAGACGTTCTTTCATCTCCAAGCTCTTGAGGATATGCCAGTAGAGGTCGATTATGATCTCGTGGAGAAGTTTATTGAAGAGGAATATGATACCGGATTCTGCACTACTTGGGGACGGGCATTCAAGCCAAAAAACGAGTATGTTGCATAGGAGGAATTTTCCACTTGACGATCGAAAGGAACCAACTATAATAAGAGGAGTTAAATTGATATGAATCTAGGGTTTAAACAAACAGAATTACGGCCGGTAAATGAAATAGTTGTACCGGATATCTTCTACAGAAGGATGACAACAGGGATCAATGTGATAGATAAAGATCTATTGCAGGAAGGTTTCCTCCCAGGATCGTCCATGACAATCACTGCACAGGCTGGTTGTGGTAAGACCACCTTTATGGTGCAGTTGTTGGATGGTTTGGCAAAGAATGGGTACAAGGTGGGTTATTGTTCTGGTGAAGAAAATGTATACCAGCTCACATTCACTTGTAAGCGAATCGGAGCAACTTCTTTGAGTATTGCTAACTTGAGCGATATTGATGAGCTTGCAAAGTTGACAAAGAATCTCGACTTCTTGGTAGTAGACAGCTTTCAGGCAACCACTACAAAGCAGAAGATGAACTTTATGGCAAAAGAGCGATATGCAGTACAGCAGCTTGTTAAGGCTGGTCAGAAGAATGAGTGCTGTGTCTGCTTTGTAATGCATTTGACAAAAGCAGGTAAGCTGAAAGGCTCGACTGTTGTACCTCATACAGTAGATGCAAATCTTAATATAGCTCCTAATCCAGATGTGGATGATGAAGCTCGTACGATTTGGTTTTCGAAGAATCGATTCGGACCAACTAATAGTGTTGACTTGTTTATGACTGCTAGAGGGTTTGACATGAGCGCAAAGATCGTTGTAGATAATGAGAAGAAGCATGTTGGTAAAGCTAACAAGAAAGAGCACATCAAGACTGAGATCATTAAGACTGGAAAGAGTGTAACAGTTAAGGAGCTCGTAGAGAAGTATAATGTTAGTGATGTATATGTGAATACAGCTCTTAGGGAATTGACTACAGAAGGCAAGTTAAATAAGATTGGGAGAGGGCCAACAGCCAAATGGGTAGCAAAAGAGAAACTGACAGCAGCACTGACAGCAGCGAGCGCGATGAACGCTCTCAATTGAAAATCACGGTTATTAGTTGGACTGATGAACGCTGGAGCGCTGATGAAGAAACTCTTAAAAGCATTAACAAAATGATCCGATTGAGTAAGAAAGAGGATAAGTACTTTAATGAAAGCAGTTTGGTTGTTGTGGGTAGTTTTCTCTCTGATGTTTTTTGGAGGGGGATACATTTGGCAAAACAAATCTGCAATCGCATCAAGCCTCCTAAAACACCACGTCCAGACGACCCTGGAGGACAAGTTTAATCTCGACGAAATTATCAATCTAGAGAAAAGTGTGATTGAGGGAGGAGGACTAGAATATCTTCCTCCTTCTTTCAACCCATTAGACCTAAACAACAGAGAAGATAGATTGCTCTTAGATAGACTAACGCTCCCGAAAGATCGTGATGAGGTGGAGGAGGAATCGCCACTTATGTATATCTTACCAGAGAACGTAAAAGAGCGATACAACAAAATCTTCAAGACCAACCCACGATATGAGTTTCCCTCTTTCGGTCCCAATACCATTTTTGATGATCCAGCGTTTGGTCTCATGAGATTAAATCAGCAGATTGATGCAGGCCCGATAGTTGTTTCATTAGTTGGTACATGGGATAATCCCACCTTCAATATCATCCCAGATTATTCTTTCCCAGTTAAGCTCACTTATTATGGGGCTAAGACTGATGAAGGGGTAAAAAATAGCGTTACGATTTCGTATACTGACCAATTATATGATGGACTTTATATGACGTCAAGCGTTCTTTATGGTGATGATATTGGTATGAATTTAGGCATAAAGTATAAAGAAGGGTACGTGAATGTACAGCAGACAGATCATCTTTCGATTAACGGAGGATATCAAAACTCTTGGTGAAGATAATAGAAAAAATCGGAATAATCATAATTTACTCCCCGCTTATAGCAATACAGATATTCTCTAATCTCATAGATCTTGTATGGTATTGGATAAAAAGCTTATTTTCTCGAAAGAACAGTTGAGGTGAATAGGGAACGACCCTATAATTATTGTATTGTGAGAGCGATAAGAGATTATGAAGATAAGGGCGAATGCAAGACAAGCATCGAGAACACGTATTCTGTAGCAAAAGAGATTTACGGATATATCAGCATGAATCTGAGAGAGAATAGGCCCTTGGATCCAAGGATTCTTCTTCATGATCTTTTGATCATTATGGATGATGATGATCTTGCTTGTCCAAAATCTAATGGATCTTGGGAAGATCTCAAGAATGTTCTTAGTGCGGATGGGTTGACTCTGCTTGATTGAGGTAGGGAACGACATTATAATTATAGCATGATGAGAAAGCAAGATATCAGAGCGCGAGTATTGTGGAATTGGGGACATTACAATAGTAAGTTCCTTCCAGGATTGCACGCAATTGTGAATGAGGATGTTAAAGCTGATTGGAATAGCAAAAGGAGACAATCTTTTGAAGGTCGGAGAGGAAGAGTTATTGCAGTTAGTACTCCTGATGGAAAGCATATTCGTAATTGGACCAGATGTTACACAACCTATTATGTTGAATTCAAGAATGGAGAGGTTTGTGGATTTGATGCATGTAATCTGGATCTTCCGAGGACGGAAAGAGGATTGTATGAATTCGGAGTAATTGATTGACCAGGATTGGGAACTACCATATAATTATAGCATGATGAATGTGAGCGAAGCAGGAAAGATGATAGAAATAAGAGAGCAAATCCAAGAGGATATCATAACATATTTTGATGACTTTCCACAAATTAAAGACGAGCATATCGTTGACATTTGTAATATTATAGTGAGAAACTTCGACAAGATCAATAAAAATGACTGAACATCCCGACGCCTACCCGATGCATAAAGTGTTTGCGATATTGGAAGAGATCAAAGAGACATGCACCCATGAATTCTTTCAAGAGAAGCTGGCTGAAGAGCTCTTTAGGTATATGGGAGGAGATGAATCTCTCAGAGCTCTTGAATGGATTACAAGAATGCATGAGATCAAGATCACAGAAGATTTGAGCGACTACGCAACGGATTAAATTTATGAAAAGCATACTTACAGCTAACGTTATGAGAAATAAAGACGCAAAATATGATGAGAGGCACGGAGGCCCATATGATCGAGGAGCAGCAGATAGCTGGTACATCCGTCCGAGATGTCCTCACTATTACGGAAGGCACGAGAATGGAGAGGGCCTGATAGATGGACAGAAAAGGATCAGCATCGATGAGATGACAAAAGCTGAGATCGAAGCATATCATGCAGGGTATGATGATAATGAGGCTGGCACTGGATGTCATAAAGATTACAGTTGAATCGGATACGGAACGACCATATAATTAGAGCATGGATATTGAGTATTTGAAGATGATCACTGAAGAAGAAAAGGTGAAGGTATTGTATGATCATGCAGAAGCATATATGTTAAATCTATTAGAGCATGGAAGTAAGGCTGAAATAGCATTTTTGTATGAATCATATCAAGATAGAGTTGGTAATAATGTAAAGGTTTGTTTTGACGAATAAGAATATAGAAGCACGAAAGAAGTTGATGGTCGAGTGGAAGAGAGTTCCACTGAAGAATAGACCAAAATGGGAAAACTGGAAAAGAATGCCTCTGCCAAAGAGATTAAAGATTTTAGATGAGCAATTATAGAGTAAAAGTCAAAAAAGGAATTAGTATTTTTTATGATAAGGAATTGGCTGATCAATGTGCTAAAGAGAATGGGACGAAAGTCGAAGTCATTCTGGATCCAAATAGAGATAAGCAAACTGATAGGAGCGATAAGGACGTGTGATTGTGATGAGTGCAAAAAATAAGAAGAAAGATAAGTCGGTTCAATATTACTTGGATATCGAGAAGAAGTATAAAGCTCTGAAAAAAGCGAAGACGTATGATGATGATTATACATTAAGTTTGGAGGAGTATGTCGAGGCTTTAGAAGAGCATAGAGATGCCTTGCAAGATCTAGTAAAGAGTACAGAGAATATTGTAAAGGTTTTAGATGATAGGATCGATAAATTGTATGAATGATTTAGAAGTAAATGTAGACGGAAAGATAGAAAACATGACAAGAGATCTCGCCATGATGGAAGGTGTAATGCGTTATGTGATCGATCCAACAGCATGTGAGAATAGATATTCAAAAACTGCCAATGAAGCACTGCATCAAGTGACAAAAGGGTTGTATGATATGAGAATGGCATTATATAATATCAGAGATGAAGTCAATACTACACATGAAGCTGAGAGTGATTGAAAAGCTACAAGAGGCTATTCCGAAAGCAAGAGTTATGGAGAGCTTGCATGATATAAAAGCTATTGGCACTCCAGTTTTCTTAAAGGTAGAAGAAATGAAATATCTCATAGAGGTATTAGGAGGAGATGTCTATGGAGAAGAACTAGACAATTACGATAATGATGGAGCATGCCCAGACCAGAAGCCATGCGAAATAGATGAAGAATAGGTTTGAGGTAATAATTTTTGTGTTTATATAATAAAGGTATAGAAGAGATGAAAGCGTTAGAAAGATGGATATGGTATGTGATAGCTAGTTTAATCAATTGGAAAACAACTGATTCAGATAGAAAAAGTAACAGATATTCATTAAAAAGAAATAGAATGCTCAAAAAACGGTTTCCGAATGTATGTTAGCGGTAAGAGAGAAAGATAATACTTAAAATACAATTTAATGCTGGGGTTTACATGGAGCACTAACCAGCACAAAGAATAGAGTAGTATTAAGTTTAAGCACTCCAGAGAAAGAAAAAAGATTCCGAAGATCCAGATCAGGACTCACACTCGGAAAAGCCCCCCCTCTAGGCGGGTTCTGGTTTTCATTAAGGTTTACTGACATAACAAGTGCTTATTATATGAACAATCCAAGAGTATATCAAGTAGTATGTTCTTTACTTTACCCCCGCCCGCTAAAAAAAGGGAGTTTTCGCCAGGCCCGTGGCCTTGATGGAGTGGTGATACTCGCAGTATGCTACAATTATAGTCTAGTTCCCAATTCTAGTCAAGGTGGGAATTCTGCCCGTAGGGCAAGCTTGACCCAAGTAGGGAACCACCATATAATTATAGCATGGAAGATATGCTAAGATTAGCTGAGATTGAATTGGAAGAGATGTTTGATAAAGATCTCTCAGAGCTGGAAGCAACCATCGAAGAAGAGGAGGGCAAATGACGTTTACTCGTGGTGCAATACGCTTTGAGACTCGATTCGATAAAGGGGATATCATACCAGCAAAATCTCTGCATGAGGGGTCTGATTTCATGGTGACAGATGTCGAAATCGATGATGATTGCAATGTGATCTATTCGATGATAGAGGTGGGTGAAGAGCGCATTACAGCTGTTGAGAATGAGATTGAATAGAATTGGGAACCAGCTTATAATTATTGTATTGCAAATGTTGCAGATGTTGAAAAATAAGATGAAAAATATAAAAGTTGTTGATGTTTATACTGGTTATGCTGAAAATAGTATTAGTTGGATAAAAGAAGATAAGTTTGGAGGGGAGATTAAAGATATTGTTGATGATGTATTTGGGGAGTATGTTGTTGAGAAGATGAGAAAAGATGAGTGGGAAGGGTTTAGTGATGATGGTGAAGAGATGTATGAGGTTTTGGGTATTATAGAGGGAGTTGGGTTTATTAGTTATGGTGAAGAAGATTTGTTATTGGTTATTGAAGAGGGTAATAAGTGGTATAGTAAAGTAGATGAGTTGAATTTAGATAGTATTGCAAAAGAGGTAGATTTTAGTAATGGTAAGTATGATGGTTCCTTATGGGAAGAATGGGTTGAATTGATTGAAGAGTCTTTTGAGAAGTTAGTTGATTGAGATTGGGAACTACAATATAATTATAGCATGGAAGATATGACAAATAAGGTTGTGATAAGAGATAAAGAAGGAAAAGAGATTAGGATTGGCAGTATAGTAAAGATGACTGGTCAAGATTGTGAAGATGGTGTAGTGTGTGGGTTTGATGGTGATAGGGTAGATGTTATTGAATTAGGAGATGGTTTTACAATTGATACTGATGATATAGAGGTTGTTAGTGAATTGAATGGATAGAATTTAAATTATGGCAAGTCCAAAGTTAACATGTATAGTAACGGGTAAGAGTCGACCAACCACGTACGACTACTTACAGAAGAAAGCGAACAGGTTGGGTACAACTGTAGCAGATCTACAGAAGTATTATGTGAGTCGTGAAGCATTAACGCGTTGTAAGAATGCAGACGTAAATGATGTAGTAGTAGACACGAAGGCATTCGAGAAGATCACGACAGAGAAGCCTTGGCTCGATATCGTTCAATTGAACACACGAGGTAAGGCCTCTAAGCGTAATGTGACTGCTAAAGAGAAGAACATTGCGACGACTGTTGTGGAGTCTAAGCTGAGTCCAGAGACAGAAGCTTATGAGCAACAGAAGGAAGAGCTGCTAGGCAAAGAGACTGTTGCGGCGATTAAGAAGCAGGTCTGGGACGAAGAAGACGAAGAGGTAATTGCGACTGTAGGTGGGGAAAGCTAATACCATTCTCTAGATAAGCCCCCTCTCGATTTTGTTTTCCTTCGCTAGAAGGTTTTGTTTGCGAGAGGGGGTCTTTATCTCTCTGCACAAAGCTCGAGAGAGAAGCTTTGCTCAGAGCACCGGGTAACGGAGAAACATATATATAGAGACTGGTAGGGAACTAGGTGAGGGGCATGCCCCAAAAAAAATTTTTTGCGATTTTTTCGGCCTATATATACCCCGCGGTTTGATATTATAATAAGAGAATGGAAGATTTGGATAAGTTAAAATGGTGGTTATGGTACGGCATATTAAGTTGGGTCATGGTTGGTATCGCTGCGTTCTTAATAATTAATTACATGACAGAAGTTGGGATCACTATAGTAATGTTCCTGTTTTGCTGGGGGTCCGTATGTCTGGTAAACGAGAAGAAACAAAGGCAACGTAAACGACGCGACGCTAGTAAAGACTAATCACGTGAATTACGTATCATTTGAACCTATTGGGAATTACGGAAATATATTTTTCCAATATGCATTAATGAGATTATTTGCTGATCGCTGCAATATGACTCCTCGGTTACCGACATTCGAGCAGAGACATGCAGAGTTTCTCAATGATATGTTAGCTATGGAAAATGAAGGTCTGTATGGTGGGGTTAATCGAATGCCGTTATATGGAGAGATCTGCCAGCATGGATTAGACCCTAAAGATGAGCGTAACTATCTGCATTACTGGAATGGCCAGAAGATAAGCAGAGATGCTCAGTTGTCAGGTTACTTCCAGGACAGTGCATTATATGAAGATACAGAGCTAGTAAAAAGTTATTTCAATATACCGAAAGTAGATCCCATAGATGGTGTATGTGTAAGTCTGAGATTGGGTAGTGATTTTAAGAGCTTAGGTCTCGTGCCGGAGCCGAACGGTGTGTTGGATCTATTGCTAGGTAAATTAGACTCTTTACAATTTGACAATCTTACTATTATTACTGATACATATGATATAGGCTATCTCAACCACTTTGCTCATTTCTCGCCGAAAGTAGTGTGCCGTGAGAGCTGCGAGCCGGATAAGGACTTTGCGGACATAATGTCCTATAAGAAATTAATAATTACTAATTCTACGTTCTCTTGGTGGGCTGCTTATCTTGGTCATGCTGAGGAGGTTTATATGCCTAGTGATAATGGCACTGGTTATGATTATGTTAAGTTAAACGATATTCCTGGTAAGAAAGTAAATCATTATAATGTTTCGTATTAAAGATATATATAATTCTGAAAGAAGTGTAGAAATTCCTTTTATATGCAGCGCTATTATAAACCATTGCAAAAAAGATGGTGTTATATTAGACGTCGGGGGTGTACCTACTAGTGAAGCAATGAATAACCCGATTAAGGATGTAATTGAATCTGGGGGCTATGACTATAGGGTAGCTGATTTTAGAGGTGGAGACTATCAAGGTGAGTTTATTAACTATGATTTTAAGGACGAGAAGTTCGATACTATAATGTTTCTTTCCTCCTTAGAACATTTTCCAATGTGCACAGAAGATACTAGACCTGGTTGTCAGTATAAAGAAGGTGAAGATAGAAGAGGATATGAAAAAGCTCTTTCAATATTAAAGGATAAAGGTAAGATTATATTAACAGTTCCATTTGGTAAGCCAGTATGGCAAGACTATCATCAAAATTATAATTGGGATAAGTTATTAGAGTTAACTAAAGGTAGTAAAATAATACATAAACAAACCTTTACTTTAAATGATTCTTACTGGGATCAAACACAACCAGAAGATATGGAAGATATAATTTATGATGATCGAGCTCATGGAGTAGGTTGCTTTATTATGCAAAATATATAATATTAATGGAAAGTGAATATTGGTATATTAAAAGAAGAGAAGCTCGAGCTGCGGCACTCCAAAAAGAACACGAAGAAAGAATTGCGCGCTTAGAAGGGTCCCTTTATAATTATATGAGACAAGAATTCAAAAAAACGTGGGAAGCTTATGCTATTATAGCAGGAGGAGCCTTCTTGGGTATATTTCTGCTTCTGTTTTGGATCATGTATCTTAACTGGGACTTTAGATCAACGTATAGACGTTTTTTAGATTGATTATCTTTGGGTACTATAATATAATATGAGTATGGACCTTGTAGAAGCAAACCCAAATGATAATGAGTTAATGGCAAAGCTATTTGAATGCCAATGCGGTTCGCATTTCATGAAGGTGTTTAAATGGATAGATGATGATATGTTGCATATAGAACTTTTTAATAGTGCTGTAGAAGAAAATAAAGAAGTTGAATATGATCTTTACTTTACCAAAGACCAAGCAATAGAGTTATCAGACTCTTTAAGAGAATTTTTTGAAGTCAAAACCATTAACAGTGTTCATGATCCTGAAGAACAAAAATACTGGCCAACAGAATGCGGATAAAATACGACATATTACCCGTTGATTGGGATGAAGATGATTATACAGTATGGTTCTGGCGTTGGCGCGGCGACCGAGCAAGTGAACGGCGTGGTCTGCAAAACCATCGAGGCAGGGGGCGGTACCCTGGCCGCGCTCCAATTTATAAAAAGAAATGAAAACATTAGTATTATATTTGTGCCTACTATGCACATTAACTGCTGGACCAATAGTAAAAAAGTATAATGGCCTTTTTATGCCTATATCAGAACAGAGCCCAAATTTATTTTATCTCTTAATAAATGGTCAAACAATTATTGGTGAAGATGTGAGAGTGAAGCTTGACGATGAAGATTTTGTTCAAGCTATAAATGAAACTGGATCAAATAAAATTTATCAGTTAAGGACAAGAGGGGGTATGTTAACACATAATGCGATTGATTCTATAAAAGGTCAAGACCAATTACGCTACTTAGATTTGTCAAATAATAAATTAGTTACTGACTTAGCATGTAAAAAGATTGCTCTTTATTTTCCTCGATTAGTGAGACTTAATTTATTCAATACCGGAATATCAAATAAAGGATTAACTTATCTTATTGATTTGCAAGAACTTAAGCAATTGCATGTAGGACAAACAGACGTTACTTGGGACGCAGCAAATGAGTTTAGAGGTAAGATGGAGGCAATAGGTGGTAATGATGACTTAGAAATTACTACAGGATTTAATAAACCTGCACTAGGAAGCATAAAGCAAGGTAAGTTTTTACGTGCTACATATCAAACTAATGTTATTGCTGGCCAGTTAAACCCCTATTTTAAAGTTGGTGTTGCAGATGAACCAGCTAAATCTAATGAAAAATACGAAGAGTGATATGCCAATGCCGTCTGTTTGGGTAATATTGACATTGCCCTTTCAGTTAATATGTATTTTAATATACTCTTTTATTGATACCATAAAAGAAGAATTTAAAAAATGAATGTTATCTATGATCTTATAACGCACGGTGGTGGTGATGTTACTTCTGGCCAGATAATATGTAATAATTGTGAAGATGCTGAGATAAGATACTCATGTGAGATGATAGAAAATGGTGATCACGTGTTAGATATTGGTGGAAACATAGGATTACATACTATCAACTTTGCAAAGCGCTTAGTTCCTAATGGTAAACTTGTTGCTTTCGAGCCAATGTCTAAGAATTATGATGTTTTATGCCAAAATGTAAAGAAACATAACTTAGAAAACAATGTATTAGCTATAAATGCTGCTTTAAGTAATGAATCTAAACAATCTCAATACATAATTAACCCTAAAAATATGGGGGATTGTAGGGGTCACGTGTTTGAAAATGAATTATTTGAAGAAGAAACTGTTAATCAAACAACTTTAGACGACTTTTTTGCTAATAATAACACTATTGGCATTGAATGGAACAAGATAAAGTTCATAAAAATGGATACTCAAGGCTCAGAAATAAGCATTTTAAAGGGAGCAAGTAATTGTTTTAAGGAACCTTTCAATGGAACCATATTTTTAGAGTATGGTCCTTATTGGTTACATAATAATAACCAAGATATTAATTGGTTTTTTGATTTTATTAAGGAACAAAAGTTTTCCGTGTTTAAAATTCCTCTTGATTCTAATGTAAATGGTAGACCTATTGTTAATCCCTCTTCAATTGAAGAGATAAAAGATTATTATTATGAATGTTACCAAAAAGATACCTATTGTAATCTTGTTTTAAAACGCACTCCAGGTGGGCCTACTAGAAGATTTTCAATAACTAATGCTTTTACTCCTTGATTATCAAGGATTTACAGAGAAAAAAACATTTTTTACGTAACTCTTTAGTAAAGAATAAGTTACATCATTATTTTTTGCATTAGTATCCAAACTACTGTACATAATAATATAGTACAAATTACCCAAAATTCATAATCAGGTTTTTCTGGTTCCATTTGATGTAGGTATACAGATATATAGTTTATGGTTTAAACTGCAGGAGACAAAAGATCTCCTTAAGAGAACAACCATTACACTCTATGATCGTAACCGAGAGATCCTGAACCACTCACTCTGTGATCATAACCAATTGATCCAGACCCGCTAACATCTGCAGTAGGTGCTGGGGTAGAACGATCAGCTTCAATTGATCCTGAACCACTCACTCTGTGATCGTAACCAATTGATCCAGACCCGGTAGGTTCTGCACCACCACTTGGAGCTGAGGTTGTCTCAGGGGTGTTGCTAACGCCTCTATGCTCATAACCGATAGATCCTGAACCACTGGGAGCTGAAGTAGAATCAGGTGTTGTATGAAATTCTTCTGACATAATAAGAATATTTAATGCTCGCGGTAAGAAAAAAGGCGGTCCGAAGACCGCCTTGATGTTAACTTATATCTCTGAACAAGTTCTATCCAACTGTTCCTTGAGCTGTCACTTTCAAATTAGCAAGTTTCCAGCCACCGCCATCACCGCACAAAGTACCATGACCGCATGCGCCGCCACTATCTTTATACCAATGTGGATCATTTATCCCCGGTGACCAATCACCATGATAAGAAGGAGTAAACCACCAACCAACTTCCATAGCATCTTTCAACTTACTCATATCTAATGTATCACTACCAGGGTAAGCTGGTTCGTTCATATCAAATACTGTAACAGGGTCTCCTCCACCTTGAGAAAGTGTTATGGTCATATTAGTATAGTCAGCATTGAAGACTACTTCCATATGGAATGATTTATTTGGATCAATTTTACCTACCAAATCATGCACACCTGGCGAACCAGCTGCAGCTTGCATTTCATCCCATTCCCAACATTCTGTATTAGCTGCATCGGTAAACGAAACTTCGTATCTTTGAGGTCCCTGTTTATCATCTGCTAAATGTAAAGTATGTTGAAACATTTTTTGTCCGTTAGTTTCTATGAAGTCGATTTCATTACAAAACGGGCATGGATAACCTGGATCGCCTGGTTTGGGTTCAAATTCAGCATCACAATAGTTACCATTTCCTTTAGGCTGTTTGTCACTTGTAACAGCATAAAAAGCTGCATTCAACCAATCACCTGTAAAGCCTGATCGTTGAGCAAGACCTGATAAATCAAGATCAGCTTCTATTTTAGAAATATTTTTATAACCTAACTTAGAACAAGCTCTTCCTGCTTTTACGTTTCCTGCAGATCCAAAACTTACTCCACCTGCGCTTATTTCTGGGTCTGTTCCGCAGTTGTTATAATCGACTTCAAAATCGACATCATATTCTTGTCCATCAGGATCGTCATCCCCTACTTGCGGGAAACTACCTACCCAATAAACATAAGCTTCAGCATTGGGGTCTTCTGAATCAGTTTCAAAATCAATTCCATCACCAGCAACATCTCTAATATAGACGTTACCTGGACCAACTAATGTTGCATTTACTGATGTAGTGTATACACCCCATCCTTCAGTTAAGGGAAGGTGACCTATTCCGTTTTTAAAAATTATACTTTGACTGACATGTTCTTCCATGATGTTTCTATTTATGTTGCTATAGCGGTCAAAAAAAGAGCCCCCTAAGGGGCTCTTCGATTATTTTCTGATAATGTAATTATTATCTGGTTGCTTTATTATAATAGTTCCTTTAAAGCTTTGAGGAATCGGTAACTTCCAATCTATCTCAGGTTTTGACTTTAAAGCTCTGTCATTTATTTTATGAGGTATATAATAAGGCCTATAATATCTAATTACAATCTCATCTCCCTTTCATTCACCAGGCTTACCACGGCGTCTGCGCTCGCCTTTACGCTCGTTATCGAGCAGTTTCTTGCGATCATTTTTAAACACTCCGTCTTTACCTAGCTCCTTTAAACGAGCTCCGATTTCTTCACGATGTTTCTTAGATGCATCTCCATGTGACTTTCTCAACTCTCCAAGAGCTGCTCTAAGCTTAGCTTTTGCATCATCGTCATCAGACTTTTTTAACTTCTCCCAAAGAGCTCTGCTCTTCTTCTTAAGTTCAGCTTCCTTACCTCTCCACTCTTTTACAAGCCCGGCAAGTTTATCATCAGAACGAACTAGCCTTCCAAATGATCTACCACGAGGGCTGTTTTTACGTTCGCTAACTTTAGAACCGCGTTTCTTAGCATCTTTCTGCTTTTCTGCGCGTTTCTTTTTAGCTGCTTCCCAGCGTTTCTTAATATCTTCTTTAGAAGGTTTCTTTCCATCGCGATGGGTAACTTTATCTTTACCCTTCGGTCCCTTATCAGGTTTTACCTGTGCGTCAACTGAAGTCGCTACCGCTAGCGTGACTGCTAGAGCGACTACTTTGATTAATGTTTTCATTTTTTTTCTTTCTATTAAGGTAACAAGCAGACAATCTTGTTCCTCTAGACACAAATATTTATTCAGTTTGTACTTTAGGTTCGTTTTCATAAATATACACCATGGCGTCTGTATAACCTTTTATGTAGTCGTCACTTTCCTGATCAGTTAAATAGTATGTCGTAATACTCCCTATTATGACTCCAAAAACAAAACCTGTAAAAATCATTACTAGTTTGTTAAAAACCATATAGTTTACTTTTATTAATAATTGATCTTTAGTCATCACTAATTATATCTTTTTTCCTGATTTTATCTATACATTCTTTACAAATAAATTTTTGTACCCCATGTCCTGATTTTAACTTTCCCCATTCCTGTCTTGTGACAAGCATTAAATGTTGTTCATTTGGCACTTCCGTTTTACAATTTTGGCAAGTGACCATATAAATATTTAAAACTATGTTCGATAAAGATCAAAAAAGCATTTACTTATTAGCAGAAAAAGTAATGACGGGAGGCCCAGGAAGAGGTGGTTCTGATAGACATAGGTTACCTCCTTTCGCTTCTGATATAGTAGGAGATAAAAAGATAACTTTTAGAAAAGACCCGGATGGGTTAGGTGCTAAGACAATAGTAATGTATAGAACCTTTGGAACAAGTCCTGAATCGGCTATAGATTCAGGAACAATGACTCAATTTGAAGAGTTTGTCGAAAAAATAGCAGCTGACGACGTCGAAAAATGGAATGAAATAACTCAATTTTTACATTATGTTTATCTCTCGCCTGGAAAATTTGATAAGGAATCTAGAGAAGCAGCTAAAGATATATTAGATTTATATTTACCGGGTTGGAGGCCTGATTGGGAAGAAGATTCAGAACACCTTCCTACTTTTGATGAAATTCGAGATGATATACAAAATCATCCAGGACGCGCAGCTTTAGAACGAGCAAAAGAAAAACAAGAGCCAAAAAATATAAAAATTATGAAAAAAGCAGCTGAAGAATATCTTAAAAAACAACACCAAAAACAAGCTGGACAATAATTGATTTTTTCATACCATTTTTAAATAGAAGCAACCAATACGTTCGGGTATGAATAAAAAGAAGAAACGTAAGCCGCAACATTATATTACTAGATGGGATGGAATTAGAATACCTATCTATTTTGAGGCAATAGATATAGAAGAACAAGTGGATGGGTGGTGTTATGATCCTTCTTCAAACGAAAGAAAAATTATTGTAGATGAAGCATTAGGAAAAAGGCGCAAACTAAACGTTATTATTGAAGAAATTACTCATGCGTTTTTTTACGATGAACCCGAATATAAAGTTAGAAAATACTCCGCGGAACTAGGAAGAATAATTTACAATAGATTTATGAAGCAGAATGCTATTGAAAATTTTGAGGAGTGATGTATAATTAATGCATGAATAGAACTTTAGTTTCACATGAATGCCCAGTTACGATTTTAGAAGAGTCCTTATCATTTAACGACTATCAATATTGTTTAGTCCATCTAATGGAAGAACAAGAGAAGTATAGAGAGTGGTTTACAGAAAGATATAGAGCTCTAAGACCTAATGGTGAGATTCTTTTGGATAATTCAATTTTTGAGTTAGGTGAATCTTTTGATTCAGACAAATATGTAGAGTGGGCTAGAATAATTAAACCTAATTTTTATATTGTACCTGATGTTCTAGAAGAGGGGTATGATACTATTCATAAGTTTGAAGTTTTTAAGACCAATTATGATAACGTACCTGGTAAAGCTATTGGTGTTGTGCAAGGAAAGAATTGGCAAGAAGTTATCGATTGTTATAAGTTTATGTCAACTTGGGCTGATTATATTGGTATTAGTTTTGATTTTAGTATGTATGATGTTACAGGTACAGGAAGGACAAGATTAGAAAAATGTGCAACAGGACGGCAGCAACTAGTACAAAGACTTATTGACGAGGGGTATTGGAATTGGAATAAGCCACATCACTTGTTGGGCTGTTCTTTAGCAAGAGAGTTTTCATGGTACCGAAAGAACGACATTTATAATATTAGATCTGTTGACACTTCTAATCCTGTTACAGTTGGTATTGAAGAACAATATTATAATGGTGATTTTGGTATGGATGATAAACCAAAATTAAAACTATTTGAGCAAATTGATATTGAAATAAATGACGATCAAATGGATGCAATTAACTATAACACTAAAATGTTTGATAAGATTGTTAATGGTGCTTTGACTAAATATAATTATGAAGTTTGACGAATTGTGGACCATCCACCAAGAAGGGTTTGATTCTTTACAAACCCAAGACGCGCAAACGGGTAACAGCCAACAGCATACTAATCAAGGATTGACCCCGGCAGAGTATAGAAGCACCGCAGCATCAGAAGGTGAAGAAGACCACGGACCAATATCAAAAGAAAAAGCAACCGCTGGAACTATTATTGAATTTTTAAAAACTCATAGAGAAAAAGGCATGAATACGGCTGAAATAGATAATGTGATATCTAAATTAGCTGACCTAGAACAGCGTTTATCTAGCAATATTAGATAAATACTTTTGATATGAGAAATTTACTATTACTACCCCTGTTGGCTCTGTTTTTGACTGGATGTACTTCCAACGAAAACTTAACTCCCGAACAAGCCGCGGAGAAAAAATTGAATACTATTTTGCTTGTTGTTGAAAATGGTGTTACATTCTCTACTAAAACTTATCTTGCAACAGTTCAAGATAAAGAAAAGGTAAGAGGGTATTTTACGGACGCAGCTTCTATTCTAAACGGTCTAGTAACTGACGGAAAAGTAGAACCTGAAGTGGTAAAAAAATATTTATCTGATGGTATTAACGAAAAGGTCCCCGTACCTTTTAATACTGCTGTTATTGGTGCATTAGATTTAGGCTTATCTGCATATAATGGTTTTTATGCTGCTAATGTTAAAGATAATATTGCAAATAAAGACAAAGCAGTTAAAGTTTTAAAAGCTATAGCAGCTGGAATTGAAGCGGGTGTTGATCCTGTATCAGGTGATTCAAATGCTTTAGAGAATCCTTTGAAAGGCTATACAGACTTTACGCTCTAATAATAGTACATATCATATTGTAAGCGGCCTTTATGGCCGCTTTTTTTATTAAATACTTAAAGTTTGCTACTTGTTAATACAGAGATGACCAGATTACCAAAGTCAGAACTCGCACGAGTTCTCAACGCACAAGGAGGTATTAATACTCGAATAATACATGCTCCAGATGCCAATTATGTTCTTTACTCTTTAGACTATATTAAAGGCGAAGGGTATTCTAGATTTAAAGATTGGTTGTTCAAGAGAGGTATATTAGGATGGAGACATACATTCGATTGCGATAATTACGCAGAAGCTTTTAGAGTGTTTATGCAAATAGTTCATTCTAAAGCTCAAACTGATAAAGATGACAATTCTAGAAAACAATCTGTAGCTGTAGGTGTTATTTGGTATGAAAGGGATGGAAGAGGTGGTCATGCTATTAATGTTATTGTAACAAAAGTTGACGATAAACTAACTGTTAGATTTATAGAACCTCAAGATGGAAAAGAAGTAGAGCTATCCGAGAGCGAAAAAGAATCGATATTTTTTGTGTTAATATGAAAAAGTGTGATAAAAAAGAGTGTAGTATTATTTTAGGTATAATGCTAATTATGATAATATGTCTTACCGGTTGTAAAGAAAAAGACGAATTTGAAACAACTCCAGAATACGTCTTGATACCACCGGTTGGTGTTTTATCATAAGTTGATGTCAGATAAAACTAGACTTACTTGGACCGATATAGAAAAAGATACTGACAACATAGTATCAAAAATTAAAGCTTCCGGAAAAGAATATGATTGTATATTGGGTATAGCAAATGGTGGTTTAGTTCCTACTTGCATAATAGCAAAAGCTTTAAAGTTAAAAAACGTATTAACAGTATCATTAAAATCATATGTTGATGAATATGCTCATGATGTTCAATTTATTACATCTATTAATTGGAGCGACTTAAAGGGCAGAAAAAGAATATTGGTTATTGATGATCTAATAGATAGAGGGGAAACAATATTTGAAGTAGAAAAGATCCTCGGATATCTCAAATATAAACACAAACTTACTTATGATTTTGACACAGCTGTTTTATATTTGAAGAAGAATGATTCGTACGAACCTAGAGCAATACCAACATATTATTCTCAAATCACCGACCCTAAAACGTGGTTAGTCTTTCCGTGGGAATAAATATATTAAATGAACAAAGATAATCATCTTATCTATGAAGCTTATACAGTTCAAGAAGAAGGATTGAAAGATATAATTAAAGGCGCTGGAGCAGCTGCAGCAATAGGTTTAGGTTCTATGGTGGGCGCTAATAACTTAACTGCTTCTGATGTAGCCAATACTGCTATAGAAAAACCAATAGGTGAGATGGATCCAAAAATGGATAGAGAATTTGTTGAATATATTAAATCAGCAGAAAATGCCGGTAAAACAGGCTTTAAAAATGGTAGGTGGTATCCACATGCTAGCTATGAAGGCGGAACAGATACAATAGCTTATGGTCATAAACTTGGAAGAACGGAAAGATATTCTCAAGGAATATCTAATAGTGATGCAGAAAATCTTCTTAAAAGAGATTTAATGAATGCTGAAAATATTGTAAAGCAAAAATTAGGAAAAGAGTATGAAAATCTAGATATGAAAAGAAAACAAATGTTTATAGATTTTGCATATAATTTAGGTCCTAAATTTACAACAGAATTTCCGAAATTTACGAGAGCAGCGTTAGCTAATGATATTGATGGGATGATAAAAGAATATGAAAGATCAGCTCAAGGAAAAAAGCTAACTAGAAGAAACGAAATGTTCTTTGATTTATTTTTAAAAGATAGACAATTTGTTGATCCATCTAAAGGCAAAAAAGATTCTGAAGAAACTTCTGTTATAGTTAAACAAGGCGATACATTTACTAAAATTGCAAATATTCAAAGAGTTAATGTAAATGATTTAATGAAAGCTAATCCTGGAGTTGACCCTAAAAAACTTCAAATTGGACAAGAATTAAATTTACCTTAATACCAACCGCCTTGGGTTCCTGCATTAGTTGAAATAAATTGAGGTGTATTTTTCATTGGTTCATCAACAACGGCTGAAGCATCTAATTTATCAGGAGCTACACTATCCTTTTTCTTTTTCTTCTTTTTAAGCATTTCACAACGCTTACATTTTTTACCTTTTAATAATTCAGTAGGTATATTGATTTGAGATACATCTGGCACATGAATGTTTCCCCCTCCTTTAAACCCTCCTTGTCCTGCTTTGAGACTACCTAGAGGTCTACCTACAGCTAAAATATCGGGGCCATTTTTGACTCTATCAAAATGCCCCGATGCATTACCTACTTCTGTTAGGTAAAATTTGTCGAACGATATCACCTCTTAATGTTTTTCCACATTGCCGCAGCAGCTATCTTTTGTCCTTTTTCGCCACCACCAGCTGCTTTAGCTACTTTAGCAAAACCTTTTCCTTTTTTGCCTATGTCGCCACCAGCCCTGGCTTTCTTAGCTACCTCGCTTTTCTTTTTTTTTGACAAGCCTGCAGAAGGTCTTTCTTCACTCTCTTCAGGATGACTACCGCTACCGTAATCTCTTACTTCGCTCTTACGTCCTGTCTTTTTATTATAACGACGTACTCTGTCACCTTTGTTACCGCCAAAACGCTTTTCCTTTTCGGATTCATCTTCTGCCCAAGGTGCATATAAATCTCTTGCTAATGCATCTCTTGTATCAGATGATATAGAACCTTCATCTTTAATTTCTCTTCTTGCACGTCCAAGTAAAGCCTTACCTGCTGTTCCTCTTTTTCGAACTTGTGCTAATAGCTCTTTATCCGAAAGATGACCTGTCTTGTCATGCTCTTCAGCATCTTCATCATGAACAAAGCTCCATCCTGGAGGCGCATACTTTTCACCAGTACCGCCCATGCCCATCATTCCAGCAAGACCGACACCTTCGATAGTTTCTTTTAGAGCTTTTGTCTCTTCAGTTGTATCATCATCATCCGGTTCGTCTTCATCGAAATGCTGCTCAGGAGCGCCTTTGGATTTTTTGGGTTTATTCTTTTTATCTCTAACGTATCGGTTGCCTTCTCCGATAACATACTTACCTAAAAGGTCATTGATTAAATCGTCGTAACGTGCCATATCGTTATTTATGTTTATCCGGTACGTTTCCATGCAGATAATGGAGAAGCACCAGATCCTAATGTTGTCAACGTGCCTGCTGGAGCCCAAACTAGACCAGATCCTTCCATCCAACGATTTACGTTTGTTGGGTTGCTATCATAGTCAATATCACTAGACCAGATAACAGATCCTACAGGGTATAGTACGCTCCAGTCAGCTCTTATACCAGAAAGGCTTAATTGGAGAATTTGAGGAACTGCACCGGTTGAAACATTATCTATATTAACACCCACTGTTCCTGTAGTGATAAGTGTTGTTGTATTAGATGTATCGCCATCAACCATTAAACCATTACCGGTAAATATTTCGGTAACTGTTCCTTCTGTGGCACTATCTGTTCTAGCATTTGCAACTATAGCCCATTCAGCTTCTGTTAATGCATTTGTACCAGATAGAGCTTTTAAAGTATTGTCTTGCAAATCAAAACATAAATCACCAGACACTGCATATGAAAGTGTATTACCGGCAACACGATCTGTGTTTAGGTTACCAATATAAAATTTTTGCCCAACAATATTTCCGCCTTTAGTATCACCATCACCAACCCAAACTTTTTTAGAATCTGTCGCGTAACCTAATTCAGCGGCATCCAAAGTGATAGTATTTTTTTCGCCTGTTGTACCACTTCTTATTAAGATCTTTGTAATCTGATCTGCCATATAGATATTTATACTTGAGTATTAAAGAACCATTCTATAATATGATTAATGGCAAAAAAACTTTCGTGTATCGTTAGTGGCAGAACTTTAACCATAGCAAATTCATATTATCTGAAAAAAGTAGAAAAAGCTGGCGACGAAGAAAAACTACATTCAACATATATATGCAAAGAAGCTAAAAAATTATTAAGGTTGGGTAATAGTATTGATAGTGTTAGAGAAAAATTGTGTGATGAAGATATTATTAGCGATTTACCACAATTAGATGAAAATCTTATCACAGAGATAGTATTCGGTAACAATAAAAAGAAATTTATTAGCACTACAGATTTTAATACATTGTCAAGTGTCACACATAATCAAACTGATCCTGAAGTTTTATCTTTTATTGCAAAGCTTTCTAGATAAATATTTTAGTGCCTATAACAGTACCAGAATTAATTAAACGATACGGAAAGGCAATTCCGGTTAATCAGAGCGATATAGGTAAATTTCCTCTTGGCGGTGGAGTTACACCAACTAGGTCCGAAACACCGACACAAACAAGAACAGTCACTCAAACACCTACCAATTCAAGGACTGCAACTCAAACATCAACAAGAAGCAGGACACCTTCTCAAACTACTACCCAGACACCGACAAGATCAGCTACCCAGACAAAAACTAAAACTCAATCACCCACTGCAACATCTACACAGACGAGAACACCAACATATACTAGTACACCTTCTCCAACAAGATCAAGAACACCATCTCAAACAGCAACTAGTTCAAATACACCTACAAGGACAAGCTCTCAAACACCCACAGCAACAAGGACAAACTCCCAAACACAGACACAAACAAACACACAAACAAGAACACCTACTCAAACGAAAACACAGACACAAACAATTACATATACGAGAACACCTTCTCAATCACCTACTAAAACAAGAACTAGAACTCCTTCTAATACTAGAACACAATCACCCACTCAATCAAAAACTCAGACTCAGACACAGACTCAGACTGCAACGAGATCTAGAACACCAACTCAAACACCGTCAGTAACTGTTTCATCAACTTATGGTGATTCTCCTACCCCGACACAAACAAGAACACAAACTCAAACACCGACACAAACAAGAACACGGACACCATCACAAACCGTAACTAAATCTATTACACAGTCAGCTACTAGAACCCGAACGCCGTCTCAAACTGAAACACCAACACAGACTCAAACAACTACTCAGACATCTACTCAAACATCCACACAAACACAAACACAAACACAGACTGCAACACAGACTGCAACACGTACTAGAACACCTTCACAAACACAAACCTCTACTAAAACGGCTTCACCAACAAGGACAAGAACAGCTACTCAAACTGTTACCCCTTCAGTAACTAAATCTATTACACAATCGCCTACTCGAACTAGAACACCTACACAATCACCTACACAAACTAGAACTAGGACACCTACACAAACACAAACATCTACAACAACACAGACACCAACTCAAACTCAAACACCTACACAATCAAAAACTAGAACTAGGACACCATCTCAAACTGAAACACCAACACAAACAGCAACTAGGTCTAGAACCCCAACGCAGACACCTACACAAACTCAATCGCCTGGGTTGACTGGTACACCAACAAGGACAAGAACACCTTCTCAGACTCAAACACAGCAAGCTACTGTATCTGTTTCACCTACACAAACAAGGACGAGAACACCTACACAAACTCAAACACCAACACAATCAACTACTAGAACGAGAACACCAACACAAACAGATACCTCAACTAGAACGAGAACACCAACACAAACTAAATCGATTACTCAATCTAATACTCGTACGCCTACTCCTACACAGACACCTACAAGAACAAGAACACCAACACAAACAGTTACCTCAACTGTTACTAAATCTATAACCCAAACTGTTACAAGGTCTAGAACACCTTCACAGACGGCTACTCAAGGAGCAACAGCTACACCTACTAGATCAAGAACACCTACACAAACAGTTACAAAATCTATAACTCAAACACAAACTAGAACTAGAACTCCAACATATACATCTACGCCTACACAAACACCTACCTCAACTGTTACTAAGTCTATTACGCAATCGGCTACAAGGACAAGAACGCCTTCACAAACAGTTACACCAACAGTAACTAAATCTATAACCGAAACAGTTACCAGAACCAGAACACCAACACAAACGGTTACCCCGTCAGTAACAAAGTCTATTACACAGTCATCTACAAGAACGAGAACACCTTCACAAACGGTAACCGCGACCCCTACTAAATCTATAACTGAATCGGTCACTAGAACGAGAACACCAACACAAACTGTTTCACCAACAGTAACTAAATCTATTACCGAGTCCGTTACAAGAACAAGAACACCAACACAAACTGTTTCACCGACGGTAACTAAATCTATAACTGAAACAGTTACTAGAACCAGAACACCTTCACAAACAGTTACACCAACAGTAACTAAATCTATAACTGAAACAGTTACTAGAACCAGAACACCTACTGAAACAGTTACAAAAACACAAACTCCAGGAAACACAGAATCACCGACACCTACAAAAACTAAAACTAGTACAGCCACAAGGTCTAGAACACCTTCACAGACGGCTACTCCTGGGGTTACAAGAACAAGAACACCAACACAAACACCTACATCTACTGTTACTAAGTCTATAACCCAAACAGTTACTAGAACCAGAACACCAACACAAACAGTTTCACCTAGTGTAACCAAATCTATTACACAAACAGCTACTAGTAGTAGAACTGCTACTCATACACCTACATCTACCGTAACTAAGTCGATTACTCAAACAGCTACAAGATCTAGAACCCCGACACAAACACCTACGTCTACTGTTACAAAGTCTATAACACAATCATCTACAAGGACAAGAACGCCAACACAAACTGTTACACCAACAGTAACTAAATCAATTACTCAAACAGCTACTAGAACCCGAACACCAACATCTTCTGTAACTCCTACTGTAACTAAATCTATTACTCAATCAGTGACGAACACTCGTACAGCAACGAGTAGTGTTACACCTAGTGTAACCAAATCTATTACACAAACAGCTACTAGAACAAGAACACCTACAAGTACGGTCACCCCTACTGTTACTAAGTCTATAACCCAAACAGTTACTAGAACCAGAACACCTTCAAGTACGGTGACTCCTACTGTTACGAAGTCAATTACTCAATCAGCTACTAGAACGAGAACACCGACGTCTTCAGTTACCCCAACGGTGACTAAATCTATAACTGAAACGGTTACTAGAACCAGAACACCTTCACAAACAGTTACACCAACAGTAACTAAGTCAATAACACAAACTGTTACTAAGTCGATTACTGAAACATCTACACCAGCTATAACACCCACTCCAACAGTCTCTAAAACTAAAACTAAAACACCAACCAGGACGAAGTCAATTACTCAAACTAAAACTATTTCACAAACTCAAACAAGAACAGTTACACCAACAGTAACTAAGTCAATAACACAATCATCTACTAGAACCCGGACACCAACACATACAAGTACAAAATCCAAAACAAGAACACCAACAGTAACTAAATCAATTACTCAAACAGCTACTAGAACAAGAACACCAACGTTTACAAGAACAAAAACCAAAACAAGAACACCAACAGTAACTAAATCAATTACTCAAACAGCTACAAGATCTAGAACCCCGACACCAACACCAACACCTACGAGAACAAAATCAATCACCCAAAGTAAAACACGTACACCTACACGTACACGAACTAGAACACCTACACAAACAAAGACACCCACACAAACACCTACACGTACAAGGACAAAATCAAGTACAAGAACACGTACAAGGACACGAACACGCACTAGAACACCTATACCTGTATCGGCTACACCTACGAGAACACGAACACCTAGCGGAACTATCGGAGGTTGCTAATCATACATCATATTGATGAATGGGAATCTGTTGAAGATAGGGTGTGAAGAATAAATATATTTGTGCGACAAAAGAAACGCAATGTAATTGATTATGTGAACTTAGGGGTGCAACAATTTGCTACCCCAACACCAGCAGTTACTCAAACACCCACTGTTACAAAATCATTTACCACAACCCCTGAAGCTACAACTACAAAAACAGTTACAGGAACACCGGAAGTAACAGCAACAACAACAAGAACATCATCGCAAACACAAACAAAAACAAGAACCCCTACTCCGTTTGCAACTCTAACATTTGCAACACCTACACCGACACCTACTGTAACAAAAAGCGTTACAGCTACATCAACTCAAACGAGAACAAGAACATCAACTCCAAATGAATCTCCAACACCTACTCCAACACAGGACCAAACAGTTACTGTTTCTCCTACCGTGACAGTAAGTGTTACTCAAACACAGACACAAACACCTACTAGAACAAAAACTCAGACTCAGACAGTTTCTCAAACAGTTTCTCAGACACAAACTCAGACACAGACACAGACTCAGACACAGACACAAACAGTTTCACCGTCAGTAACTAAATCTATTACCCAAAGCATAACAAGAACAGGTACCACAGCTGTTACACCAACACCTACAAGAACGAGAACACCTACACAAACCGTAACACAATCTCCTACAGGGACTAAAACAAGAACACCAACACAAACAGCAACCGAAACACCTACACAAACACCCACACAAACAAAGACGAGAACACAAACACCTACAAGAACAAGAACACCAACGCAAACTAAATCTCAAACCGAAACATCAACGCAAACTAGAACGAGAACACCTTCACAGACAGCAACAAGATCTAGAACAGCTACTCAAACACCTACACAAACAGCAACCGAAACACCTACTCAGACTAGGACGAGGACACCTACACAAACTCAAACAGCTACACGTACAAGAACATATACACCATCTTTTGGAGCATCAGCAACACCAACGAGAACGAAATCAAAGACAAATACTGGAACGCCTGAAGTAACTGTATCTTTATCACCTACTCAGAACTCAAGTGCGACGGCAACGAGAACCAGAACACCTACACAAACCAGAACAAAATCTATTACTCAAACAAGGACGAGAACAAGAACACCAACACAAACTGCCTCAACTACATAGTTATTGACCACAATTGAATAAATAATATTGTGGCTAAATATTTTGACAGAGGAAGTCCCCTTGATAGATCTGACCCGGATCAAGGTCCTGTAAGAAAAGTTGATCGAAATCGATCTATAAATCCGAATATTTTCGATCCAAATCCTCAAGCGCAACGTAGTAGCATGCAAGACGGGCTTATCCCTCTAGGTCTTCCTCAAAAGAAACATAAAGTTCCTTTTGCAGAGAGATATGGTGCGTCACCTACTCCTACTCAAACAGTTACAAACTCTCCCACCATAGGTGTTACACCAACAACTACCGTTACACGAACTAGAACACCTACACAAACATATACTCTAACTCGTACAAGAACACCTTCTCAGACTCAGACACAAACAACAACACAAACACCTACACAATCAACAACACAAACACCAACCCAAACAAGGACTAAAACCGAAACAGTTACACAAACAGTTTCACAAACACCGACAAAATCAATTACTCAATCAGTTACACCATCTAGAACAGCTACACAAACTGCTACTGTAACTCGTACAAGAACACCTTCTCAGACTCAGACACAAACAGTAACTAAGTCTATTACACAATCACCTACAAGAACCAGAACACCTACACAATCACAAACTCAAACACCTACACAGACAGTTACACGAAGTAGGACACCTACAGAAACACCTACTCAAACACAAACACAGACAGTTACACGAAGTAGGACACCTACAGAAACGCCTACCCAAACAGTAACCAAATCAATTACACAAACAAAAACTATAACACAATCACCAACACAAACACAAACACAAACCGATACTCCTAACCCTACCCCAACGCAATCACCATCACAGACACCAACACAAACACAAACACCTACTCAAACAAGAACACCTACATATACATCTACTATTTCAGTATCGATAACACAAACTAAGACAATTACTCAATCACCTACTCAAACAAAAACTATAACACAGTCACCAACACAGACACCAACACAAACTCAAACACCTACACAAACATCTACTATTTCAGTATCAAAAACTGAATCACCAACACCTACACAAACTCAAACACAAACACAGACACCTACAGGTACTCCTCCGGTCACACCTACACAAACTCCAACACTTACACCAACGCTAACAAAATCTATTACACAAACACCTACTATAACGGTATCGATATCTCAAACATCAACAACCACACAAACACCTACACAAACATCTACTATTTCAGTATCGAAAACTCAATCACCAACACCTACTCAAACTCCTACACAAACACCTACTACCATTACTTCATATACATGCGAGTTAACCGGAACAGGTGGAGCACCTCATCCAACACAAGACAGTGTTACATTCCAGTCTGCTGGTGGTGATGTATTTGAATACGATTGTATCGGATCAGGAACACCTACAGTAGCTTCAATGACTATTACAGTTGGCGGAGCAATTAAATCAATCGTACCATATTCTATATCAAACTACACCGGCCAGAACTTTAGAGTTCAAATTGCTGGTACATTTTATAGTAGTACATTCTTGGATGGAACGAGAGCTTTCTAATGGAAAAAGAAAAATTAATAGGAACAGGTGGCGCACCCCATGTAAGTGCACATGGGGTTACTTTTCAAGCAGGTAAAGAAGATACATTAGAATTTAACCCTATTATTGAAGGCGAAGCCGGTATTAATAGTACTGGTGTTTATGTTGATGGCCAACCAAAATGCTTCATAAACTGGAGTAATAAGGAATATAAAGATACTGATGTTACTTACTTTGATAGAGCTAATTCTAAAGAATATACATTTAAGTTGACTAATAGCGATATACATCTTAACTAAAGAATAAATATAGTCAATGGGGCAAGTATTTTATACCGGTCAAGTAAGCAGATATGTAGGCAATACAGAATTAACTGTCTCCGATACTTTATTCGCTGCCGCTTCTAACATCAATTCTATGTTTGCAGGTGAAGCTGTAACAAATGCTTCTCTGATAAAATACATTCCTGGAGCACCGGAATTCTTGCAAGGATTTACGAAATTTATTCCTGGTAGTTCCTATATGATGTTTGTTAGAGGCACGTCATCCTTACCTTTGAGTGGTGCAACTAGTGTAGATTTTATACCACCTTCTGATGATTATGAAGATGAACAGTTAGTTGTTAAGACAGGAGTTTCGTTTTTTACGTCAACTACAGCAGGTGAACCTAATATTTTTACAGGAAGCGGAGTTGTAACGTCTGCGTTTGCAGTATTAAGCGCTACCAATTACACAAATAGAGTATTTTTGGTTGCAGCAAATGACGATTTAACATCGCCTAGTTATGCAGTATATCAACCTGGAGCACCTGAGTTTCTTCAAGGTTTTACATTAATAAAACAAAATAGCAGTTATATTGCCTTTTTTAAAAATCAAGCATTATCATCGGGGTCTGCATTAGAAGGCTTTTTGCCGATGAAGATTTATGATAGTTCTGTTACACCTACCCCTACTCCTACAAGATCACAAACCCCTACTCAGACACCTACTCAGACACTTACACAAACTCAAACACCGACTCAGACACCCACACTAACTCAAACACAAACAACAACACAAACAAAAACACCTACACAATCCCCTACTCAAACATTAACACCATCAAATACTGCTACACAATCTAGGACGGCAACACAAACAAGAACACGTACACAAACACAAACACCGACTCAGACAGCTACACAGACTCAAACGAGAACACAAACACCTACAGATACTCCAGGAGCAACACCAACTCAAACACCAACTCAAACAGCGACAAATTCAAGAACACCTACCCAGACTAGAACACAAACTCAAACATCTACCAGATCACAAACACCAACTCAATCAGTAACACAAACTCAAACACCTACCCAGACCAGGACACCAACTAATACTAAAACCAGAACTCAAACACCTACTCAGACAACAACCCAAACTAGAACAGCTACTCAAACGAGAACACCTACTCAAACAAAAACATCCACTCAAACTAGAACAGCTACTCAAACACAGACACAAACTCAAACCTCTACGCGTACATCTACAAGAACATCTACTCAAACCAGAACACAAACACAAGGAGCAACACCAACACAAACATCTACTCAGACAAGAACTCAAACACCTACTCAAACTAGAACTCAATCACCAACCAAAACTAGAACAGCATCTAGAACAGCTACACAATCTAGAACAGCATCTCAAACACAGACACCTACTCAATCACCTACAAATACAAGAACAACAACACAGACTAGAACACAAACACCAACCAAGACTAGAACACAAACACCTACTCAATCACCTACAAATACAAGAACATCAACACAAACACAAACACCGACACAGACAGCTACACAAACACGTACACCAACAAGTACCAGAACACCATCACAAACTGAAACTCAAGGAGCAACGGCTACCAGAACCCCATCACAAACAAAAACAAGAACACAAACACCTACAAACTCACCAACACAGACACCAACACAAACACCAACTAGTACACAAACACCTACAAAATCTATTACTCAAACTGCAACTCAAACACAAACACCTACAAAAACAAGAACACAAACACCAACTCAATCTCCAACATCTTCTCAAACACGAACACCAACTCAAACAGCGACAAGATCACGAACACCAACATCTACTAGAACGGCTACACAAACACAAACTAGAACACAAACACCAACTCAATCAAGAACAGCAACGCAAGGAGCAACAGCAACACGAACACCAACACAAACGAGTACTCAAACCCAAACTCAAACACCCACCCAAACTAAAACCAGAACACAAACACCGACACAAACACCTACAAATACAGCAACAAGTAGTAGAACGCCATCTCAAACACAAACTAGAACACAATCACCTACAAGGACAGCAACTAGAACTAGAACACAAACACCTACAAGATCTCAATCTCCAACCAGGACACAAACACAAACCCCAACACAAACACCTACACAAAGTAGAACCCCTACACAAACAAGAACGAGAACAGCAACTAGAACAGCTACACAAACACAAACACCTACTCAAACAAGAACACAATCTAGAACGCCTACACAAACAGTTACAAAATCAATTACTCAGACTGTTACACCTTCACAAACAGCAACCCAAACTAAAACTAGGACACAAACTCCTACAAGAACAGCTACTCAAACAAGAACACCTACACAAACACCTACAAGAACACCCTCACAAACAAAGACGAGAACACAATCTCCTTCACAGACTCAAACCATCACACAAACCAGAACTAAATCAATTACTCAAACACAAACACAAGGAGCAACACCTACAAAAACAGCTACTAGATCGCAAACACCTACAAAAACACGTACACAAACACCGACACAAACAACAACACAAACAGTAACAAAATCAATTACACAATCTGTTACACCAAGTAGAACACCATCTCAGACACAAACATCAACACAAACTCCTACACAAACTCCTACACAAACAGCTACTAATAGTAGAACCCCCACACAAACTAGTACGAAAACTTCTACACAGACAAGTACACCAACACAAACTAAAACACAGACAAGAACACCAACACAAACATCTACACAAACACAGACAAAGACATCCACACAAACAAGAACACCTACACAAACAATTACAAGAACGCTTTCACCAACCCAGACACCAACCCAGACAAGGACTAAGTCTATAACCCAAACAAGAACACCTACACAAACTAAAACAAGAACGCAAACACCAACTAGTACACAAACACCTACAAAAACTAGAACAGCCACTACTACAAGAACAAGAACACAAACTAAAACCAGAACACAAACACCGACACAAACAAGAACACCATCTCAAACAGCTACTAGAACACAAACACCTACACAAACACCTACACAAACACAGACAAGAACTTCAACTCAAACGCAAACTAGATCACAGACAAGAACAAGAACAAGAACACCGACACAAACAAGAACACCTTCACAAACGCAAACTAGAACGCAGACTAAAACTAGAACGCAAACACCTACACAAACAACAACACCAACAGTTACAAAATCAATTACACAAACTAGAACCAGAACACAAACACCTACTAACACAAGAACACCTACACAAACATCTACACAAACAACCACACAAACTAGAACCAGAACACAAACTCCTACAAAAACACGTACACAAACACCGACACAAACACCTACTCAAACAAGAACGAGAACACAAACTCCTACTCAATCTCAAACACCTACACGTACACAAACACCTACACAAACCAGAACTATAACAAGAACGGATACACCTGGATCTACAAGAACACGAACACCTTCTCAAACAGCTACAGCAACCAAAACTAAGACCAGTACTCGTACTCCTACTCAAACATCTACAAGAACACCAACGCAAACTAAAACACGTACACAAACACCAACTCAGTCACCAACTCAAACAAGAACACAAACTCCAACTAATACTGTTACAAGAACAAGAACACCAACACAAACTAGAACACCTACACAGACTAAAACCAGAACACAAACTCCTACACAAACTAGAACGGCTACTCAAACAGCTACTAGATCGCAAACACCAACACAAACTAGAACGGCTACACAAACACAAACTAGAACACAATCACCTACTCGTACAAGAACTCAAACACCAACACAAACCAGAACGCAAACACCTACTAGATCCGTATCACCGACTCAGACACCGACTCAGACAAAAACGAAAACGAGAACGCCTACTAGAACAGCTACTCAAACCAAAACTAGAACACAATCTCCAACGACCACACAAACAGGTACCCGTACACAAACGCCTACTCAAACAAGAACAACTACACAGACTCAAACACGTTCACAGACTGCAACACGTACTAGAACACCTTCACAAACACAAACACCAACACAAACAGCTACCCAAACACAAACACCGACACAAACACAATCACCTACTAACACAAGAACACCTACACAAACTAAAACCAGAACACAAACACCTACTCAAACACCTACTCAAACTAGTACAAGAACTAACACACAGACTAGAACTAGAACACAAACTAAAACTAGAACACAGACACCTACAAGAACAAGAACACCGACGCAAACACAAACATCTACTCAAACAAGAACACCTACACAGACTAAAACTAGAACACAAACACCTACTAACACAAGAACACAAACAAAAACCAGAACGCAAACACCCACACAGACTCAAACACGTACACAAACACAAACACCTACTCAAACAAAAACAGCAACCCAAACTAAAACCAGAACACAAACACCTACACAGACTCAAACACGTACACAATCTCCAACTAGAACGAGAACCCCTACTCAAAGTAGGACTGCTACTAGCACCGTTACTAGAACCAGAACTAGGACACCAACACAAACACCTACTAATACAAGAACCGAAACACCAACTAGAACCAGAACACCAACACAAACGAGAACACCTTCTCAAACACAAACACAAACACAAACTAGAACACCTACTCAAACAAGGACGAGAACACAAACACCTACAACAACGAGAACAAGAACTCAGACTAGAACACCTACACAAACAAAAACATCCACGCAGACACCAACTAGAACACAAACACCAACACAAACTAGAACAGCTACACAAACTAAAACCAGAACACAAACACCTACGCAAACCCAAACACAAACACAAACGCCTACTGTAACTAGAACAAGAACACCTTCTCAAACAAGGACGAGAACGCAAACACCAACTAGATCACAAACGGTAACTAGAACAAGAACACCTTCACAAACACAAACACCTACACAAACAAAGACGCAAACAAGAACCAGAACACAAACTAAAACAAGAACGCAAACACCTACAAGAACACAATCTCCTACAAGAACGAGAACAAGAACACAGACACCTACAAGAACAAGAACACCGACGCAAACTAGAACTAGGACACAGACACCTACTCAAACCAGAACTCAGACACCCACTCAAACCAGAACTCAGACACCCACTCAAACTGTTACAAGAACTAGAACACCAACACAAACTAGAACCAGTACTCAAACAGCTACTAGAACGAGAACACCGACGCAAACACAAACATCTACTGTAACAAGAACTAAAACGAGAACGCAATCACCTACAAGAACGAGAACACAAACGCCAACGCGCACCCTATCACCGACGCAAACACCAACACATACAAGAACGATCACTAGAACGGATACACCTGATTCTACTAGAACCAGAACCCCTTCTAATACGCAAACACCAACACAAACCAGAACACAGACACCTACAAGAACGAGAACACAAACACCAACCCAGACTAGGACAGCATCTCAAACAAGAACAAGAACGAGAACACCAACAAGAACGAAATCAATTACACAAACCAAAACCAGAACACAAACACCTACAAGGACGTTATCACCTACACAAACTAAAACTAAAACACGTACTCCGACGCGTACCGTTTCTCCTACAAGAACAAAATCTATTACACAAACTAAAACCAGAACACAAACACCTACAAGAACACAATCACCTACTCGTACAAGAACACAAACACCTACAAGAACGAGAACACCAACGAGAACAAGAACACCTACACAAACAGCAACTAGTACTAGAACGAGAACTAGAACACAATCACCTACTCGTACGAGAACCCCTACACAAACAAGAACGAGGACGCAATCACCTACAAGAACAAGAACACAAACACCTACAAGATCCGTATCACCAACAAATACAAGAACGCAAACACCTACTAGTACGAAAACTAAAACCAGAACACCTACGAGAACGAAATCTATTACTCAAAGTAAAACGCGAACACCAACGAGAACAAAATCAATTACTCAAAGTAAAACACGAACACCAACGAGAACAAAATCAATTACACAAACCAGAACGTCTACGAGCACTAGTACGAAAACTAAAACCAGAACACCAACGAGAACGAAATCTATTACACAAAGTAAAACACGTACTCCTACAAGAACAAAAACCAGAACACAAACACCTACAAGAACTAGAACACAAACACCTACAAGAACGCAATCACCTACGTATACGAAGACCAAAACAAAAACCAGAACACAAACTCCTACACGTTCCAGAACACAATCACCTACATATACGAGAACGAGAACACAGACACCTACAAGAACAAGAACACCTACATATACAAGAACGTCTACGAGCACTAGAACTAAAACACGCACACCGACACGTACCGTTTCTCCTACGAGAACGAAATCTATTACACAAACTAAAACAAAAACACGCACACCGACACGTACCGTTTCTCCTACGAGAACGAAATCTATTACCCAAACTAAAACTAAAACTAGAACACCAACAAGAACCGTTTCGCCTACTAGAACTAAATCTATCACACAGACCAGAACGAAATCTATCACACAAACCAAAACAGTAACACCAACAAGAACGAAATCTATCACACAAACTAAAACCAGAACACCTACGAGAACAAAATCTATTACCCAAACTAAAACACGCACTCCTACGAGAACGAAATCAATCACACAAAGTAAAACACGAACACCTACGAGGACAAAATCTATTACACAAAGTAAAACACGAACACCTACATATACAGCAACTAATACAAAAACCAAAACAAGAACACCAACAAGAACGAAGTCTATAACGCAAAGTAAAACGCGGACTCCTACGAGTTCTCCTACGAGAACGAAATCTATTACTCAAAGTAAAACACGAACACCAACGAGTACTAAAACAAAAACAAAAACACCTACTAAAACAAGAACACCAACTAAATCGCCATCAGGCGGTGCTGTATCAGCCACAACTATATTATTTCAAAATGTAAACAATTCACCTACAACAACGTCTTCATCAGGAGCAGTTTCATTACAAGCACCAACAACCGGTCCAAGTAGTAGTTATTATGTTGGTGCATATCGGGTATCTACTGGTAGTAGTAAAACATCTACAACAAGAAGCTTTCAGTGCGATTATGGTAATACACCTAGTGGTGGTACCGGAGTTCAAACGGGTGGTGTTGTTGATTCAAGTGCCATGGCAACATCTGGAACTCAAAATAGTTCCAGTAGTTATAGATTTATCTATTGCGAAACATCATCACCGAACTACCCTGCTGTATCTTTTGGTATTATTATGAGAAGTAATAGTTGTCCAAGCGGTAAAACAGTTACTTGTGGTTTCTGGTATTATATGTATGGAGGTAATGTAGGTACGTTAGAAGTTACAGGTGGGTCATCACCTAGTACGAGTTCATTTACGTCTAGAGGAAGCACTACTTTAACAGGTCAGCAGCAAGGGTCCCGTACTACTTCTTGGATTAAGAAAACCTTTTCATATTCTAACCCTTCCACTGTAGCTCAATATATATCCTTCTTTTATACATCTGGAAGTACAATTTATACATATCAAGGAGATATTTGTATAGATTCTATTAACATGACTTACGTATAACAGTTGAACTCCCCGGGGAAAATAGTAAAATATTTTCGATGCCAGGAATAAAAATCTATCGTAAAAGTAGGTTAAAAAATAAAAATACCGAAAAAACAATTACCACTGAAGTATCAGAAGTAGATCATTCTGAACACGAAAGAAGTTCAGGGGTAGTTTCAACACCAGAAAGTGATCCTCAACCATATGTTCTAACAAATGAAGATATTGTAGGTGATAATTATTATGAAGATTTTCCCTCCCATTTAAAAGGTAATCAACAAATATTCATTCAAATTGCTGCATATAGAGACCCAGAACTCATTCCAACTTTAGTTAGTATGATAGATAATGCAGATAACCCTGAAAATTTAAGATTTGGTATTTGCTGGCAACATAACATGGAAGATGATTTTGATAAAGAAATGTACGATTATATGAAGGATGAAAGATTCCAAATTATAGACGTAGATAATAAAAGAGGGCATGGTACATGTTGGGCAAGGCATTCTATTCAACATTTGTATTGTGAAGAAGAATTTACTTTAGCAATTGATTCTCACCATCGATTTGTTCCAGGTTGGGATTCTAAATTGAAAAGCATGTATTATTACTTGCAACAAAAAGGTCACCCGAAACCCCTATTAACTGGATATATAACAAGTTATAAGCCTTGGTTAGAAAATAGTGATGATTCTGGTGAATATTCTTTAGAAAATGGGTTTGAAACAGACCCGTGGAAGATGGTATTTGATAGATTTATTCCTGAAGGAGCTATCTTCTTTTTGCCTACCTCTATGTTTGATGAAGAATTAAGAGAACCTATTCCTTCTAGATTTTATTCCGCTCATTTCTGTTTTACAAGTGGTCAGTTTTGTAGAGAAGTACCTCATGATCCTAATTATTATTTCCACGGAGAAGAAATTAGCTTAGCTGTTAGAGCGTTCACACATGGTTATGATTTATTTCACCCTAACAAAATCATTGCTTATCATGAGTATACTCGAAAAGGAAGACCTCATCATTGGGATGATTGTAACAAAAAACAAGGTCGTAAACATGATTGGTGGGAAGTAAATGAAATGTGCCATAAAAGAAATCGTATTTTATTTGGTATGGATGGTGAAGACCCTAATCAAATAAATTTTGGTGATGAATATGGTTTCGGAAATGTTAGAACAGTAGAAGAATATCAACACTATTCAGGTATTCATTTTAGAAAACGAGCTATTACTCAAGAAGTAAAAGACGGTGTCAACCCAGTATATCCGAATGACGGGACGCCTTATGAAGATGTCAAATGGTTAAAAAATTGGTGTATTGACTTTTTTATTCCTTGGGAAGAATTACCTGAATCATATGATGATACTGAATTTTGGTATGTTGGTGTTCATGACGAAGATGGAAACGAACTAGTAAGAGAAGATTTTTCTATAGAAAAGATTCAAGAAATTTACGACGAGAGACAAGATCCACATGCCGCAAGATTCCCAATAGGGTTGGTTTGCGATGCAAGACCTACAAGTTATACAGTTATACCGAGTCTTAAAGATGTAGGGTGGCTGGATAAGATTGAGAAACAACTGGATCCAAACTTGAAGTAAAGTAAATTATTAACAGGATGCTATGAAAGACGAAACTATTTTTATTCAAATTGCCTCGTATAGAGACCCAGAACTGCCTATTACTTTAAAGAGTTGTATAGAGAATGCTCATAAACCAGAAAATTTAAGATTTGGTATATGTAGACAATTTAAAGAAGGGGACCTATTTGATGATATACCAGAGTATGAAAATGATGCTAGATTTAGAGTGGTTAATGTACCTTGGAAAGAAGCGAAAGGGGTTTGTTGGGCTAGAAATATTGTACAAAATGAATACGATGGCGAAACATATACTTTACAATTAGATTCACATCATAGATTTGCACCTGGGTGGGATACGCTTTGTATTGATATGATGAATCAATTACATAAAAAGGGTCATGAAAAGCCTTTATTAACAGCGTATATACCATCTTATAAACCATCAAATGATCCAGAAGGTAGAGAAAAAGACCCATGGTTTATGGAGTATGATAGATTTATTCCTGAAGGAGCTATTTTCTTTTTACCTTCTACTATTCCAGATTGGATGACCAGAGTTGAGCCTATGAGATCAAGATTTTATTCAGCTCATTTTTGTTTTACTTTAGGTAAATTTTGTGAAGAAGTCCCACATGATCCAGATTATTATTTTCATGGTGAAGAAATTAGCATTGCAGTAAGAGCATTTACACATGGTTATGATTTATTTCACCCTCACAAAACGATTTGTTGGCATGAATATACAAGAGAAGGAAGAGATAAGCATTGGGAAGATCATGATGTAGATTCTGATGGAACAGCAGGTTGGATTTCAGTTAATAATGCATGTCATTTTAGAAATAGAACTTTGTTTGGTATGGATGATACAGACCCTGATTCTATAGATTTTGGTAAGTTTGGTTTTGGTCAAGAAAGAACTTTAGAAGATTATGAAAGATATGCAGGAATCAAATTTGATAGAAGAGGGGTTATGGAGTATACTTGGCCTCAAAGACAAGAACCACCTACACCAAATTACGTTGACAATCCTGAAATGTATGCAACTAAAGAAGATTGGTTAAATGATTTCGGAAGAAATTGGTGTGTAGATATTTGGATATCAGGAGATCAAATTAAAACACCAGAACACGAAGATTGTGATTTTTGGGCTGTTACAGCTCACGATAAAGATGGTGAAGAGATATATAGAGAAGATTTAAATGAATGGAGATTAGGTGAAGAAAAAGCAAAAGACAATGCAAGCTTTTTCTTGAAATTTTGCTCTGACAAAGAGCCGAGGTCTTGGGCAGTATTACCACATAGTAAAAGTAAAGGTTGGTTAGAAAGGATAGGTCCAAATGATTTAAGGACCCCCAGATCGAAATATGAAGTAGAAAACGGAATTTTTGATAATGAGTGATAGAGAACTAGATAACAAATTACAAGAAAAATTAGCACCATATAACACTTGGCAAGTAGAGAGAATGTTTGATATTTCTCTTCATCATGCTGGAAGAAAAGAAGATAATGAAGTTTTTTGTCTTTCTGTTGGTGCAATGGATGGTCATTTTCATGACACTATGGCTGGTTATATATCGCTATATAGATGGAGCGGGTTGTTTATTGAACCCTTACCAGATGCATTTAAAGCGTTATCAAACTATTATACAGAGGTATTAAAAAACGATAAAGTTATATTAGAGAATGTAGCAGTATCTAACGAAATGAAAATTGAAACCATGTGTTACATTCCATGGGATAAAATTGACAATTTAGAATTAGATTACCCGTTAAAAGGCATGGCTAGTTTTATTCCTCCGGTTAATGGGTTTGATTCTGATCCTAAAAGCAAAGCACTTTTAGATGAACATGGTGAAATGTGCGAAGTACCTGTTGTTGTTTTGGATAGTTTATTAGAAAAACATAACATAGAAAGAATTGATTATGCTACAGTCGATACTGAAGGACATGACTATTGGGTATTTGAAGGATTTGATTTAGAAAAATATAGACCTAAAGTTATAAAGTTTGAATTGTTTAATAGTGAAGACGGTAACCTTGACAAATTATTTACGAGACTGATTACAGCTGGTTATACTTTATGCAATCAAGAGGGTTGCGATATAATGGCTTTTGAAAATGAACATTTAGAGTTTATTAAAAATAATAAAAGATGGCCAGAAGTAGAAAAGCTAGGTTTATGTATTGAAAATACCGGGTATAGATTAGATAAAGACGGTAATTATGTAGATGTTCCAGAAAATGTTGCAGCAGGAGATGATGATTATAAAGAACCTGAACCAGAAGCATATCAAATCGATAACGTACCGGAGAAGCCGGCTCAGGTTTACTCTAATGAAGGACCGAGCAAGACTACTATAGTAACTGGTATTTGGGATTTAAAGAGGGATACCTTAGCGGAGAGTTTTAGTAGGCCGTTCTCTCATTATACAGATAAATTAGTAGAACTTTTAAAAACAGATACTCCGATGATTGTTTATATAGATCCGGAGTATGAAGAATTAGTGTGGGAACATCGTTCTCCAGAAAACACTCAGGTTATAGTAAAACCTGCAGAAGAATTTAAAACTTGGTTCGAATTTTTCGATCAAGTTCAAAAGATTCGCTCTAACCCGGAATGGTATAACAAAGCATCCTGGCTCCCCGAAAGTACTCAAGCTGGGTTAGAGCTTTATAATCCTATGGTAATGTCTAAGATGTTTTTGCTAAATGATGCAAAAATATCTAACCCTTTTGATACTGATTATTTCTTATGGGTAGACGGTGCCATAACCAACACAATACATCAAGGATACTTTACACATGATAAAGTAATAAACAAAATTCACCATTACTTACAAAAGTTTTTGTTTATTTGTTTTCCTTATGAAAATCATGAAATTCATGGATTTGACCATGATAGATTAAGAGAGTATTGTAATGTCGATAAAACAACATATGTTGCAAGAGCTGGTATATTTGGTGGACACAAAGACTATATTAGCGATGTTAATGGTTTGTATTACGACTACTTAAAAGCTACTTTGGATGAAGAACAAATGGGGACAGAAGAATCAATATTCACCATTTTATCGTATAAGCACGACGATATGATTGATCGTGTAATGATAAGAGATGATGGTTTAATTGAATGCTTTTTTGAAAATCTAAAAAACGATACTGTAGATTTAATCACTACTAAGAAAATAAGATCTATAGATGATCTTAAAACATACCTTTATGTTATTACCTATAATTCTCCTTCACAGTTTGAAAAGCTTTGCGAGAATTGGGCAGAAAGAGAAAAGTTTTTATATAATACTAAAAAGGTAGTATTGAACAATTCTACTGACGAATCCACTCAAGCAGAATATGACAGGGTATGTGAAACTTGGGACTTTACCCAAGTTAAAAAAGACAATATTGGTATTTGCGGAGGCCGTCAATGGGTAGCAGAACATTTTGAACAAACAGATGGCGACTATTATATCTTCTTAGAAGATGATATGTACGTTCATACTGATTGGAAAGGTACTTGTCCAAATGGATTTGCTACTTATATTCCAGACTTATATGATAAAACACATACCATTATGGAAAGAGAAGGTTATGATTTTCTTAAGTTTTGCTTTACTGAATTCTTTGGTGATAACAGGGTTCAGTGGGCTTGGTATAATGTACCTCAAGAATTAAGAGAGCGGCATTGGCCTGAAAAGAAATTTTTACCAGCAAATGGATTAGATCCTAATGCACCTTTAACAAATTTTAAATCAATTAAAACCGAAAAGGGGTTAGCATATGCAGACGGAGAGATCTTTTATTGTAATTGGCCGCAAATTGTATCTCGAGAAGGAAACAAAAAAATGTTTCTTGAAGAAACGTGGGCAGCGCCATTCGAGCAAACTTGGATGTCATATATTTTTCAAGAAACTGTTAAAGGCAACATAAAACCTGCAATTTTACTGGCAACGCCTTGTTTCCACGAAAGGTTCGATTACTACGAAGCATCTGAAAGAAGAGAAAACTAAAAAATGTTTCCTTATTAAATATTTCTAATGGATGTTAAGGTACTTACCAGCAATAACTTAGTCAGTTTAAGTGCTAATTATGATCTAGATCAGCAAGTTAACTTTTTAAAAAGCTCGAAATCAAGTTATCATGGAATAGATCTAACACTAGATACATGCTTATCTGCAACTAAAGATACCTCGACTAACAAATATTCAAACTTTTACTTATCTAACAGCGACAAATACAGAAACATTCTTACTTTAGATCAACTTGAAGTACCGGACAATTATAACTTTGTAACGCATATAATGGTATCTGAAGCCCCTGATACATATTTAGCAGTTGGTGACAATCTATGTTCGACTTGCAAAAATTCAGCAAATGTAACATTTACTGATTCTTTATCTGATAATTCTTATTTTTTAGTAGAGTTTGATTTTGATAATGAAACATGCTATATATCGAATTCATATAATATAAAGAGATATTTGGGGTTTGATTATGTAAGTAGTAAATTTGTTTTTCTATCAAGCAAAAATGAAAATATAAGTGAATTTAGTTACGTTTATGATCAAGAAAACCAACAAATTGTTTTCTATAAAAAGCTTTATGATAAAGTAAACTATTTGTATTATGATCAAGCTAACGATTTACTTTCTTTTAGGAATGCATTATCAACAATATCAATTACTCCTTTCAGATATAAAAACGTATTCAGACTAAGAAAAGACTACTATACGTTTCAAAATATTCTTTCTAGTTCAAATTATGTTTACAAACAATCTTTAGACAAAACACAACTTCAAGTCGATACACTAAAAAGTACTGCGGATTACAATTCTAACTTCTTATTCAATAATGAATTCTATTCTATTAAACCATATAAAGAAGCAAATTTAAATCTTAACCTGATTAATCTTAAAAATGAAAAGACCGTAAACAATGAACAGTCAGAAGGTGGTGTTTTTATTAATGAACCGGCTTTTAAACATAGATATTATGATTCACTTTTTACTGGTGTAAATCAAGAAAAAGGTAATTATAATATCGGGCTAGGTTATGCTGGTTATTCAATTTCAAAAATCCTATATAAGGATAGTTTAAACTATTTTCATATACCTTTTAATATATACCCTTACCAACAATTAAACGTTAATGATTCTTCTTTGGTGGTATCAGGAGCAATACCTAGTGACACTCCTTACTATTCAGATAAGATTTTTAAAACATTAAATGACTACTTATCTAGTTCTCCGTTTGGTAATGTATCTGACACACAGACAGGAGCTTATTTGTGTACGTGGTTATCAGGTGGTTCTGATCCTAATATGCCAGGGTTGTGGGTTGACAGATATTATAATCCTGCTAACGTGTCTTATTATGATGCTTTAACAGAAAGTTCAACAGCTTTATTCCCAAATACCAATTTTGACCAAATTAGTTCTAATGTAGGGTTTGATAATCAAGTCTATGATATGTATGATACGATAAGTGACTTAACTTTTGAAGAGGGGGCTTTATACGCATATCATCATATTGGAAACGAAAATAGCGAGTCTTTTGTCAATGGGTTATCAGGTAATATTATATTTGACAATTTTGAAAGATATTTTGACAACTTTTATATTAAACAAGATTTTATAAATGAAATATCTTTTGATGGTAGTTATTTTGCTAAAGCAATGGATAAGAGTTTAGACGATGTATCAACTTTTGATAATTTTTCTGTTACGTTTGAAATGTTTAATGAAGATTGGTCTAAGCCTTTCGGATCTCAAATAGTTGGTAATTATACAAATAAAGGGTATGGTATATTTAACTACAGAAGAATTACTCCTCATACCGTAACATTTGACTTAAAAGACATATACATTTATAATTCTTATGGAACGTTATTAAGAACCTTAAAACATGATAACATTATTATAAATGTTCAAAAATTAGAACCTAATGGTGAATTTTTAGTATTTGATTCTACTGCTCATGTTAGCAAATATAATTATATTGGTACAAAATTAGAGAAAAAATATATTAGTGAAATTAATAATTTTAAAATCGTTAATTTTTATTCTTATGGTAAATATGTTTTCATTTTAAACGGTACTGATTGGTATAGATTAGATTCTACTAGTTTAGAACTTAAACATAGTTCTGACTTAAGTTATACGGTTAAAAAACTAGGCGACGTTTACAATAGTATTGCTGTTCAAGAAAATACGGTTTGTTTGTTGTCTGGTTTTAATCCTAAATTTGTAAACAACGATGTATATTTTTATGCAGAAAAGATTTTAAAATATTTTAATATTACGGATAATACCCTTAATGATAAAATTGAGGTAGAGGTTCTAAATGACTATACGTTTGATAATAATGGAATATTTTATGCGATTTTTGATCAAGATAGATTTACAGTTATTGATCAATATGATACGAACATAACTGATACATTTTCTGCACTATCTGCAAACGAAGGTGATTTATCAGTACCTCTTTCTAATATAACAAAAAATCAGGGTACTTGGGGAAAAAATTTAGATCTTATTAGTGAATGGTATAATGGTGAATTAGTAGACGATTATTTGACCATTTTTAGTTTGAGTTGTAATTCTAGTTCACCGTCAACTGATATTTGCCTTCCTTTTATTACTAGAACAAAAACAAATTTTGCAGAGATAAGTAGTTCTACAATTAACGTTATCAAAGAAGACCCGACTTCCTTTAGCTTAGTTAGAAATGTAAACAACTACAATTACGTTTTAAACAATTACAACGCAGGTAATACACTAGATGTTAAATTAAGATTACCTAACATATATAATGTGCAGACATATGAAGAAGCAACTTTAAGTTATCCTCTTTCTAATATTAGTCCTGGTTATCATAATTTTACAACTTCATTAGATACAACAAAAGGATTATTTAATTTTTATGTAGACGGGTTAATTGTTGATACATACGCTTTTCAAAATTCAAAATATAGTTATGGTACTATATTTGATAATATATTTTATATTGGAACAGAAGCAAGTTATGGTAACAATAAACTTAACGAAAATTTACAAGATGTAAATTATTATAATTACGGTAATTTTAAGATTAAAGATTTTTACATATATAATACACCGCTTTATTTGTATGATGTAGCTAATATAATAAGATCAAGAAATAAGATCGATGATTTATATTTTGAACTACCTACAGGTAAAAGAAATTATATTGAACATATAGAAAGAACATTTAAGTTTAAGCTACCAGGAAGAAAGAGCAATTTATTCAACGTAAAAGTACTTGATACAGGAATTACACAAGAAAGCTTACAAGCAGATATATCAAATAATATAATAGAACAAATAAAAGACGTGATTCCTGCTAACACCAAGTTAAATAAAGTTGATTGGGAAATAGAATGATAAACATTTCAACAGAATTTACCGATTATGGATACACGTTCAACAGAAGTTTAAGTTCTGTAATACAATTACCCTATACAAAAGATGAAGTGTTATTAGGGGTAAATGAATTAGTAAATGGATATAACTTTAATTCAAGCATTAACAAGCTTCAATCAAACTTAATGTATCTATATTCTGTATCTAAAATTGCTCAACCCAATCTTCCAAAATTATATGAAGGGTTTATTGGTAAAGCTTCATACGCAACTCAAAAAACAGAAGTAATATTAAAAAATTTAACCCCCTACTCTTTAGCTGTTACAGCGCACACTAATGAAAATTTGGATGAAATGCCATATTTTTATGTAGAAGATGAAAATAATAAAACATTTACAATAGCGTATGATTATTATGGTATTAACCCCTTAGCAGAAAATCGTAGAGGGGATACGATTAGAATAGATTTAACAAAAGGAGAATATGGTGGCGATTTTCTAGCAGTATATGCAACACAACAAGCATTAAGTGCATATTTCCAAGTTAATTCATATCGATGGAACGATGTTTATGGTGGGACGAATGCTTGGCCAGTATTAGAATTATCGACATTTGCCCCAGGTGGTTTATTTTTTGGTGGCCAATCTTTTAACACATTTGGAAGTTTATTGGCCGAAACACCTGCTGCTGTAAAATACCAACAAGGAACAACAACAGAATTATTTAAATTATGGCCTAATGGTGATACAAGAAATATTCAATACACTAGTGAAAATCCCATAGAGTCAAAATATTTTAATTATCTTACTTCTATGTCTGTAGAAGAGGGTACGCTATCAGGGTTCAATTCCTTTTTTTGTGTTAGCCCTCAACATATATCAGCTTTAAGTGCTAATACATCTTCTTCGTTATCCGCAGATTATACATTTGTTAATATAACGTCTAGTGTTGGGGTAAATAATGAGTTAGCTTTTGTTGGATTAAATGCATCAGCATATTCTAACAGCTCTCTATATGTTTCTGATTCTGCCACAAATGGTGTATATAGAATTAACGTAAATGGGTTTGTAAAAGAAGATAATATAAGAAGTTTTCCAACTCCACATTTTTATGAAACAGAAATTATTGGAGGGTTAGGTGGAGTTAGAGATAATTATTCTTTTAATAATCCTAAAATATTACAATTTTATAAAGACGAACTATATGTATATGATCAAGGAAATTATTGTATAAAAGTATACGACAAAGATTTAGGGTATGTAAGGAACATTAGAAAATCTGCATTTGCAAAAAACAATCCCCCTGCTACCGTAAAACTTATAGATGACAAATTTTATTGGTTAACCACAAGTGGTGTATTTCATATATTAGATAATAAATTAAATCCTATATCACAAAAGCAGCTTTATAATAATGAACAGTCAGAAGTTTTTGTTGATTTTGTTGTAAATGAAAATGATAATAATATGTTTGTTGCAACAAAACAAAATGTATACAAATACTTTTTTAATAATACTGATTATATTGGCAGATTTGATTTAGCAAAATCTAACATAAGAAACATTGATATTAATTTTTTGACTCTACTAAATGTAGGGGGCGAAAGTAAACTTTTTGTTTATGTAAGGAAAAATGAATATGGTGCAATTTTAGTATTTTCTGAAGCTAATGCTTACGAAAATCTACTCTCTAACTATGATTTTGATGTTTATGGTCTTGATGAAATAAAAGTAGAAAAAAATGAATTTGTTTCAAACTTTTCTTATAATAAAAGTATAATAAAACTTTTAAGTAACAATTTACAATTAAAGAATTTTATATCTAATGTTGTTACGGTATCTCTTTTAAGAGACGGGGGTATAAATTATGACGGTATATCATATTTTACAGAAGATGATTTAGCTGTTTTAGATTATGAACCTACTTTAGATAACTATATTGGGACCAATGAAATATTTTCTAGATCAGTAGCAAATAGGGTATTAGAAAAAATATACGATTACCAACTACTTCTAGTTTCTCTTTTTGAGAATAAAGTAACACCACCACCTTCACAGGTTAATATTTTATCACCTACATTAGACGCTTTAATGCTTGAAGATTTTCCTGGTAATAATAATGGTTATTATAGACTCGAAACAGGTACTGCTATACAAGCGTCCTTGGAAGAAAACCCGGATCTTTCAGCGGTCTTTCATGGGCATGATGTCACTGGTGTCGATGTAAATCCATTAGAAAATTTAGTTGATAATAGAGATATTATTTTATTAGAAAATAGCGTCTTAAAACAAGTACCAATAATACCACCGGGGCTTAATGATTGTGCTGAACCACCGACAATAGAAGAAATAGTAGAATGTGATTGTTTTGTTACACCTTTTACTACTGATTGTATGTTTAGTGAAGACGCATGTCTTCCTCCTTATGATTTGATTGACTTGGATGGGTTGTATACAGAAACAATAACAACAGAAGTAGAAACAGGTGTTTGTGTACCAGGGTGGTTTGAACCTATGTACGAGACAGAAGGCGATACAGAAGGTGAAGTAGGTGGTAGTGGTAATACACAATATATTATAGGGTGGAATAGAATATCTCAAACTCAATTAGCTTCAAATCGTTTTAATAATGACAGTGTTAGAGAAGTAACAATTAACGATAGAAAATATAAGATACAGTTAGAAACCGTTAGTGGTGGTGTTGCAACAACTTACATAACAAATCCTCAGAATCCAATGTTTAATCAAGCTCTAAGAGATCTTAACATAACATCTTATGGTTGGGGTATGTTTAGAAAGTATATAACCGGGCTAAGTCTCGGACCAGATTTAGGGCCATTGGCTGCGGGTACAACTTGGGTTAAAGAAGCAATATATTTTAATGAAGAACAAGTAGAACAAGCTGGAAAGTGTCAAGGCGATGATAATGGAGATACCGTCCAACGAAACTCTAGAGATGTAATTCATAAATTAGATACTAGTAAAGAGTTTGGTGCACTGGCATATCTTTCTCTTAATGAAGATGCTGTAAATTATTTTGGTAATGTAACGTCTATTGGTCGTAAAACCTTTAATACTCTAAATGTAAATAACCAGCACCGGGTTGACGATACGACATTTATGATGTGGCAAGTACCGGTTCCTGAGAAATTTATAGGATCGTGGGATTTCGTTGGTATAGATGTCACACACTTTTACTACAATGTAAATGATAGATGTATTACTGCACAACAAAAAGACTTTTTTGTCTATTTTGACTTTTATACCGTCCCTGGATCAAATAATATCACACCACCACAATTAACTAAAGAACAACTATTAGATCAATTCATGGATCCTGAATTAACAGTAAACAATACTTATGAAGTAATATATTCCAATCTAAACATAAGTAACGAGACAATAGAGGTATCAAGTGATAGAAAACAACTTAAACTTTATGATAGCGGCCCCGATGCGTTAGATACAACTTTTACAATTAATTCTGGGGATGCGACTTTTTCTGAAGATGGTAACTTTATTACAGGAAACAGCACAGTAAGCATAGAGTTAGAGTGGGACGATGCCCCAGAAACTTCCGGTAAAGCGGTTGATACTATTACTATTAATGATATAACATGGACTCAAACAGAAGCAAAAACCGGGAAGGATGAAAAAGATGTTGTGCTGCAAGCTGGTTATACCGTTGAAGGCAAGGTTTACGATGTAAACGGTTGTGAACTTTATACTTTAGTAAAGCCTAACTTAGAAATAACAAAACGAATAGCGGAACCCAAACCGGAACCCAAACCAGGGACCGACAAGCCGGTAGTCAACAAAGGGCAATCAGGGGGTATAATTAAACCTGGAGTTATACTTGACCCACAAGATGTTAAAGATTTGCAAGAGCAATTAGAACATGATCCGGATTTTGATTTGTCGGTTATCGGTGTGCAGAATGCAGACGGCGATGGGTTTATAAATCCGTTTACAGGTCAATCAGCATCTCAAGGTGGTGGAGGGGAGAAGAAAAAAGATGCAAAGAAGAAAGTGACACCGTAGATAAATAATAATATGGCAGGAAAAAAAATATCAGAACTTAGTACAATATTATCAGATCAAATTGTTGATGGTGATTTAATTACATTGGTAGATTCTTCAGAAACTGTCATCACAGAAATAAACAAGAAGATAACAATTGAACAATTTAATACTTTTCTTAGAGACCAATCTTCGGTGTTTCCAATTAGTTTTCAACCTACGTTTATAGAAACAACAGCTTATGGTTTAGAGATAAATGGTGTTAGTAATCAAAGTAGAGAAATAGCTAACACGGTTAGTAATAAAACGGTAAATATTGCTGATATTAGCTCTGTTAAATTTGACAAATACGGTCGTATTTGGGATTTAACAACAGAAGCAAGTTCAAATAATATATTACTTGCAAGCGGTACCGCCGCGGGATTTTATAAAGGTACCATTTCTGATACAACTGAACCAGGACCTTCTTCTTACGACAATGTAAATACTCCTGTCAATAGAAATGTCGGGGGGTATTTTAATAGTGATACATATTATTACCCAACTGAAAAATATGCAACTTTAGTTAACTACTCTGATGGTACTTCTGATGATTATAACTGGTCGCATTTGTTTGATCAATCATATAATACGTACGATTCAACTACAATAGAGTTATATTATTCTTATTCAGATTCTGATACCGATTATCAACCACAACCAGGAAGCGCAACTATTGAAGTGGATTGGAAAAATAGTACAGTTAAAGGTACTGGGTCGTTTCCTTTTTATAGTTCGACTGAGGGTGCAATAAATTTTCCAGTTATATGGACCACAACCCCTATTCCAGCGGGTAGTGTAGTTGTTGAAGCGTTAATACAAGGGTCTACTAATAAGATTTGTATTCCTAAGATATTAATTGATGGTGCAAACAAAAAGATTAGAGGGTTACCTATTTATACTATTATTGACACAGCTAATAATGTAATTACAAATCAATGTATAGCAGTTAACGCTGTAATAACAAGTACATGAGTAAAAAAATATCACAACTAACTCAAGCAGAAAATAGAGAGATTACACCTGATGATTTGATCTTACAAGCTGGTCTTAGACCTATCAAATACAGTATAGATCAAAGTATTATTGACACAGTTAACACCCTTGTTGCAGATATAGTAAAGGACAATCCTGATGATAAAACTGAAAAGGTTGATGAGTCAGATTGGGTTATGACAAACAACCACATTACTGTTAATCAGTTTTGCAAATATTTTAGATGTAGAAATACATACCAACTAACAGACAATTACTTTAACCCTGGTAATATAAAATCTTCAGTTTTTGAAAGTACCGTGGATTTTCCGAATGTTTCTTCCTTAACATTTAATGAATATGGAATGGTAACAGATTTAGAAAAAACTACAGGCAATGAAAAAGTTGTTGATACGATAGCAGGGTCTTTTCTTTCAACTCCGCCCAGTAAAGAGTGGCAAGGTTATATAGATAAAACAGTTGAATCTGTTCAAGCGGCCACTGTTATTGGTGGTACAATTGGTTCATGGACTAGTTTTTTTGATAAATCATATTCATCTTATAAAAAGACTGTTATAACATATACCCAAGGAAGAAACGACCCCACGGGTAATAATGCTTTTGATGTTTGTCAACATAAGATTATAATTTTTTGGGATAGAGGGGGTACCAAATCTGTAAAAGCATGTGCAATAGGTCAATACCCTTCGCCAGTAGGCCCGACTAAATCTGCTACTATCCCGCCTTTACAGTACAACACCAAAACATATATAATAGGTGATCTTTGGTTTCCGGTCTCCGGGTCATACCAAAAAGAATCTGTAGGCAATTCGCTCGATGCTGAAACGTCTGAATTTAAAGTTCAGTTAGAGATCGATATAGAAAATTCTAAAATCGTCAGACTACCTTTACCTTCATATGATGGTGACACAGGACCACCGCTCGTGCCGGGAGCAACGCTAGAAACAACTTGTATTTCCATGACAGTTGAGTCTTTTGTATAAATAATATTAAATGGATTGTTCAACAGTACTACCTGTAAGTTCTTTTTATTCAACTAATCTTAATAGCAAGATATGTAGTTATGATAGATTAGCTCAAAGAATATCTAGAACTTTAGGTGCTCCGTTAATTAACATTGAAGTTCATCAAGATAACTTGTATGAAAATATAGGTATAGCTGTTGAAATGTTTACTAAGTTCGCTGGTTATACGAGAGAATATTTAGTGTTTGATTCTGCTCTTTATGAAAGAGGTCCTGGAATAAGATTAGATGTTTTATTTACTGCTAAAAGACAAGAAGGGTTATTAGATAACCCAATATTATTAAACAAAAATTTCTCTTATCTTTATCCCGATAAATGCGGAACTAGTTTCGCTCCTTTATATGGTATAGGTAAAATGGTTATAGGTGAAACGCAAAATCCATATATATTTGAAGTAGGTGAAAATCTTAAACCCGATCAATTATATCTAAACGAATCATTTGATTATCTTTTAGATGATTATAGAAAGGTTATAGATATTAGAGGGTTTGAAGTTGGTTCTTCTGACGGGGTAAATACTCTTTTTACTATAGAACAAACATTAGCACAGCAAACTTATTTTAGTTATTCCATGGGTAATTATGGTTTTGATTTAGTTAGTTGGTATGTGTTAAAGAACTGGTTAGATACAAGAGAGCATGTCTTAGCGTTACGTAAAAGTGTTAATTTTAATCAACGCACACAATATATGCAAATGTATCCGGAACCAGGAAATGAAAGATTCTGGGGTATATTAGAGTGTTATGTTGAACAACCAATTCAATGGGTAATAAAAGAACCTTGGGTGTATCAATATGCATTAGCTTTAACTAAAATTAATTTAGGAAGAGTTAGAGGCAAGTATAGTAACATACAATTATTTGGTGGGGGTGTATTGAATTATGATATGTTGCAAGAAGGAAGAGAAGAAAAAGAAAAATTAGAACAAGAATTATACACGGGTGCGTCTCCAGGATTGAGCGATGCAGAACCTCCATTGTTTTTGATTGGCTAATTTTTAAATAGCTGTGTGCCACAGTTCTTGTGTTTTCGTAATAGTACATTTTTGTGTGTAGGTTCCCCTTGTGGTGGTTCTCATTTCATAAACCATGTAATGAATGAAATGGGTAATAAATGTGACATAGAACAAATACATCCAGGACAAAGTTTAGTTATGTGGGCATTCGCCCCGGGATATGATGCATCATTACCAGATAATGTCAAAAATCCCCCTGAAGAATTGTATGATAAAAATTATAAGTGGGTAAGAAATACATACGACTACGTAATACACTATACTAGACATCCATTTAAATCTATCCCTTGCTTAAAAGAAGAAATGACCGCAGTTAAAAAGGGATTAGAAGAAGCATATTTTAATATTATGCGTCGTGGGGTGTTTAAAGCACTAAAAGGGGCCAATTGGGATATTATGAACCCTCCATGGCAAGAAAAACCGTTAAATCAAATAGAGTTCGTTTTAGATTTTTGGGTAAAATGGCATCAGTTAATCCTTGAGAAAAAACCAGATATAACAATACAAGTTGAGAAGTTTCAAAATGAAATTTACGATTTTTTGAAAGATAAAACCCAATGTAAAAATACAGCAAAATTAGATACTTCTGTTCAACACAATACAGGATCTAGAAGAAAATCAATGGGTAGACCTTCTGAAGATGAAGAGATGCAAATTTTTATAAAAGAAATGTTACCAAAAGTTAATAAACCTCTATTACAAGAAGTGGTAAAGTTGGGACAGAAGTTCGGATATGAGTTTCCTAAGCAGGTTGTATTAAAGTGTAAGTAATTTAAATAAAATTATGCCTAAAGGTAAATTTAGACAAGGGGTGTTTACTCCAAGAAATAGGGACAAATATAGAGGCAAAACTTTGCCAATATACCGTTCTGGGTGGGAGCTAAAATTTTTTAGGTGGTGTGATTTGAATGAAAACGTAACAGCTTGGGATAGTGAGTGTGTTATAATACCTTATTTGAATCCTTTAACAAAAAAGGTACAAAGATATTTTGTAGATGGGTTGGTAACTATAAATGAAACAAATGGACCAAAAACTTATTTGATAGAAATTAAACCATCAAAACAAACACAACCCCCAAAATCAAAAAAGTATCAAAAGAAAGCAACAACAATTTATGAACAAAAAACGTATGTTCAAAATAGAGCTAAATGGGATGCAGCAGAAAAATGGGCAAAGAAAAAAGGGGTAGAATTTAAAATTTTAACCGAAAAAGAGTTAGGTATATAATGTTATTAGATTACGACGAATTAGTTAAAAAATATGAAATGAATGTTACCGGTGTGATTCACATAGGTGGTCATCACGGAGCAGAATACGATAGTTACAAAAAATATGATTCAATAAAACATATTCTTTTCTTTGAACCAGATAAAGATAGTTTTAACGTGTTATCAGAAAAAGTAAAAGGTGACGATGATGTTATTTTAGTTAACAAAGCTTTAGGACCGTTTAGAGGTAAAACTACCTTTTATAGAAGTAAAGATAATTTAGGTCAAAGTAATTCTTTGATGAAACCTGATTTACATGCAAGACAATATCCTCATATAGTATTTGATGAAGAAATAGAAATAGATTTTGATCCTTTAGACAGATATGAACCTTCTAAAAAATTTAATTTAATTAATATAGATGTACAAGGTTTCGAGCTTAATGTTTTTATTGGAGCAAAGAAAACTCTTAAGAATATTGACTATATAATTGCTGAAGTAAACAGAGATGAATTATATGAAAACTGTGCTAGAGTTGAAGAAGTAGATGCATATCTTGGGTTATTCGGATTTGAAAGAAAAGAAACGTCATGGGCCGGTATGTCGTGGGGCGATGCATTTTACGTTAAAAAATCTTAAAAAGTATAAATAATATCAGACATGTCTTATAAACTATTAGTAGAAACACCTGCTTCAAAAGAGGAATTCGAATACGTTCTAGAAGAGTCTAGTAAAGACGGAAAGAAAAATCTTTTTATTAAAGGCCCGTATATGATGGCTGAAGAGGTTAATCGTAACAAACGTTATTACCCGACAGATGAATTAAAAAGAGAAATTGCGCGTTATAAATCAGATATGATTAACGAAAACAGAAGTATGGGGGAGCTGAATCACCCAACTACTGCTGAAGTTGACTTAGAGCGCGCTTGTCATATAGTAACAGATATATGGCAAGAAGGAAACATGTTTTATGGCAAGTCTAAAGTATTATCAACACCTTGTGGACAAATTGTAAAAAGTTTAATTAACGACGGTGTAAAAGTTGGTATGAGTTCTAGAGCATTAGGACAATTAACACCGATAAAAGAAAAAACAGGTGTTAGTAAAGTTACCGATATGAAGTTAGTAGCAGTCGATTGTGTATCCGATCCGTCTTGTCCTAAAGCTTTTGTAAATGGTATATTAGAAAGCAAGCAATTCATTATGAATAAAGATGGAAAGTTTGAAGAAGCTTATAATACATTTGAGAAAAGTATAGAAACCCTGCCTACAAAAGAGTTAGATGCTTATTTGGGTGAACAGGTTCTTACCTTTTTAGATAAAATTGGCTCTAAAGCATAAATAATAGATATATGTCACAGCGTAAAGCAATTGGTAAATTTTTAAAAAACGTCTCAATAGGAGAATATAAAAACGCACATGGAAATTTACGGACAGTTGTTGAAGATAAAATCAGGCAGAAGATTAAAAAAGCTGCTAAACAACGAATTTTTTAATTTAAAATGGACAAAATAACTGATATACTCCAAGAAAAAGCCGATGATATTCTTACAGAGGATACATTAACGCGTATTGAACATGCATTTAATAAGAAGGTTGCACTTCACGTTGAATCAGCATTAGTAAAACAGGACGACGAATACAGTGCTAAGCTTGAGCATTTGCTCGAAGCCATTGACGTTGACCATACAAGCAAGCTGGATAAGGTTATTAGCGCCATTGATAAGAATCACGGAGATAAGTTAATCTCAGTGGTTGAGAAGTATAGCAGAGCCATTAATGAGGAAGCGCATACTTTCAAGAATGACTTGGTAGGAAGAGTTAGTAAATACCTTGATTTATATCTTGAGAAATTAATACCGCAGCGTAATATTAACGAAGCGGTTAGGAATAGAAAGTCTAATAAAGTCTTACATGAGATGAGAAGAGTATTAGCGGTTGATGCAGCCTTGCAGAAGGATAGCATTAAGTCCGCAATCTTAGATGGTAAGACAAGAATTGACGATTCTGTTGAAAGATTAAGCGAATCTACAGCAATTGTAGAACGTTTACAAAGAGAAAATGCAATCTTAAAGAGTAGATTAACTTTAGAAGAAGCGACAGCTGATCTACCAGAAGATAAAGCAGCATTTTGTAAGAAGGTTTTAACTGGTAAATCACAAAGATTTATTAATGAAAACTTCGATTATACGTTGAAGATGTTTGATAAAAATCACGAAGAGCATCTTGAAGTTTTGCATGAGCAAGCCAAAACACAGAACACTGTAACTAAAGACGTAGATCGTCCGGTTATCGAAGAGAGCGTTCAATCTCCTAAGGAAGACTTTAACGGTCATGCACCATTAAAGACGTATATGGGCGAGCTTGGCAAATATTAAAACGTATAAATTTTTAAAAATAAGAATTTCTAGTACATATTGTACTACAAACCCACATAGATATAAATTATTATGAAATCTATCAAACCCACACAGGCTTATATCGATCAAGATAGAGCCAAGGCATTGTTAGAGAAGTGGACTCCAGTATTGGATTACTCTTCTGATAACGTGTCGGCTATCGAAGACGACCACACTCGTCTTAATACGGCAATGCTCCTGGAGAACCAGGAAGCATGGTGTTTGAATGAGGCGAATAACGTATCGGGTGGTACAGGTTCTGTTTTATCTAACGGCGGTGTTAACATCGGCGCAAATGGTAATCAGATCCCTAACTCCTATACACAGGGTGATACTTATGCAACTGGTGACTACCGCTTGCCTAAGATTCTCATCCCGATGATTCGTCGTACATTCCCAGAGTTGATCACTAACGAGATCGTTGGTGTTCAGCCAATGAGCGGACCTGTAGGCTTAGCATTTGCTTTGCGTTACAAGTATGATACCGATGCCTTAGGTAACGGTATTGACGGTATTGGTCAAGGTACTTATGGTACTGCTTCCGATACTGCTGCCAACCCTGCCCCTGGCGCAGGTGGCGGACCAGCTTCTGGTTCCGGTACCAATGTCGATGGTAACGAACTAGGTTATCAGATGTTAGATACCCGTTTTACTGGTACATCTTCTGGTAAGTTGTCTGGTTTAGGCGGTGTTGCAACTGACTTCCCTGGTGCAGATCAGGATTCAGGTGTTGCAAAACTTCTTGCTAACTTTGAGTTGACAGGACGTATTCCGCAGGTGCTCGTTAGTTTCGAGAAAACAGCTGTTGAAGCTGGTACTCGTAGATTAGCAGCTCGTTGGTCTGTTGAATTAGAGCAGGATCTTAAGAACATGAATGGTATTGATATCGATACTGAGCTCACAAACGCTATGTCGTATGAGTTACAGGCTGAAATCGACCGTGAAATGTTAATGAGAATGATCCAGGTCGCTCTTGACAACGGAACTGGTAATGGTTATTCAATCTGGGCTCCTCAGTCAGCGGATGGTCGCTGGTTAGTAGAGCGTAACAGAGACTTCTACCAGAGACTCATTATTCAGGCGAACAGAATCGCGATTAGAAACCGCCGTGGTGCAGCTAACTTTATTGTTGCAACACCTCGTGCAGCTGCTATTCTCGAAATGTTACCTGAGTTCCAATGGGTACCGGTGCAGGGTAATGTTAATACACAGCCAGTCGGTGTTGCTAAAGTTGGTAACCTCGGTGGTCGTTTTAACGTTTACCGTGATACCAGAACGGAAGCTCAGTTCGAGCAGAACCAGGGTTATATTTCACAGCCTGATCAAGGGCAGTATACACCTTACACATCTCTTACGAACCAGGTTCGTGCGACTCGTGTTGAGTATACATTGCTTGGTTATAAAGGTCCTGAGTTTTATGACACGGGTATCATCTACTGTCCATACATTCCTGTTATGGTTCAGAGAACAATTGGTCCTAACGACTTCTCGCCACGTGTTGGCTTGTTAACCCGTTATGGTGTTGTTGACAACATCTTCGGTGCTAACTTGTATTATCACGTTGTGATCTTGAAGAACTTGGGCGATGCGTTCACGCCAGGCTCACAAGCCGTTTATTTCTAAGAGAAATAACAACAATTGCAAAGCCCTCTTCGGAGGGCTTTTTTTTTGTTTTCGAAAAAATTAACTTAGATGAATAAATAATTACATGGCTTTTGACACGAACGAAATTATTGCTTTTTCACATAGTTGCTACGCTGCGGGTGAAGATACCACGGTTGACAAAATCGTACCACCTCCATCTCCTTTTAGCCCGTTAAGCGGCTTTCCTCTCTCCAAAGGATCACCAGCAAACTTTTACAATCTTAACTATACTCTGTCAGGACAGAATGAAGATGTGGTGGTAAGAAGAGTAGGTCGTCAGGGTTCGAATAACCCACATGGTGGAGATGCACAAATCGTTGGTGTGCTTTATAATAGAGACAGCACCACCGCTTTACATACAATGTCAGCAGTTCATTTAGAGCCAGCATATAATGGTCTTAGTTCAACTATTACATGCAAGCTACCATCTGTTAGAGCAGCAAACACAGTTATTGCTACTATTGATACTAATAATTTGACAGTTTATTATCACTTAAGTTCTGCAGGAGCCGGAACGTCGACGTTACATCCTGTATCGTCTGGATATAAAGGCACCGGTCCTAACTTAAGAAGAAAGAAGATGTTAGGTTACGTTTAATTCGTGTTGTTTGAGTGAAATTAGCCCGCTGTTAAAGGCGGGCTTTTTTTTGTACATAGTCTTTTAATTCCTCCGTAAACATTGTATTCACGTTAGCATTATGTGGCCTAATGTTTCCTTTTGCGTTCATTCTTTTAAATGTTTGATATAACCCAGGAGCGTTAATTTTCTTTTCTAACAAAGAAATATCTTGTTGCAGATTTTCATACTTTATCATATAATCTATTACGTTTACACCCTTTATATGGGTAATAAAATTATTTTCAGATAAAATTTCATCAGAACAACTATAAACATAATCTATAAAAGATATTAGAGATTGATTATAAGAAAGGTCATAAAAATATCGTGATATAATAACTTCACAAGGATCTCTAGCAATTGAAATTTTTAAGTAATTATCCCATATGTCAGCTGGTATTGAATTTTTAATAGATAAAGCATCCATATGATTGTAAAATAATTCTGATTCAATAAAGCGTAAATTATATTCTGGGGATTTATAATTTTGAGCACATACATAACCCATATCTTTTCGAATCTGTTCATCATCATCAGATATAGGGGTTATAATATCACTTTCACCGCAATATTTGGATAAAGCAATTTCAAAAGAAGTGCCAGCGACTTTTTTTGTTTTTATGAATATTACTTTTAATTTATGAGATACAATCACCCTACTGTCTGGGTTGTTTTGTAAACATTACACCTACATCAGCTAGCTGATTATTATATAGATATTCATGTGAGACTCTATGTGGATTGATGTCCCACCCTCCTCGTCTAACATATAAACAAGTTACTGTCAATTCATCGGGAGAACAAAGATCCCAAAGTCTCTTATATATGCATTCACATATCTCTTCATGAAAATGACATTCATCTCTAAAGGATACAATATACTTCAACAAGCTGTCAATAGTAGGTACTTTTTTGCCTTTAATACTAATAAAAACATCACCCCAATCAGGTTGAGATGTTACTCTGCAATTAGATTTTAATATATTAGACTTAAATTTCCTTAATTCATTAAACCCATCTATTGTTTCTTCAAATTCTAAAAGATCGGGATTTTCGTTATATGTATCAAACTCTATATCTTCACTCGCTGACAATTCTAAATGGGTATGCTCTTTTGAGTCAATAGTCAATTCATGAGCTGTTTCATCTGGAAAAAATAATTGAACGCTAATACCGGTTTCCAACAATTCACCCAAGTCTTCGATAGCTCTTTTTGCAACGTTATCCATTACTTCGTCATCATTATCACCCATTTTTGTCATATTGAAACTATTCCAATATAATTTCATTGATTTAGATTCAACAATGTATTTGCTATTACAAGGATAGACGACTTTAGCAATTGCTGCAACTGGTTTGCCTTTGTTTGTTAATGCAGATACTTCATAACCATTCCAAACATCACAACCATGAAACGGTAATGAATCTTCACTGATTTCGAGATACTCTCGATTACTTGATCTTGGTTCTCTTACTAGCAAACTTTTATCATATTCACCAGTATATGAACTTGTTTGACCTAAATGAGTACCAACATTTGAATTATCTAGTTCTTGTAACGCCATAATATTATTATAATTTTTTCAGCTGCTTTTCAACTACTTTTTTTCTTTCTTTAACTGATCCGGTAAGTCTTGTTATAACATTTTTACCATGATGTATATGTAATATATTCTCTAAAACTCTTATTTCATTATCATATAATGATCTGATCATATCTTCGTCCTGTTTATTTGCTTTCCTATCTTTATCTTTTTTATATTCAAAATCCGGAACACAATAAAATATATGATCATATCTAGTTATATTCTTTAAAAATATTCCTTCAGCAAACGCTTTAACATATGGAGCTACTTGATTAAGTCGACATAACCATTTTGTATATATAAATCCATCTAAAACGCACCTATCAAATATACAATTACACCCCAACCCATTTTTAATATTCATATAATGACCAAAAGTTATCATTATTTGAGTATCATCACTACCCTCGTTATTAATAGGATACCCTTTACTTTTCAATTCTCTCGTATGAGAATCAATATTTTTTACTTCACCAGTTAAAAATTTATTAAAGTTTAAACTCTTTATTAAAGTAGTTTTACCAGAACATCCTGGTCCTGTAAAAGCTATAAATTTCGGATTTGTTTTATTCTGTTCAGCCATTTTATTTCACCGGGGTGATACATATGATTATATGTACTTCTCTTGATATTAACAGTGTTTTCTTCAAGATCAATTATTGCGTAGTGTTGAGTACATGTATCTATCCAATACATTCTATACCCAACTTGTTGAATCATATTCCAATTAGCTAAAACTGTATGACCACACATTTGATTGAGTGGTTTACCATCAATAGCAGCATAAGGGGTGTTATTGGATAGATACTTTAACCAAAAATGACCCCAAGGAGAAAACTGTTCGGATCGATCTAAATCATTTTCTATTACATCTTCAATATGTGAATTGAGTTTATTGTCTAATTCATCAGAATTGTAATTTTCCATGTTTATACCAGCATGCGAAAACAACCAATTATCTATTTGATATGTCCATAAAAAGTCTGACCACATATCTTGATCAATTACACTATTTACAGCATCAAATTTATCTTCAGACCACGTAGATGATCGCCAAGATCTATGATTTAATATATAATGTAAATCGTGGTTACCGATTAGAAATTTAAAATTTCCTCTACCATATATTTCTTTTAAAAATTCTGCTGTTTCTTTAACATCTTCTGGTGTATCATAAAAATGGTCGAAATAGTCTCCGAGCATAACAAACTCGTCTACTTCACTTTCTTCTTTATTAATGATGTCCCAGGCAGGTTGTATTCTATTATGAAGATCCGGAATAACGCATAAACGCATATGAATATTATAATGTTTATACCTAAAATATCAAGCTTGTTTATATGATTTACCAATTAAATAATTTATAACCATGATAGGAAAAGCAGGATTTTTCGGAAACACAAACCCCCTAGCTAATGTCCAAAAAGTTTTTCAGGCGGGCACCGGAGGACTTACTAATTTAATTAGTGGTACTATATCTACAGCAACAGGTGCTATTGGCGGTGCTTTTGATTTTACTAAAGCTTTATCAACAGGCAATTTTGCAGGTTTAGGAAAAGTTGTAACTAATACGTCTTCAGGTATTTTTTCGGGTGTATCTAATTCTATTACTAGTACGATATCTGGAATAACAGATCCCTTTAAGCGGGTAGAAGAATTAAAAGGAAATCTTTCTACAACTATTCAAAATACAGCAAAACTTCCAACCGAAACAGTAAATTTATTAAACACAGATAAGTTAACTTCTAAAAATTTTATTGATGCCGCTGGTAAGGCTATACCAATTGATTTAGCTAGCGTTAAAAGAAGCTCTGCTATAGATATGAACTTACCTCAAATTGTCGGTTGTATAGGAGATAAGTTAAAAGATTTGTTAGGTATTTTTACGGTAAGTTTAGGTATACCTACTTTAGATCAATTTAAAGTACCTTCTTTAACGGGGATTGGTGATAGTATAAGCGAAGCTTTCGAAAAAACGTTATCTGATATACAGAATACCATTACAGGGACATTAAACGGTATAGAAGATGCTCTGTCTTTAAAATTTTTAAATATGAATAATCAACAAGAACTTGGAAGATTAACTCTTTCAAAATTCTTAGGGTGTGAAACTGATATAAATTTAACAAAAAGAGATAAAGTTGATATAAGAAAAAACCCAGGGATAATAGAAACATTAACAGATACAAATGTACAAATATCAAAACAAGCTTTAGGTGATGCTTCAGTAAAAGAAGTAGGACTTAGAACAGGTAAATTTTCAAAAGAAGGTAAGTCATTTGAAGACATTCAACGTGGATTAAAACAAAAATTTAAAAATAGACAAGAACCATATGTAATGGGACCATATGATTTAGATGTTTCGATAACCCCAGATGAAATTATATCAATAGAACGAAAAGTATACGAATCAGAAGAATCCGATACACCAGATTAAAATGAAAGAATATTACGGAAATTATTTAGGTATAGTAATTCAAAACAACGATCCTTTAGGTAGGGGTCGTGTTAAAATTTTTGTACCTCATGTGTCTCCTACAGTATACAAAAATTGGAATGAAATACCAGAAGATAAAAAGTTTAAATTTCTAGGTGCAAATATCGATAGTGATTTAAACAACATATATGAAGACCTAAAAAAGATGCTTCCATGGAGTATATGTGCTTCTCCTATTACAGGTGAAATGAGTTCAGGTAGATTAAATGCTTTTCCAAATTATGCTTCATCATCAGATAGTAGTTTTTCTGGTATAAGCGGGTTTGAAGCAGATCCTATTACAAATAAAGATAATAGTTTAGAATCCGGACAACAGAATATCGATCTTATAGGTGAAAAGGAAGGTAACGTATACGAAAAATATAGATTTAAAGTTAATGATGCTTTTGATAGTTCAGAAAATAATGTAAACAATGTAAACATTAATTCGTTTGATTATACACCTAGTGTTTATTCTAATAAAGTAAAAGGTTCTTTTGCTGTTCCTTCTGTTGGTGCTCATGTATGGGTATTTTTTCATGATGGTGATCCTCTATTTCCTGTTTACTTTGCTGCTAGTTATGGTCAATTTGATTGGGATCAAATGTATGGTGGTAAATCAGGATATGATTACCCTGGTGGTTTTGAAAATACAAGCTTATCTGCATCTAACGAATCTGATATAGATTACTATAAAAACAAATATATTATAAACCAGAAAGGAGGGACCATAGAATTTGTAAATTCTGATTATAGAGAAAGTCTTAAGATTTCTGGGTACAATGGCTCTTTTAAACAATTCGCACTTAAAACAAATGTTGAGTTAGCTACTCATGATGATCAAAAATTAGTTTTACAAGATCAATATGACACAGTAAGAGGGTTTCGAAATATATACACGGAAAGAGACTTAGATTATATTGTAAGAGGTGATTATTATTTTAAAACAGGAAATCTTAAAGAAGAATATTTTAAAGAATGGCATGCTATAGTTGCAAGTTTAGCAAATATAAAACAGTTATTCGAAACAAAAAGAGCTGAAGTATTAGAAGGTGGTCAATTTTTAAAATTGACTTCTACTTTGCAAGAAAGAGACGGTGATTTTGGTCCTTGTCCTGTGTGTAGTACAGGAAAAGAATACTTAGTAACTAACAATAAAACAGGGAAATTTATTCCTATTGGTGCTGTTGTAGATATGGCCGGTGCTTTTTTTGGGATGTTAAAAGACAAACTAACGTTAAGCATGCCAGGTTTAGGTAAAGCCGCTTCCAAGACACTTATCCCACCAACATCGCGATGCCCTGTATGTGGTGGTACCGGTATAAGTCCTAGTAGCCAAGACGGTACATGGGTACCAGATCCAAGAAAAACTATAGATGCATATAGAACCGAATATAAAAAACAAATAGTAAAATTAGCTGATATTGAGAAGAAAATGGGTCTTGGTGGTAACTATATTGTGGATGTGACTAAAAATAAAGTCGAAACAATAGGGTTGGTAATGAACGATTTTGGTAATGTTAGAGTTGATAGTGTAGGTAAAATTACGAATAGCTCAATAGCTATCGACCCTCTTGGTGCTTTTGTTAGTATGAAAGAAAGCCCGATGTTTGAATATGTTCATGTTGACGATATGCCAGGTGGTTCTTATTCTTTAAATGTTGCAAATCGTTTTAATGTTACTGTAGGGTCGGGAGGCATCAATATGAAATCATATGGTACTGTAGATATTTCAGGGACTATTACTAATGTTGCAGGAGAACAATTAAACCTTTCTTCTGAATTTGAAACAAATATATCAGGTGGAAAGAGATTAAGTCTAGCAGCAGATATTGTAACAATTAAAAATAAACAAGGTGGTCAAGTATTGGTTGATTCTAATTTCGGTGTAAATGGAAATGCAATTATTAAAGGAGGGTTACATGTTGACGGTGAACTGTCAGTTAATCATATAACAGCACCAAAAGAATTTCAAGAAACAGAAGGCACCCAGGTATATGGTACAACAGACCCAGCTTCAGTTATAGGTTGGGTGACGGCATGCCCTGGTGGGAAGGCTCCTGGGATACCATTACCCGTTATGGGTTCTCTGGTTCCAAACTGCATTGTAAATTATCAACACTCTCATAAATTTGCTAATATACCTTTAGACTTGAAAGATGATAATAAGGATGTAAGAAAAGATGCAAAAGCGAATGAAAATCCATTTACTAATCCTGCTAAGCCAATTGCAAATCTTAAGAAATAGATTTTAAAATATATTCTTGACACTCCAAAAAGCCTTTATCTTTTACATTACTAAGTCCTGGAGAATTATGAATAACATTTATAGGCATTGTAGTTAGTCTTAGACCTGCCTTTTTACAATCAATACAAAATTTCATATCATATTGATGAAAACCTTTTATATTTTCGTCGAATCTAACATTTTTTTCTTTTAACTTTTTAACATTAACTGCTAAAAAGCACCCATCTAGTACGGCTACCTCTTTTGGGGTTGGTCCAAATGTTGTAGGGTAATTATAACCCCCATGAGGATGAAAAACAATGCCGCTTTGTGTTTCTTTTTTGGTTATTAAATGCCATAAAAACGGTTTTCTTTTTTGTATTTTACTTCCTCCTGCCAACCCAGCAACAGCAAACTCCTTTTCATGCAAAAAGGAGTTCACTGTTTCTATAAAATTGACAGAATCAATTGTTATATCATCGTGGGCAAAAATTATCGTATCTTTATCTTGGTATTTGTCTAAAAAATTATTGTAGACTTTTGTTAACCCTTCTTTATTTTGATCTTTAATATCTAAAAAATCAAGACGATGTCCACAGTCCTTATGTACCCGAGAATCGTGAAGAAGTAAACTTTGATATAGATCTGTTTCTGTAAAATGATCTTTAGTTGTTGCAGATACGATAATCGTTTGCATTATTCACCAGTTTGATCTTCGTTTGGCTCTGCAATAGCTGGCTTAACATCGAAATGTTTTTCAATTGTGTTAACAACGTCATCTACTTGAGCCAATTCTTCTAATCTGTTTTTAATTTCAACAGAAATTTTACTGTGTTCTCCTACCCCCACTGGGGAGTTGAGATATACTTCTATTTCAGCTAATACCTGGCTACGTTTACCAACATATTCTGAATAGATACCCTTTACAAATTTATCAGCAGTACTGTTCATTAAATTATTTTATACTGTAATGCCGAGATTTCTAGCCATTTCCGGGTCTCTATCTTCATAATGTCTAACATGCAAAAAATCATTATCCACATCAAAAAATCTTTCTACATTTAAATGTACAGGACTATGGTAATTATAATAGGATTTTGTTCCGGTTTGATACATTGCAATTGCAAGCTCTACTGATAATCCTGTTGTGTATGGCTCGTGTTTAATAGTTTCTTCACATAAAATTTCTAAATTATCTAAAAATTGTTTAAAATGATCTTTATCATTTAATTTTAAAAATACAATGGGATCGTCACCAACAGAAATTCTTTCCATTTTACGTTTAAGATCGTATTTGTTTACTAATTCCTTTGCTTTTAAATCTTTTGCGTATAGAAGATTTAAAAGATTACCACCAAGTTCAAAATACACTCCCTTTCTAAAATGTTTGCTTAACGCCTCTTCATTCATTTTTTCACCATCACCTCTATGATACATAATATCAGTTTGAAGATGTAAAACTTTTGTATAACCAGCTTCATAAGCTTCATGTAACCCGTATCTTGTAGCTTGTAGAATAGTGGCAAACCCAGTATCTAAGTTATAATTTTTTGTAAAGGAAGTGTCTGTATACTTTTTAATATCAACCACTTTAATATTATCTTTTTTAATAATATCTTCTGGTTTATTAGTAACACAGAAAAATTCAACGTTTTTTAATCTATCAGAAAGATCAGAAAAATTCTTATTATACTCCTCAACCCACTCGCTATGAATAACGGTGGTCTCAATACAAAAATCACTCATGGTTTGCCTTGCCCCTTATAAGGCTTTTTATAAAGTTTTGATTTTTTATTAGGTGACCAATTTTTAGAAACTTGACCTTTTCTCTTTTTTGGAGGTTTTCCGAATGTTATTTTTGTTGAAGAATTCTTTTTCGCCATGTCTCTATATTAGAGTAAACTAATAAGAGATCAAGGGTTTGGTGATGAATTATTTTGTATTTTCACCATGTCGATTTGTATCTGTGTTATGGCTTTTTGTATATCAGAAATATTCCTAGCATTTTGATTGACTGTATTTTGCATAGCTGTAAGAATAATAACTTGCTTTTCTACATCATGCATTGTATCATGAATCTTGGAAAAGTCGTCTTTAGACGGGAAAAGTGTTTGTAAATAAGCTAAAACTGCTAAACCTATAATTGGAGCTAATTTTAAAAAAGTATCCAGATTATTAAAGGATACTTTAGGTTGTGTACTAGGCATATCTAGTATTTATACGATAGGCCCACCAAAAGTAAGTCAATGCGAGGGACATAGTTAAACCGAACCCGTAATTTATTTTAAACCAAAAATCGGAAGGTTGTGAAAACGCTAGTCCTAAACCGCCAACGTTACCTAGTATTTGTAAAACACACATTCCACAAGAAACATTTTTTGAACTTTTATTTTTATAAATTTTGTAAACTTGTGGTGCAAAACAAATTGCAAAGCTTAAAGACATCATTGCTCCAAAAAACATTACTAATGGGTCATTCATATTCTTACCTCTTCTGTTACTATCATTTTCTTACATTTAACGTTATTTTTTGTTAAAAATTCTATACCGCTTGTATTTCTATACTCTTCTGAATACACAACCCTGTTTACTCCTGCTTGTATGATTAATTTAGCGCACTCAAAACAAGGGCTCATAGTTAGATAAATTGTAGAGCCGTCGCTTCCGTTTGTACTTTTTGCTAATTTCATTAATGCATTAGATTCCGCGTGAAGTACTTCTGGTTTGGTTTCATATCCAAATCTAGTTTCATTTTCACAATTGTTATCATAACCAGCCGGGGTACCATTATAACCATCAGAAATAATTTGTCCATTTTTTACGATAAGACAACCAACTTGTTTTCTTTTTGCTTTAGATAACAAACCCCAAAGGTTGGCCATTCGCAAATATGTTTCGTCTAATTGTGATTGTTCCGGCATATTAATCCCATTTTATGTCATCGTAATTGTCCGCAAAAACCGATGGATCATGTCTTGGTTTATCTCCTTTTCCTGCACCTTTATTAGTATTACATTTCATCTTAGCAGGTTTAGCTTTTGAATTAGCAGCAGGTTTAACAGTTTTATTAACTTGAGAGTACGGAATCTTATCGCTCATGAATTCATTATAACATTTAACTTTGGAGATTCAAGTTAAATAAACTCATGAAATTTGTGACGTTTACTAATTTGGGATTTGTTCCCTTTGTTGAGTCACAATATCATTTTCTTTCAAAATTAAATCTTTTGAAAGATTACATAGTATATTTTTATGGTAACAATGAAGATTATGAACAACTTTGCAGATTAGATTGCGATGTAAGAAAATTTGAATCTAAAATTTTTAATTTTAATGATGATAATTTAGATATGGATAAAATTGTTTACTGCGGTGAAAGTTTGAGCTATAATAGATTTTGTGCGTATAAATTAGAATCGTTTTTTAATTGTGTTATTGAGTTTGATAAAGCAACATACATTGATCCTGATGTTGCGATATTTGAAGATTTTACAGATGATATTCTTTCCACTTTAGCTGATAATTCCTTTGCATTGAAAACTTACGAAAATACTCCAATTCATGAAATAGAACTAGTTTACGGGAGAATGGTGAATTTAGGCATGATAACAGGTAACAATACAAATCATTTCAGATATTTTATGAGTCAAATTTTTGATAATTTAAAACAAAGTCATGATGAAACTAAAAATTTTGATGAAGCTACTTTTACTGATGTTATTTCTGATACAGGGGCATATACATTAATAGGAGATGAAATAAACATGCTAAATGACGAAAATAAAAAGTACACTCCCAAAGAAATTATAGGTAAAACTAAATCTTTTCACCCTACTTTTTATGAAAGTAACGCTAAAATAGATATTCTTATCTCTTTAGAAAGATGGCATAATAAAGTACACCGTTATACCATCAAATAAAATTAAAAGACTAACGAGAGAACAACGGATACAACGAGCAATTACCTATTTGCCCCAGTATTTGTGTTCGTAATCAGGTTTGTTTTGTTCAAGGATGGCGTCTGACCATTCTGGTGTGATTTTTGAATGGTTTAATAGGTGATTGCATGTGTTGGTATCTTCATGGGGCTCCCATCTTTTAGCCAGGGAAAATAATTGATTTTCTTCATATGATAGCGCATGAACTAATTGACAAAATCTTTTTAGGAGTGTTCTTCTCGGTGGAGGGTTGATTCCCCTTTCTATTTTACGCCACATATTCTTTTCCATCTTAAGCAATTTGCAAAGCTTTCCTGTATCTTTAAAAACTTTTTTCCTTAGTGTTGTAAGATATAGATGAAATTTCAAATTTATGCAGTTTTACCAGTTAATTGGTAAATTATCTTGAAATATTTAAGTGGAGCCAGCTCTCGGATTCGAACCGAGGACCGACGGTTTACAAAACCGTTGCTCTGCCGGGCTGAGCTAAGCTGGCCTAAAAATACTTATGGTACTCCAGACTGGACTCGAACCAGTAACCCTCTGCTTAGAAGGCAGATGCTCTATCCAATTGAGCTACTGGAGCATTACACCAAGGTTAAGCTAGCAACAACGCAATTCAATACTACGATAATTGCAATAATCACCCACCAAAAGATTTTTTGTTTTTTAGACATTTAAAATGGTACCGATGAACGGACTCGAACCGTTACTCCTTCGCAGGAAGCAGATTTTAAGTCTGCCGTGTCTACCAATTCCACCACATCGGCTAAATTAGAGACACCACACTAGCAAGTTAAGAAATAATATAAACCAAATATCATCCTTAGCTAACTCTTTCATTATATGCCATGTTGTGCTCATGCGTATATTATAATTTAATCCTTATTTCAGTCAATGGTCTTTTTATCAAAAATATCTGCTTCGCCGATATCTATGAAATATAGAAGTCTCAAAATTTTTGTAGTACCGTGTTCATTAAATTCCTCCAAGGGGGAAGTATTATTAAAATACCCATGAGGGGTTGTTAAGAACTCTTCTACCATACTATCATCAATTAGTTCACAGCATTCGTTTACCAAATTAGTAAACTGAATAAGACTACCTTTTTTAACTTTAAGCATTTATCTTTTTAACTAATTCTTCTTCCCCGTTTTCATTGGTGCGCGAAAAACATGCTACCACGCCTCTCTTTTGTATCACTTGGCTAGCCATATCATTTGCAAATATTATTGATTCCATCAAGCAATCTGTTTCCAGATACTTATAAACCAAAGCTGCAAGAAATGAATCTCCTGCTCCACAAAGATCAAAAACTTCTACTTCAAATGCTGCATAAATGCAATCTTTCCATCTACAACCTTGCTTACCTAGCGTAACAATTAAATTTTCTTTCCATTCTTCTTCGTTTATTTTACCTTCTAAAGCTTTATACTCTGGTTCATTTATTTTTATTGCTTTTGCTTTTTTGCAAAAGTCTCCAAGAACTTTTTTTGTGTCGATAAAAACGTTTGGATTATTTTCACAACAATATCTAATAACTGATTCTGTTACAAACCCTTTACAATAATCTGAAATTACTATTGCGTCGTAGTCTTTTGGGGAATGCCAACAACTACCAGCAACAAACCCTTCTTCTGTTTCATCACCTTCATCCACCCTTAAAAATGTATGATTGGTTTGTTCGTCTACATATCTAATTTTATTCATCTTCTTTTCTGTATTGTGAATAAAATCTACTTCTAGACCTAAAGAACGAAAATTCTTTACAACATTACCAGCCATACCCATATCAACTACAGTTTTAGATGGTAATAATACAGGTGCAGGAACATCAGGACACAATCTGGTTGCTTTCCCATAAATGAATGTATCGGTGCATAAGTCGCCTATTACTAAAACTTTCTTTTTCATATTAAGTAGCTCATTGTTAAATTTGTTTTGTATTGACAAGAAGGCATTTTATCTTTTATTTTACTTAACTCGTCTCTACCAATAAAACCTTTCCTGTAAGCTTCACCTTCAATACAACCAATCATTGTTTGGGTTCTGTCTTGTATAGATTTCACATACATACTTGCAGCAAACATTTCATCGGGGTTTCCTGTATCAAACCATGCGAAATGGCTATCTAACTCACTGTAACAAAGTAAGTCTTCTTTCAAATAACTCTTATTTAAATCTGTTATTTCTAATTCTCCCCTATCAGATGGCTTTAAATTTCTTGCACGTTCTCCTGCTGTTTGATCGTAAAAATATATACCAGTAGCAGCAATATTACTCATAGGGCAATCTGGTTTTTCTTCGATAGATTTTACCATTTTCTTACTGCCTACTTGTCTGGTTTCTATTACCCCGTAATCTGAAGGATTTGCAACTTTATATCCTACTACATGAGCCCCACAATCTTTTGACCATTCAAAAGGCTGAATACCTGTGAAAATATTATCACCCAATATCAAACAAACATCTTCTGCACCTTGCCATTCTTCTGCTATTATTAGAGCTTCTGCTATTCCTTTAGGTTGGATTTGGACTTTAAATGTGAAATTTAATCCAAGATAAGGTTTACCTTTACCGTCTGCTTGTTTGAATAATGTTAATAGATTCGGATAACTTAACCCATTAGTAATAATCATTATATCTTTAATACCCAACTTAATTAACGTGGTTAATGGGTAATAGATAGTAGGTTTATCATAGACAGGTAGGAGCTGTTTTGAAACAGTTGTGGTTGAAGGGTAAACCCTCGAACCTGTCCCACCTGCTAGAATTATACCTTTCATTTAAAAATTTTATCTACGGAAAATTTGTATGCAAAAAATGCAATAATGGGCATACTGACAAATATCAACGCGTTAAACCAAACTGCTTGTTCAAGGTGATTTGCTTGATCTGCATTACCTGTAATACCCATTATGATTCCAACACAAAACCCTAAGCCAAAAAGGCCACCAATTGTTAATGCCGCAAATATTGCGAACCCTTTAATATAATCTTTCATTTCTCTTTTATTTTTTCAATAATAAACTCTGCTAAAAGAAGCCTTCCTGCTTCAGAAGCCATATTTAGCTGCTCGTTTTTATCATTAAATTCTTCTAAAATTTGTATCAACTTTCCTGACGTGGCAAACCACTTTGCTAGGTCTTTATTAGATATCATGTTGATATTATATGTTAAATCCAAAAAAAACCAAGCAGGCCAACCTACAAAAGCTACAAGTACCACCACATACATCGCAGCTCCACCAAACGGCCTGCTTGGCAAAATTATTTATTTCAAGTTAAGATAATACAAGTTCTTTTTTATAGTGCATTTGGTAAAGTTTATGGAACTTATCTATCTTTACAGGGTGTTCATAATTTAAAAATTTATTAGGGTTAATTTTGAACCCGTTGGATAAAAGAATATTTCCTAACATTATATCCTCTATACCAAACTTTGCATATTTTTCTTTTCCTTTATAGTTAACAATAGATTCAATAGCCTTCTTACTGAAAATAACACATTCTCCTGAACAATAATGTGCTGGAAGTTCACCTTGGTAACTGTCTCTTATTTTGTAATTCTTTTTATGCAAGAGAAGATTTCGTGTAGCTTCTTCATCTTCTATAATTATTTTTTCTCCAACATAATCCCCGGAAATTTTATGATCTAAAAAGGTGTCTATGTTATATAAAAATGTATCGTCGTCAATTTTTAAAACGTGCGTATAATCTTTTTTAACAATCTTTTTGAAACAATTGAATAATTTCTTGTGCACATTAAAAATAGAATCTGGCGTTTTTAAATACATATCCGTATAGGATACCCCGTTTATAGTGCCTGTGGTGCATAGATTTTGATTACCACCGTATACAAAAAATATGTCCATATTTTTAGGAGTGTGCTGCAAAAAAGTATTCAACGCAGCCATTTTATACCCAATATTATTCTCGAATGTAGGTATGATTAAAGCGTATTTTGTCATTTTTAATATTATTTTTTAATGTATGATATATGGTACCTTCGTCAGGTGTAGGGTCAAATTTTGAGAAAGTTAGCTTACTAAAATCAAAATACACATTCAAGAAAGTAAAAATTTCTATATCAGTAAAAATACGATCATAATTATCGATATAGTGTTTTATAGCTGATATATAACTATCTTTTATGCGTTCTAATTTTTCTTTTATGAAACCAATAATGCATGGTGACGCAGACCAATATGGTATTTCTTTATCCCAATAATTTTCAATAAATTTTCCGGGTTCAATACCAATATATGGTATACCGGTGATAAACCCATCTGTTCTACCTAAAAGATCAAACAATTGCTTGCCTAGTTGTGGGTTGAACACTGCATCTTTATTTTTCGGATACATCTTATTCCAATCTTGCGTCTTTATGTCATGCCATGCACCACCTAAATCTTCAGGAATGTAAGATTCATTGCAAAGACCGGCATCTACCCATATAATATTTTTGGTATCTAAAGTAATAGAATCCAACATGTAAAAAAGTTTTGCTGTAGTAATCATTGGGTTCCAACAATACACACCAGTTGGGTTGCGATCTACTATTTTTTTGCTATATTCGAATAATTCATCATAAAACGGGTTTATTTCTCTTGTAATTTTATGTTTGAAAATGGGTAACCTATCCACCTTTCCTTGTAAATTTTCGCAAATTAATTGTTCAATTTTAGGATTGCAATAAACGATAATTGGTTTGTGTAGATCACATAAAGCTTTGATTCCAGTGATATAATGGTCTGGTGTAAAGTTTCGTGTTAAAGTGGAAGCACACCCATCGGGGGTATAGGTTTCAACTTCTTCTACTGCGGTGACAATAGTGTCGATCATTAAAATAATATAATTGAAATCCAGTGAAAATCAAGGAAAAGACGGCCCGTAGGCCGCCTTGATAAACTTGATATTAGTCGATTTGAACGTCTATAACTTTATGCTCCTTCTCTTCTTTTCGAGGAGCTGTTATAGTTAATACACCATCGGAAAGTTTTGAAACGAACTTGTCTACATCAAAATCCGAAGGGTTCAATCGGAATGACCTTGTATATGTTTCTTCTTTTGAACCAGTTTTAGAAGTAATGGTACGCTTAGCTTCA
>Ga0080013_1000204_pt1 | contig 85717 bp, 116 predicted proteins | sample ETNvirenome_6_85_FD_69236 | JGI IMG/M metagenome (GOLD analysis project Ga0080013, IMG submission 69236) | Marine viral communities from the Pacific Ocean - ETNP_6_85 (SPADES assembly) (version 2) | ecosystem: Environmental > Aquatic > Marine > Oceanic | place: Pacific Ocean | collected 2013-06-19
CTACTGTAGATTTTGCTGGAACTGTAGAACTAGTAAAGTCTGTACCGCTAAGTACATTTTTAAGTTGCATCAACTCATAAACCTCTTTAGTTGTGCAATATGCTGCATGAGGTCTCATTTGTACTCGTTTTATTGTAGGGGATGTAGTAACACTACTAGGCGAAGATATTCTTACCCAATACAATGTACTACTATTTATAGCTACAGTTGTCCAATCACTAAGTAAGTTAGATGGAAATATTTCTGCACCATCTTTATCAAATGCATACTGACCACCCTCATTATCATCAGGGTCTAATTCATATCTTGCAGACGCTGGTATAAACTCTGTCCATGCACCGTTATAATATTCATACTGAAGTGTACCTAAACTTCCAGCAGTATCAACATCAAATATAGCCATATCAAACTTTGATGCGTGTCCTAAGTAAAGGTGATGTGATGTAGAATCAAATATAGTAAATGACGTGCCTGCCGGGCTTTGAGACTCTAAGGTAACATCAGTATAATCACTACTGCTTGCACCTGCTCCGTCCCAATTGAACACTTTATCAAATACTGCTCCAGCAGTCGTTGCCATTTACATCTCCTAGGAGTCTTTATCTCCTGTTTTGCCTTTTATTGCTTCTTTAGCTGCTTCTACAACTTCTTCTGGTACTCCGCCCTCATTTATTATTTCAGGCTCATCAGCTGTTCCAGAATCATCTTTTCCTCTAAGGTACATTAGTACACCTTGTAGGTTTTGTACTTGTCCAACGAGTTGTTCTCTGTGTGCATTTACTTTGTTTAGTTCATCGACTAAAGCTTCCATTTTTTCAGTAACTGCTTTTAAATCGTTTTGTACATCTATATCTGCCATGTTTCTTTTCTCCTATGTTCTTTATCCCTTTTCTTAAAGGGTCTTTATTATTATACTATATTTTATTAGCTTTCCCAATCATCATTCCAATCACTTCTTTTAGTCCAAGTACCACTATCGTAGTCATACTTATCTCCGTAAAAGTCACTAGGAACATTGGATACACTTTCAACTATAGTAGAGTTCCCACTATTTAAGTCTCCTATTATTAACTCCGCTGGGTCTCCTACTGTTATGTTTTCAGATGTGACAGTTAGTGTTTTATCATCTGCATAAACATATTTTACTCGTTTACTTTCGTCTGATGCATAACCATTAGCTGTTGTCCATCCTGATGAAATTATTATTTTACTCATTTATTTTCTCCTATTATTTAACTGGTGCATTTACTAATACTGTAGTTGCTGATAAAGCTCTACCTACTGGGGTTCCACCTGAAGTTGTTGTTAAAGCTCCCCCAGCATCAATATAGTACTGAGAACCAACAGTTAAACTACTTTGATTTGTTCCTATTCCACCACTTGTTACTGTACCTGTAGCATCATTAGAAATCGCTGAATTAGCAATACCTATAAAGTTACCACAATTATAAGGAACTGTTGGTAAGGTGGCAAAGTAACCCTTCTCTGTAGTATTTGACCAATAAAAAATAGCGTGTTTATTAGAGGTTGTGTCATAAGCACTAACCATATAGTTAAAATACCCACCATTTGTCTCTCCGTTTTTTGGAACATATGCAATTGTATCATCTACAACATACGTTGCACTAGCTCCAGTTCCAGAAATGTCTCCTACTTGAACCCTCATACCACTATAAGCAGTAAAAACAACTATTCTTTCAAAGTCTGGATTATAGTCTGCCGACAAATACCCACCAGTCTCATGACCTAAAGCGGCAATGGCAGTTTCTGTGAACAAGGTTCCGGCTGTTATTACCCCGGAAGAACTTGTAAATGGTTGATATAAAAGGTTTGTTCCAGCTGAATTTCTAGTAACATATAAATTAATGTTCTTAGCTGCATGATGTACAAGAGCACCGTCATAACCAGCATTTATTGTTGTAGTATTTAACTCTACTGCAGTACCTTTTGTAAGAGAGTTATCAGATGTGTTTACTGTCAAAGCCACTGCTGTTGCACGAGTGCTATTACTTGCATCTCCATAAACAAACATTACTTTGTTGTCATTAGAGTCAAAACATAGACCTTGTATCTTAGAATCAATATCATTAGCACCAGTAACATCTAGGGTAGTACCTAAAGTTTGTATATCATTGTCACTACCACCTCTTACAGTAAAAGCTGCAGCACTTGTTATATTACTATTACTTTCATCTTCAAATACCATAACCATTCGATTTGCATTTGAGTCAAAGACAATTCCAAAATGTCGGTCACCACCTGCTTCAATTGTTTGCTCACTACCTGCAGTAATTGTATTAGAAGCGTCATCATTTACAGTACATACTTTAGCATATATATTGCCATCGAATGCTGTATAAGGAACAAGAAATCTATCTACATTTGTATCGTACGGAATTTCTGTTCCGGCTAGCATTTGATAAGTTGCCCCACTTTTTAAAACTACTGGAGTCCCAAAAGCCATTGTGTGAGTACCGGCATTTGAAATATGACCCATTGCCATCATTGGATAGTTGCTATTGTCTATATCTCTATATGTCACCATAAATTTATTATTATCTGGGTCAAAACCTATTGCAGCATAAGCACCATCGTCTAAATCGGCGACTGTCGTACCGGCATTAGATTCAAAACCGGCCCAAGTTTTACCTTCTTGTATACCTTGAGCTTTTTCTATATCACCATCACTTCTAATAGCTACTGGGTCACCAGCTGAGATAGAACCATTTGCTGTCGCTGTAAACTCAATTCCCCCACCTCCAGCATCTTCCCAAGCTGGGGCTGTTCCTGCACCAGTAGATGTTAATACTTGTCCATCAGTTCCATAATTAGCCCCACCAATTCCAAGTTCACCTTGCGAAGTAACTCTCAGTTTCTCGGTTGCAGCTTCGGAATGTCCTGTCTTGAATATTAAATCTGTCGAGTTAACAGAAGCACTAAATGTTCCTTGAGCCACCGCTTCGATACCAGCAGCTACTGTGATAGCATCTGTTCCTCCTGCTTCGTGAGGAGCTTGGAACTCAATTTTTCCAATAACATCGTTTGCGTTGATGTCTGTAAGTGACGTGGCGAGTAAAAGTTTGCCTGTACTTGTGGTAGCATCCGCAGATGCCCCCATTATTCTTAATTGGTCAGCTGACTCATCCCATTCCATATAAGCTCCGGCTGAAGCTCCAAAAAACTTTACATCATGACCTGTATCATCTACTCCTACAACTAATCCCCCTCCTGTAAGGGTTACTAGATTAGAAGAGTGAGTAAGTATTACATCACCATTGTTAAGATTTATTACTCCACCATCTGCTAAAAATAAGTCCGACCACATTAAACTTGTAGTTCCTAAAGCTGTACCATCGCTAGTTCCGGGAGAAAGACTATTTTCAGCTAACTCTACTTCTTTCGCATTATTAGCGTAAAAGTTTATTTTGTTAGCGTCTTCAAAATCTATTTTGGTTTCGTTGTCCTCACCAATTTTTATATCTGTGGCAAGTAAGGAAGTTATACCTGTTTGGGCTGCATCAACATTTAATGTATTTGTAGATAAGGTTACACCTGTCCCTGCTGAAAAAGCAGTTTTAGATATAGCAATAGCTGCAGATGCATTAATGTCTGCGTCTACGATGGCACCATCTAAGATACCAGCTGAAGATACACTAGCCGCTGACGGCTCTGAACCAACAAATCCCATTAGTTTATTCCTCCTTTATTATTATACTCTATTTTATATACTATTTACCATTCCAGAAGCGGTCATTCATTTGGTCCCCTTTAGGGGCATCTTCCCAACCACTTACTTTAGTCCATGTTCCACTATCGTAGGTATATTTATTTCCGTACCATCTAGCAGTAGAACCATCTCCTTCTACATCTGTTCCTGCTGGAACTGTAACACCTGTAATAATAGATGAATTACTAGTATTCATATCTAAAATAATAAGTTTTTTCCTGTTTTCTGTAGCCGGAGCCACACATTTTTCAGAATCCAATGTTACTGAATGGTCATCATCAAACGCATATTTTACTAATTTTGTTGATGTTTCTACTAATATTTTACTCATCTAAATCTCCTTAGTTCTATGGTGAAATACCACCAATTAATAATGTTGTTGAAGTTAATGCTTTTCCTATTCTAGCGTAATCTGTTGACGAGGCAGATAGTGTTCCATCTGTCTTAAGATAATATTCAGCCCCCACAGTTAAACTACTTTGATTTGTTGCTACTGTCCCCACTGTATTAATCGTTCCTGTGGCTGTGTCAGATATTGCAGAATTAGCAAACCCTACAAAATTTCCCACATTGCCCGGTAGGTCTGGTACACCTGCATATAGGGCACTTGAAACGGTTAAAAAACCTACAATTTTATTCCCAGTACCACCTTGTGCTATAGCTGCACCATCACAAGTGGTGGAGTAAAACTCACCTCGTTTTTTTATAGAAAAGTCATTTCCTACTATTGTTCCTACTCCTATTTCAGTATTATTGGGACTACTATCATAATTTTCAGAGACCCAAACTATATTCCCATCAGCCGCAGTAAATATAGCTTTATCATAAAACCCAGAGTCGCTCATTGACGTGGCAGAGCCCCAAGCACATGTATTAGTACCACCGCCTGTCACCGTTCCAACATAAGCCTCACCACCGGTGACTGTATGATTATACATCATAAATAAGTGCTTACCTGATACAGGGTCAAAAGTCATAACTGGATGAAGATTGGTGCTAGCATTCGTGTTAGTGTCGGTAACGTGTACCTCTGTACCAAATGCTATTGTATTAGTACCACCACCTGTTACAGTTCCAACCACAGAGGTTAGTTTATCACTATCCCCGTCATCGGGCCATACGACTAGTACTCTATCAGCAGCTGTATCATAAGTTACCGATATTCCATACCCATTGGCAGCCCACCCTACTGTATCTGTGCTTAATGTACACTCAGAACCTATCGCAATAGTATTTGTACCACCTCCAGTAATAGTACATACATGTGCATATATAGCGGTATCATCAATACTTGCAAATACAAATATCACTCTATTGGTATCTGGGTCAAAAACAACGGCATTACCATCTGTAGTATCGGTGTTTACAGAAGCCTCACTTCCAAAAGTAACAGAACTGTCTGAATTATCTACTTGAGCTACCTTTGCTTTTAGTTGATTAGAAGAGTTATTATAGAAAACTGCAAACCTGTCGACATTTGTATCATACACAAGGACATTAGTATATGTGCTATTTGAATTAAATACTACTTCAGAACCCTCGGTAAAGGTATTGTCAGAAGCAACATCAACAACTAAAGCAGTTCCATAACCACTATTTCCTCCATCTCTATATACACATAAAATTTCATTCTCATCTGGGTCTGCAACTGCCTTAAAACTCGAAGATTGACCTGTACTATTTATACTACTTGCGGATGTACTTCCAGTATTTGTTTGTAAGGCAGTAATTCCTTTTACCTTCCCTTCGCTTGTTATGGCAACTGCGTCTCCAGCTGAAATTGAACCATCAGCTACAGCATCAAAAGTACCTCCACCAGCCGCAATATCTTCCCAAGCGGTAGCGGCACCGGCTCCACCAGAAGTTAGTACTTGTCCATCAGTTCCGTAGTTAGTACCACCAATTCCAATTTCACCTTGTGATGTAAATCTAAATTTTTCCGTAGCGGCTTCAGAATGTCCTGTTTTAAATAATATATCGGTTGCATTGACAGAAGCACTAAATGTTCCTTGTGCTACAGCTTCAATAGCGGCAGCGACAGTAATGGCATCCGTACCACCTGCTTCATGCGGTGCTTGAAATTCAACCTTTCCAAGAACATCATTTGCATTAATATCTGTAAGAGATGTTGCAAGTAATAATTTTCCGGTACTTGTTGTAGCGTCAGCCGAAGCACCCATTATTCTTAATTGGTCTGCCGATTCGTCCCATTCCATATAGGAACCAGCGGAGGCACCAAAGAATTTCACATCATGTCCGGTATCGTCTACACCCACAACTAAGCCACCACCTGTGATAGTTAATAGATTAGCTGTATGAGTGACTGATACGTCACCATTATTAAAATTGATTACACTCGCAGATGCTAAGAAAAGGTCTGACCACATTAAGCTACCAGTACCTAAAGCTACACCATCTGATGTTACGGGTGATAAGGCATTTTGAACTAACTCAACCTCATTAACACCTTCTACTCGGAATATAAGTTTGTTATCTGTTGTTGCAAAATCAATAAGGTTGTCGGCATCTCTACCTATCTTAGTGCCTGCATTTAAAATTGTTGTTATCCCTGTTTGAGCCCCAGCCAATAAAACAGCAACACCTTCAACAGTAATTTGTCCTGAACTTGCTCGTGCTATTGTAGTATCAGAAGCATGTCCTAATTCAATGTCTTGAGTAAATGTTACCGAACCATCAGCAGCAATTGCGATTGCATCTTCGTCAGAAGCGGAACCTATAGTCCCTGCGTCAGCAATAACTACATTAGAAGATACGGTTGGTTTTGTTCCTACGAATCCCACTTGTTACCTCCTAACTTATGTCACTAATTACACTAACCCATGTATCCAAAGAACTGGCTGTGTCTGTATCTACTTTTAAAGCATCTCCACTTTCTAATATAAATCGACTTCCACCATCAATTAATTCTAAAGAAGAGGCGGCAGGAATTGAAACACCTTTTATTAAATAATAATCATTACCACCCGTGGTGACAAAACAATCTACAGCAATCGCAGCAGAGTGAATATTAACTAATCGTATACTAACAACTGCATCATCACCGCCCGCAGTATAAAGAGTAGCCCCCGATGTTCCGGTTGCCCGTGCTATATGTCTTTCAAAATCTTGTGCCATTTGTGTCTCCTATAGTATATTATACTATTCAGTATACTAAAAATTCTATAATGCAACCGCCATTGCTATTGCGAAACCCTTGCTTGGGGCATCTACATATGTTTTTATATCAGAGGCAGGAATAGTTTTCATTGTTCCATCGTCATTCATAACAAACCCATCAGCATCAGCAATTGTAATTGAACCTCCGACAGATGTTCCTCCATCAAGTAAGTTCAATTCTGTCGCAGTTGCCCCTACGTTTGTTCCACCTATGTCTAGTGTAGTAACAGAAAGTTCCCCAGCCACCGTTACAATATTACCACTAGCAGTAAGTGTTACTAAATCTGTATCCCCCACGGGTCCTATAGTTGCCCCTGTTGGAACTACTACATTACCACCAAAGGTTGCAGATAAATCATCACTAAGTGTTAGAGCAGTAGCTAAAGAGTTTAATGAACTTCCTGAACCTCCTGCATTAGCAGTCTGGAATATAATATCTCCACCAGCCCCACTACCTTTTCCTTGCCCACCTTGAAGGGTAAGAGCCCCTCCAGCAATATTATTCGTAGTACCAGCTGTAGTTGTACCGGCTGACATAGTTAATGTTGTACCTGCTGTATCATGAGCGGCAGCAGTTGGAATTAGTTTATTGCTTGAAAATAATAAATCGGTTTCGGCTTGAATAGCAGAAGTTCCGTTTCCTGTTAAAACTGCATTTGCGGTTAGACTAGAAGCACCTGTACCACCATGAGCAACGGCTACATCTGTAGCCTCCCATGTTCCTGTGGCAATTGTTCCTACTGCCGTAATTTGAGTCTGTGATGCATCTACACCAATAACAGAACTACTAGCAGTCAAACCAGTACCAGCAAACAAAGTTGCTACATCTGCTAAGTCTCCTTTTACTGTTGCGTTACTGTCTGTAGTATCTGTAAATACTATATAGTCGCCATTAGCAATTGCAGTGTCAGTAAGTTCAGATAGGTCTAATGCAAGAGAAACTCCTCCACTACTCCCACCACCTGAAAGTCCATTTCCTGCAGTTACACCAGTAATATCCCCAGTAGTTGGGGTTGCCCATGAAGGCACTCCAGATGCTAAAGTTAATACATCTGCATCAGAACCTTTAGCTAATTTTGTTACTGTTCCAGAGGAGCCTCCATATAATATGTCTCCTTCTGCGGTCATAGGAGATAGGGCATCAAAACCAGCTGTGGCTGTTCCCGCACCCGTACCACCATCAGCAATAGCTACGTCTGTTCCACCAGCTCTATATACCGCATTCCCTTCAATAGTTATATCACCTGAACCAGAACGAGCAATTGTAGTATCCGTTGCATGACCTAGTTCTATAGTAGATGCAGTAGTAAGAGAACCATCATCATTAATGGTTAAAGCTGTCGCAAGGGCGTTTAAGGAACTTCCAGACCCACCCGCATTTGCTGTTTGAAATATAATTGCCCCACCTGCACCAGAACCCTTACCTTGTCCACCTTGGAATGTTAAGGCACCACCTGCTTGGTTATTACTTGTTCCTGCAGTAGTAGCACCAGCCGACATAGTTAGTGTTGTTCCTGCGGCATCGTGGGCAGCAGCTGTTGGAATTAATTTATTACTTGAAAACAATAAGTCTGTTTCAGCTTGTATTGCGGAAGTTCCATTACCAGTTAAAATTGCATTTGCAGTTAAAGACGATGCTCCAGTACCTCCATGAGCTACACCAATATCAGTCGCTTCCCATGTTCCAGTAGCGATTGTTCCTATTGCAGTAATACCTGTTTGAGAAGCATCTACACTAAGTGAGTGGGCAATATTTTCCCCACTAGTGGCTCCTGTAGATGTAAGTCCTGTTCCAGCTGTAATGTTCTGAACATAATCTCCAGTTGTGTGGGTTGCTAATGTAATAAGGTTGTTAAGGGTGGTTGCACCTGTTCCACCTTGGGCAACCGCTACGGTAGTACCTTCCCATGTACCAGAAGAAATAGTACCTAAACCAGTAATACCTGACTGATTAGCCACGGATAATAGTCCGGCATTAGTCATAGCTGCCGTAGTACCCATAGTTAAAGTTCCGGCAATTGTTGTGGTAGAAGCAGCACCTGCTCCTATAGTTACATCAATTTCTCCATCATCTGATGCTTGACCTTGTAAATGTAATCCTGTAGTAACAGTAGCATCATTCTCAGCCACATAAAATTTCATTCCTCCAGCCTCTGAACCATGGTCGGCTTCAACTACGTAACTTTCTATTCGAGCCAATTCTTCTGGTGCATTGTTACTCGCATCAGTTCCTAAAAATGAAATGGTCCCTAAAATATCATTATCAGCACCTTGACCTGAACCGGGGTCTTTTATAAATTGTAAATATCCTGCTGTTGCATCAGCATGAGTGTTTGTTATCTTTGCTACTGGTAAATTAGCACTCGCTGAAGCTGCATCTAAACCAGAAGCAGTTCCTGCTGAAACAGTACCCCAAGTGGGTACCCCTGAAGCAAGTTTTAAAAACTCACCGTCAGAACCTTTAGCTAATTTTGTTACGGTTCCTGATGAACCTCCATACAATACATCTCCTTCCGCAGTCATAGGTGATAAGGCATCAAATCCAGCCGTAGCAGTACTTGCACCAGTACCTCCATGGGCAACTGCCACATCTGTGGCTTCCCAAGTACCTGTTGCTATAGTTCCAACTGCGGTTATTTGAGTTTGTGAGGCATCTACTCCTATAACAGAGCTTGAGGCTGTTAATCCTGTTCCTGCAAATAAAGTAGCTACATCAGCCAAATCTCCCTTGACTGTTGCATTACTATCAGTAGTATCCGTAAATACTATGTAATCCCCATTGGCTATAGCTGTATCTGTTAATTCTGAAAGGTCTAGACTAAGGGTGTGTGCAATGCCTTCTCCACTCGTTGCCCCAGTTGAATCAATTCCTGTTCCTCCAGTAATAGTTCCAACGTAATTTCCTGTTGTATGGGTTCCTAATGTAATAAGATTATTAAGTGAAGTTGCCCCTGTACCACCTTGGTCAACTGCTACTGTAGTTCCTTCCCAAGTACCTGATGTGATTGTTCCTACACCTGTTATATTAGATTGATTAGCAACGGTAACAAGTCCAGCTGAACTAAGGGCTTCTGTTGTTCCTGAATAAATTGAACCATCAAATCTAGCATTACCTGTGTCAACCCACATTGCCCAATTTCTAGTAATAGTTTGGTTAGTTCCCGCAGTAGCTGCCGCATTAATATATAAAGTAGCTGCATCTGATGTTGTCACAGAAGAGTTTGTTGCCGCTAGTGTTGGGGCTTCAATCGTAACATGTGCATATTTTGTAGCGGTTCCAGAGCCTGATGTATTACTATCTGTAATCGTAGATGTATCAACATGAATCATTGCCCCATCGCCCGGAGTTACACTCTTGTCTCCATCTAAAGTTAATCCTGTTAATGTTCCAAGAGAAGTAATATTTGTTTGAGCGGCAGTTGCTATGGTTCCTGTTAATTCATTTACTGATAAATTAGCTAAAGTAAATCCAGATGATGTATTTACTGTAGTTGTGGGTGCTTCATGACTATTACCTGTTGTGGCAAATAATTTCCACATATCTGAATCAGAAGCATCCCTAACTAATCCTGAATATTTTGTACCACTATCTACATACTTACCATACCACCCAATATCAACAGAGTCCCCTGAGTTGTTGTCTGCTAAGGCAAACATTGGGTCGTCAATAGTTACAGTAGAAGTGTTTATAGTTACTGTACTACCATTTACTGTAAGGTCACCACTTAAAGTTAAATTAGTTGCTTCTATAGTTGATGGATAAGCAGCAACCCCTGAAGAGTTTATTGTAATAGCTCCAGAAATCCCTGAAAATACATATGTGGGTATTCTAGTTACAGCAGTTTTAGTGTTTGTTCCCCCACCACCATTATCAATAATAAATAAATCGGCATCAGCAATAGCCTCCCCAATATCATCTAAACCATCAATATCAAGGCTAGATGAGGTTTCCCCAGCAAATTGTGACGACCTAGTATATAAAGTTCCTCTTAAACTGGATAAAGGCATTTTCTATCTCCCCCAAAGTATTCCACGAATTCTGGCATTTGTTCCGGCTGCCCTAATAATACTAATCTTGGTTCCAAAAGAAATTTTTTCGTCATAATAACCCTCATCTTGAGGAATTAACATTGTAGAAGTTGATGCAGTTCCATCAAACTCTACATATGCATCAGCTAATTCAACTATAAAAGACACTCTATTACATTCTTCCATATTACCAGCAAGTGTTACTGCATCTTCTGCAGAAGCACTTGAAGTAGTGTAAGTAAATGCTTTATGTTTACTAAAATTTTGTAATATTTCTATTTCTGAACGCCATGGAGCTTTATCTGCCATCGCTAACCTCCTCTTTTGGTTTGAACTTTAATAGGGTTGGTTTTCCATATCCTAAATTGTGGGTTCTAATATTATCTTTACCTTGTGGCATAGTAAATCCTTCTGCTCGCATAATGGCTCCCATTGAAGCATAACTTGGTTTAGATAGTTCTTCACGAAACTTACTATTCATAATTCTTAGATATGTCATTTCTTGTACCATATCATCCAATGTTTTTGTCATATCACTAATAACAGATTGTTGTTTTATAATCTTTTTTCCTAAAGTTGTTTTAGAATTTTGATTTTTATTAGTTTCCACTTCTAAATCCGTTATCCACTTTCTTAATTTTGTTTCGAGTAGTTTTGCCTCTTCTAATTGAATTCCAAATTCCTTAGATTCAGTTTGCCAATAAACTAATTCATCTTTAATTTCTTTAGTTTCTTTTACTAGCTCTTTATTTATTCTACTCGTTTCGTTAGTAAAACTTTCAAATTCTTTTAACTTACCTCTCAATTCTTCAACTTCTGCTAAAATATCTTGTTTACCAATCGTAGCTCTATCTCTTTCTTGGAAAGCTATATCCATAGTAGAACCTTGAGTTTCAAGATTATTTTTTAACTGATTAATTTCAAGACTTTGTTTTTCTGCCCTCTTAGTCATTAAGTCTAGTTCATTAGATGTATTAGATAATTGACCATTAGTATCTTTATAGTCTTGCTCAAAATGTAAAAGTTTGGCATTTAAAGAATCAGCATATTCTAATTTAGCCTTAGAATCTTTTAATTTTTCTTCAATTGCAGAAATTTCATTCTTAGATAAGGTAAGGTTTTCTTCTAAGACAATTTGTCTTTTAAGTGCCTCATCTTTTTCAACCTCTATGTTTTGATAAACAATAATTTTATTTTCTAACTCTTGAATTTGCTGTTGATATTCCTCCGCTGCCGAAAGATTTTCAACTATAATTTGAGGTTGTTTTCGATTATGCTTATTAGGTTTTTTGTTGAAATCACTAAGTTTCATAAATCTCTTGGGTCTCACTCGCTATAAATGGATTGCCAGAAAATTCTCTTGATTTCTTTAATCCTAAAATCCAACTTTGTGGTGTTTCGGCTTTTGAAATCATTTTAATACTACCAGATTTTTCTTCAATTCCTATATCTCCCTCAATAATCATTTCTATATGAGCTTCATGTTGAGGTGCGTGTGAATGTAACTCAAAAGTATTAGATGTAACATGATAAAATAAATCTGCTACATGAATATCTTTTTCAATTGGTTCTCGTTGAAAGTATATTGGTACAAGGTAAGAAACAACTTGTTTTTTAGGTTCTTCAACCTTTGTTATAGTTTCTTTCTTAGTTGCCGTGTTTATAACCTTTTTGGTTTTTGCTTTTTTTGCTACTTGTTTTTTTTCTTGAGTCATGGGTAATCCCCTCCTTCTTTCTTGATGTTGCTAAATCTGTTTCACCTTTATATTTTCTTCCAGCCCCCTCTCCTCTAATTCTTCCTTTTCCATGTCCACTTACAGAACGTTCATGAGCTCCTGTTCCTGTACCCCTAATTCTCTTTTTACCCCCACGAGCATTATAAGTGTCTCCAACATTTTCTGGTTTTACCCATCTATGTGCTGTTGGGTCAAATCTTGCCCCTTGAAAGGGAGGCATACTAAGAACTTTAAGGATGTCTATATCGTCTGCTTTTACAGCATTTGTGACAGGAGTCTTTCGTACATAAGTATCTGAACTATCAGAACTATTTTTGAAGAAAGTCTTCATTTTTTCTATGGCAGATTCTTTTCTCATTCGTCCACCTTTTTTTCTCATTGCTTGTTGAATTTGTCTTTCAAATTCTCTTTGTTGTGCTGGAGTAGGTTGTCCTGAACCACGAGTAATATTGTCGCTTAACCACCATCCAGCCAATGCTGCTGCGGCAGGTGAAACTCTTTTTTCAATCTTCTCGTCTTCGTCTTCTTCATCATCAGTTGTTTTTCCATCATAAAGAGGATAACTTTTAAACAAATCATCAAAGTCTTGTGGGTCATCCATACTTTTATTATAAGGATTGTTTTCCATACCAGCCACTAATTTACCCGCTAAAGCCCGTTTTTCTTCACCAGTTTTTGCAGCCTTAATATCATCCATATGCAATTCTCTTACAGCATCAAAGTGTTTTCCTTTTCCACTTCCACTTATCAATGCCCATGCTACTGCCCAAGGATTCTGAATTTTTTGTGCCTTGTATAACTCTTTAATTTTGTTTAAATTATTTGACATAAATATACTCCACTATCTATTATACCCCTTTTTAACCTTTTTTGTATCTTCTTCCTCTTCGATTCTTTCTAACAACTCACGTATTTGCATTCTATCATCATGAGGATTAATAACTTTTGAAATAAATAAATCTAAGGATTTGTTTACAGTTTTATCAGATTGACTCCATCCTTTACCATAATTACCTTCCTTACCATAGGTGGCTTTAAAGTTTTTCAATGCACTTCCAATTTTACCTGTAATTTTTTCTGATGTTGCTGCCCCCTTTTTTTTACCTGCTTGATAAGCAGCACTAATTCCACCATCCGGAGATGTAGGAGCTAATTTCCCAGAGTTAGAGTCAAACCCTTTTAACTTCGTTACACCCACACCTTTCTCATTATGTTTATCTAAGGCAGCCCCTAGATTTTGTTTTAAAGCATTCCCCGTTAATTTAGAGTAATGTGCTCCAACACCTTTAGGTTTTTCCCCATTTCCAATGGCATGTAAGTTTTTATCTCCATGTAGAACAAATTGACTTCCAGAATTATTTCCATGTTCATCAAGTGCAAAAGGAGCTCCAGCTTTGTTTGTATGTGCTCCATTCACTATGGATGCATTTCCTTCCCCATGTCCTCCATGAATACCATCTAATGTATCCTTTAATATCCAATGCCTTGTTTCTTCATGCCATACATATCCTTCTGCCATTTTTTTAGCAGCAACTTCTGGGTCTGGTGGACCACTCTTAGGTGTATCATCTTCATGTGCCTCTAAGTGTTTCATATTAAATCCAGAGTCTTCTAAAGCTTTCTTAGCTTTATCCATTCCTTTTTTATCACCTATAACTTTTGCTGCTTTATAATTTTTAAGTTGTTCTTTTTCAAGCGGACCAAGATGTTTTAATGGGTGAACATCGTGTGAAGGTTCACCATCGTATTCAACATTTTTCTTTCCTGCGTATGCTTTTATACTTTCGTCATCCTCACCATAATGGTTTGCAGCACCTTGATTAAATGCATGTTCTAATGTTTTAGCATGTTCCCCTTCACCAGAAATAATATCATCGTGTAATGCATGTGCTGTATGTAAATCTTTCATATCATTTAAGGTTTGTTTCAAATGTTCAGGATTCCCAAAATCATCTCCTAAATTATCATAGTCTTGTGCAATTTTTCCAAAATCTGCCCCATGTTCCTTAGCGTTCATCAAATTATCTTCTAATTTCTTCTTGGCTGCAGCATTCATGTGTTCATCATTTAATTTTTTATGAACTATTAATTCTAAAGCCTTATGTGTGGCTTCAGCATTTCCTATTTTATTTATAGGGTTATCATTTTTATCTGTTTTTATTGGTGGAATGTCATGTGGTAATACATTTGCATCCACTTTCTTTTGTTTTAATTCATCAGCAGCAATTTTAGCTTGTGTTTTTTGTTCTTCTAATTTTGATTTGTTCTCAGCTTTAATTTTATCTTCCTTTTCTTTAGTAGCTGCTTTTTCTTTATCTGATTTAGCTTTAAGAGCATCTTTAGCTTTTTGTTTTTGTTTATTTACAATTTCTGAAATAACATGTTGTTTGTATGCACTATCTAATTCATTTGGATTATCGTCTAAGTGGTCTGAATATATTTGTGCCTCTTCAGAACTAATATCATCACCAAACAAAGATTCCATAACTTTAGCTTTCTTAGTATCACTAGAAGTTTTAGGTTGTTTTGTTGGGGTAGTAGTTTGGGTTTGTTCAGGCTCTGGAGTTGTATCTGTTATAGATGAAGCATCAACTACTTCAACATTGTCTTCTATTTGTTGTGCTACATCGGAAGGAATAATATCTACTCCCTGAGCACTAGATGGAGCTGAATCATTTATATATTCAAAAGCATGTCCATGATGTTGTGGGTCAAGGAAATCTTTTACATATTTAGATGTTTGTTCAACACTATTAAAAGATGGGTTATCTCCTGTTATTCCACTTGCTGCCATATATGCTTCTGCTATAGCGTCACTAGCATCTATTTTTGCCCCCGCACTAGCATCTCCACTACCCATAATAACATTGTATTTTGTAAGAGCATCTGTTAATGCATTTCCTGTGTCTGGTTGTGTAGGTACATCAATAGCTTCAGATGTGTCATCTATCACATCTTGTGATGTAGGTACTGCTCCACCTTCAGGCATTTTTCCAGCAATTTGTGCTGCTATTTCATCCCATTTTCCTTTACCTGCAATATTTTCACCATAATTATCACCAGCAATTTTCTTAGCAAGTTCTTCATTAAGAGTAGGATTTTGTAATCCATGATGGTCAATAATCTTTTCCATTCCCGGACCACTTACAACACCATGGGTTTCAGCATTATATACATCCTTTGTAGTTAATAATCCTTTATCGTACATATCATCTATTAGCGCTTGACCTATAGGGGTAAACTGTCCAAACTCATTTGTTATTCCATGCATTACGCCTAATGAGTGAGCTGAGTGCTTAGCAACTTTTTTCTCACCAAATTTTGATGCTCCTTCTCTACCCCAAGAACCAAATGCTACGTGAGGTTTACCTATACTATCTGATGTAATAGGTACTGTTTTAAGTTTTTTAGTTGCTTCTTTAAATGCTGATGTATCTTCTTCAATATCATTATCTATTTCAGCTTGCTTTGCATCTGCAGCTTGTTCGTCTTTTTCTGTTGGTTGTCCTTGTAAATGAATTATAGCATTCATTATTTCTGCTGTTGAGTGTGCTGATAATCCATCTTTTAAAATAGTATCATCTTCGTCAGTAGGATTTTCTCCATTTATATAAGAACCATATATTCTTCCATCTGATTTATCAGGAAATGGATTAAACATATCACTTGCATGAGAAGAAGTAATTTTTAATTTTTGTGTACCACCAAATCCTACTGTCATATCTTTTCCCCAAGAAGTGTTTTGTAAGGCTTCATTTATACTGTCTTCAGTTGCGGCTACATTTAATCCTGTCTTAGTATTTGTACCATAAAAACCTGAATGGTCAGGTTTATATGCTTCTGGTTTATATGGTTTGGGGGGAGGAATACTATGACCAAACTCACTTTTTTTAAAATTAGGATGATTTTGTAAGGTACTTTTCATACCGGGAGTAAACCCCACTTCTCCAGCCCACTTCTCGTCTTTAAATAGTTTACTTATTATATCAAAGTGCCAATGTTCATCTTCAAAGAACGAAGCCTCACCAGCAGCAGGAGCACTTGATTGCCCTTTCTGTGCATTAGCTAGAGAAGAAAGTAATGGTTTTACTTGTGCTGTAGTTATACCCCCATCTAGAAGAGCTTTAAAAAGGGTTGTTCCATTTTCTCCTAAATTCTTAAGCATTGTGTTATACTGTGGTTTAATTGTTAAGGCTTCCATAGAATGGTCATCGTTATTTAAATTCAGTTCTTCAGAAAGTGTTCCTTTAACAATATCTTGAATAATAGATATAGTTCCACCCTCCATTGTTTTACCAATGCTTTTAATGTGGTTGGCAAGTGCCTTTAAATTAGATTTGGGTTCATCGTCTTGAGTTGCTAAAGATAAGGCTTGAACATTATTCATGAATTGTCTAGCTCTATGTTGAGCCTCTGCCCCAGCAGCCTCTTCTCGTGTTTGCCCAGCCCCTATTTCTAAGTCTGGGTCTTTAACAAGTGTATTATATATGTCTTGTGCGGTTGGCATAAATCTCCACTAATAATCAATGCTATATATTATTATACTTTAACATTCCCAATTTATAGTGGAAATTCTTTCTTGTGGTTCTTTCTTTATATTATCTTCAGTTTTTTTAACTTCTAACCACCATTTAGTTTTGTTTTTTGTTCCCCCATAATAAGGAATAGCATGTCCTTCAGAAACAAGTAGGGCGTTTAGGTCTACCCCATCAGCAAAAAGAGTCCCCAAGATTCTTCCATATTTTCCTCGTGCTTTTTTGTCGATTTGTGTTCTAAGGATGAGTGTTTCAGCCCCCTCCAAAAGTTCTTTAAGTCTAGCTTTTGCAGCAAGTCCATATTTTTTTTCCTCTAAGTCTCTAGTTCTAGATTCTGGGGTATTTAATCCGAGTAGTCTAATTCTTTGTTTCTTTAACATGACATCAAATCCTAATGCAATGTCTACATCTATAGTATCCCCATCTACAACCCTATCTAATTCAAATTTATATTCGTACATATATTCACCTTTTACTAACCTTTACTCCTTTGCGTTCATTTTTTCTTGCTCTGATTACACAAGGATAACATTGTGTTCTATCAGATTTTTTATGAACTTTAGCTCCACAGGTACACCTAAGCCATGTTCTTCTAGCCATGACTACGGAGTAGATGTTGTCGGTTCTGATATTGATACTTCTACATTATCGGTTACATTCCAATTTGCACCCTGTACAGCAGATGTTATTGTAAATTCCTTAGTAGCAAAACCATTACCGGCACCAGTTAAAGTGCCAAGAAATATTTCCAAAGATTTCTTAAAAATCTTACCTAGATGTGGTTTTTTTATTTTCATGTTTTTGCCCCCATGAATATTTATTCAGTTTTATAAAAATCCTCTAACTCCTTAAATTGTTTATCAATTCTTGCTCTTTCCTCCTTAGATTCCTTTATTCTGCCACTAGCAGAAGGTTCATCTAGGAAAATGTCAATTCCATAATCTTCGTCATTATCTGACGCTTTCAATAAAGAAGTGGAGTTTTGAATCTCCTCTAAACTATTATACTTAACTCCATGATTTTTTGTGACCCATTTTAAGGCATTATCTCTTCGTCTTTTTAAAGTCTCAATCATATGAGATTTACTTCGTGCAGAAATTCGTGAATCTATAACTAAATCTTCTATTACAGAATCCTTCATCTGAATTAATTTATCAGTAGCGGTTTGCCATTTATCTTTCATTCCGTCTCCACCACCGAAAACATGTGCGGTTGTGGGGTTAACATTTTCATCCAAGAATTTATCTAACTCTGGCAAGTAATCCTGTTTCCAATCGTGGAAGTTGTCCTTTTTTCCACTTAAACCCTTGTGTTCTAATGCACCACCTTGGTCGAGTCTATAAAATTTACCTTCGTGTTCTAATATGTTTCCATAAGGTTTTTCACTTCCTGCCCCAATAACATCATGATTGGCTAATACAGCATCAACTAAGAAACCATCCTTTATATCAGGTTGGTCTTGTAGTGCTTCAGTACCTTGATGGTATTTACCACCTGATAACCATTTTGATTTTAAAGCAGTTTTGTCTTTCCATGTAACAAGTTCTGTTTCAGGAACATTAAAACCTAATTTCTTATAAAATTGGTTTGCTAATTGTTCTGAAGCATGTTTGTCTTCATGGTCGTTCTTAACATAAAAATTATTTCCTTGTGAATCTTTGTATGTTCCACCGGGATTTGTTCCTAACTTTCCAGCAGGAACTTCATCACTAGTAGTTATAGGAGTTAATGTTTCATGATAATCTTGTGATGGATTCGTAAGTCCTTTAGCCAGAATATCACCAAAAATATTTGTGGGAAATAATCCATTAGTGTCAGGACCTTTTGTCCAATCTCCCTTATAGGTTTTTGCTTTATCAAAATATTTAGATTCATAATTACCATCATAAATAAGTCTAGATTCTGAGTCGGGGTTATTTAAAACTACTAATTCCCCTTCGTGATGGTGATTATTTCCTGCTTTTGCTGCTGCATCTCCATAAAGAGCTGGGTGCATAACTATATCTCTTTTATTTAATTTTCTTACAACACCATAGGCACCATTCCATTTCCTTGGGTCAACTGTATAACCAGAAAGAGGTGCAGAGTGAGGATTAACTTTTACTCCTTCACCTGTCTTCTCTGCCTTGTCTATCAGTTTGTCAAGGGCTTCTTCTGTCATAGGTGTCCCGTGAGAACCAAAATCTCCAGTAACTTCTCTAACTGAATCCATTTTTCTTATGGCATAAAAATGACTTGTGTCTGGATAAACTTCATTCAAAACACTATTAGTTAGTTTCTGAGCATGTTCTAAATATGTTTGGCAGAATTTTTCTCCTGTTTTAATTTTTGATAACAACTCTCCGTTTTCATCTTGAAAGGTTTTCTTTTGTTCATCAGGCATCTTATCGTAATCTTTGTGAATACGGTCACCTATATCTTGATAGTTATTTTCTGCATGGTCAGTAGCTAGTTTCTTGTTACCTTCATTGGACACTTCCATTTTTACTGATATCGAATCTCTCATATGTCTAAATTTCCATGCATCTTTAACTGTTGCTTCACCACCTTTTTTGTCAGGAACTTTAAAAGAAACTTTATTTTCAAAATCAATAATTTCTCCATCAGACAATTTAATATGGTAGGGAGGGTTTGTACCATCACCCTCTATTTTGTCTAGCCCTTCAGTTTTAAATTTCTGGTAGGCTTCAACATACGCTTTTTTATCTTCATAACTTCTATAACAATTTTTACCAGAATTATCTACTGATGCTGGAGTAACTTCTGAAAAATTAAAAGTATTAGGTATATTAAACATCTTACCGGCTTGTTCATTTAAAAGATTGGGTTCTGCCCGAAATTTAAGGGCATCTGCCTTCCACCCGGTGAGGAATTGGGAGTGGAGGTCACTAAATTCTTTTGTACCATATTTCTTATCTAACAGATTCATGTAATCAGACGACATTGAATTGACAGTTGAGTCAGCTTTAAAATCAGAAGGGTGAATTATTGCCCACTCTAATGCTTCAAAAGCAACTGAATACTTAGGGTTTGTAGAAAAATCGTCTGGAAATTCTCCATGTTCAGACAAATGTTCTAACATTGAATTAAAAACCTCCTTTTTATCTAGTTTAATTGTTTTAGCGTTTTCAGACACTTGTGCCAAAGTACTAGAAGTTTTATTATTGTTGTTATGTTCATTAATTCCTGCAGCAATCGCATCCTTATCCCTTCTGGCAGCATCATTGTCTAACTTATCTAAAGTCTTATATGCTTCGTCTGCAGACATCCATTTAACATCTGAAGTTTCATCTCCAAGGTCTTTTGATGTTGATTCTACTTCCATAACATAATATTTGTGGTCATTTTTTCCAGACTGATAATGTCCGGGGATTTCTGCGGTAACCTTACACTTCATCCCTGTTTCTTCTTCAACTTCACGAAGTGCTGCTTGTTCAGGGGTTTCTCCTTCATTTGCCCCACCTTTAGCAAGTGTCCATCTATTTCCATAAGCCTCACTACTAGGTTGTCTCATAAGAACACTCCCGTTTTTGGGGTCAATGATTACACCTCCAAATCTAATCGATTCATCATCACCTTGTCTACCATGATGTTTTTCATAGATAGAACTATATTTTCGTTGAATAAGTTTTTTATCAACATATTTCCCCTTTTGCTCTCCAACATAAACATGTAATTTTAAATCTTGTGGTGTTGAATCTGTGTTAGGAATTTTACCATCTGGAGTTAAATATAATCGTTGCTCTGATGGAAGTTGGTCTAACCCTCCGGGTGCTTGTGGAGTTGCAGAAGGCATACCTGATAATTTACCTTGTTGAGCAGCAAATGGAAGACTACCATCTATTTCAGCTTTGTAAAACTTTTCTTCTTTGGTATTTTCTTCTTTAGTTAAATCTATCAATCTTTTAATTAATTTATTAGTAGTCATAATTATATAGGTTTCTTTGTTATTAGTTAATTATTTATAATCTTTATATAATAATTATATATTATAATATATATTATATATAATATAAGTTATATAGTTTATTATACTATAGCTTGTCAAGTTCTCGAAGTTTACCTTCAACATAATTGACAAATTCTGGAGGGGAAAAAACTAAAGCAAATTTTTCAAGATAATAACGGTCCTTTTGGTTTCTATCATCCACAGCAATACAGTTATAGGGAACTTTGTAATAAGTTGCTTTAGAATAAAAAGGTAATTTATATTCTTTGAAAAGTGCCTTAGCAATCATTTCTGCATACTTTTTCCCACCATATGACCAAATAGATACCCTAAAAAGATTTTTGTCTAACCCTTTTTTCAGTACGTCAATTAAATTATGATTTATTTTAAAATTTCCATAGTATGGTAGATTTGGGTTTTCCCAAAATATTAATGTCTCATCTACGTCTATATACACTTTTGTAAGCATTTCTTCTCCATTTCTTTCATAATTACATTATATACCATCAATGTAAATTTGACAAAATTCATGGGATGATATAATCTATCTATATACACAAGTATAAACAAGGAGAAAAAATGATTATTGATTATATAGATACAACAGAAAAAATTTCTATACTAGATTTGCTCTATGATAACTGGGAAAATTTGGTAAAAGAGTACGTAGTTGGGAGAGATAGAATGTTCATACTTAAAAAAGATTATTACGATTATGAATGTTGCTTAAGGTGTCATTTGATAAAGCAAAACTTTTATTCTGGGTTGTTTGGAATATACTCTTATGATAATTGTATTAAAAATTTGAGAGAAGATTTATTCAATATTTTAAATGAAAAACAAAATAAAGTGATTTTAGATATTCTTGAATCTAATTTAAAAGATGACTTAGATACTTACTCGTATGAAGATTTACCAGATTGTTTTGGTGTAGAAGAGTTAATTGATGATGGTATATGTGAAATTGTACATGATAGTAAATCATCACCAATAAACAGGATTAATAATCTCAGAAAGAGAGTTGGATATATAAGAGAAGAAATTTTAAGTTATCCAGAATATTTTAAAAAGAAAAACAAACAACTATCCAGTAAAGGAATAAAATAATGATGCAGAGAAAGATGTGTAGTAACTACGAATGTAGAAACCAAAACGTTGTTGAGGGGTATCAACTAAAAACAATTTATGGAGAAAACAAACATTGGTGTAAAAATTGTTTAGTAGACTATACTAAATCAACCATAAAACCAAGCTGGGATAAAGCAATACCACTTTTGACAGATACGAAGATGGAAGAATATTTAGAGGCTCAAAAAGACGCACGATTTATTTCAGCAGCTGTTAAAGAAAAGGAAGGATATTTTTATTTTCAGAGTAAAATAAATTATAATGAAAAATAAATGGGAACGCAGAGATGCGAAAGAACAGAATAAGAAAAACTTTATTTCAGACAATAGAAGGTCTGTACAAATAAGTGCTCGTATGTGGTTAGAACCCAATAAACTAAAACAAGATAAAAAGAAAAAATATCGGTAGGGGAGTATAAATAGTAGAATGTTATCCTTAGTAGATAAACTAAATTTAGTAGCTGTCTTTTTTATTGTTCTATTCTTAATTGCCCTAACTTATCCACCTAATTTTAGAAGGTAAAAGTATGGTAAAGAAAACAAAAATAATACGAATTAATACTACTTATTTGGTAGAAGTTAACGATAAAGATTTATCAAATATTAAAAAATATAGTTTAGAAAACTTTTTACTTAATGATTTGCTTTCAAAACGTAAATTAGTAGTTGATGGAAAAAGTACGATGAGAGAATCATCTGAAGCTGTATGGAAAACTGAAGAAAAGAAACAGGAGGCAGAAGGATAATGGCAATAGATAAAGAAGATAAAATATGGAAAATATTTTTGGAATATAACACCTTAATAGCTACTGAAAGTAAAGAGAGAGGTATGGATATGTATGGTACTGAAATAATCAGTCAAATGGCACTATCTATGACTACAGCACATTTTCTTGACCAAGTAGCAACTAGATTGAAAGAAAACAATAAGATAAACTTACGGAAAAACTAATGCCAAATTATTCATATAAGTGTTTAAAATGTGACTTAGATGATGTTAAAAGATTTCTTTATAAAATGAATCCTGAAACAGGGCATATAGATTTAAGAGTATGTGAAGATTGTGGGGAACCTGTAGAAAGGGTATGGAAGAGACCTTCAGCAGATTGGTACAAGAGTATAAGAAGACCAAGTTAATTCCTAAAATAAAGAAACCAAGAAAGAGAAGGAAATAATGGATATTTTAACAATTAATATAATCTGGCTACTAGCCCTATTATTTCATAAATTTTATAAGGATGGTATAATAAACAGACAACGACAAAAGATAAGAATGTTGGAGGAAGTATGGACAAGAAAAAAACACGAACTACAATAGGAGTAGCTATCGGTGCAGCCATAGTTGGTGGACTCATAACGTATAAAAACCGAAAGAAGATAAAATCTTCGGCTGATAAATCTGTCCGAAATGTTAAGATTAAAGTAGATAACAAGAAGTTTGATGCTTTAAGATGGAAAGACCAAAAGGTTTGGAATTTCTGGGAAAAAATAGAGGACATTGGTAATGACCGTAAACTTAAAAGTACTAGTATCCGTGACATAGCTTGGGGGTAGTGATATACTATATATATATAAAGTACTAGAAAGGCAATACATTGGAAAAGAAAAAATATGAGTTAAATAAGAACTTTACACATGATGTTAAGGTTCAAGAGGTTAGAGAAAAGGCATTAGGAGAACTACTAACAAATAAGACCATTGAACTAAAGACTGAAATGGGTATGTGGAAAGACACAGGTAACATTGCAGTAGAAGTAAAATTTGACGGTAAACTCTCTGGGATTGCTAAAACTAAGGCAGACCTTTGGTGGCATACCCTAGAACTAAATGGTAAACCCTTCGTCCATATCGTATTCGATACAGAAACTTTTAAAAAACATATTAAGAGCCTTAAGAGACAAGGTAAGGTTACAATAAAAGATGGTGGTGATGATAACCTCTCTAGCATTTGGCTTATTAAATTAACTGATTTACTAGACCCTAAAAATATTAAAGAAGAAGAATTAGGATTATAGTGGGTTTTTTTAAAAAACAAAAACAAGCTAGAAGAGCCAATACCTTTGTTTCTAGAAAATGTAAGGTATGTGAAAAACCTACACGCTTTCCTAAATATACCAAAAGAGGTATTAAAGTAGGAGCAGAACGTACTCTTAGTAAAAACTTAGAAAAATATGAAATGAAGCCACAGGAACGACAAAGAATTAATGGACATTCTGTCTTAGTATGTTCTGTATCATGTGATTTTAAATATATGCAAAAACAAGCTGTGAATACCTTTACTTTGAAAGAAGATGCTAATAAAGAAGCTAAGGAACTCTTACTTATAATACGAGAAGAAGCTAGGAGAAAAAAAGATACTAGCATTTTAGCTCTGTCGGATGCCCAAATATTACATAAGATAAGGAAAAAAAGAATCTGGGGTGAGAAAATAGAGCCTCCTTCTAGGAATACTTTTGGTAGACGAAAGTCTGACCTCTATGGATATCACGAATTTAGTGGTTATTACTAAACTATCACTGCAAATAAGATGATGCCAATACATAAACCATTTGATGTAGACAACTATGATGCTAATGATGCTTCTGGAAAAGAAGCCGTTATGCGGTTTCTACAAACACAAGGGTTGTCTGCTGAAGAAAACCCTGATAAATATGGAATAGACTTAATAGCAAATGGTACAACCTATAATGGACAAGTATTTGATAATGTACCTGTTGAAGTAGAGAGAAGAATTATATGGAATAAAAATTTTCCTTTTTCTACAGTACATGTACCTGAAAGAAAAACTAAGTTTCTTAAACATTATATGTTATATGCAGTAGTTAACTTAAATTATGACAAAGTTATGTTCTGTACTTCAAATATCATTAAACAATATGAACCTATAGAAGTGCCAAATAAATCTATAGCAAATGATGAATACTTTTATAATGTTCCATTAAATCTTTGGAAAACTTATGATATTAATTAAACTATCACTACAAATAGACCCATAAGTATATATAGGAATATAATGACGAATATAAACATTTTAATTTCAGAACTCATATATAAATTATACCAGTTGTTATAATACTAACATTCGTTCTAAGGCGATTTTTGAGTAAAGTTGTACTGAATCATCGACTTTTATTTGATTTATAACAATTCCAGCTATTAATCCCTCTAAAACCCATAGTAAATATGCTGGGTGAACCCTATACATAGTAGCACAAGGACAAATCATCTCATCCAAACAAAAAATATTTTTCTCCGGGTAAGTATGTGCTAACCTCTTAACCAAATTTATTTCAGTACCTATAGCCCAACTAGAACCATTAGGAGCATTATGAACCATGTCTTTTATATATTCTGTACTTCCAACATAATCAGATATACTAACAACTTCATTTGTACATTCTGGGTGAACAAGGATATTAACTTCTGAATTTTTTGTTCTAGCCTCGTTAATTTGATTAACAGAAAATCTAGTATGAACGGAACAATGTCCTTTCCAAAGAATCATTTTAGCTTTATCTAAATCATAGTCAGAGATACCACCACCTACCTTATAAGGGTCCCAAATAACCATCTCATCTTCTGGTATACCATACTTAAGAGCAGTATTCCTCCCTAAGTGCTGGTCTGGTATAAACAGAACCTTCTCTCCTTGGTCGAACGCCCAAGATAGAGCATGACCAGCATTACTTGAAGTACATACTAAACCATTATTTTGACCACAAAGAGATTTTATTTCTGCCGTAGAATTCATATAAGTAAGGGGAGTAATAGGTACCTTTAACTTTTTAGTTAGATAATCCCAACAGTCTTCAACTTGCTCTGTACTAGCCATATCTGCCATAGAACAACCCGCTGCCATATTAGGTAATATTACTCGTTGATTAGAACTACTTAGTATCTCCGCAGTCTCTGCCATGAAGTGTACTCCACAAAATATTATTATTTCGGCATCTTGCTCACTTGCTAACTTAGCTAACTTATAACTATCTCCCTGTAAATCAGAATGCTTTATAACATCCTCCCTTTGGTAATGATGCCCTAAGACTACAACCTTATCCCCTAAGACAGCCCTAGCCTTCTTTATAGCCCCATTTAATTCATCCATAGGTATCCTTAAGTACCTAGATGGTATCTTCTGCCATCTTACACCAGATTGAAACTCTTCTCCTAGTGTCTTAGTCCGAAAATTATCCTCTGTAGTACAGAATGAACTTTGTTCTAATTCAGTTATCGGTATATTTAATGTCATCTTACTATAAATTATACACCAATAACCCAACTATTTCAAATTTTTTATTTTTTTTTAATGTATACACTTTTAAGGTTTTTATGACGTTTTTAAATATTAGCCAAAAGATGTCACAAATAAGGCTTTTTGTTAACACTTTATGATATACTAGTAAGGTAATTACATTTGTAATTACTTAAACAACATTTGTTTAATTATAGCTGTCCTAGTGTTTGAAGTTTCTATGCCTCATTCATTAGGGCAGTTGGTCTCTATACCTACCCACTTTACCCCAATTATATCTCTTTATATTTAGATATTTCAAATATTACTTTCTGTAGATAAGTAAGTACTCATGGCTAACTCCCCTGCAGGATTTTTTGCACAACCGGGGGGTGGAAGGCAGGGGGGGGATAGGCAGTAATTCCACTTCGTCTTTGCAGATTCGTTGGGTTTTTTGGGTTGGGTTGGTTGGGTGGGAAAAGGGCGACAGTTGGTAGGGGGGTTGGTTTTGGTGGAGGATTTTGGGTAGGGGGGCTGACGAAATTCGGAATACAGATTTTTAATATTGGTTGAAATTGGTGAGACCTTGGGGTTGACAAAAGTTGACAACGTGTGATATACTAATAATGTAAGGTAAATAAATAAGGAGAATAAAATGAATTTACGAGAAACAATAAAACACAAGATAGGATTATTCATAGAGAATCATAAGGTAACAAGATGTTATGATTGTGGTAAATGGAGTTTCAGAAAAAATCTTCAAGATACTATGGAAGGAAATCCAATGTGGATTCAAGGCGATTTATTATGTAACCATGATGATTTAAATTCTTGTTATGCACATCTTGTGGCAAGTCATGAAGGAGAGGTTTAAAATGTATTATGCAAAAACACAAGGTCTTAAGTATGACTATATGGTTATAAGTAAGACAAAAAATGGGGCATGGAAACAACTAGAAAAGTGGTGGAACAAGACTTGGAGGGAAAAATATGGTGGGTGTTGTTCAATTGACCACGAAAACAATTTTAAGGATGCTATTGAATGGCATGGATTCTATCTTTGTGAAGATAAAATAGAATTAGATAAAGAATTTTTTATACAATAGAAAAGTAATAAAATTCACAAGATGCCCCCAAGAAATTGGGGGTATTTTTTTGCCCAAAATTTAACTGAGTCGGAGCTGGCAGGAGGCAGCACGATATATCGTAGGGAGACCATGTGGGAAAATTCTGGAAGAGAGAATGGTAGGGAGTCAGAATTTTAAGAGTCGGTAAAAAGGGGGTTGACAAAAGTTGTCAAGTTGTGATAGAATAATATTATAATAGTTAAATAAGGAGAACTAAATGGGATATACAAATTATTGGTATCAAAAAGAAAGTTTCACAAAGGGAGAATGGGATGTTCTAAAAGAGGTGGCGAACAAACTTATAGAACCTTTTAGAAATGATTTAGATATAGTAGAAGATGACGAGAACGTTATTAATTTAAATGGTGTGGGGGAAAACTCTCACGAAACTTTTATTCTTACTAAAGAAAAAAGAGAGTTAGATGATTGGGAAAAAAAGTCTGACTGGATTGTGAACGATTACAAAGAAAAGGGTGCATTTAGATTTTGCAAGACTAATAGAAAACCTTACGACATAATTGTTTGGAATATTTTATTAAAGGCATATGAGATTGCCCCAATCAAACTTAGTATTTCTAATGATGATGGGGAAAAACATGGTTCACAATAATAAAAAAGAAATATAAAAGACTTGACAAAACTTGTCAACTTATGGTATACTAATAAGTACAAGATAAAGAAAGAGAGAACAGGAAGGAGAAATTGTATGGTGATGAAAGAAAAGGAACTTTGTACACACAAGTGGGAAAGTCTTTGTTGTAAAGAAGAAGAACAAGATAACCTACAATTCATCTGCCCAAAATGTTTTGGGTGGAGCGACATGAAGTGTTTCAAATGTTATAACTATAAAAGGAGAGAAGTAAATGAAAACGGAAAATAATAATGACTTACTAACAAAAGGGATTGAAGTGGCACTGGTTGATACAATTAAAAAAAGTGCAACACCTTTGAAGATGCACATTTCAAATAATCGTGCTAGTATAATTGCAAAAGTAATTATGAATGAATGGGAAATAGAACCTAAAAACTAGGAGTAATAAAATGGAGAATGTGGATAGAAAAATCTTTGATGAACTATTCTACTTTAAACAAGAAGTGGAAAAGGAACTCAAAGAATTGAGGGGAATTATGGGAGAACTTATACAAGTAATTAACTCGTTAAAGGAAAACTCTAATAAAGAAATCCTAATGATGAAAGACTTACTAGAAAAGTTTACTGATGAGAACAACTTTTTGAAACATGAACTAACAAAGAAATAGAAAATAGGTTCACTCAAAAACAAAGATGCCCAATCGAAAGGTTGGGTATTTTTTTGTCTTCTTCACCAGCATGGGACCGGCAGCATCACCGGAAAAAACAGCTCCACACGATATATCGTAGAGCAGACCATGCGGGAAAAATACTGGAGGAAGGCTGGATAAATTCTGGAGAAATTCTAAGTAGACCTTTTTTACGAGGTGTGATAAAATATAAGTATAAGGAGAAAAGGAAACCAATGATTATTAAACTACTCAAAAAGTTTAAACTACCAATATATGTTTTGGGCATAATTGGATTAACTATTATTAATGTTATTTATTAGGAGGCAACAATGACAATGCAAAATGATTTAGATTATGACGAACTCTATGAAAACCTAAAAGAAGAATTAGGAAGAGAACCCAATGAAGATGAGATTAATGAAAGATTTGAAAACTCGTCTAATTAGGTCTTGACAATATTTGACAACTTATGATATACTTATTAATATAAAGAAAAAAGAAAGATAATCATGACAAAAAGAAAAGCCCTTAAAGATATAAAATTTCACATTGATATTAATAATGGGTATTTAAATGGTTTATTAAATAGAAATGCCCAGAGATATTATACTAAAGAAATGCAAGATAAATTTTTTAAAGATATTAATAAAATTATTGAACAAGCAAAACTGACTTATAATGATTTAATAAGTTATGGAATTATTGGCAAAGATAATTCATTTAATATTAAAACTTTGCATAAGTAATAAAAAAACACTTGACAATATTTGACAAGGTATGTTATAATATAGATATAGGAAATAAAAAAAGTCATAAGGAGAATAAAAATGGCAATCAAGATTTCAAGAAAAGATGGAGTGGAACTACTAAAGAACTCTAATGGATTAATGGTAGGAACAGACTTCATAAAGAAAAACGGAGACGATAGAAAATTGAATGGTAGATTAGGTGTTAAGAAACACCTTAAAGGTGGAGAGTTAAAATACAATCCATCTGACTATGGATTAATGACTATCTTCGATGTTCAGAAAAAAGAATACCGAATGGTAAACTTAGAAACATTATATGCAATGAGAATTCAAGGAGTAGAATATGAAATCGTTGACTAGAATATGGATAGGTAAAATAAAAAATGGGGTACATGAATTAACTCATGTACCTACCGAAACCATTTTCACAAGTATTGAAGATGCAATTATCTTTGATAAAATGTGGAAAAGTGAACAACAAGACAAAATGAATTAACCTCATTTTTTATCCTCCAAAAATTATCCTCCTAGATTAATTTCTAGGGGGATTTTTTTTACCCCAGTTTTCGGCAAAGACAAGAGTCAGATTTTTTTGGTCCAGCATGGTCTTCCTACGATATATCGTACAACCTTATCCAGCTGAGTTTTGTGACCGAAGTGTGACTGGGGTTCTCCAGCTGAGTCGGTATTTTTTAAGGGTCGGTAAAACTCGTAATGAAATAACTAGGAAGATATAAACAATTTGGAATAGGGTGGAATAGTGGGGGGAACAATACCTACCTCTCAATCCCTCCACACTAGATGAATGCCTAGGGTCTATGGGGAAGTAGTCGAAGGGTAAGAAGTCTAAGGGTCTTACCGAAGGGTCTTAAACGAAAGAAACCAAGACACAAAAAAAGACACCCTCCTAAGAGAGTGCCTCTTTATGATTGGTTCTTATGGGGCTTGAAACTTATATCCCATGCGTTCTAACCGTTTAGGAATAACCACTTCGCCATTACACTTTAGACAACACCTGCCGTTTGTAACGGGTTGTGCGTTATGTCCTTGTGTCCAACCACCGAACTCTACGCCAATCTCATTATTACAAATATCGCAATTCATAATATCCTCCTTGTTTGTTGTTCCTAACTTGTAGGAACTTGTTTCTTTAATACTACACTGGTAGTAAGTCTTTTGTCAAATCTTGCCAAATCAAAAAGGTCTACGTTGATTAGTCCCATTTATATCGAAATGATTTTCGAGCTATCACGTTCTTCCCCATAGCATTGCTTACTTCTTCCTGAATGTCGGCTGGGATAGATGTTCCTTGGTAACTACAAGCCATACACTTTCTTTCCTCGTGTGCGTACATCTTTGTGTAACTCTTACTATTACATCGTGGGCATTGGTTGTTCATATTTATTCTCCTTTCGCCACTTGTTATACTTTCATTATATCATGAGTGTCAACCTAACAAGACTCGTGTTAAGTTATCCAGCAAAGGTGTGGCAGGAAAGAACCCAGAAGTCACCAGAGCGATATATCGTATAGACCTATTTTCTGGTGATGCCGGTGAAGTTTGCTGGTGAATACCAAGATGCTGGGGGAATAAAAAAATCCCCTACCAACTTAATGGTAGAGGACTTCGTTTTTATGAGTCGGTAAATTTCTTTACATATCTATATTGAACTCTTTAGGTTTCTTTACATAGAACTTAGCAATGTTTCCTATTGTTTCTATAACCGTTTCCTCAGTAATCTTGCCTCCATCGAATTCATCTAGTAGGCTTCGCAAGTCCTCTGAGAGAGTCGTTGTGATTTCATCCTGTGCCATCTTATTCTCCTTAGTATTACCCTATTTAATTAAACTCCCCAAGAGGGCAACCTTAAGGAGTATACATATATAGAATAACATAATGATTAGACTTTTGTCAAGTCTTGCCAAGGTCTTATACAAATTTAATTTATCTGCCCAGCCGTTGGTACAGGAATCGAATGCTGGAGGAAGACCATAGTTCTCAGCTGGAAAAGGTCTGCAGAGCGATATATCGTAGAACCCCCCTCCTGCAAAATTTTACAGGGGGTGATAAAAAAAGAAACCCCAACCTTTCGATTGGGGCTTCCCGTGTTTGATAGTTTCCTATCTTACACAATCCAAGGAGAATACATGGATTTGTGGTGAACTCACTTCCTGTACTACATGGGGGTTATTTCCCCTCGCTTAGTGTGAGCCTCTTCTCTTGTATTATAGGATGCTTATAAACCCACCCCACAGGAATCAGACCATTATTACTTCCTTGATTATTCTATTATAACATTTCTTTCCTTTGTGTCAAGGGGTTGGAACTACCTTTCCTTCCCCTCGCCACTCGGTTGTTCTATCGGTTCGCTTCAAAGAATGCTTTCGCAAATCCTTGAGGTGTGATACTTCGATAGTACTTCCTTCCTAAATCTTTCCCACTAGGAGTCGTAAATTCTCCCTTGTCTATTTTATTCTTATAGTACAAACCACTCATTGGTTCTTTGATTCTTTCCCCTTTTAATAAAGGTGAACCCTCGAACATGTTTATCTTTGATTTATCATAAGATTGTTTTGTGGGTTTGTTAAACCATCCCCATAAATAAGTGTACTTAGAATAGTAATCACCAAATTCATAAGGGTGAAATTTGAAGAGAGGTTCTCCCAAAAACTTCTTTAGTTTACCTACGGGATTTTCCAATGCAAACCATTGTGGTTGAAGTGCATATGCAATTCTAAAACATGCATCCACGACTCCTATGCCTTCCACGATTTGTTGGTCACTTCTCTTCCATGCATTTCCTGCAATCGAAAAGTAAGTACAATCTGGGGCGGCAAGAATGCCTCGAACTCTCCCTTGATACTTCTTTATATCTATCCATTCTCCATTGCCTCGTGGTTCGTCTGAAGATTGTGATGGAAATAATCTTACATCATATTGTGGAAAAGTAATTGGTATAACTTCATACTCTCCACTTTCGATATAAGGAATTTCCCAACTTCCACTACCACTACAAAGGGATAGGATAATTGGTTTCTCATCCATATTATTTTCTCCTTGTTGTATGGTTTTATACCTTACATTATTAGTATAACATTTTTAACCGATTGTGTCAATATCATACTTCCATCCTTTTGGGGCTTTGACATCTCCATTTTCAATCATTGCATGTGCGATTCTACCAAATCTTCCTTGTAAAGACCATGCTAATCCTGTATCTACAAGATGTTGCCATGCTTCCTTAAGTTCTTCTTCAGTACCTTCTATTATTCCTTCCGCTAGTTCAACGGCAGTTATATTATCCATCTTAATCATTAAACTTCCTCCTCACAAACATCCCCTTTGTTCAACCAAGTTCCATGTTCACACTTGTCTATGATTTCCCAGTTGTCCATGTCGGCTCTACGAAGACCATTTTCTATAAGTTGTTCTAGTTCTTCATGGGACCCACTAATTGTGATTTCACTATATTCCACATCTTGATTACATGTTGCCATATCTTTTTCTCCTTGTAACTATTATATTAATATATTATAACAGTTGGTAAAAAAAGTCAAGGGGGTATAAAAAAGAAACCAGCTATGTTCACTACTAAGATTATTATTAGTGACTTTCATAACTGGTCTCTAGTGTGGAATGTTTTAAGAAGGTGCAATGCATCGTAAATCATTCCTTCCTTTGCTTCCTTGTATCTCTTTCCCTGCGCTGAGAAGAGATGGTTCCACTACAGCAAAAGCAGTTTAATGACATAATGTATTAAGAGAAGCTTTCTCATCTTCAATCCCATACTATTACTTAGGTCAGTTCCATATTATTATTATACTACACTTTTTAGTTTTTGTCAACTCCCGCATCAAGGTCTAAAAATACCCCCGTACGATATATCGTAGAACGCTATTTTTCAGGACAAAAAAAATCACCTACTAAATTAATAATAGGTGACCTTGTTTTTTATCGGTTGGGGAATTTACTTCCTTGCTTCCTTCCCCTTCCTTCTATTTCTTATAACTAAATTCTATTCCTTCTTTTGTCATAGTCTTTAATGCTTCCCCCGCTTCAGTCCCCTTCCCTTGGGTCCCATGCAGTACTAAGGCAAAAGAACCCTTCCCTGTAATTGCGAGCTCTTCGGTTTTATCAACTGGTAAATTCCTTTCCTTTGCTTCCTTAGGATGGAATACAACTTCAGCACTCTTCAAATTAAGTTCATCAATTAAGGTGTCATGTTTGCTTCCTCTACTTGCATTCATAGAAAAGTTTGATGGTCTACTTCCTTCTAGTTCATGCATCCAATTAATGCTTTTAGTATACGCCCAGAATTGAATGTTCTTATAATACCTTGCTGCCCAATACCAAGCTTCCATATATTCCTTACTAAAAAAATCTCCCCCAACATGCACCCTTATATAATTGGCATTTTGTGGGATTGATTTAAAAATTAAATTTAACAACTCATTAAAAGACTTCTTTTTTAATAAGTCAAAGTTATATTTCCTTTGGTTGAAGGTGTCATTAAATGCCGCTTCTTGGGTGGCACTAAAACATCTAAACTTTGTTTTCTTACCTTCTTGGATAGTTCGCTTTCCTGTCTTCTTATTTACCCTTGCATAAGCATAACAATCTTCTGCCCCCGGACAGCTATATCCACTTAGCAAACTAAAAGAATAAACTCTAGGGTTTTTAATAGGTGACCATGTTTTTATAGCTTTTAGCTTTGCATTCTTATCTTTACTAAACTTTAAGTAATCCATATTATCTCCTTTATTTAATTACTATAACTATATTTTATCAGTTGTTAAAATATTTGTCAACCCCATAAAAAAACCCCCCTAGCGAAATTATAAACTAGGGGGGCTGGAGTAAGGGTTAATAATAGCCCACCAAAACTATTATTAATCTATTATATTGGTTAGACCTTGGGGTAAGTTTTATTTCTTATTCCATAAGATTGACCATTATACTTAACAAGTAATTTGTACTTCCTTGCTCTCATATTGAACCCCTTAACAATTGCTATTCCAAGTCCTTCAACTTTAATTTCATCGCCCCTCTTATAGTCAGTAAATCTCTCAAGATGTTCTACTTCCAACTCTTTCCTTACTTCCTCTTGACTCTTCGTTCCTTCAACCCTTACATTAGTTTTAAAATCAAAAGAATCATTAGTATATGAAAACCTTCCTATTTTAAAAATTATTCCATACTTCCCTGAAACTTGTTCCAAGGCTACTTCCAATTCTTCCCTTAATTCATCAAGGTTAGAAGGTTTAAATCCATCAATTTTTTTGTTTGGCATAATATTCTCCTTAATTATTTTTTACCATTTGTTAAATTATATATTATTCTGTTTAAAAAGTCAACCCAGCGAATAGGATTCCTTCCTACAAAATATTTTTGAAAATTTTCTCTTACTAGGTCTTTTTATTTGAATTTATATAATATTCTTTGTGTAGGTTGTCAACTAAAACCAATTAATTATCTAACTCCTTGATATTGTTCATAGTATTTTTTTTCTTTTGGAATCGCATGTAAACAACTAACTTGATAGGTTGATTGATTAACTTTCCAACCATACAAACTGTCATTGTCACATTCAAGACAAGCACCTTTGAGAGCAAGTCGTTCTTGAATAAAATATCTTCTAACAGGATTAGACCAACTCTTATATGTAGTGTTTATAGGATTGAATTTACCTATAAAAAAATCTACAACTTTCTTATAGTTTTCATTATCACTTTGGCATTGATTATCACAATACTTGTAACCTTTATAATGTTTGTCTTGCATAACCTTATTGCACCAAGCACATTTTGTTTGTTCTTTATTAAACACTTCTTTTTTTCCTTTCCTTGATTATCTTTAGTTTCTTCTTTCTTCGTCTATTAAACATTCTCTTAGTCATTATATTATTCCCCCATCTTCATCAGTCATCGAGATAACATCAGAATAGATACTCTCTAATGGGTTTCCATCTCCATCCACACACATGGCTGTGACTCTTACATCTGTAGTGTTATTTAAATCATATCCAAATACCTCAACGGTTAAGTATCTTCTTTGTGGTCTTATCCTTAGTTCGTCATCTAAGTTTGTTCCATGTAGGATTATCTCTTTAGCCACCCACACTTTATCTTCTGATATTAGTTTTTCTATATCAGATTTACTTAGTTTGTCCTCATGCCATTCCACTAACTCATCAAGTTCTATGCTCTCTTCTAACAATGCTCTTAGTTGGTCTTGGTCTAACTTGAATAGTTCTCTAACAATTGCTCTTTCCATAGGTTCATCATATAGATTTATGATTTCCTCATAGTCTATTTCCCCACTGGCATCTACTCCTAACTGACAAGCTAACTCTCCTAGAGTAGCACAACCATCATGGTCATTCATAGAAGCTTCTACAAGTTGTTCCACTAACCATTCTTTATTTTTATCTAAGTCTCCATAATTATTCTCGGAGAAATATTTGTCAGTCGTTCCTGACCAGTATGCTTCTTCACTAGCAACAACATCATAATCTAAGTGTTGATTGAATATCTTTTGTACTTCTTCTAGTGACATCTTATTCAGATGTTTAGTTACTACTTCTTTTAGTTGGTTATCTAAATCTTTTGTGTTTAACATTATTTCTTCCCCCCATCCATCATTCCTAAATCTAAATCTCCTGCATCTTCCATTTTGGCAACAAGTTCTTCAACCTTAGAATTAAATACTTCTAGGTTATCTCTTCCTAATTGTCCTATTTGATGAACAAAGAAAGTAAATTCTCCATACTTTGTAGAGTCTTTTAGTCTATGGAATAATAACCCTAATTGAATGTCCATTATTTTCATAGACTTCAATTGACTATTAATGTTCTTTTGTAGGTTTTTGTTTTTCTTCCTTAGTTCCTCATCAGTTGTTAAAGAATCAAGGTGACTTTTATTATGTTGCCCCACAATTTGTTCTTTCAACTTTTGGTTTTCTTCCTCTAGTTGTTTTCCTTTTTTGTAGTGTTTAAGATGTAACTTGGCAAGTTTAATATTTTCTTCCCTAAGTTTGTTTCTTTCATCTAGGAAACCTTGAGTTTCATTCTCCTCAAGATAAATCCTGTAGTGAGTTGCTTCTTCTTTCCTAGTATGAGCTCCAAGACTATTTCCACTAAATCTTCTCCACATTTTATATGTGTCTTTGTTTAGATGTTTTGATAAAGTCTTAAATAGTTTGTCAGTTTCCTCATTCTTTGGAATTTTGAAAACTAGTTTATCATGTATTTTTTTCTTTGGTTTATCCATTAGTTTCTCCTAATCTTTTTTTATTATATCTCTATTATTACACCAACTGTTAAAAAAGTCAAGGGGTATATTTCAACCCCCCAACTTTCTCTAATTATTTTACAAAATTTAAAGCACTATTGAATGCTCTTGCTTTTGCATTTGCTCTTTGTCCATAAAGAGCCGTTCCACTTCCATCCCATCCTCTTCGATAGTCTTCAGTTTCTACGATTGCATTGTAGACTGCCCAAGGAGTGTTTGCATATTTTGAAAAGTCTTGATTAAAAACATCTAGTCTTTCCTTAGCATTATCCTTGATTCTATCTACTCGTGCTTGTCTTTTCTCCCAAAGTTCCTTTTGTTCTTTCCTATCACTCAAGATACGATTCCAAACTATTGGAGGAACGTCACCAACACCTATTCCATTTGTATGATTTAACTTTGTTGGTTGTGATGCATTTGGATATGCGGCACTAAGAATTGCTTCCACTTGTCTTTCCACTAGTGTGGCTTTTGTTAGTGAATTCATTGCTGTTACAACTGATTCCTGTGTCTTTGTCATTTGTCCAAAAATATCTAAGTAAAATGCTGCATCGTTTTGAATACTTTTTGTGTGTTTTAGATTAATAGAAATCTTTGAACTTCTTAATCCAGTGACTAAAGTATTTTGACATACAACTCTAACAGGAGTAAAGGCAACTGTTAATGCCCCTGTTCCATCTCTATGGTCAGTTACTAACCAATAAAGTTCATGGTCTTCCCCTGCAATTGTACTTTCCCCAGCATCCATAGTTAAAAAGATTTTCTCTCCCTTTCCTATTGCCCCCGCAGTTTCAATTGGGAACTTTTCAGAAATAGGGTTTAACATCTTTCCTAACTCTTTAGCTTGGATTGCAGTCCAATCATTTCCTACTGTTGCCAATACTCTTGGCTCTGGGTCTTCTGCTACAGGGTCTCTAACAACTGCAAATGATTCTGTTGCTAGTTCTGTACCATCTTCCATCTTTACGACTTGTGGATATTTATTTATTCCAAAAAGAATATCAGCTTTTGTCATAGCTTCGGATGCATTTAATTTTAAGTCTTTATTAAATACTTCTCCTAGTCCATGCCATGCTGGTTCTCTCCGACTAATAAATCTTTCTCCGAATAATGTTGCGGGCATATTTGTCTCCTTTTTTGCTGAACATTTATTTTTTTACACTTCTAACTTTATCACTTGTTAAAAAATAAGTCAACCATAAAAATACGTACATTTTGGGAATTTTATGGAGATTTTACAAATAACCCCTTCATACGAGCCATTTTAAGACGTTCTTTTAATGTAAGTGATATCAAAGTATCACTCGGCTCCTTTGAAGCCCCTCTATGAAACCACCTTTTATTATATAGAAGATTTTCTCTTGTTTGGTATAGGTTCTCCAAGATTCTGTCTAAGCAATTTAGTTTCTTCAAAAACTGATTCTGAAACTTCCCTAATCTTTATGGTCTCTACTCTTATTATAATTGTTTCTTTGAGTAATGCTTTAGACACATCTAAAATATTTACACTTATTTGTAGTATCTTCCAATTTATAACAACGAGTATAAATGAAAGTGATAGTATTATACTGGAGAAAATTATAGTTAGTAACATATTAGTAAGGATATTTGGCTTCTTCTGATTCGCTAGGGTTTGTGATTTCCTCTAGCCTCTTCCCTGCTTCCATGTTCTCTTCATTGATGGTTTTATCTTTGTCTAAGAAAGAACCTTTGTTCTCTTCTTTTCTATTATCTTCTTCCATCCAAGATTTTTCATTCTTTATTAAAGTGTTAGTAATCTCCTTCAACATTTGTTTCTTCCTTGATTCCCATTTTTTGTCATCGTATTTATTAGGAATATTAAATGACTTACCAATATTTTTCTCGACTTCCTGTAAGGTGGCAGTTCTTCCAATTTGTCTCTTTTCATCTAAAATGAAAACAGCACCAAGAGCTTGGATTACCTTTCCTCTTTTATAAAACTTTTCGGCATTGTTCTTTGTTATTTTACTTATACCCACAAAGTCAGCTTGAACTTGCAATGCTTCTTCAAGTGTCTTGGGTAAATTAGGTTGTACCATTATTTTCCTCTGCTATGTTATTCTTTTTTAATATGTCCTGTTCAAATTGTGCATTTAAATCAACATTCCCTAGTATTCTCTCAAAATCTACTCTTTCTTTCAAGTCTGATTCTAATATTAAAACATATATTTTTCTTAATAGATTATATCCTACAGGTTCATTTCCATATGCTTTAAATGATTGACAAACCTCTCTCAATAGAAATAGTTCAGATATGTTAATAGCCATTGTTGAAATCCCTTCATGATTATTAGGGTCGGTTGCTTGTAATAAAGCCATTCCTATTCTTTGTATTAATTCAAGGGGAACTGCAACTCCTCCACTAGGTTGAAGGGTTTTTGCGGGAAGTTGGTATTTACCTTGTTCCACCTCATTCTCTAATAGTAAAGTAACAGAGTCAGACAAGAATAAACTTTCAGCTTTGGTTAAAGTAAGATGTTTTACTTCTTCCAGTTTCTGAATAAACTTTTTAAAGTCTTCTTCATTCATCCCCTCTGGAAACTTTCCATCATCGTTCATGGTACCATTTTTCTCCCAAACGGCTTGAGCATCTTCTACAAATATAAAAAGATTTTTTCATGCCATTCTTAGAAGCCCAGACTTCCACGATTGGTGGGTTGTCTTCATGCCCCCATAGTTTACATAGGATTTTCTTAATCATATATATTATTATACTCTAAGACTCTTAATCTTGTCTATTTGGGTTAATACGTATTTCTATTTCTTGAACCTTACTTTCTAAAATAGTAAGTTTATCAAGAATCTCTTCGGCTTTTTTATTAATCTCTTCGTATCTCTCACGAAACTCGTCAGACATTTCAAGCATATATGCCATTACATTGGACAATTATATAACTCCTACTACATCTAGTACTATTGAAAAAACTGCGAAGAATACAAAAAATTTAACTGTATCTACTATCATGATGACTCCTTAGTCAATTATTTTATTGGATAATATAAGAATATCATTTATAGAATTGGAAGTCAAATAATCTACTTTATACTTCTCAAATGCTTTAACTAACTCTAGGTGTGCATTAGCACTTATAAAGTTCTTGACTACTAGTAAATATGTACCACAAAAATACTTACCATGGTGGTCTGCATTTAATGTATTGTAATTAATAACGTGTGCCATTTCATGACAAACAGTTGGTCGATTCTTTGTATTAGGATAGGGAATTACAATTTCTGTTGGGGTTGCATATACCAACTCATGCCCTTCGGTTATAATCTTTGGAACCTGTATCTTACCCCAATTAGCAATTTGATTTATTACTTCTTTAAATGAACGTTCTATAAGTGTTTTTGGAGACTCCCAGAAAGAACAATCTGCTTCAGCTTCGTAAACTTTCTTACGTTGATAATCTCTTAGGTGGGTGTTTGGAATATTTCCTATCCAACTCTTTTGCATAGTATTAGTCCTTCCCTAACCATTCCTTTACTCTTTGTATTCTAGCTATCCCAGCTATTATAGCACTTAGTAAAAGTGTCCCAAGTAATAATATAAAAAAATTGACCTCGGTATATCTACCAAGACCAATCAAAATAGAATCTTCAATAAGATGAAGAACTGATATAAGTATTGTTATTGAACCAAATTTTTTCACTATATACCCCTGTATTCCTTTATAAACCTTACCTTGTCGGATTATAACAGTTCTAGGCATCAGTACTAGGGTTATTTATAGTTGTCGTACCCACCATAGGTTCTAGTGTCACCATAACCACTTATTCCAATGGTCTTTAGTACATCATTAAACCCATTGTGGTCACCCATAATTGTCCTCATCTCATTGTCTATGAGGGCATCCTTCTTCTCTAGCTCTGCCATTTGTCTATCAAGCTTCTCAGTTAGTTCCACAACCCTTCTAGTTGCTTCCATGTGTTGAGCTTGTAACTCTGATATGTTCTTTGCGTTCTCTTCAACAGTACTATCCAGCTGAGCCATATACCAAATAATCCCAAAGGCTTGGGCTAATACGATTCCAATAATACCTATGGGTAATTTTATCTTACTTATATCCATCTACTTACCTATTCTAAGTCCTCTAATTACATAGTATTCCAATGCTTCCTTTGTAACAAAAAACCCTGCAATCGCAGAAACAGTTATTACTAAAGGCTTTACTAATTTCTTTGTATTCATATTCATTCCCCTCGTAACTTTTTTATGTTGTTATAATAATATGCATTGTGGTTTTGCATTAGTAGGGTGTTATGTTGTTTCAAACAATCCATACACCAATCAGTTCCTTTTATTTGGAACTCTTTTATGGATTCTCTTTCCCCACATATTATACATGCTTCCATTATCGAATAGATGCATCGAGTTGGTCTAACTGCTTTTCTAGATATTCTAGGGTAACCCCTATGGTATCTAAGTTACCTCTAACTTCTATTAATCCAGTTACACCAGAAGCGTCTTGGGTTTCGACAAGTGCTACTTCCAACCTCTCAATGTCTTCTTGCATATTAGATATGTTATTCTGTAGTGTCAGGAACGCCCCAATTGCTGTTATTAGCATTGAAAGACCAAACACTACCATACCCATACTTATGTTGTGTGTACTATTTCCTATCTTTATTTCCATTATTCTGATTCTGGAATTGTTATTTTCTCAATTGCCTCTATGGTTGCACTACAGAACTGTTCAACTTCACCAACTATGACTTCTTTTTCAGCGTTAGTAATTTTATTATCCTTTAATGCCTGACTTATGGATTGAAGAATATCAACTCCCTCTCCCATAATTTCCTTCCCACGCCCCGCTAAACCCTTGTTGAGGTTATAGAAAGTCATTCCCATAGTTATAATTTTCATTATGTTCATCGATAATCCCCCTTAGATTAACATTGACGAGGTTTATCCTCATCATCGATTATTATTGATTCTTCGCTTGAACTAGAATTACATCCACAATTGCCACCACAAGGGCAGCCTTCCATGGACAATGCGTTATCAATGTTATCCATCATAATAGCATCACATGAATCACATGAACATTCACACACACAATTGTCTGTGTCACAACTACAAATATTAGTTTCAAAACAACTACAGTCATTTTGTAAAGTCATATTTACTCTCCCTCCAGTACTTTCATCCCAAGGGCTATGATTCCCCCTGTACAGCCTGTGGCTATCTCATTCATTCCGTAATACAATCCTACTCCGGATAGTATTCCTAGAACTATTATAGCTAAAAATATCTGCGGTCTTAGTTTTCCAAACATAAGCTTCTCTCCTATATCCTACGATTCCTTGCATGAAATGTGTCTTTAATGTGTTCGGCTTGTTTAAAGCCTTTTAATGCTTCGTTAATCTCAGCATCATCTAACATGTCTTCCCACTTGTGTAACCACCCAAATACATTGAATCGTTTCAATTTTATTTTACCTCGCCTATAATTTGTATTAACAACTATCTGTTGCCCTTACTATTATACAAACAAAATAAGATAAATTTGTTAAATTTTTGTTACGCTGTTCCGTAAGCGACAATTCTAATGTACACTGCAGATAAGTCAGTAGTGTTAGCTACTTCGTCTAGTGCAGCACCATCAGACCCAGCTTCGTACACTTCAACTTTACTGTTAGTGTAGTCGTATTGAGCTACGTAACCTGAAGTTTCAGTATCAATCATAACTGCGTGTATTGCAGTGAAACCAAGGTCTCCTGCTGTTAGTGATTCTCCACCTGTTGGGTAAGAACTATCAAATTGTATTCTTTTAATAGTAAACTTACTAGGTGTTCCTCCAGCAATAGCTGGTCCCACACTAGCAGCACCCGGTGTTGTTATTGTTAATGCCATATTTAGTTTCCTCCTAAAATATCAATGATAGTTTTTCTATCTATTTATTATACTAGCGTCTGCTAGATTTCCTTTTAAGTGCCTCAGCGATTTCATCTCGTTTGTTTTCACCGGGACTTCCCTCTTTAAATTTCTTATACCCCATCTTCTTTGCTTGAGCCGTAGCAACTGCAAAAGGATTGTCTACTTCCTTTTGTAAGTTCTTTTTAGAAATAATAGATGTGGCTTTATCTTTTGCTTTATCTCTTACTTTGTCTGCTATTATTTTCCCAGCAACAGTTCTACCTACAGTAGTAGCTCCAGCCAATACCCTCGCTGGAAGGGAAGCAACACCAAGAGCAGCACCAGCTGCCACTCGACCAGCTAGTTTTTGCAGTGGGGTGTCTATGCCCCTTGAGCTAAAAAATTTGTAGCCTTCTCAACTATCCCTTTGTAATCAGCAGCCTTTTGAAAACAAGACTCACATGGACAAGACTTTTTAAATGAATGTACATTTTCCATCCAATTAAAGAAATCCTGTGATTTAGAAATTGTAGTGTTAAGTTCACTAACAGGAGTTTCCATAGAGTTCCCACCTTCTACAACCCCACGCTTAGTATGTCTACCTAGTTGAGGCATAGTTAATGCATCATCGTAATGACGTACTCCTAGATTTTGTCCTGCTTCATTTACTACCCATGGTACGTATTTATGTCCTAGTGGGTCGTCTTCAATAACAGGAGTATATCTAGCATTCTCAGGTTCTAGTTCTCCGGGAAATCCTAGTTCATCAAGAAATCTATGATGTTCTTCTTGACGAGCTTGTGTGTTAATCAAAGTTGGAAAACTCTGCCCATACTCTTGCCCATCGATTTGAACTATCTTTTGTAGTTCTTTGTTACCTTTTACGAAATTCATAAAAGATTTTGTAAAATCAATATCTCCATCTGATTTAAACATAAGTTGTACTCCCCCGGATTCTTCCTCCGAATTAACAAGGCAACTACCATCTATACATGATGAAGTAGCTCCTTCAGCTTTTATAATATCAAAAGAGGCTGCTTGGTTTACACCCTTTTCACATACCGTAACTTCTGCAAGTTCTAATTCATCTACTTGCATTACATCTTGCAAACCTTTTTGAATAGTTTGTGTCTTAATTGCAGACCCAGCAATAGAGTAACTCTTTAATTTACCACTATTAATTTGTTCTGCAACTTTCTTTGCAATCTTAGTGTCATTCCGTAATTCAGTAATAAAAAATAATCCCTTTCCATCCACACCAGATTTAAATATTTGACCTCCCTTACTTATATAAGCAGGTAAAGCCCAACCAACTTGAACATCAGAATGTAATACCATTGCGTTTCTAGTTCTAAAGTTAGCCATATATTTTTGAAATGCTTTACCAAGTGCATCAGTAGTAATTAAGTGTCCTTCCCTATCAACTAACTCGATAGATGCTGGTCCACCTACTACTAAAGAATCATCATCAGCAATTTCCATTTTGGATAAAGCATTTTGATATACTTTATTATTTGGGTATGCCCTTGATAAAGTTAGAAGTTCCGCAGGAGATGAAATTCCTGCTTTGTGTAATCTTTTGTATTCGCTTAAAGCACTTTGAATATCATCCATTGTCACTCTACCATCAGTAGCTTTCTCTAAGAATAGTACTTTCTCAATAGAGTTGTTCTCATTCATCATCTCATTCATGTCAGATGACCAATTAGATGGATGAGGTATATTTCCTACAGGAGTTGTAATTGCTTCTGTCGTCATATTATTCAGCTACTCCCCAGATTACACCTGTAAGTGTTGGGGTGTTTTGTGCCGCTATCATTGAAATCCTTCCTCTAAAGTCTAGAGGCATTTCAACATTTAGTTCCTGTCCCCCATAAATTGGTATACCATTAGCAGAAGTTGCAGTCTGGTCAAAGGCTATATATATTATATCGGCAGCTGTTCCAGATTGATTTTTAAATTGGAAACCTTTAATTCTTGTCATAGAAGGTTTCTTTATAGATGAAGATGCGTTTGCTGCTCCTGTCCATTCATATAAAGGTCCCTCACCACCTGTTTGGTTACCATCTAAATAAGTTGAAACATCTATAGTATCTTCTCTAACTTCAAACATTATTTTATCTGCATAGAAATCTATATTGTGTTGTGCAGTTGTTGTTAGATATAATCTATATGTAGTTGCGGCAGTACTTCCGGGAATTGCGTATGTTGCAGTTAGTCTTCTCCATGAAGCTGCTAGGTCATCTGTACCTGAAGTTCCAAGGTTTGAAGTACCTGCGGCATCTCTTAAAGTTAAAGTTACCGCTCCTGAAGCAGAAGCACCTCGATGTTCTAATTGAACTGATATATATTGTGGGTTAACACTAAATGGAATTGTTGGTGATTCCCAATAAAACCCTTCCCCTGCAGCAGAGTTATCTGGGTTTACTAGTAGTGATGCAGCTCCTTCTGATTGTTGTGCAGTACTTCTAGATACCGCAGACCCAGTTGCTACAAATTCAGTAATAGTAGTTCCTTCCACACCCGGATTCAAAACCCAGTTAGTTGCTTTCTCTCCACCATTTGCAACTAGAGAATATACATCTTCAGCGGTAGTACTTGCAGCATTTGAGATTGCCACGTATCTATTAGCTGGATGTACTGATTGTCTGGTAGAACTATCTATATCCCATCCTCTATAATCCGTATGTCTTTCATTAGCCATAATTTATTATACTCCAATTATCTATTTATTTAAAATTTATGATAGCTACAAAGCTACCCAGTACAGCTGAGGTATGTACAACTAATATCCCTATTGCTAAAAGAATACTTTTCATTCCATACATTTTGTTACGCCATTCAGATATATTATCGACTTTAGTTTCAACCTTCTCTAGGTTTAAGGAAAGTTTTTCGTTAAGGGCGTTTTGACTGGAAATATAGGAATCTAATCGTTCCATATAAACTGCTAAATTCACTTGTGTGTCCTTGTTGACCACTAATCAGTCCCCGCAAAATGTTTGTTTTCTAAATTAGTAGGGGGACCGAAGTCCCCCCACATGTATCATCACTAAACTTATGAGTTTAGGTCAGCAATTTTTGCTTGAGTAAAGATGTTCTTACATCGCATCTCAGCCATAGTGTAGAGTAATCCTCTAACAACTAGTGCATTTGCTGCGAAGTAATCTCTGTTCTCTACATACTGAGTAGGTTGAGCAACAGCGATTTCAAGATAATCTGTATCCAAAACATAAACGTTTGAACCTAGAACTGCATCAGCAGAAGAAACAGACTTTGGAACATCTGCATCTGGAAGAATTGGAATACCTTGATAGGTAGCCAATACTAGTCCAGTTCTTGTACCGGGGTAAGTTCTTTCAGCTCCTACACCCACTTGGTACTCTTCTTGACCTAGATACCTCTGGTTACTGTTAAGCAATCTTTCAAGGTTGAAGTATTGGTCGTGACCCAAAAGGATTAGTTTTGGTTCTCCACCATTCTCTCTTACTTTCTGAATTGCTGTATCAAGTAATGTCAATGACAATGCTCTACCTGTTCCTGAGTTATAAGAAACAGAAGCACCAGCGTTCCATGCACCAGCTGTTCTTCCAGCCAATGTTAGGTCATAAGCTCTTGTTCTTGCTACACCACCACCAACAGCAGCACCATCTTCTGAAACGACATCGTCAATAGAAGTCATACCTGCTCTTGAATAAATGTAAGCAACATCACCATCAGCAAATGCAGTACCTGAAGCAACAGTTACAGCACCTGTAGAGGTGTTTACTGCAGAAATAACTGAACCTGAAGTTCTGTCATGTGCAGTTCCTGAAACATCGTATTGAGCTACAGCATCACCAACTTTAAAGTGTTTGGCGTAAGCAGCTGGAACTGTGAACGATGTAGCACCACCAGCAGAAGCAATGGATGCTGAACCTGCTAATAGTTCTTCGTTAATTTCTTTGATGTGGTCTAATTGAGCATTTTCATTCTCTAGAGCCAAAACATCTCCGACACCACCTTCTAGCTGTGCAGTAAAGACTGACTTTACTGAAGCACCGAATGTAGTTGAAACAATTCTAGGTAAACTAGAAACTGTTTGTATGTCGGAAACATCGACTGTAGGCAATGAGCCTGTCTCTGTTACCGGTCTAGAACGACCAGAACCTCTATCAGTCCTGACCCTCCAACCAGCAGTATTTCCCCAGACCACCCTTGGGATAGCATTAAAGAATCTGGTTTGGTTGTTTAGAGCCTGCCAGACTTTTCTGCCGTATGTTGTATTGAATATTCCTGTACTAGAGTCTACAGTAAAATAAGATTGTTTCTGAAGGTATTCTGGACCGAATACAGACTGATACAAACCTCTCTGCGACTGTGCAAGATATTCCGATAAACTTGGGTTAGCCATTTTAAATGTCTCCTAATTTGTTTGGTTTATATTTATTAATTACCCTAATAGTTCCCTAGGAATACCATCGGTATTTCCAGCTTCTATTTGAGTTTGCATTCTTCTTAACTCTGAGTAAGATAGACCTGCGAGTTGTTCTGCTGTGTCAGCACCTGCTGATTTTTGTAATACAGGTGTGTCATCAACTCCTAATCCTTTTGTAAGTTTTGGAGCTTGCAGACCAGTCTCTTCTCTGAATCCCATCTTTCTTAGTCTGGCTTCAGATTCAGCTGTAACAGCTTTCTGCATGTCAGTCTTAGTAGCAGCTAATGCTTTTTCCAAAGCAGCAACTTGCTTTTTCATGGATTTCATCTCATCGGACTCATCGTCTTCATCATCCATTCCTTTCTCTTCTATAGGCTCGTCAGCAGCTTCGTCTTCTGCATCATCCTGTTTGTAAGCCATTCCACCCTTCTCTTCTTCTTCATCTTCATCGCCATCTTTGTCGATTTCTTCTTCTTCTTCATCCTCATCCTGCTTTCGCATGGCTTGGATTGTGTTTTGCTGGTCTTCTATTTTTGTAGTCGGTGTGACTCCAGATTCAGAATCGTCAGCATTTTGTGGTGTTCCACCACTAGCTTTCGCTTTTCGTTCTTTACCATCAACATCAAGTCCAGCTTCTGAGCCTTCTTTCTTAATGTTAGCGATAACTTCGTTTGCGATTGATTTTACAAGGTCGGCTCTTGCAGCGGCTTGTGCATCAGCTTCATTAGCAGCAACTAGGTCTTGTTCTTCCTTTGCCAATCTTCCATCCATTTTTTGTAGGACTTCAGCTACAGCGGCTAGAGCAAGGTTAGTTCCTTCCATTTGCTTTTCAATCTTTTCAGATATGTCTGCCATGGGTTTTTCCCTCCTATATGGTTTTCCATTCTTTTGTTTTGTTCCACCAAAAGAGGTTGGTCTAAGCCACCTCCGACCTGTTTCTATAGAACATAATATAACGTTTATATTTAACGTTACTTCATTATACTAAATAAATATAATTTTCCTACAGAATTATAATATAATTTCTTAATTAATCCTGTAATGGATTTGTTGGGGTGCCTGTAGAATCTAATTGTAACATATCGTTACGATAATCATAGAGAGGAACTTGAATAAGTTTCTTGAGTTTATCACATTGATTCCCTTCTGGGAGTGATGCTTCTACTAAATCTAATACTTTCCCCACCATCTTTGAATGTTTTGCTATTATATATTCTTGTGTTGGTGTTACTTTCTTTATATCAACCATGTCTTACCTCCTAAGCAAGTCCTGTACTTATTGCTATTTTTTTAGGCAAGAGCTTTCGTTCATTCTTATCTAGCCTATTATATACTTTTTTGTATGCCCTTTGTATCCATTCATTTTTATTATAAGAACTAGGGTCATCCACATTTTTTGAGTACCAAGCTTCATTTCTTGTTGGTACTGGTTTCCATCCTTGTTTAAATGTTTTAGTGTGTGCCTTGACTTTTACCTTTCCCTTTGGAGTATTTCTCCAATGAGAAGGAACATTTTGTACATGGGGCTCTGTTAATGGAGTTAAAAACTTAGGGTTATAGACTGGAGCTGCATAATCTGTATCATACTTAATTATAAATCCATCATCCTTTTTTATAAGTGATACTGAATTTCTTAATTTACCACTCGCTACAGGAACAAGATTTTGGGCTTCAATTAACACCTCTTCTCCTATTTCCCAAAGCCATTCCTTTAAACCTTTTTCTATAGTGTCTTCTGTTTTTCCCATATATAAAAACCCCCTTGGGTTTATTATACTAACTTATTGCGGGTTTTATTAAATCTGCCCAAGTAGATGGGATGGTGTCAACGAATTCTCTTTTAGAATCATCATACTTATTTAAATAAATAATCTCTTTCCCCACAAATCCATATCTAGGATGCCAATAAGTAATTATTTGTTTTGGTTTAGATGCTGCATGTAATCTTTGTAAGGCAAACTCATCAGGACCTTTCATACAACCACAAATAAATAGTTCACCTGTTCCAATATCAACTTCATCAACTCTATGGAAGTGTCCAATCATCACACTATCAAAATCTACTTCTCCAAGTATATCTGTAGCATCTTCTAATTCAGCTTGTAAACTCTTTCTATATTGAAGAACTCCTCTTAGTTTAGATATTGCCCCGGTGATTGCCATACTACTTCCTGCACCAGAGATAGAATCTCCATGCATAATTAATATGTTTCGATTATAAACTGAGAAAACATTTATAAAACTCTTTGGAATATCGAATTCAATATTGTTTTGGTTCTTACAAAATGCCGCTAAGAATTGATATAGTAAATAATCCCAATCCATATACTTATCTTTCATAGGTGGCTTTCGAGTCATTCTTCCATGATTACCAACTACACAGGGAACGGTAATCTTTGTGAAATGTGGTGCTAATAACATTAAGGATTGAGCAATTAAGTTTGCACCCCTAATCATTTGTTCCATACAGTTTGCAATATTAGACCTAGCTAACTCTTCATGAATATCACCACTAATCATATCACCTAACATTGGAACTATTAGTTCATTAACAGGTGCAATTTGTCTTCGATACTCAACATGCTTTAATACTTGGTTTGACCACCCATAAAGTCTTTTATTAAATATTTCAAAACTATAATCATTAAGTCCTTTCATTTGTTCTTTATGGACTTGCTCTCCTATATGCGTATCAGTTAATGGGGAAATTACAATTTGTGCTTGATGTCCTTGTGGACTTGATGGATTAACATGTTTAATTGGAACTTTAGGAAGAGATTTAGTATGTTCTTTAATTGCATCAACAATAATTTCTTTTTTAGCATTATCTTTAAGAGATGCTTGATAAAGTTTTTTGTAAAAGTCTGCTTCACTTTTATAAGTGGCTACTTTTTTATCTAGTTTAACTCTTGTCTCTAGATTATCTTGAGGAGGCGAGAGTTCCTCGTTGGGGTCTAGAACCAAGGGTTCTTCTTTGTTGTGCCACTTTTGAATTGTGGTTCGATGAATGATTACTCCATGAACCTTTTCTAACCATTTCGCTATAGATGTCCAAGTCGCTCCCAAGGCTCTTCTTCTTTTTATCTCTAATTTTACCTTCTCTGGAATCATATCTTCTCCTGACTGTTAAAACTATGGTTTTCCCACACATGAAACAATGTAAGTCCTTGTCTTCGTTTATGTTCATATGCCCAGTACATTTAGGGCATAATGTATTCATACTATCATATTTAATAGACATATTCAACAATTTATCCTATTAACTTATTATATAAATCTTTTCCTATAAATTTTTTAAAGGGTGATTCTTTCTCTTTAGGCAACTCATCCTCATCAATTTCTCCTTGTTCTTTATCTTTATCCCCACCTTGATGTAAGTCATCTTGTGCGGGACCAGATTCCCAACCAGCTAATTGAATTTCTAATCCTGCTGGTGCTGCTTCGGATGCATCCCCTTGTTCGTCTTTATCATTATGTTTAATATCATCTTTATCATCTAATGCTCTGATTTTTTGTTCCATATCTTTTTGTTCAATATCAGCTTGTTCATCAGGGTCGGCATCGAATTCAACAGGGTTTTGCACTTGGTCATTCATAGAAGTACTAGATGTTTGTTGTCTAAATTTAACATCATCCTTACGAAGTTCTTTAGTTACCCATTGAAGTAAGTCTACAAAAAACTTGTTGTTTTTTGCTTTTGCCATTTTTCGTTCAGGTGAATTATCTGTAATGAAATCGGCAAGTCTTCCAATACCACTTTTTCTCTTCTTTTCTGGTTTTCTCTTATTATCTCCATAAGTTGGGGTAAATATTCCGGAGTTGGATGAGGTAAATACAGTACCCCCACTATCACCAAAAGACCCGCTAGTTCCAGCACCACCCCCACCATCTCCTTCTTTACGAAGTTTCTTTTCCTTTTTATAGGTGTCATCTTGCCCTCTAGGGTTAGTTATCCAAGCCTTGTTTAATTTATTCTTCTTCATCTATATTTAGTTCGGTTGGTTGTTTAGCTTTAGGATTCTTTTGTTGTGTTCTACTAAATCTAGTTGGGTCACCAAAGATTGCCTTTTCTACATTGGTAATTCCTGTAGGACTTAAATCAGCAACATAATCAACTCCACTTTGCTCAAACCACATTTGGCTCATATCTGGGGTTACTTCTTTAATTAAAGGAGAACTAAATCCTTTTTCTAAAAGACTTTCAACCCAAGTTTTAGATAAAGTTAATTCATTCTTAGACCTTGCCTCAGCATATTTATCTATATCTCGTTCTTCGTCAGGTGTTTTATCGTGCCAATCTGGAGTCTTTCCTCCTGTCCTACCTTTAAACTTTCGTTGTGAAGGTGGAATATGTGCATTTTGAATTACGTCTGGTTCACCTAATTCTTCAACTCCTAATCCTTCTTCTTCACCCTCTTCTCCTTGAGCCTGTTGTTGTTGCTCCATTTCTTGTTGTTGAGCTGCTTGTTCCATTTGGTCTTTCTGTTGTTGTATACCCATAGCCATTTGTTCTGCTTGCATTTGTGCAGTTGGTACGGGTTCTCCACTAATCATAAAGTCAGCATCCCAAAGGGGAACATCTTGTTCTTTTAATTTTACATCAAAACCTAATCCAGCAAACTGATTTGCAATCTGTATTTTTTGTTGTGCAAATGTTAATCTAGTATTCTCTGCCTTTTCTTCAGGTTGTGGTAATAGTATTTCATAATCGGTTACACCAAAAGCATCCAATAGTTGTGGGAATACTTTCTCATGCATTAATCGTTGGTCACCTTCAACCACACGACTCATAACAACTAGTTGTTGAGTTTGAGAAGACATACCCCCAAACGCTTCTGGAGCTCCTTGCCATGCTGGAGTAACACCCCACATTGAGGCAACTCTTTCTCTAATTTCATCCTTAACAGGAAGATAATCCATTTCATTTAAACTGTGAAATAGTCTTACCATGTCTACTCTACCTCTTTGGTTTCTAGCAGAAACTGCTACCATAGGTATATAGTTAGGGTCTAATCTTGTTTGTGCGGCAATATGTTCTCTTTCTCTACGTAATGACTCTGGGTCATCTGTGGTTACCATTAACATACTGGCGGGCATTTTTCTCTCGTAGAAATATCTATATAGGTTTTTATCCATACCAACCAAAGTTAATGCTTTTTCAAAGATTGTTAAAATTGGTGACCATCCATAAGTTTCTGATGGTGAGAATTTACTTAAGTGAATAATTTCTTTATCAGAGAAATACATGTGTTTACTTCTATGATAATACTTATACATCGCAGGGTGAAGGTCTACATTACAATCATCCTTCACACACTTACCTTGGGTATCTTGGACTATCTCTCTATGAATAGGACAAATGTAATGAGCATTCTTTGGTAATCCAGCTTGGTCTAAATCAAATTCCACTAGTGCTGGATTTATTCGTCTAATTTCTTGAAGTCTTGAAGATACAGTTCCATCGCCATTATCTTTATATTCTTTCGCCATATATAAAAACCCATCATCTAATGTGTTCACATCATAATGAAATTGTCGAAGGACTTCTTCTAGAGACTGGTCAAAAACATTACAGTCTTTAATCCAATTTGTAACTAATTCTTTTTGTTCTTTCTTAGGATTTTCTATTTTAGGAACAATTGTTATACCTCTCCTAAAAACTTCTCCTGTAATATGAGAAACAGGACCTCTAATTTCCTCGACTGACATTGAGACAGTTTGTAAATCTTGCACCAATTGTTGGCGATAAGCCATTTGATGTCTTACCCATGTATTTACTATTTGGTCTAAACCAATAGTTTGGGCTTTACCCACATCCCCAGCAGATTTCATTACATCTAGTAGACTTATTTGTTTATTCAAATCAGCCATTTGTTGCTGCATTTGAGGAACTTGAGGTATATATTCAGATAATTTCATTCTTAATCCCTACTTAGTTTAGTCATATCCTGCATGGATACTAACTTTAATATATTATCCATTGCTTTTTCTTTTAACTCATAATCTTCTGAATGAGTGACATCTCTAGTAATTTCAGATTTTTCTTCTTTTAGTTTTAATATTTTCTCATTCAAGGATTGTATCTCTTGGTCTTTGTCTAAAATTATTGATTCAAGCTCAGCTTCACCTGTTCCAAAAGAAGCATTTTCTAATACCCCTAAACTACCAGCTGTTTTTATTAAAGCTATGAATTCTCCTTCTGATAATATTTTGACAGCAGTGCTATCATCAGGGATATCATCATCGGCATTAAGCATTTTTAAATCTTGATGCCAAGTATCTAATATTCTCCAAGTACCATTATCGTCTTTGTTTGCTACGTATTGCTGTCCTGAATCAGAAAGCATATTTCCTATTGTCATAAAATGACTCCTTTTCTTCTTCTATATTTATATTATACTAAACTTTTTATAATTACCTATGCAATTATACATTTACTAGAACCACAATTTTTGCATGTTTCACATCCACCTTCATTTATAATGTGGGGAGAAGTACAACATAAGTCTTGATTTTTTAATATTTTTTCTTCAATAGAAAAACCATCCATAACTAATTGTTTATCTTCTTTAGCATTACCTTTAACTAAGACTTCCACTTCTCTTGACCCCGCTCTATAAACTGTAATTCCTTTACATCTTTTTTTCCATGCTAACATATATGCATTTTCAACATCTTCTATAGTAGCAGAGTTTGCAAAGTTAATTGTTTTTGAAATTCCTGAATCACAATTCTCTTGGAAGGAAGCTTGCATTAATACATGAGCCTCTGGACTAATTGAAGGTGCAGTTCTATATACATCTTTCGCCCAATCTGGAACTTGAGGAACAGTACTTAAGTCACCACCCTCTGCTAAGTAATCCATTAAATCTTCTGAATAAAAACCATATTCTTTAGCATCAGCCTCAAAATATTTGTTTACATAATTTAAAGTTTTACCTTCTAATATGTTTTGTTTCTTCCAAGCTAATGCAAATGTTGGTTCAACACCACTAGACGTATCAGCAATCATAGAAATAGTTCCTGTTGGTGCAACTGTTAATCTACAATGATTTCTAAATTTTTGATTGTCTACCTTATAGTAATCACTTTTTTCCCACGCAGGAAATGTTCCTCTTTCCATTGCAAGATGTTTAGATTCAGAATCGGACCAAGTTTGTATATTTCCCATAATAAGTTTACCAATCTTTCTTGCTTCTTCAGAATCATATGGAATCTTTAATTGAATTAATAAGTCAGCAAACCCCATAACTCCCAAACCAATCTTTCGAGTTGCTTTTGTCATCTCTTCAATTTCAGGAGTTGCATAATAGTTTGCATCAATAACATTATCTAAGAATCTAGTAGCCTTTCTAGTAACCCATTCTAATCTTGCCCAATCAATTTTCTTAAACCATTCACCATCAAAGTTATTCATATCTGATTCACTTCTATAAAATTTAGCAAGGTTAACTGAACCTAAGTTACAAGATTCATTTGGTAACAAAGGTTGTTCTCCACATGGATTTGTAGCAATCATGTGTCCATATTCTTGGATAACATGGTTATCTTCATTTACTCTATCTAGAAATATCATTCCCGGTTCACCATTTCTCCACGCACCCTCAACAATTTTATTAAAAACCTCTCGTGCATTTACCTTTTTAACGAGTGATAAATCTTTAGGGTTGATTAAACCATACTCCATATTATTTTCAACTGCTTTCATAAAATTAGAATCAACCCCAACTGAAATATTAAAATTATGTATATCTCCTTCAATGGATTTACATGATATAAACTCTAGTATATCTGGGTGATATATTGACATAACAGCCATATTGGCTCCATCCCTCTTACCTCCTTGTGTTATCATAGAAGATACTCTTGATAACGTCTTTAGAACTTCAATAGGACCACAAGCTATACCATGTGTTGACCTTATTCTATCTCCTCTTGGTCTAACATTAGATAAGGCAAACCCTGTACCCCCTCCGAATTTTTGAACCATCGCTGTGTCAGTAGCTGCTTTCATTATTCCTTCCATACTATCTTCTAGTGGAAGCACAAAACATGCTGATAAAGTTCCTTGTTCTGTTCCTGCATTCATTAGTGTTGGAGAGTTTGGAATGAATTCTAACTTTGACATCATTACAAAGAAATCATTTTCTTCTAAAGTAGCCTCAACAGGAAGTTTTCCATAATCTAATTCTATTTTTGCGATTGCTTTTGCAACTCTTCTAAATAGTCCATTAGGGTCTTCAATTACTTTATTATCCGAGTCTTTTAAAAAATATCTATGCTCTAAAATTACTTGGGCTTGGTCTGAAATTTGTGTTGTTTTACTTGAAAAATTGACTAACGTCATCTAGGGTTCCCTCCTCGGTTTTAAAAAATTTATTACTTTATTGTCTATATCCACAATAGAGGCATAAACCTCTTTCAGGAACCCAGAAATTTGAGTTACAAACTGTTTCAGCACATTGTGGATTCGGTGCTGAACTAGCCTTCTCCAAAGGATTAACAGGCTCCATCCCTAAAGGATTAATAGAGGATTCTCCCTCCTTTGTTGACCCCTTTGTTTCATCAAGCATTTCTTGTTTGCTTTCAGGGGTTTCGCCCGGACTGATAGCATTAAACCAATCTGTTGCACTACCCAAGTCAACGAACTTATAGGCAGTATCGTGTACAGCTTGAAGAGCCATAGCGATTGAGAAAAAGGCATCCCCATGTCCCATAGGTGTGTTGGGTGCCTTTAAATCATTGCTCACAGACAAGATTTGTTGCTTCTGTCTTTCATCCTTTATTATAGATAGTATACCTGAATGAACAAAGTTTTCAAGCACTCCAGCCATAGTATTTTTAGATTTTCTTGTAAAAGTCATAGGTCTCCATCTAGTGTCCAAACCTCTATCCTCTAATTCTCCACGAGTGTTGTCAATATATCCTGAAGTTAAATTAAAATTATCGGCTACTTCATTCAAATATTCTATCTGGTCAGAGTAATTCCACCCCTCTAAAAAGGATTGATGAACCTGTTCTATCTTGTCCCCTCGTTTTCTAAAAATAACTAAATGAGATGGGTGTCTTTTCTTGCCCACATCAAACCCTCCAAACATTTGGTCACCACTTTCCCAGTCTGAAAACTCCTTAGTTGCAGGAGCAGACCTTAAATTTTCATCTTCACATTTTGAAATGTCTTCTTCATTAAAATAGGATACAGTAGCAAAGTGAGGTACAAGCATAAACTCTGAGGCAAACGATTTTGGTCTTGCTTTTTGTTGTGCTAATAAATATTCTTCACTCATTATCTCAGGTGCTAATACCCTTCGCCCCGGAACAGGGTCTAATGCTGGAAGAACCCTAGACTTGAATCTAGCATCATCTTGTAGTTTGGCTAACAAATCTCCGGGCATCATAGGTGTTCCCACCACAATTACAGGAGCTTCTTTTAAAGGTATGAACATTGATTCTGTCATGAAGTGGTCTTCTACTTTAGTTATCTGCCCCATGTTCAATGGGTTCTCTGGGTCTCTCAATACATCATCAGCAACCAAGGCTCCATTAACATGCATTCCTCTTTTGAAAGAAAACAGTCCACCATGCATAATCTCCATAGGTTTATTGTTTTTATAAAATCTAGCAGAAAAATCTGCTTTGGGGTTTCGATTGATAAGTAATTCTGGGATAATTGGATTCCTACTAACAACCTTATTTATCTCCGCAATATGATATTTAGCCATACCATCACTATAAGATAGATATAATACAGCCATATCTCTAGGAGCCTTCAACAATCTCCAAACACTAAAGGCATGTCCTAATATTGTAGACTTGAAATGCCCTCTAGGTAATACTGCCACATAATTTAAACCTTCTGCTAAACATTCTTCAATGTCCTCAGCTAAAAGACTTACATGCCATGCTTTAAAGTACTCAGGATTATCATAAGAGTATGCCCATATATTTTCAATGAATTCTCTAAAGGTTCCTACTTCATATCTCTTTTGTTCTTGAAGCCCCCCAGCAAGTACGTCAAATGCTTTGCCTATAGATACAATGTCTTTGTTTGCCACTTATTTTATATCCTCTGAATTTTGTACTAATGTTTTTAATTTTATTGCTATTTTTTGTAAGGTATCTTGATTCTCTATTTCTTCAACTAAAATATTTAAAACATCTTGTACAAATTGAAGATTAATCATTCCTTGAAGAACTTCTCTTTGACCTTTAACACCGATATCTACAGCTCTCGCTGCATCTAATGCTCTATCAAAATGAAGCTCTGTAATTTCTCGTGTTGCTTTATTAGCAATAGATGTATAACTATCTAATTGTTCTGCTTGTAATCTCGCAAACCTTTGGGCTTCTGTTTCTGCAATCTCTTGTTTTTTCTCAGCAATTGCAACAGACTTTTGTTCTGCCCACTTTTCCTTTTTCGCCCATGCATAAATAGTAGGTGGTTTAACTACTACACCATCTATAGATACTTGTTCAGCTATTTCTTTAGCAGTTAAATCTCCTCTTAGAAATAACTTCATAGCTTCTAATTTTACATTATCAGGAATATATTTAGGCATCGGTTTACTCGTATATATTATTTGAATCCAGCGCACCATATCCTTCATCTGACACATGTTGCGAATCTATATTTCCACCCAAGGCACTTCCATCAGGGTTTAAAAATTTAGTAAAGTCAACTTTACCGGCACTCTTAGTAGATGATGTGAAACAATGAGGTACTTTAATTTTAGTTCTACTAGCAGTGATTACTTCTTCATATTTAATAGCAATCTCATTTCTAGTACAAATACCTTCCCAAATATGGTCTTGTTCATTTATAGGTTGATACCTTAAATTCTTTAAGATTGTACTTGAAGTTCTTTGGAGTCCTTTTATTTCTTGATAGTTTTTACATTTAGCATATTTACACCAAACAACTACTCCATGTTTCTTTTTTATATCTTCAAGAGTAGGTAACTTCTTAGGAAATTTGTCTTTATACTCTTTCTTTTTCTTTTCCTTCTTCCCCGGAAAAGCCATCTGAAATCCTCTAACTACTTTAGTTAATCCTCCAGCTCCTATCATCTAGACCTCCTTTTGTTCCATAATGCTATACATGCTGCATCAGCATAATCTTGTTCAGGGAATTTATCTCCCCACTTATCTATTGCACAATTCTTAATATCTTCTTTCTTTGCATTACCCTTACCAATAATTTCTTTCTTCCAACTTCGATTATCTATAATTGAAGTAGGAATACCTTCTTTTAATAAAAATGCCCATACAGCCCCAACAACATTTGCTATTGCTATTGTAGTTTTAGGATTCTGTATAAAAATAGCTGCTTCAATGGCAGCAGAATCTATTATATCTATTGTACTTAATTCTTCTGAAAATTCTTTGGTCATGATAGGGAATCTTAAATCAAAACTTTTTTCTTTACTAGACCATTTATCTAAAGACAATAACCTCTCTTTGTCATCTATTAAAGCCCCATGAATAGCTAAACTAGAACAATCTAATCCTAAAAATTTCTTCATTGTTGTGTTGTTCCATACGTTCTTAACGCAACTATTCTACTAACTGTATTATAAGCAGTAGAATAAGTATTAAGCAATCCTTGAGTTTTTTTCATTAATGCTTGTTGTTCAATTAATTCTCTTTTTAAATCTTTTAGTGAAGAGTGTCGAGTAAGTATTTCTCCCCTTAATTCTTCACGAGTTGGTTTTTTCTTCTCTAATTCATTATACTCACTAGTTACTTTAAATAGAGCTGTGTTATAACCTTCTGTGAAGGCAGCTTCAAATGCCCCTACTGTAGCTTCAATAGTAGATACCTTAGTTTCAAGATATCCTTTATAGCCACCATATAGAACTAAAAAGTCTTCTAATTGTTTATTATCATAATTCATTAATTTAGAGAAATCTAAGTCGGGTCTTTCATCTAAATCAACTTTAAAATTAGGTAACCCTAAGTGTTCGATTTCTTTTTGAGCTTTTCCTAATGCTTTCATAGGAGTCCACTTTGTTTCTCTCTGTTGCACTTTACACCTTCACTAAAGAATTACTAATATGTGGTTCAATATAATTAATAATTTCCATCACTTTAGTTAAATCAAACTTACCATTTGAACGTATACCTGTCTCCATGTCAATCCAATTAATAATTTTGTCTCTCTTATCCCACACTTCAACTGCCTGTGGTAAGGTATTAATGTTTAATCCCCCGGAGTAACCATATTTTCGGTCTCCAAAGTCTAACCAACTATTTTGGAAAATTCCAGCCCCACTAGAAAAATCTTGGAAAACTGCTATATTTGGCAAGTCAAGATTATACATAAAGTGATTTCCTTCATCAACTTGTAAGATAAACTCAATATGAGAGTTTCTTTTCATCTCATTAATAAACTCATCATTAATTTTATATTTTATTCCATGTGTATTTATTTGAGCTCTTGAAAAAATCTCAGGAATACTTTGTTCCTTCATAATTTGCTCTAATGATAATCCTTCAGTTACAAGTTGATATACCATTGGTTCACATAAATGCATCGAAAGATTCATTGTAGGTAAAGTCTTTTTTATTTTTTCTAATTCTGATATCCAATTAAAATTAGGAAATCTACTAAACCCTTCCATTCCACTAGGGAATAGAATACCCCACTCTACCCAAGGGTAAGCCTCTGAAATCTTTGCTAATTCAACAGGATGAACTGAATTATCAGCTCCTGTAAATGTTACTCGTTCTATCATTATTCTTCTCCTATCTTTCTACAATCACACCAAGTTTCGCCTGAACACTCTTCTGGTCTTGTTAACATATCTTGTATTCTAAAACAACGTTTTAATATATTATCCCATTCTATCACATCTCGTTCTATAATAAAACCCTTTAACCTTTGGTCGTCTTTACATTCATATAGAACCGTTCCTCTTTCATAATTACCCATATTTAAATACATTTGTAATTGTAGTGCATGTTCAGGTTTAGCATTTTTCAACTTTGTAAAGTTTAATTTGTTAATTGATTTTAACTCTACGGCAATAACACCTAAGTCATAATGATTAATGATAAAGTCTATTCGCCCTGAAATTGGTGGTATATCGGTCTTTAGAGGCACTTCTCTACCTCTAAGTATACCTAACCCATCAAACCAGTTAGCAACCCTATCTTCTAGAGAACTACCACATTGGAATATTCTTTGAAGAAGAGCTGGAAGTGGTTTGGCTTCTAGTTTACCATTATAAGCTAACCATAAATATCTATCACAAGGATTACCTAATGATGAAGGATAGAATACACCAGCTCGTGGTGGAGTCATTGTTCCAGTAAGATGCTCCTCAAGAATATCTGTTAACCAAATATCTTGTTTTCCTACAGGTGTAATTTTTGTATTGGGTTTTACTTGTTGAATTCCTGCCATAATTTTTCCTTTATCTCTTTTAATGTTTTTTCTTTAATATGTACTATGTGAGTAATATTTTTATTTTTTAATAAATACTCATCTCTTTTTTTATCCTTTTTTTGAAGGTGACCATAAATTCCATCAGCCTCAATAACCATCTCTACTTCAGCTACAAAAAAATCTACTATGTATGGAAAAAATTCCAACTGTTGTTCATAACGTATACCAAACTCATCTAAACATTCAGCAATTAAATTTTCTTGTTTCGTAAAATCTCTAGGTGGTAAGTTCATCTTTTAGGTTCTGAAAATCATCAGGATTTTCTGTAAAGTATTCTTTAATACTATTTAATCCCATTACTTTAGTTTCTCCATAAGTATACCAAGCCCCTGCTTGAGTAATCATCTTTTGAGCAATACCTTCTCTTATATAACTTTCTAGAATATCTATTCCACCATCTACCCTAAAAGGAACTATAGCAGATTTCCAATTTTCTCCACCTACTTTAGTCTTTCGTAGTCTGATTTCCATATCAAATCCTACGTTTTGTTCTGTTTTACCTTGTTTTTCTTTTATCCACCCAGCCCTTCTAACTTGCATTAAAAAGTGTGCAAAGAATGATTGTGCTACTCCACCGGGCATGTTGTCCAATGCAACAGGACCTAAACTTTGTCTTACTTGATTAATTGCTACGAAAGCTGAACCCTTACCTAAATGTGCTAATAACTTTGGTAAAGCACTATTAACAAATCTAGCTTGCCAAGCCATAGGATTATATCCGAATTCTTCTTCTTGTACTACTGAAGGAACTAACCCCGCAATACTATCTAATATGATTATATCAATTCCTGCATTCATTAATTCTCTTATAGTATTTAAAGCATCTTCACCATTAGTAGGTTGAGACACTAGTATACTAGATGTATCTATTCCACACTTAGCCATCCACTTAGAATCCCATGATAACTCTGTATCAATCCATGCGGCATTTCCCCCATCTTTTTGTACATTTACCACAACTTGTGATGCTAAGTAAGACTTACCAACATTTGTTGGACCATATATTAAGGTGAATCTTTTCTTTGGAATCCCTCCACCTGTAAGTTGGTCAAGGGCTGGAATATTAAATGGTATCCTTCCATAGTTAAATGTATCACTATCACCTAGTTCTAAATTTAAATTCTTATCTTTTAACAATTGTTGTATTGCTTCTTCTGCATTATCTTTCATAATTACTCCATTTCTTTTTGTTGTTTAAGTGCATTGCTTCTGCCCATGCGAATAGAACAGCAGCGGTTTGTACAAGTTCAATGAATAGTTTGTTATCATCTTGTTCTTGAATTCTTCTAGAAATATCTCCCATATGTTTAGTAGTTAAAACGTTCCAAAAGTTATTGGCATGGTTTTGTACTCCATAAACTTTTTCTTGTCTCTCACGTTCTGCTACAACAGCCTCTAAGACAACTAGTCTACTTGGACTATCAGGCATTATTTCTTTTCTCCTTCTGGGTTAGCGTCTAAAACTTCTTCTACAGCGGCATCAACTTTTGCATCTAGTACTTTGTGAATCTCTGTAATAGTAATACTAGCGTCTTCTAATTGTGGTGCAGTAGGTAAGTTTGTATCTACTTTAGCTATTTCGATATCTATTCTTGCAAATTGCATGTTGTTTATTGGACCTACTCTAAAGGTATATCCTTTTTTATAACTAATTTCTGGCATTCTTTGTCTCCTCTAATTTAATCATTTATTTTCCTTGTCGTTTTTGTATACCATAAAAACCTAAAATCTTGTTATTACTAAGTCTTTTGTCATGCCCTATATGATACCCCCTATGACCAGAACAATAATAATGGTTTATACTTGAAAATAAGACATTGTTTCTGTAGGCAGAGGCTGCTTGTAAGGCACCACTTTTATTATATATTCTTTTGGTATTACAGTTTAGTTTCATTTTCTTCTAACTTTGAAATAGGTAAGTTCCACATATCTACTAACGTAGTAAAATTATTGGACTTATCTACATCTCCTTTATTCCATTTAGTTGCCTCTTTAAAATACTCTTTTGCATCCTTACTTCCCAAATACCACACATTTTTTAGGTCTTTATAAGCCGTCTGACCATTTGGTTTTTTTATAGCCTCACCAAACTCTAAGCTTATAAAAGCATATTTGTCGGGATTCTGGTGAGTACTAGTGTTCGCTACTGAAACATCATAATTTTGTCGAGGAGCCACTGTCCTTCTTTTAGTCTTTACTTCAACTTTTTCATTATTTAACACCACATCATAATCTTTCCCCCCAACGACTGCTGCCCCTGTATAAGCACAAAAAGCTTCTTCTCCTAAAAACCCTGCTAAGTTTCCTGTCCCTTTTGTTATAGAGTTTTTTATAGCCCCCATTTGAGTAGCTCGAACCTTAGCTCTGTCTATCATGTCTGGTGTGTGAGGAATTACAATCATTTTTTCTCCTTATCTTCAAAATGCAATAGTAACATTGCATAATGTATTATTTTTAATAAATCTTTTCGTGGAGTACCTTTCTTATCATATCGAGCTGCATACTTTAAAATGTTGCCTCTACAGAATGATTTAGCATCTCCACATGCCTCAATGAAATCTAAGGTTTGGACATCCCCTTCACTATAATGTTGCCCATAAGTATTTTTTACATACTCCTCAATCTCATCTAAAATTTCCCATTCACCATACTTCATATTATTCATTATATATTGCATCCATTATTTTTTCAACTACATTTACTGTTACTGCATTACCTAAAGTTTTATATCTTTGGGTATCTGATACTCCTTCAGTCCAACCATCTGGGAATCCTTGGAGCCGCTCGTACTCCGTAGGTGTGAGTCTTCTAATTCTGAAGTATGGGTTCTTTTTAAGTAAATAATGTTCCTTATCTCGTACTGATGTAGTTAAAGTACCAACTAAGTTATCTGTTCTAGGTTCATATTGTTTACCGTTCCAAGGGGTATAATCTTTATCTTTTCTTTCCTTCCTTATCTTCTTGGCTTCATCGGTTCTTTTTTCTGTTAGCATTGTGTAAATACCACTTAATGAATATGATGTGTTTAAGGTATTTGATAAACCATTTTCAGATTTATAGATTCTTTGACCTTGTGGTTTGTTTCTTGTTAATTCAAATAACACTCCATGTGTATCTGTTGCTGTTAGAGTATGACTTGGTGCATTATTTTTTTTAAATCTTGTTCCATTCTGTTTCTTATTTATTCTTTGAGTATCTTGAACAGAATAAACATTTACTATTTCGTCTCTAGTAATTGTTGAGCCTTCTCCTGTGATAGGAAATATTTTTCGTCCACACTCTCCTCTAAGATGTCCGACAATATAGACCCGTTCTCTGTTTTGGGGAACTCCGAAGTCTTTGCTGTTAAGTACCTGCCATTCAACATCGTACCCCATGTCGGAGAGAACTTTAAGTATCGTATGGAAAGTTTGTCCAGATTCATGAGATAGTAAACCTTTAACGTTTTCAAGTACCAAATGTCTGGGTCTTTTTTCGGAACAAATCCTTGCGATGTCAAAAAAGAGTGTTCCTCTTGTATCGTCAAATCCTCTCCGCTTTCCAGCCACGCTGAATGCTTGGCAAGGAAATCCTGCACAAAGTAATTCAAATTCTGGGAGTTCATCTCCCATAATGTTAGTTGCATCTCCATAATTCTTAACTCCTTTAATTCTTTCTTCAAATATTTGTATAGCATATTTATTTATTTCAGAATATCCTACTAGTTCAGCATCCATTGTTGATTGTTGAATACCTAATTCAAACCCACCTATTCCTGAAAACATTGAAAATACTTTTACCAATCTATAAACTCCTTGTCTGTTGTGGGTAGATTATCCCAATCAATCCAATCTTCAATAGCAGCTGGGTTTAAATCTTTCTTACTTGCCCAAGATGGTGAACACATTTCCATATCAACTACTAGAGGAATATTTAAACTATTAGTTTGTAATAAATCTCTAATTTCATATGGAACTGAATCTAATTCAGTATTATGTATTTCACATATAATTTCATCATGTACTTGTAGAAGTATATTACTTTTCTTAGATTCTAAATATTTATCTACTTCTAACATTCTTTCAGATAACAAATCAGCACTAGTACCTTGAACTAAATAGTTAACACCCTTATATGCAAAGTCTTTATTAATTAGGTATTTTCTACCATATCTATTCTTTATCCATCCTCGACTTTCAACAGTCTGAACCACTTTATCAAAAAAATCTTTTGAACCTTTCATACCTTCAAAGTATTGTTTTTTATATTTCCCAGCTTCTTTAGGTGTAGTTCCTAATTGTTGGGAAAGTTTTTTATTACCAATACCATAAATAGTTCCAAAGGTTATTGCCTTTGCCATTTGTCTATAGAATTTATATTGTTCATCATCTTCGTTTATATTGAAAGCTAACTTTGCAGCCTCTCCATGAAAATCTACATCATCTTTATTTAGAATTGCATTAATTATTTCATTTCTAAAATAAGACATAAATACCCTAACTTCCATTTGTTGATAATCAAATCCAACTAGTGTGTAATTATGTCGAGGAATAAACAATCGTCTAATAGCTATTTGGGTTTTATCATTATCATCATAAGATTCATCACCTATAAATGACCATGTACCTAATACATCATTAGATAATTCGTCTTCCATAATAATACCTTTTTGTCCTACTATTGCGGCAATCTTATCCTTCATACCTTGAACACCTTTATCGTCTAGTAAAGGTTCAACTAATTTAAAATGGTTTCTAGGGATATTTTGTAGGTTAGGTTCTCTACTAGATAGTCTACCTGTAGCAGTTCCCCAATTACAGAAATTAGTATGCATTGTATCTACTTCAAGATACGGGTCTATATAAGTAGACCTAAGTTTATCAATTGTCCTATATTGACGTATAAGACCTGCTATTCGATGATTAATATTGATTAGTGCTGCCTCATTCCATGAATCTTGCCCCTTTGGTGTCTTTATTGGAGATTCAATACCCATGTTATTAAAAATCTCACCTATTTGTTTAGGACTAGAGATATTAAACTCTTGCCCCGCCAAAGTATGGATTTCTTGTTGAACATTTTCTAATCTAGATATAATGGAGTCCTTAGTAGTTTTAGCATATTGTTTATCTATACTTATCCCTCTTTGTTCCATCTTGTACAATACTTTAGTTAAATCGCATTCTAAGTCAAATATTTTAAGTTGTTGAGTTTTCTGTATCTTTTTTAAATAATCTGTATATATTCTTGCAGTTAAAAGCACATCTTTTTTACAATAATCACCCAACATCTCTGGAGGTGCTAATGAAAAATCTTTGTACCATTTATTTGATTTTAATAGTTTCTTTGTTTCAATATCATATGCAACTGCCTCTTCCCCATAGTTTCGTTTACCTGTAGGTGTAAGGGCAAGTTCTTTAGTATCACTATGTTCAATCAATCTCACCATAACAATAACATCGATTAACTTCTTACTAAGAACCTCTAATCCCTCTTTTTCTAAGAAATGTAAGTCAAATTTAATATTATAACCAATATAGTTTTTTACCAATTGGTTTAAAACAGAGATTAATTCCTCTACCAAACCCCAATCAAGATTTTCTCCTTGATGGTGTCTTATAGGATAATATTGAGATAAACCTTTGTGATTAGGTTCTCCTAATCCTATCCCACAAATTTGATTATAACCAAACGAATCTAACCCATTAGTTTCTACATCAACTACTATTGTTGGGTCTACCTCAAGAACTTGTTTTAATTTATTTAGTTCCTCTTGAAAGGTTTTGTTGGTTATTATTGACATCATGTACGTCTACTTTTATTTGTGCTTTGTTTAATATTTCTGTGGCTAAAGATTGATTGTATTGAATATTTGCAACGATTCTTTTAACTTTACTATTAGCTATCATCTTAGCACAAGGAATACATGGTGTAACTGTTAAATATGCAGTTAGAATGTCATTTGACCTTAATTGAAGGAATGCGTTTTGTTCAGCATGTACAGCTAAACATTTCTCCAAATCTTCTCCTGAATTAGATGTTGCACCTTCGCAAGGTACATCTAAACAATGTGGAAATTGTGTTGGTACACCATTATAACCTGTCGCCACAACATGGTTATTAGAATCTACCAACACACATCCAACTCTTCGTCTTCTACATGTAGACCTTTTGCCTACAAGTATAGCCATTTCTAGAAAATAATCGTCTACTTCTAGTCTAGAATAATTCTTCATCACCCAATGCACTATTCTCGGTTTCAACATTAGGTGCATTGAACTTACCATATCTTTCTAAAAAGTAAGATTTAATTGCTGGTAAGTCTTTAATTTCCTTTTGTCTATCTTCAGGAATTACATCGGTTTTAGGGGTTGCAACAATTTGATACGAAGTATCATACATACCAGTTCCTGTTCTTTTGAATCGGATTACACCTTTATTCAAGGAACCCCAATCACTATAACAATCTACTAACTGATTCCATGTAGCATCTCTCATACCGAAACCTAATGAAACGATTCTAAAATCATTTACATCTTCTCGATACATTTTCTTGCCACTAGGACCTTCTATTTCTACCCAATCATCTACTTTCTTTGAAGTATGTATTATATGGTATATATAAACCCAAAGAGCAAATTTGTGTTGTAGAATGGCATCTTCTGGTACCCCTGATGTATCCACACCCTCAGCCTTAATTACATTTGTCCAATTACTACCACCAAAATTATTCTGGACTTGAAATGTATACAAATTAATGTCATCAAGATGTCCGGTGGTATCGTTGTCCTTTCCTGTAGCAATAGATGTAGCAAAAATTTGGTCACCATCTTTTAACCAAACCTCTTTACCTCGGTCTTCAGGATTAGATGCTGGACCTCTAACTTCTTCTCTTCCTTTTGAAATTCTAGATATTCCACTCATAATGAATTTTCTCCTTATTTAAAAAATTGTTTTATTATTTGTAATTACGTTATTTAGTACTTTAATGTCTTGTATTTCTTGAACATCTTTGTATTTTTTAGGTAACTGTAAATATGATAACATGAAACGCTTAGACATGTCAACTGTAGCTTTTGATATTCCTTTTTGCCCAGCCTCATCATTATCTAATGCTAAGACTACTTCGTCTGGATGTAAAGAACTTATTAAATCCATTTGTGTTGGGGATATTGATGCCCCTAAAATAGCGACTGCAGAATATCCATTTTGTTGTAACCACATACAATCTAATGCACCTTCAACTACAAATAAAGTTTCAGCACTATAAATTTGATTTATTCCAAACAAACTATGAGACTTTGCAAACCCATATGAAAATAAATATTTAGGTATTGCAGCCCTTCTTCGGTTAATCCAACCTAGAATTTCATCTTTGGTATTTTCAACCGGAATTAAAAAATCATCATAATTATTTGACTTACATCCCCATTGAGCAACACAATCCCTTGAAAACCCTCGTTTGTATATCCAATGATTAGTTGGTACGTCTTTTAAATTCTCTGGTTCTTTAACAGGTTTATCTTCTAAATCTTCTACTTTTATTTCATCTTCAAAAAGACTCAAATCTAATTCCCAAGTCTTTTCTTCTAATTCAGTATCAAGTTCTTTCCATGGTTTGCCTGTATATTTGTAGATAAAGTATTTTAAGCTACCTTGCCCACAACCTGCAAAACATATCCAAACACCCTTATCAAGATTAATTGAGCAACTTTGTCTCCCATCCTCGTGAAAAGGGCAATGGATAATAAACTGATTAGTATTTGGAACATCTATCCCATAATCAGTCAAGACTGAAAACCAATCTACCATTATTGGTATCGGTCTTTCTTGTCTTTTCTTAGAAATACAACAATCTCATTCTTATTACCATTGGTGTCATATACATATCCATCAGATATGTTACCAACTGTAATACTAATGGGTTTGCGTTTCCCATATTTTCCTTTTAGGGTTTTCACTACAACATTAGAGTCATCACCCTTTAAAAATTCAAATATATTCATCATAAACCTCCTTTAAAAGTCTTCCCATTCATAATTTGGTAATTCAACTATATTACCATTGTTTACTTGCCAATCCATAACTGTTAAATCCTTTGTTAATTCTCCATCACGATATTTTTGGAATTGAACTAGTCTTTTATCATCTTCATTTTCTAATGCACACATAGCTAATGCTACATCTGCGGCACGAATTAAAGCATCTCCAAAGGCAACTTGGTCTGCTCTTGGTGGAGTAAACATATTGGCTGCCTCTCGTGTTGCTTGTGTTGATACCATAATAGGTGTGTTTGTAGAAGTGGCAAGATTCTTCAATCCATAAAACAACATGTGTGATTGTTCCCATGCTGCCCTTCGTGAATCTCCTGTATTTACAAGATATACACCATCGATGACTACAAATTTTGGATTATGTTTTCTAACTAATCCTGCTATGGCTTCCATAGAAATACCATTTGCCCCTGAAATGTGGTCACATACCAACAAATCCCTTGAGTTTGATTTCTCTAAGAACTCTCGATACTTTTCCTCATCTAGTGGGTCACCATGTCGTAAAGCCCTATGAGAAAAATTATATCCTAACATTTTACCTAGTACTACATCTAATCTCATATTGATTGCTCGTGAAGGCATTTCAGTTGAAACTAATAGAGTTTTATATCCATTAGCAACCGCTGTAGCGGCTGAATGAACACATAACCATGTTTTACCAATTGTTGGTCTAGCAAACGCTGCTATTAGTTCTCCGGGACTCCAACCTACCCCTGTGTCGTTAATGCTTTTAAAACTTGTGGGAATACCCATGAGTCCATCACCCATCTCTCTTTTCTTAGTTCGTTCTCTCCACTCATCTAATCTAGATATTGCACCATCATCATAAGATTTAACATCCTCATCATACACAACCTCAATGTCTGTTAATCCTACCATTATATTTGCTAAAGCCTCTTTTGGATTTTCTTTTATTTTTTCCTTTTGAGCTTGAACAGTTTTTACAATAACTCGATGAAGTACTTGGTCTTTAAATGTCTCAACTGCATAATCAAAATTTACTGAATTGGCTGTTTTATCTACAGTTGGAAAGTTTTCACAGAGCATATCTGTGGAAGGAAACTCGCCATATTTATCAAAATGGTCTAATATAAAATCATAAGCATCACCATGTCTAGCAAAATCTTTTTTAGAATGTTTAAATGAACGTAGGTTAGTTTTATTATCTAACCCCAACACTACCGCTGATTCTATGTATTCAAAACTAGGCATTTAATTCTCCTTTATTAACGTCATTACTACTATAAAGTATTCTATTTTCATCTGTATGTACGTAATAGGATATACTATCTGAGGTATTATTGTCAATGTATTGTTTAGCTTGTTCAAAGTCTTTGTACGTAGCTACCTCAAAGGGTTTGTTGTCTTTACTCGACACCCCAATAATTTTATACAATTCTTTAAATTTCTTATTTTTTTGGGGTCTAAGTAACCCTTTTTCTCGTCTCATTTTTTTTCTCTTGTACCCATTCCTTTAATATTTGTAAAATTTCTTTTCGTCTTTTTCTTTTGGATGCTGTAGGCAACCATGTAGAATCTAAAAACATATACTCCCTAAATAATTTTTTAGTTGATGGATTACCATAATATTTTATAAACCAATAAATTTCTGGATTATGCGGGATAAGATAATATTTTATTCCTGCTGTAAAATAAGGTACATTTACTGTCCTATCATTATTCCTAATACAATTAGATATAGCACATGCAACACTGCCACTACCAAACTCCTCAACAACTTCTTTCATTTTCTTCATCTCATTGCCTATAAACCCAACACCCTTATATTCTACACCATATTTCTCTTTGTATAAATTATTAAATAAGGAATACAAATCTTTGGCATTTAAATTATTTATATCTAAAAAATTCATCGGATAACTTTTCAAGCTTTTCTCTTAGGGATTGTCTAACTTTGTAGGCACTCTCCCCTAAATCTTCTGTGATTTCTTCCATCGTTAAACCTTCTAATTTTAATTTAAGAAAAAATTTTTCTTTATCATCTAATCCTTGAGCATCAATAAATAACTTTGACTCTATCTCTGCAATTAAATTTTCGGGTCTATCATCAATAAGTGCATAAGCAATTGATTGTGGAAGTTGTCCAGACTCTGGAAATACATTATCTAAACTTCTTTGGTCTGGTTGTCTTTGGGCTTTACTGATTAAAGTACGGATTGTGTTTACTAAAGATGTGTGGAGATATGTGTGGAACACAATTCCTCTGTTTTCATCGAAGGCTTTCGCTGCTTTTATTAAAGATATTCGTAGTTCTTGGGCAACATCTTCTCTATCTAATCCTAATATAAATGAATTAGACACCATTTTTTGTATTTTAGGATTCCATTGAGTGACTAAATCATCATTTATTTCCATTATTTTTTGTTCTCTTACGTAATGTAGCCTCATTTCTTAATCTTTCTCCTAACGAAACTTTTTCGTTAGGGTTTGGTAATAAATACATTGGTCGACCTATTAATAATTCTAAATAAGGAAGTGTTTTCCTTATGTACCAGTAATCTTCCCACTTATTAAAACACTCTGCAAAACATTTGTCAGGAGTTAATGACAAAGATGCGACAGACTTAATTGAATCTGTCGAACTTTCTAATTTATCAATTATGTTATTTAATTCTTTTACAATTAAAACACTTAATTTATCGTCTACTTCAGGATGATGACAAACCCAATGAATCGCAATTAATACTGCCATTGAGTCAGAATCTTCTTCTCTTGATGTGTGTATTAATTCTCGCCCCTTCGAGGGGAGGAAACTAATATATGCCTCTAAAGTTTTGTTAACTTCTAGAGTCACGTTTACATCTGTTTTCACTATTCTATTGCAATATCAATAGTCTTTGGCTTTGCTTCTTCTGCTTTAGGTAATATAATTGAAAGTACTCCATTTTTATAAATAGATGAAATTTTACCTTCTTCTACGCCAAATTTTCTTATGTTTGGAATACTTTTACTATATGACATGTCTCTAATTCCATTGATGATAAAAACATCTTTTTCAGTATTTGTCTTTACTTTGCTTGTTGCTTTAATCTCTAGATTTCCATTGTCAATAGAAACAGATAGGTCATCCTTAGCAACTCCCGGAACTACTACCTTTACTTCGTATTCATTGTCTCTCTCAACAATGTCCATAGGGTTTTTATCTGTCGTAACAAAATTTACCCAATTAGAATTAAATAATTCATCAAAATCTTTAAAAAATGGTTGTAACATTATCTTACCTCCGTAATGCTCTTTTATAATAGTATGTCAAAAAAATCAATTTTTGTCAACCTCTCTTCTACCTTTATAATAACAAGTAGTTGAACAATATATTTTATTATACCCTTCTCTATACTTTTGTATAATTTGTCCTCGCTTTCTATAAAAGGGAACATGACAAGTGGCACAATTAACTTTTACATTATAATAATTAAATCTACACTTACCTTTATGTATTTTTGTCTTACTTATTTCTTTACAGTATAAACAATGAGTATCTTTACTTCTCTTCGCCCTAATTGTTGGGACCCCATTTTGGTTTAATACTTTAAATATGTATTGACGAGAAACACTAAAGTTTTCCCCAATCTGTTCTAAAGTATCATGTGGGTTATCATATCTATGTTGTATGATTTTAGAAGTCTTCAACTGACGCTTTTTCTTCATGTTCTTTTACCCAACTAGCTATTAAATTTTTTAGTCGGGTTGATATATAGTTCGCATCTACATCACCAGATTCATCTACTTGTTTTATTGTTGATGAAGCTGCTACTATTCTAGTCCATTGTGCATCTGTAAATGACATTGTTACGTCTGGCATTATTTAGCCTCCTTTAATTGTTCTATTTCATTTTTTAATTTTTTCATCTCTGATAATAATAATACTGACAATTTTTGGTAACTTATACTCTCTGCCAATCCATCTGCATCATAGTTTACTATTTCAGGAAATATTTTTTCAGTTTCTTCTGCAATTAGTCCAATATCTTTTTTACCCGGATGGGCTGATTTATCATTCCAATTAAATGTTACTGGTCTAAGGTCATAAATTTTAGAAGTATCGGTTTCAATGTTCACAACATTATCTTTAAATCTTATTGATGAAGTATCTTTCAAAAGGTAGTCATTAGTGTGAACATGGACATTAGTACCAGTTCCTACACCCCAAACAAAATTATAAAATCCACCAGAATTTACTTTAAATCTTTGAGCACCAGCGGTAGATATTGATAGACTATTAGTAGCATCACTATAAATTCCTGTATCATTATTGTCAGCGAATGATATACTCGGAGCTCCCGCTGTACCATCTGCTGGATGTAAAACTGCTGAATATATACGAGCATAGGGGGCTTGAACATTAGAACCATTAACTCCTATATAACCATATGGGTCTCCAGCAGTTCCATCCCTATCTCCTACGGGAAACATAGTTGCATACTCACTACCACCAGTTGAATATGTAATAAACTGATGTTCATTAATTTCTGCGGATGTACCCGGTGGGATTTGTACTATTGGGTCAGCAGCATCATTAAAATACATACGTGGGGTTACAGTAGATGCATCATTATCAGTAGTAGATATTATTACTGCTCCACTATTATATCCTAAAGCCCCATAGTGAGTAGAACCATTCATTATTTGAAACCCTAATAATTCTCCATCCGCTACAAAACCATCTGTACCCATACTACAATTACCAAATGTTCCTGTAGCACCTGTTAGAGAACCTGTAAACGTTCCTGAAGCACCCGAAATACTACCTTTGAAATTAGCATTACCACTACCATCTATATAAAATTGTTTAGCATGTATAGTACCTGATGATGTTAAGGTAATGTCTGCAGCTGAACTATAGCCTGATGTTACAGCACTACTTCCACTATATATATTACTAGAATTTAATTTCCATCCTCCAACAGTACCAGCAGTTTTATCTGAATCATTTACCGCTGGGGTAAAGTTCAATTCACTTGTAGTTATTGAACCTGCCTTTATATTTGCAGCCACAATTGAATTAGCAGCAATAGCACCAGCAGAAATAGTTAATACATTTCCATTAAAGGGTAGGATTGTAGGACCACCAGCCCCTGAATCTGTTGACCTAGCTACAGTAGCCAATAAAACTTTGTCATCATCAAACACATCTGTATAAGTTGACGTTACTTGTAAAGTTGCATTTGCAGAATCTCCAACAATTTTATAGACATATTCAGTAGCAGATGACATGTCTCTACTACCTGAACTAACTGATTCTGTATCATCATCAGCAAAACTTAGAGCTCCACTAGTCCAAGCAAATGAATCATAATCACTTCCTGAGAAAACAACACTTGTACTCCAAGGTTGTGTACCTTTCTTTTGTAATTGTGCTGAAACTGAAAATTTTTGAATAGTACCATCAGCACTTACTTTAAAAGGTTTGAAATTCAACTCACGACATATTACAGAGAAAAAAGCTTCTGGACTATCATATCTAACGTGGGCTACTAATAAGGTTTTTTCATCTGGTACGAAACTATCTTTTTCAACGGTTGTAAAAGTCGTGCTACCTTGTGTGACATATACATAATACTCTCTTCCATCAGCGTTTAATGCACCTGTGTTACCTGCAGTTATATTATAAATATTACCATTAACAGTAATTCTTCCTGCACCCCAATTAACTTGATTTGCAGTAGTAGAAGTAAATTCACATGTAGTGACTGAGTCAGCCGGATTGGCAGCGAAAGGTAAGTTAGGTGGTCTATTATGACCAGTCGTCACAAAATCACCAATTCTTTTAACAACATTTGCCTTTCCATATGCAGCTTCTTTAGCATCTTCTGAACCTAATGCTTGAAATCTTGTTAAATTAATTCCAGCAGACATATCTGCATCAATGTTAGTAACAAGCATATACCCATCAAAGTTAACTAAATCATTTCTAACTTGTATTATATCTCCAGCTCTTACAGGAACAATATATCGTAAAGTATCACTTGTTGATATTGTATCAGTCATTATAACTGTTACTGTAGTACTAGATGTAGCTGAAGCATAACCATATGTTGATGTAGGTGTTCCACTAGAATCTAGTTTTACAACCGTCATTCCAGCTTTAAATCCATATGCTTCTGGGTTAACACTTCCACTTAAAGTTATTACATATGGAGCATTACTACCTGTTGCAGTAGTTGGGGAGTTATCAAAATAAAATTTTGGGGTTTCGTAAGTTTTAATATCAGCTTCTACTGTTTGGGTTGTGTTCCTCATCAATGCCGCAGCGATTGATTCTCTTACAGCATTCTTCTTTTCACTATCATTAGATATACTTACAGTCTTTTTTATACCTAAAGTAATTCTAGGTCTACCTTTTAATTTAAAGGATGAACCTGTAGTACTTTGTCCTGTCCACACTTTAGAAGAATCACCTGTAGTCCAAACACTATTATTAAGGTCTTCTGTTAAAGATTTATCTATATCTGATATTAAAGCGTATGTAGTTCCACCACTACCTACATCTGCGGTGCCACTTGTATATTGTATTCTTGCTACATCACGCATATAAAGTGAACCCCCATCTGCAAAACCACCCGTTGCTGTTGTACCTTCTTGACTTCTATTTACTTCTATAGTGTTGGTATCGGTTATAGATGCTACAGTCATAATTTCAGAACCAGATGAACTAACTCTTTGTCCTACATAAAAATCATTAGCAACTGTTTCATTTAAATTAAATGTTGTCGTTGAGTCACTAGCAACAGCACCATCTAAGGTTGCTACTAATACTTTTAAATATTCTGCTGAATCTGTACCTGCAACACCCCCACCTAACTCATAACCACTCCATTTAAATGCACTAACATTATTAGTATTTTGTGTAGTAATTAATTCAAACTTACTACTCATTCCAGTGGTTTGGTTGTCTTCTCCTTGTGTTGCAACAAAATCTACATCTGCTTCAGAAAATACTCCACTTTTAGGTCTTTTGAAATCATACTCAGTCATTGCAATCCTTTGACCTGTTTGAGTAAAGCTTCCACTAGCAGTATCATCTGGACTTGGAAGTGTTATACTTAATCCATAAGTTGCTGGATTTGTAGCAGGTCTTGTTGCCCTTTTAAAATAGTTAAAATAAGGTGCTGGTTGATGACTTGTAGCCACAGCACTCATGTTTGCATCTAAGTAATAGTCATAACCATAGTCTTGGTCACCTGATGCTGCATGGGGGTCTTTGGTAGACAAGTCAGATATGTGATATAAAGCTGGTTTTTTACCTCTATCACTTAAATTATATACTTGATTCTCAGTAAACTCTTTTACGGATTCTGTAAATCTATCGTCTGCTACATCGGAAGATGTGCTTGATGGATGAGTAATATCTTGGGCAAATTGGTTTAAAATAGATTTAATTATACCACTTCTACCACTAACATTTTTAGTCCATTCTTTTTTATCATCATCTTTAACATCATTATTTCTAACAGAATCAGTTAAAACAGCAGATGATGGATTAATATTATAACTATATGAATTATCTGTTCTAGTATAAGTTAATAATTGAAGGTGGTCAACAGCATCAATATCAATTACCATACCTGTACCTTGTTGGTATGTCTCAGCGGTTTTTTCAGCAAACCCATAAAAGATAACTTCATTAGTATCACCATCTCTCATTTTAATAGGTGTAAAATCTCCAATAACTCCTGTATAAGGACCCTTAGATGAACCACTATTTGCAAATGGGTTGTCTGATTGATTTGAAATACGAATTTGGGCTTTTTTAGGTTGACCTAAACTGTCATTTATACTTGTTGAAATAGTTGCTGAAATAGTTGTGCTTGGAGATACAAAATCTGCCCACGCACTTCCATTCCAATAAGATGTCATGGGTACTGCCATTAGAAACTTATACCTTCCCTTAATGCACCAACAAATTGTACATTAAATGTCCACCTATCTTCTTGAGCAGGCATCACAGCAAATTGTACTTGTTGAACTGCTACTTTATATATACCTCCCCCTGTAGCAGCATTTGAAGAACCTACTGCTGGTGAAGTGGCTTCAGTTACAGATGCATCTCCTATTTCAACTTGTAAATCTACACTTGAACCTGTAACCCAAGTTATTAATTTATTTTCTAAATAGTTTTTATATGGAACATAATATGTTTGACCTTGAATGGTTTTTGTTTCCATATGCCAAAAATTACTTGTAGTGTTTGAAGTATCTTGTCCAATATTATCTACAACCCCTGACATAGTTATGCTAGGTCTTGAAGAACCTAAATCCATCAATATAGGTGTTCCTCTAGGTACAGGAACTTGAATTGGAGTCTTAGAAATTCCAACAGAAAATTGTTCCACCTTTAACGCCAAGCGTATTGTGGCTCCTGCATTTGTTCCATCCCTTAATAGTACTGCTAATTCTGCCATTTATTCACCTATCTCATAGCATTAAAGTTGCCAAATCCATATTCTTCTGCCATAAACATTCGGTCGATTTGTCTAATATGAGCTTCTCTACCCTGTTGGGTTTCTGTTTCAGTTTTAGAACCATTAGACGTTTCTAGAGTGACTTTAATGGAAGTTTGATTAGTTTCAGCGTTTCTTCTATCTATTCGTTCTTGAGTAGACTTTATTTGGGAACTTAAATCAAACCATCTAGATTTATTCAAACCATTCATAAGCATTATCAATATATTATCAAATAAGTTACCTAACGTCTTTTTAAGTCTACTTACCATATCACCTATAAAATCTTGAGCCCAATCCCAACCTAGTTTTATACCCTTTCCAATAAGTTTAATTACATTCCACCATTGCTTAATTACAAATTTAATAAATTTCCAATATGTTTTAGGTATTAGTAATATAAGATTAATATAAAGTTTTATTATTTTCCATATGAAATTCCCAGCAGATTTTAACAGACCTAACCAAAAATCTTTAGATTTTACGTTTTGCCAAGCATCCTTGAAAAAGCCTCCAATTGCACTAAAAACTTTACCAAAGAATTTTTTAGTGGCGTGCCACCCTATTCCTATCCACTCAGTAAGTTTAGCCATTCCTTTTTGGACATAAGGAATACCTTTTGCAACCCACGCTAATGCTTTAAACATTATGGGCATAAGTGGTGCTATAAGTACGTCAATAAACGCACCAAGAATTTGGAATAATGCACCAACAAAACCTGTAAATAATTGTGATTGTTTAAGAATACCGGCAACACCCATACTAATACCTGCCTTACCAGCCATTCCTTTAACTAACTTCCCTGTGCCTTGAGTTAGTTTAACAGGACCACTAATAATAGCTTGTTCCATGGCTTTTTGTTTCGAGGTACTCATTGTTTCTTTAGCAAACCCAGTTGCCCTACCTACCCCCCCAGCAACTCCTGTTGCTGCTGCATTTGCCATGCCAAGACCACCGGAACCACCAGCACCTAGGGCTGATAGACCCTTCATTCCTGTCCCAAGTATTGCTCCTAATAAAGGAAGTGCCATATTAAAATCTCCTCATAGAACCAAAATTAGATTTAGCCATCTCTTTAGCTTGGTCATCTTGTTCTTTTTGTTGTACTGCCATTTCAATTCCTATAACTATATTTATTTCTTCTTCGGTAAATGTCATTATTGACTCCCACGCAATCCCTACTTTCAACAACTGAAGAATGGTTGACCAATAGGAGAAGAGAAGAAGTTCTCTAGGAGAAATATCCTCACTTCCACGCATGAAAGCCATTACCCTTTTTTTATTGTTTCTGGTCCTTCTAAATCTCCAGCAAATGCTTGAGGTACTAAAGATTCTAAAGCAGCTCCCAATCTCTCATCAATTGTAATTAAAAATGATTCTGTAGTTTTACCCCAAGGTGCTTCTATAATCATTTCTTTCAAGCATTCCCTTATATATAAGTCTCCATTAAAGGTGTTTGAACCATCTTGATTCCAAATTATACATTTGTTCGCAAGTTGATTTCTCTTCGCCCACGACATCTGTTTGATAGAAACCTCAAAAGAGTCTCCTGTATCTGGTATGGTTACTGTTTTCTTAATTACTTCTTGTGCAATCTGATATTTTCCTAAATCAAACTGCCCTGTACTTTGCTTAGACATTAATGCCTCCTATTCAATTTTTATGGATAAAATGGTTCATCATCCCTTATTGTTATTTTCATACTTCTAAATATTGCATCTATATCTACTTGAAACGGATTATCCGTAGTAATAGAATGTGGTGCAGTATTTATATACATACCTTGACTATTAATCCCATCTGAGGTTGCTGTTGGGCTTCCAGCTGTTGTAGAGGTTGGAATATCTATAATAATATAATCATCTGCACCCCTTTCAAATTTAATTGACGCTGTAAATCCAGCATTACCCGCAGCACCAGAACCACCATAATCACCTTCTAGTAATAACTGTTTAAATAATTCTGTGGCGTTGTCTTGGGAAACACCAGCTGTACCTGAACCACCAATAGTTGCAGCAGCTGTGTTGTTTACATCAGGCAGGGCAACAGAACAAGACATAGAATATTCTCTTGCACCTTCTCTTATCTCGTAAGGTCCTCTTGCTCTTGCCCCCTGTTTTCCGATATAATATCTAGGTTCTTCACTATTTGCAATAGAGATTGAAAAACTTCTAATTTTTGCAAAGGTTGTTCCAAAGTACTTTATTGTTCCTTCGGAGAAATAGTATGGTTTAGTTGTTGGATAACCAGTACCAGTATTTGCAGAGTTGTGGGTTTGTTTTGCCATTCCTACATCATCCACATCAATAGCTTGCATTAATCCAAATCTAGGCATATTTGCTGTTACTGAAGCACCATTATATAAATTTGAACTTACAGTAGTTTGGTTTGCTTGGTTATGTATCATGTTCAAGAAATTTACTCCATCCCATGACATTGTTACTATTGAACCTTCTTCTGCAGAAATGGATGCACTACCAATCATTCCTCCAACATACCTTCTGTCAAATTCAAATCCACTTTGTTCAGCACTATCTTTCATATGTACATGCCATGAAACAGTATCTAAATCTGTTGTTTCAATAATCTCATGTGTATAATAAGTAGCTGAATTTTGTTCTCTTACATAGGCTGATACTACATGGTCAAAACTTAATGGGTAATTTAATTTAGCAACGTTTGTAGAAGGAAAAGATTCAATCTTTCTAACTTCTGTAGTTTTAGTAGTATTACTAGTATTTGCGGCATCATAAATGGTAATAATATCTCCCGCACTAAATCCATGACTACCTGCTAAGTTTAGGTAAACATCACCTTTTAGGTTTGCATTACCATTTAATTTATCTGAACTTGATAAGGCAGCACTTCCTGTCACAGCGGATGGAACAGTTGTTACCTTACCTATTGGGAATCTTAATGCCCAACCATTTAATAACATAATATCTGATACTGAACCTGTTAAAGTCTGCTGACCAGCGTAGGCTGCCGTAAAGTTTCTATTAGCTGTTGTGTTTAAGAAATATTTTCCTTCAATGCTCATCTCTGGGTCTGGAGTATCAATTGTTTCGTATACTCCCGGAATCCAAGAAATAAACTTACTTCTGTCATTAGGAGCAGGAGTACCTCCTACAGCAGTAACTTCTTTTACTTCTTGACTTGCGGCATGGTAAAAACTAGTAGGTCTATCTAGAGTAAGTGTGTTGCTATCAATTGCTTCAATACGTCTTACTTCATGTTCGGTTGTGGTATCAGCAGGTGTGCTAATATCAAATGTACCGATTCTAATAAAATCTCCAACCACAGCTCCTGATGCACTAGCAACAGTTATGCTTCTAGCCCCTGCCTTAGTTGCAGCACTAAGGGTAGTAGAAACAGAACCCGCTGTACCAGCCATAAATTCAGGGTCTGCACCTTGAACTGTTTCGACACCAAAGGTTAATTGTGCTTGGTCACTTCTATAAACTGCCATTTATTTACTCCTATTTTGAGTAGTATATATATATTATACTAACTATAATTAAGTTTCTAATAAAACCCCATTATTTTCTAATTGAATATCTATTGTACCTGTCCAAATATTAGCTTGTTCTCCTACTTCTTCACTAAAATTTGTAAACATTATACGTTGAAAATTAGTTAAGGAATGTCGTCTTGAATGACACAACCTTCTAACTTCTAACATTAAATCGTAAAGTCTTTGTCTTCCATTTAAAGTATAAACTTCTAATTCAATTGAATAAGTCCTGTTACCATACTTGTGGTTACCTATGGGGGTTTCATCCATAGCGGGACTTCCTGTTCTACCTATAAGATGGTCTCCAACGTTTAAATCAAATCTGAAAGGTTGACTTGCACCATTAACAGTTACTAGTGATGGTTTTGTAACATTACTAGCATTCCATTGACTATTTAAATCTGTCATTACTGCATCTATTGGTATGGGTTCAGTTGCCATTAAAACACCTCAAACGCCTTCATTCCATCTAATGCATCTGCAATCTCTTCTTGCCATGACGAAATTCTAGAACCAATATCCATTCTATCCATTCCACTTACTACTAAGCCACCGAAATCAGCGTTTCTAGCTACATCTATTGCAGCCAGTTTCTTCGCTATGTCTTGGATAATTCCACCTTGTCTAACATCTGTTTGAATATCTCTTCCATATAAATAAGTTACTTTCACAGGCATAGTAAATTCTCCTCCACCCCATCTCCAAACAGGTGCGTTGTAAGAAGTAAATCTTGCTGGTAACAAGAAATACCTTGAAAATTGTACCATTCCTGTATCAGGAACTAAGAAAAAATCTTTTGTTCTACCTTGTCTTTTAGAATCCCAATTAGCACCATTCCAAATTTCTAAATCTAGAATTTTGTAAACATCAGCTTTATCTAAATGAAAACCATTCAAGTTAAACTGATGATACTCATTTGCAACATAGTTCGGTCTCCACGATTTTCTAGATTGCATATCTATATGAGATTGAGCTTCCATTATATATTGTTCAACAGTTGCTTTTGCAGGAACTGTAGAAGTTGTAAAGTCAGTACCACTAAGAACATTTTTAAGTTGTAATAACTCATAAACATCTTTAGTTGTACAGTAAGCAGCGTAGGGTCTCATTTGTATACGTTTTATTGTAGGGGCAGTGGTAACACTAGCAGTACTTACTCGAACCCAATATTTGGTTTCACTATTTATTGCGTCTGTTGCCCAATCACTAAGTAAGTTAGAGGGGAATATTTCAGCTCCGTCTTTATCAAAAGCATATTGACCTCCCTCATCATCGTCCGGGTCTAATTGATACCTTCCTGAAGCTGGAACAAATGTTGTCCAAGCACTTCCATTGTAATATTGCCATGTTAATGCTCCTAAACTTCCAGCCGTATCTACATCAAAAACAGCCATATCAAATTTTGAATCATTCCCTATATATAAATAGTGACTTGATGCACCGAGAATGGAGAAGGAAGTTCCCGCAGGGGATTGTGCTTCTAGTGTAACGTCAGTATAACTACTTCCGTTATGTGTAAAAACTTTATTAAATTCTGCTCCAGCAGTTGTTGCCATTTATTCCCTCACTAGGAGCTTTTTTCATCCCCTGTTTTATTTTTGATTGCTTCTTTAGCTTGTGCTACAACTTCTGGTGGAAGATTTTCTCCACCTTCTACTTGTGTCTCACTAGAGTCTTCTGTTTTTCCTCTAAGGTACATTAGTACACCTTGTAAGTTTTGTACTTGACCTACGAGTTGTTCTCTGTGAGCATTTACTTTGTTTAGTTCATCGACTAAAACTTCCATTTTTTGAGTAACTGCTTGTAATTCACTTTGTACATCTATTTCTGCCATTTTTCTTCTCTCCCATTATCTTGTTATCCCTTTTTATTAAGGGTCTTTATTATTATACTATTTTTTTATCCTATTTCCCTTGCCAGAAACGGTTGTTCATACTACTGTCGTCTGTCCAACCATCTACCTTAGTCCATGTTCCACTATCATAAGTGTATTTATTTCCTTCCCATCTAGCTGTAGAACCATCTCCTTCTACACTTGTTCCTGATGGCACGGTAACTCCTGTAACTAAAGTACAAGTGCTACTATTTGAATGCATACAAATAAATCCTCTTACCCCACTATCAAAAGGTCCTACAACTGTCTTCTTAGATTGTATGTCAACTGATTGGTCATCGTCAAAAGCGTATCTCACTAATTTTGTTGCGTTGTCTACTAATATTTTACTCATCTAAATCTCCTTTGTTCTATGGTGCTATACCACCAATTAATAATGTTGTTGAAGTTAATGCTTTTCCTATTCTAGCAAAATCTGTCGATGAAGTCGATAAGCCCCCGGCAGATGTAAGCCAATACTCAGCCCCTACAGTTAAACTACTTTGATTTGTTGCTGTTGTTCCTACTGTATTGATATCACCTGTAGCTGTATCAGAAATTCCTGAGTTTGCGATACCTATGAAATTACCTGCATTGTCAGGTAAATCTGGTGCGGAAGCAAATAAAGCGGTTCCAACCTCTGCTAGTACTACAATTTTATCCCCAGTACCACCTTTAATTATTTCCATTCTACCGTCAACATATGTAGTATAAAGTTTTTGACTATGTTTTGAAACAAAAGTTGTCCCTGAAACATAACCAACACCTATTTGAACTAAGTCTGTACCATTTGTCTTTGTTCTATCTTCGTGGGCATAAACTATATTACCATCACCAAGAGCAGTTACAACATTGTGATAAGAACCATCACCAGACGCTACAGCGGTTGCAGAACCCCAAGCACAGGTATTAGTACCTCCTCCTGTTACAGTTCCTACATACATTTCTGCTGCAGATAAAGTTGAGTTACAGGAGAAATATACTGCTTTATTAGTTGAAGAATCAAAAGTCATGTCGGGCCAAAGATTAGAGTTAGCACCGGTGTTAGTATCTGTAACATGTACTTCTGAGCCATAAGCTATTGTATTAGTAGCTCCACCTGTTACAGTGCCAACTACAGAAGTTAATTTATTACTATCTCCTGAATCGGACCAGACAACTAATACTCTGTCTACATTAGTATCATAAATAGCTTGAATACCATAAGTATCATATCCAACCGCATCTGAACTTAGTTGACATTCAGAACCTACTGCAATTGTGTTTGTGGTTCCACCTGTAACAGTTAATACGTGAGAGTTTATTTCAGTACCATTACCAGTAGAAAATATAACAACAATTCTGTTTGTATCTGGGTCAAATACAGCTTCTATACTATCAGGATTATTGCCTGAAACAGATGCTTCTTTACCAGAATCTATTGCACAAGAATTGTCTGAATTATCTACTTCCAGTACATATGCTTTCAATGTTCCATTATTAAAAAACACTACCATTCTGTCTACATTAGTATCATATACAAGTTGATTATGCCCACTAGTACCGGGATTAATTACTACTTCAGAACCTTCAGTAAAATCCCCATTGCTATCAACATCAACAACTAAAGCCGTTGGGTAATTACTATTACCTCCATCTCGGTAAACACATACAAACCTATCTTCATCTGGGTGATATAAAGCAGTAAAATACTCGTTCATACCAGTACTGTTTATACTAGTCAATGTTTTATTATTAACACCAGTTTGTAAAGCAGCAACTGTTTTAGCTTTACCTCCAGATGTTATGGCAACTTTATCTCCAGCAGAAATTGAACCATCAGCTACTAAGCTAACTGTACCTCCACCAGCTTCAACATCTTCCCAAGCTGTAGCGGCACCTGCTCCAGCAGATGTTAATACTTGTCCATCAGTTCCATAATTAGTACCCCCAATTCCAATCTCTCCTTGCGAAGTAAATCTAAATTTCTCGGTTGCTGCTTCGGAATGTCCTGTCTTGAATATTAAATCTGTCGAGTTAACAGAGGCACTAAATGTTCCTTGAGCCACCGCTTCGATACCAGCAGCTACTGTGATAGCATCTGTTCCACCCCCTTCGTGGGGAGCTTGGAACTCAATTTTTCCAATAACATCGTTTGCGTTGATGTCTGTAAGTGATGTGGCAAGTAAAAGTTTACCTGTACTTGTGGTGGCATCCGCAGATGCTCCCATTATTCTTAATTGGTCCTCTGACTCATCCCATTCCATATAAGCTCCGGCAGAAGCCCCAAAGAATTTTACATCATGACCAGTGTCATCTACTCCTACAACTAATCCCCCTCCTGTAAGAGTTACTAGATTAGAAGAGTGAGTAAGTATTACATCACCATTATTAAGGTTTATAACACCACCATCTGCTAAAAATAAATCCGACCACATTAAACTTGTGGTTCCTAAAGCTGTACCATTATTAGTACCCGGAGATATACTGTTTTCAGCTAATACAACTTCTTTAGCGTTGTTGGCATAGAAGTTTATAGTATTAGCATCTTCAAAGTCTATTTTTGTTTGGTCATCTTCTCCAATTTTTATATCGGTTGCTAATAAAGAAGTTATACCTGTTTGGGCTGCATCAACATTTACTGTATTTGTAGATAATGTTATACCTGTTCCTGCTGTAAAGGCAGTTTTAGATATAGCAATAGCTGCAGATGCATTAATGTCTGCGTCTACGATGGCACCATCTAAGATACCAGCTGAAGATACACTCGCTTGTGATGGTTCTGAACCAACAAATCCCATTAGTTTATTCCTCCTTTATTATTATACTCATTTTTTAACCTTCCCAATCAGTATTCCAATCATCTCTTTTAGTCCAAGTACCGCCATCATAGTCATACTTGTCTCCATAGTAATCTCCCGGAACATTACTAACATCTTCAACTATAGTAGAGTTCCCACTATGTAAATCGCTAATTATTAGCTCTGGTGGGTCTCCTACTGTTATGTCTTCAGATGTAACAGTTAGTGTTTTATCGTCTGCATAAACATATTTTACTCTTTTGGTTTCGCCTGTTATTCCTGATGAAATTATTATTTTACTCATTTATCTCTCCTATTGTTTAACTGGTGCATTTACTAATATTGTAGTTGCTGACAAGGCTCTACCTACA
>Ga0080013_1000205_pt1 | contig 85570 bp, 67 predicted proteins | sample ETNvirenome_6_85_FD_69236 | JGI IMG/M metagenome (GOLD analysis project Ga0080013, IMG submission 69236) | Marine viral communities from the Pacific Ocean - ETNP_6_85 (SPADES assembly) (version 2) | ecosystem: Environmental > Aquatic > Marine > Oceanic | place: Pacific Ocean | collected 2013-06-19
TACATATAATTTACAACTTAGATTACCACCCATGAAATGTCCTAGGTCATCACAATCATACCATTGACCTCTATCTTCTAACACCTCTTCTAGGTCATTGGTGAGCACTGACTCCATATCCTCATCATTCTTTTCACAGTATTCTCTAATTTTTTTTAATTCCTCACAAGTAAAATTACTACGGGTAATCTCGTGCCCGGTACCACCTAATATTATTTCTACAGACTTACCCATTATTTTCCTCTTTTATGTTTATTCCAGATACTAACTGGGTCATTTTCTGAACGTCCGCTGTTATTTTTATAACGTGTATCTGGTGCACATACCATTTCATACACCATCCACCCTATTAAAAACACCACTGTACATATCCAGAATATTGTAAGGGCTACTTTTGTTAATGTTATCATCTTATTTTTTATTTTTATGTCTATTCTTACGCAAACGCTTTTTGCGTTTATGGGTTGCTATTTTTTTGGATTTTTTCTTTTTTGCTCCCATGAGGGTATTCTATATTAACTATATTTTCTTTTTCTCTCCCATTCTTCTTTAGTCATTTTTACACCGTAAAGATAATATTCTTTTATTTTTTGTTCTTTATTAATAATAGCGGGACCCTTACTATTATGTGTTTTGAAAACATCGTTATTATTCATAGCGTATGTAGTAGTGGTTGAACCATCTTTTTCTTCCCTAATAAATTCTTGTGTGTTTAATCCTGTCATAAGTAATATTTTTATAATACAAATATAATAAAAATAAAACCAATCGTCAACAAACCCTTAACTACATTAGAAAGTATTTATATAAAAAACTATTATGGTAAACAACTCATTTATTTTAACAAAAGAAGAAAAAAAGAGAATACAAAAACTACACGAAGCGACTTCTGCAAGTGCAGCCGGAGCATACAACCAGCCAATGGCTTTTACAGAACCAGTTGAAGAAGTTGAAATAGAAACTACTTTTATAGATGGTGACAATATACAACCCGACTCAAACGAAATAACTCTAGGTCTGGAGGATATTGAAGAACTACTTAGTGTGAATGAAGAAGAAGACAAAGAAAGAATGAGACAATTACACCAGGATAGCTCAACCATTAAAAAACACACAGAAAAATAGACTTTTTTTCTTTATGGTGTTTATATTTATAGTATATGTATAATTTTAACAACACTTTAAAGGTTTATAAGAATTCTGACCGTCGAGCATTTGCTAGACTTATGATTGATTTGTTACAGTCTATATATGAACCCTTAAATAGGTGGACAAAAATAGAAACTGAAGCTTGTAAAACCTATAGAGCTGGGGTGGTTGACTATGATGGAGACGAAATCAGTTGGTCCCCACTTAATAAAGTAGACGCTCATCTATTTGTCCTAGCGTTAATCCTAAATAAATTGGAAGAAAGTGGTCTAGAACCAGTAAAAAATGGAAAATTAGACATACATACACTTTCACAAGCTTCTGACACAATAAAAAACGATTTTTTAAACGAAAATGGACAGTTTCATAAAGAAGTTTTAGCCCTAATAGAGAGAAGTTCTGGTCCTGGTGACAAAAATGAGGAGGAAGCTCTTGAATATTTAAAAAATATAGAAACTCGCCCTGGAAAATGGTTAAGAATGTGTCCGGGTGACGAAAGAGATGTGTTTAAAGGGATAGATTTAATTAAAATCCTTGACAACGGCACAGAACTGACCTTCCAAGTAAAACCATTTAGACAAGTAGTCCGAGACAACGGCACTATTACAGTTTCAGGAATTGGAAACGCAAAAGACTATAATGTAGATTATCTTATATTGGTTGGCCAAGGTGAAAACCATGGAAATTTCCTCTTAATAAACAATACAGGGGATATTAAATCGAATTATAGTAGCTATACGTTCCCAGAACGCTTATTAGTGCGTGATTCCGGAAATATTGTAGAAAGTTTTCAGATTTTTAGACATATTTTTGTTTTATAGAGACTTATGAGAAATTTAATCAAAAAAATACTACAAGAAGAGGTTATTAAAGAAGAAAAAATGATTAACTTTAACCAACCAACGAACAACTTTGTCGTTATAGCGGGAGGCCCAGGCGCTGGTAAAAGTTTTATCACTAGAAACCTCATCAACCTTGATAATGTTAAAGAATTTAATGTAGACCAAGTTAGAGTTATAACAGCAAAGAAATTATGGGGTGATAAGTGGGAAGAAATGATATCCACACCCGAAGGATACCAAAAAATTCTGGATATGACCTATACAACATCTGACCCACGTAATCTAACAGTCAAAAACCTCAAAAACTTTTTATCACAAGATAGAAATCAGCAGGTTAATGTAGTGTATGATGCGGGTGGGGGTCAAGAACAGGTAATGAAGGACGTACATAAGATAGCCAAAGAAGCGGGAATGATTACCAACCTAGTATACGTAAGAACACCACTAGAATTAGCACAAATACGAAATGATGAACGACCACGAAGTTTACCTAACGATATGGTAGCACAATATCACCAAAAAGTTAGAGATAATATGAGAAACATGATTCCTGTGTTTGATAATGTATGGATTGTGGACAATAAAGAACTAATAGATTTATCCGACAGACCGTCCGAAAATATTGAGAAGATAAAATAAAAATTATGAGAAATAGATTTAATATTAACGAAGCAGAAAAAAAGAGAATTAAAGGTTTACACAACATTAAGGAAGAAGACTTTGTCTCAATACGAGGGTACGATAATGACTATACCGAAGAGAGTAGTGATGATGGGGGTAGATGTGAGAATTGTGACAGAAAGTTTCAATGGAAAGAGGTACCATCGGGATGGGATGAGGAATATTGTGATGAGTGCAATGAGGAGTATAATACTTATGAGTGTAGGAATTGTAGAGAAGAGGTCGACACTCCAGACAGCTGGTGCAGTAAGGAATGTTACAAGGAGTACCACCAATAGTAACTAAACCCTACCTTAGTGACGGTTCAGTTTTAATTATTTCTAATCTTACTTTAGGATAATCTTTCACAGCTTCAGTAACGGACTTAATATGTTTATCCTTATCCTCCCAAAATTTTATAGACTTACAATTTTTATACTTATCTAAAATTTTTCTTACACGATTTCCTTTACTACGGTCACCATCACAGATTAAGTAATAGTCCTCAAAATGGTAATCAAATTTATGAAGTAAAGTCTTTAACGGTTCTTTAACTTCATTTATTCGGTTAGATAATAAAATAAATAAGCCGTCAGGGTCATAATTAGTATATTTTACATAATCTTTTTGAGTACTTACTATTCCTGTAAAATTAAGATTTGGGTTTAGACTTTCTTTTTGGTCGAGGTACTCGATACTTTCTTGGTAGGGTAGTTCAACAATTGTATTGTCAAAATCAAATAGGTATATATTCATAATACAAAGATACAATAATAAAACGGAATATTCTACTCTTAACCTATATTTATTAAGAAACAACTAACATGAATAACTTATTTAATATTTCCGAAGAAGAAAAAAATAGAATTAGAGGACTACATATAGTAGAATCTAATAATAAAAAAATTAGCTCTATTTTGGTAGAACAGGATGAGGTAACTATTGTCACAATTAATTGTGTGGAGGAAGGTTGTGTAGACCCAGGAGACGGCACAGGAAAATTTACTGGAGAGACCGCAATGGCAGATTGTGAAGCCGTATGTGGAGCATATAATGAAAAAATTAAAGATTTAACAGAAAAGGGTTTTATTTTAGCTGATGAAACTTATGTGGCAGAAGATGGGGACAAAGTGGAAGAAGTAATAACACCGAATGGGGTGACCGTAAAATACTACACGAGAGAAATAGAAGTAGATAGTGATGGTAGTGACGATACCCAGACAGCAGCTCAACAAGTAAAAAACTTTAAACAGATAGCTACACAAAAATTCAATGATATTACACAACCATTAGTTGGTGATTTACTCAATATATATACTAGTAAAAATACAAGAGATAAGAAACAAGTAGACAGGAAAGGGTTTTTAGGAATTGGTCGTGGTGGCCTAGTAACACAATTAACTATAAAAGCAGGAGGAGTTGCACCAACGTGGAAGATTAACCCGAGACAAAGAAACCTATCGACGATTACTGGATTTAAATTTTCAGTGGTTGACAAACGAAGACCAAAGGACCTAACTAAAAAAAGTATGTGCATACCAAAACAGATAATATACAAATTTACTAAAGAAAATAAAGCTGGTATGATAAGGTTTGCGTGTGATACTAGTGAAAAGTTATGGGTGACTGCTATGTCAAATGGTGTAGACCAATGGAATCCAGTTATGCAAGAGTTATATAAAGCATCACAATGGTTCAACCAACAAACACTTTTACCACCAAATACCGACCAATAAGGGTAACAAATTATTTTATTTATCGTATAATATAATACTCCAACACAAACAAATATTTACTTACTAAAAGTTTGGATTTTTCAAAAAAATGTATTATCTTTGTTGTTGAATTAACCTATTATCTAACCTAAAAAAATAAAATTATGAAAAAGTACCTATTATCTCTTTTGACTGTCTTAGTGGTTTTTTCTTCTTGCCAAAAAGAAGACGACTTATTAACACCAGTTCCACAACCACCACAAACCAATAGTAACACAACCAACATTAATACCGACACCACAACAAATATTAATGGGGACACAACCACAAATAATAATGGTACTGGAAATGTACTACAAGCTTTTGATGAAGATTATGTTGTTGCTACAAACAATAACAATGTAACGATAGTACAACCATCTGCAGCTTTCCCGGGATGGGGTAAAAATTATGATGTTACTAAATCAGAATTCTCAATGACTTCTGTAGACACATCTTATTCTTATACCAGCACTAATTACCAATCACCATGGGGAAATGGACACGCGTATTTTTACCAAGTCGGACCTAATTATGGTGGAGGTGAATTATATACAACGGTATACCCACAAAATGGTAGCTCTTACCCAACTCACTCTGTAAGTTATTCTGAAAAAATGATGGGCATGACAATCACACAGTACAGCTACGCACCTTATTCAGGAATCTTAGGTTTGGATGTAGAATACCTATCATGTAGTGGAGTTTTAATACAATGGCATGTTGATATGGTAGTTACAGAATACAGTGACGGTACGCTTGAATTAAGTATAGATAATACAGGTTATTGTAGTGGAGGGGTAGGTTCAAATTTCGGAACCGGACCATGGAATTCACAGTTAAAAATCACACTTGTAGAACAGATATAAAAATTTTAAATTTTAAGTAGCACGAAAGATATCCCAAATCGAAAGTTTGGGATATTTATTTATAACATGCTTTGCCGCATGTTTAATATAAACGTGAAAATAAAATTTAAAATCTAACCTAATATGCCACAAACTATCGGATATTTCGACGAATACAAAGTCTGGAATACAATACGAAACGAATACGTAGTCTACCTCATGGCTCACTACAGACAAGTAGGAAATGCATGCGTACCAAACCCATTAAACGTTCTTCAGCAATGTGCATATGCTCAAGGTCCCGAGCCAGTGTGGGTGAACACCTATCCAGATTTAAATTTAGCCGGAAATGCCCCAGCAGTATGGGGAGGGGTACCTATTAATCCTGCTTGTTACGTTGGTGCTGGGGCTTATGATTGTAAAACAAATGCTTCCTACACCTCCTCCCCATGGTTTCCTAATGGTGCGTTTTATCCTCATACTGACTTTGAGGTTGGTGATTGGATAACATATAAAGCCGGGCCTACTGCAGTTTGTTACGCCGGACAAGGGATGCAATGTTACAAAATTTTAGCCGTAATAACAGAAGCTCAATGGGGAGACCAAAATACAGCATGTGCAGCTGACTATCTTCTAAACGGTTCTGTTGGTGGTCCATGCCAAGCTACTTCTACGTGTAATGGTTTAGCTGGAGGACCGTGTTATAACGACATAAATGATTTCCCAGCTCAAGTATACTACCCAAATAACTGTGCACAAACTGGTGTAGATGCATCACTTGGTATTTATTGGCAGGTGGACCAGTGGCTTAATTATATTCCCACTGCTTGTACAGAGTGTACAACTACTTGGAATCCACCACCAGTAACATATAATTGTGAACTTAATGTACTATGGGACCCAAACTGCCCAGCTTGTTATGACCCAGGAGATGGTTCAGGAATATTTACCGGCGCTACTGCATTATTAGATTGTCAAAACTCAAACTGTGGTTGTGTATTTTGGGATTGTGAAACTACCACAACAAGTGGTGGTTGTGTCAGTAGTTATACTCAATCTATAGGCTCTTATACATCTCAAACAGATTGTAATCTTGCGTGCCAATCTTGGGACTGTACTTGTAATGGTTGTGAAGACGTAACATCTATTAGTGGTACCTCAGGTGAGTTTTCTAGTAGTGGAGATTGTCTGACAGCATGTACCGCTTTTGGTTGTAACCTACAAGGACAACTTACTAATACTACCAGATTAGTTTTTGTATATGACGCTTCCTCGATGACTTTAAATAAGTTACACGCCGCTTACAATCGAACGCAAACGTGGCTAAATAATCAAAATTTCCAAGGAGAACAAACCCACATGCCTTATGGTGGAGAAGCATATCTCCAATGGTGGAATATGTTATATCTAGGCCACGAAGACTCAAATAAAACTACAGCTAATTACAAGACTCCAGCGACTGGTGGCTTTGTAAATGGTATACCAACTAGTGGTAACTGGGGGTGTAATACACCAAGAAATAATGGTGCCTGTGCTAACAGCTCAAACGGGACATGCTACTATGGTAACAGTTTTGAGGGTGATTTCTACGCCGCAATAAAATGGTATTTTGGTACACAAGGAACCCTATTTAATGGAAATCATTGGGCTGCATTTTTCCCAGCTGGGTCAACAGGTGATTTAACTACCGGTAATGGGTATATTGGAAACTCAACTAGAAACTTTTACGGAAAGAACAGCACCAGTACTTTTATTACCGGGCAAGAGTTAAAATCCCTACCAGTAATGTCAGTATGTGACGACGTATTAGTTTTGTATTTTATAGATGAAGCAGCTAACAAATACCACCACGGAGATAACAACACACAATACACAAAATCAACCAACAACAATGCGCCTTGGTTATCCCAACCCACTAGAAATTGGCAAAGCCAGTATGTTGATTTTAAAAGATTCTGGGATAATAATATGTCTGGCACTACCAACAATGGTTCATTAAGACAAATGTTATACCCGTTTGGTTCGGGCACAAAGGGTATACAGAAATCATCCTTCGCAGCAATCGCGAGTGGTAATAAACCAATACCAGACGGTACTTGGTTACCAGGAACAGCACCAAATGGTACAGGTACACCTGGTTGTGTACCCTTAGCTCCTGGTCAAGCAGTACCACTTTATACTAACCAAAATAATATATACGTTACTGGTTCAGGAGGTGGAACTGGTTTACCTGTGAACCCTGCTTTTAACCCTGACCTGGAAGTAACTAATCCTTATACAATACTTCCAACAGATACATGGTGTAATGATTTAAATGCAACAAATTATAACCTAAGCCCATCAACTGCAGGTCTAACAAATTGGTTAGGTGATACTCCAGCAAAGAGTGGAAATACTTGGTGTAACTATCAAGGACTTACTCATTATGGTTTCTTAGACCAAATGGGTTGGGGTGTTAACCCTAACGCTAACGCTAGTGCTATAGCGATAGAACAGGATGTAACACAATACTTAACCGCTGCTACACAAACTGCACAGACGGGAACTTGTATATCTGCTCACACTTTAGCAGACCCAGGAAGTCTCTACCCATTCCAAACACTAGAAGAGTGTACTGGTGGTTGTGCAACATATGATTGTACTGATAATGGTTGTGTTATGGATGTATCTGGTGGTGGAGCTTTTAATACTTTTGCAAGTTGTACCGCCTCATGTTCTTCATGGGATTGTACTGATACAGGATGTACGTTATGGAATGGTACTTTAGGTGGTGGTTCTGGAGGAACATATTACGATATTAATGTAACAACTGGATTAATGGCGTGTACAGCGACATGTCACTCTTATATGTGTGAGGATGGATGTATAGAACAACCAGGTACAGGTAGTACATTTGCGACACTAGCAGAATGTAATGTGAGTTGTACTACGTGGGAGTGTGGCGTGATGGGTTGTGCGCCCGGAGCAGGGGGTGCATTTACATCACAAACTGACTGTGATGCTGTATGCTTTAGTTGGGGATGTCTAAATACCGGATGTACATGGATAACTGGTACCACAGGAGCATTTACATCACAAACAGAATGTGAATTATCTACTGGAGCAACAGGATGTACGAGTTATGATTGTCAGTGGAACGGGTGTGTACAAGCACAAGGCAACCAAGGATATTACACCTTCCTAGAAGACTGTGAACTGGCTTGTATAAGTTTTGAGTGTGCAAGTGGTGGATGTATAGAACAGACTGGAAATTCGGGAACTTTTGCGACATCCGCAGCATGTACCGCGGAATGTATATCTTATAGTTGTGTTACAACGGGATGTACGGATTTAATAGGTACAGGGCTTACTAACACTTATACAAGTAATAATGATTGTGATTTTTATTGTACTTCTTTTGAATGTACTTGGAATGGTTGTATTAATGTTGGAGCTATAAGTGGTTCGGGAGGAACCTTCTCATCCATTATAGCATGTCAAACAGCTTGTACCTCATACAATTGTGGTGGTAATGGATGTTATGAATTTAATCAACCTGGTGGTGGTGGTACGGGAGGTACCTTTAGCTCAGAAACACAGTGTTATGACCTACCATGTACTTCATGGAATTGTAGTGATACTGGTTGTACTGAAATAAGTGGTACTAGTGGAATGTACCCTACACAATCCGCTTGTACGGGTGCGTGTATATCATATAATTGTACAGATACGGGATGTACAACACAACAAGGTAGTGGCGGAACATATCCAGACGCAGTAGATTGTAGTTGGTTTTGTGTATCTTGGGATTGTACTGATACAGGATGTGTAGATGTTTCCGCTTTAAGTGGGTCTGGAGGAACTTTCTCATCTTTAATAAATTGTGAAGCAGCATGTACATCATTTGAATGTACTAGTACTGGCTGTATAGACGTGGGTATTATGAGTGGTACCGGTGGTACCTTTACTTATGAAACGGGTTGTACAGCAACTTGTGTGTCCTATAATTGTACCGACTATGGTTGTCCAGAACAATCGGGTACTGGAGGAACATATACAGCATCAGCAACTTGTACCGCGTCATGTCAATCCTATGAGTGTACAACGGGTGGATGTCAAAATTATAACCAACCATTTATGGGTACGGGTGGAACATATATAGAATTATCATCATGTACGGGAACTTGTATAGCTTGGTCGTGTGAAGACAATGAAGACCTAACAGTGACAGATATATATGCTTTTTATGACACTACGTCTATGGGACTTGCAGAGGTTGAACAAGCCATGCTGGGTATGGAGGCTTACATCGCAAACATACCAAACTATAATGGTACATTACGCCATGGTTTATATAATGATGAAAGGTGGTTAGAGTGGGCAGCCTCAGTTTACAACGATACTAGACCAGCCGGAAACTCAACCCCAACCCAAAATATGATAGCTGGATTAATACATAAAGCAGCTGCAGATAATGCTTGGACATTCCAAAATAATATATACGATAATTGTGTAGCTGGGACAGCATTCCCGATGATATTTACAAATGCGTGGGTACAAGTTAATGCAAGAGGACCGGTTCCTACCGCATCAACAAATTCTAGTGTATTGACGGTATGTTTCATAGATGAGTCTGGTCCAGATAATGGACTAGGAAGTAATCTAGTTTATACATCAGATGACCCAGGACCTAATTCAAATATACCACAATTCTCAGGAGTAACCACAAGTCCATTAGACCAACCGACCATAACATGGAAAGAGGACTATACAGCATTTACACAACAATATAATATAATAACAGGAGGTACCGGAAACTCAAACTTTTTCCTATACCCAACAGATTCATTCCTACAATTAGACGACAATAAAATATTCGCTTTACATTCAGTAGCTGCAATTTCTAGTGGTAACAAACCAGTTCAAGACGGTATATGGTTACCGGGAACTGCTCCTAGGACAGCTGCTTCGGGTGGAGCAACCAACTCTATACCAGATTTATGTAGTATTGCGGACTTAACAGCTTTAGAGGCAGTCAACCCTTATTTCGCTGAAAACTTTGGAGCTTTAGATAGAAATGGTTGGGGGGTTAATCAAACCTTTTTACCATTTACAACAAACCAGTTCAGTATAGATTTAGACACCTTCCTATCAACAAGACAAGTAACTGGTACCACATGTATTTCAGCGGCTACTTACCCTCACTACCCTAATTGGCCACACGATTCATTAAGTGCATGTACGGGTAACTGTGGAAATTGGGTTTGTCAAGCTGACGATTCAACCTCAAGTGATGGATGTGTATTAACCTATCCAGGGGTAACAGTACCACCAGGATTCTCAACATTATCTGCGTGTACCGCAGCTTGTATCTCCTATAATTGTATAACTACAGGTTGTACCTCACAGGTAGGTACTGGTGGAACATACAGTACCAATTATAATTGTGACCTTAATTGTAATTCTTGGAATTGCTCAACTTGGAATCAATCATACGGACCAATACAAACATGGAATGGATGTTTACCTCAAAATGGTACAGGAGGAACATACACCGAATATACGGGATGTACAGCGGCATGTATTTCATTTGAATGTACCGCTTCATGTGAAACCTTATCAGCAGGATGTTACACATGGGCAAATACTGGAGGTACCTATGTTGATTTAACAGCATGTACTGGAAATTGTGCAATAGAGTGGTATTGTACAATGCCGGAAGAAATTAATTCTTGTAGCAGTAAAATAATTTTAGGTCCGTCCGGAAATCTAATAAATAATGGGTACGCCGCGGTATCACCAGCGAATATAAGTACAGGTTATGGAGCTTTAGGTTGGTTTGCTGATAATAATCAGGCAGCCACTTGGTCCAATTATAGTTTTAGTATGATAACCCAACCATTCTCAAATGGATGTGAAGGACCAACAATTGAACAGAACCTAGGAACCTCCCTACCAGGATGGTTATATTCATTAAACTCTATTACTTTCTCACCGATAGGAACATATTCACAAGGTGTAACTTGGCCTAGAACATATACGGACTGGTCATCGTTAATCACAGACTTCCAAAGTATAGGTAGCCCCGTAACCGTAAACATGACAGCATTTGATGTATTCCAAACAATTCAAGGGAATAACACTCTTTGGGATGGTTTAGACGTAACCTACGACTATGCACCATGTTACTGTAATACAATAGAATGTGATGTATTTTGTCATGACGGCAACACACCTATACCTCCTGGAGCACAGGGACCATACAGTAGTTCTGGAGCAGCTCAGGATGTATGTTGTACTGCTAACACTTGGTTCTGTTCAGCTTCAACAGTTGTAAGTAGTTGTAGTGGAACAACAACTATTCCAGGGACCTATAATACAAATATAGACGCTTGGGATTATATAAGTGTTAATATGTCTACTATTGATTTGAATACACTGAGTTACGAATCTACAACCCCAGCCATCACCGGACCTCCAGCTCCAGGAATACTATCCAGTGATTGTGCAGGACCTAATGGAAACAAATTATATGAGATACTACCAATTTCGTATCATCTCCTATCGGCTAATACTTCTTACAACACATGGGATGAATTTGTTAATACATTAATCTTATCCGGAGTAACCGGAATATACCCAGGAATACAATTTAGTATTTTAGATGGGTATCTACAAAGCCAATCTGGACACACATTAGTGGCTTGTTCAGAACCGTGTCATTGTATAACAACTGATTGTACTTGTTACGAAGAGAACTCACTTACAGGATATACAACACAAGCAGAGTGTTTATCAGGCTGTTGTCCTGTAACTGCATATACGGCTACATCGTGGAATTGTTTATCTGGGGATACTATTGTTGACCCACTAACAGGAGCAATAAGTCAAGACGTTGAAAATATTTGCACCACTAAAAATTTCCTAGGTATCTTTAATGATACCTTAGATATAATAGACTGGCATCGACTATTCCAGCCATCGAATACAATGGCCTTCAATAAAGAATGTGTTTTATATGATGATTTCGGAGTTTCGTTACCAGGATATACGTGGACAGACGTCAATTCCATGATGAGTGCAACAACAACACCATGGGAAGATTGTTTTAAATATGATGTTGGCTGGGCATTCACCACATATAGACCATACATGTATGTTGAAAGAATAGGACATCCAGCAGTAAACTTAAATCAAGGTTACAGTACTTGGAATGCATTCTATACCGCAGCTAGTGCATTATGGCCTACCTTAACCCCAAGTATGTCATTTACAGGCGTGTGTGCGGAATTAGCAGCACAAAGTGGTGTTTATTCAACGGAATTACCAGGAGGAAACATTTCAGGTTGTAATTGGACAACAAAAAGTTGTTGTCTACATAGAGGTTGTAGTTGTTACGAAACATTTGACACTACAGGTCAGTACCTAACAGAACCATTATGTGAAACAGCTTGTTGCCCTACAACAGCATGGACTTGTGAAAACGCGGTAGGTTGTCTACCAATCGTAAATTATGTTGGAGCGTATCACCCAATAACCCTGGTTCATCAAACTGAATCTAGTTGTCTATTCTATTGTGCACCACCTTTATCAGGTTGGAATTGTGTAAGTGCCGTCACGCTGGATAGTTGTTCCGCGAGTACAATAATAACCCAAACAACACCAAACTTAACAATTAATAGTGTACCTTATCCTTTTACTAGTTCTACTTTATATAATACAGGATATTATCAACCTACACCTGTTCCAACGACTAGTAGTGGTTCATTATTATTAGATTATGTAGGAATGCCGGGACAAGTAGAAGCAATATTAACCAATACAACATACCACTCAGCAACACTTGCCTTTTCATCCGTAACATTTGAATTAACAACAGCTTCGACAACTTGGAACGGACTGAGCAATAGCCCGTGTTCTGGAGACAATGGGTTTAACACATATAGACTTATAGGTTTAGGTCACCATAATGTACAAGGTGGTTTATTGTTTAACACGTGGGATGGATTTGTAACACAAGCTCAAATAGGAGGAATAATGATTACAAATAGTATGAATATAATAGACGCTTCACTAGTAACAGCACCATGGACATTAAATAGTCCAGCTCTTCCTTTAAGTGGGTGGAGTTATAGTTATGAAAATTGTGAGTGTACTTTAATTCCTTGTCATTGTGAATATGTTGAAAACATATTCCAATACAATACGTTACCAGATTGTGAATTAAATTGTTGTCCAGTAACCTACAATTGTGATATTAATGGTTGTTATGACCCAGCTGATGGGTCAGGAACATTTACGGGAGCTACAGCCCTATCAGATTGTGAAGCCACATGTTATGAATGGTGGTGTCAAACCGCAACTACAGTTACGGATACATGTTCTGGGGTTTATGTTAACGGGACATTTATAAATGAGACACGAGCTGTTTTCCCAGCACCTCAACCACAAGTAAACTTTACAGAATATTGTCCATACGGGACGGGTTATACTACTATGTTCCCAGTCGGTGGAGGTAGCCCTATTATGATGGGTGGAATTAATGAATATAGTGTTTTAATGGATTTTGGTAATCCTACTGGACCAGATTACGCTAACCCACCATTATGGGGAGGAAACATGCAAAGTACAATATTTAACACCATAAAATGGTTAGACACCAGCCCTACAAATCAAATTACCGATTCTTGTCCTTGTATTGACACAGTACCAGCACCATGTACGGCAACCAATAATTGTGTACAAACTTGTCAATCAGGATATTTCTCTAAATTAAGTCACGTAGTAGTTTTCTCTGGATGTGATATCCAATATGACCAAACTACCGGAAACCAATTAAACTATCCAGACCCAATGTCTAATTTAGCCCACACACCAATACAATCAAACGGTGTTACAGGATTTACAAGTTGGAGTGAAATGATAACAACATTACAAGGTGCTGGGTTACCTGTGAATTTAACACAGGCACCAAACACTGTATTAATGGAGTTAAGTCAAGCAAGTGTGGCGGGAACTGGAACAGAAAATCTCTATGTAATGCCATATAAAGAGCATTGTGTGTGTATGACTACAGAATGTGAATGTGTTACAATTGATGGGACGGGCCATACATCTACCGCTTTAACTTACTATGATAGTACAGCTTATACTAATTGTGAATTAGCTTGTTGTAGTGGAGTAACATTGGAAGTGTGTGACGTTTTAATCACCGGAGATTATGAAGGGGTATGTAAATATGATGTAGCGAATAATATCGTAACTAAACTATTTGATGTACCGGGCTTTGAAGCATATGATATAGCAACACGACAAAATTTATTATGGGTGTATAATGACCTAACTGACGTGATTAAAGAATATAGTATATTTTGGTATGGTGTAACATTTAGTCATATGTTTAATAGAGATATATTTTTACCTAACGGTTATTTAGGAAAAGGTATGACTGCTACTGAAGTCCCTTTCAGATTATTAGTTGGTGGGGATGCAGTATACGAAGTAGATATAACAAATAATGTGGTTGGTCCTGGGGATATAACTACCTTATTTATGATACCTAGTGGATTAACATGTACGGGTGATATTTTATATGAAGAATCTACGGTCATACCATTAATTATTGTTACATATGGTAGTGGTTTAGACCAATATGTTGGTAAATTTACTTATAGTGGTATTAAATTAGAAGAAAGTCATATTAATACAACCACAGGACTAGATGTTGGTGAAACTTTTGACGCTCTATTTAGTTGGGACCCATTAGCTTCAGTTGTACCAGCACCGGTCCCTTACTCATCATTATTATGGCCACTTTACGGAATAACAACAAATAAAAGAGTTTATGTATTACAACAATCACCATTACAGTTTGCACCAGCAGCATCTACTACATTAACATTAGTTAATCAGATACTAGATAAAGTTAATGGAGCTACAAATTTAACATATATTGACGCGTCTGACCCAGCTAACATCGTTTATCAAGGATGTCACACAATAGAAGAACCAGAAAATTTATGGTGGTGTACAGATTCAGGGTGTGTATCGAATATTACACAACCGCCAAACTCAGTTGGTTCATGGTTATTAGAAAGTGATTGTGAAGACCACTGTAATTTTGTTTGTGGTGATTGTGCAGGTGGATGTTCTTGTGTTATGATTAATACACTTGTATCACCAGCGTGTAACCCACAACCTACTATGGGTGACTGTATTTTGAATAATATCATTCTTAATACTAATGTTATTAATGGAGGTGAAACGTGTTGTGATTGTCACGCATGTGAATCAGTCACTTTCTGGGAATGGGGAACAGGCGGTGTAGCCGCGTGGGTTAGTGTTACAGTAAACACTACTATTACAAATAGTACTGTTATACAACCATGGACACCAGTATATTATAATGTGGGAGATGTTGTGTTATTTACAGACCCATACGGTAATGAATGTTGTTATACATTAGTGTATAACCACTATAACACTATGATGACCCCATACGATGCGTGGCAAAATTATTTATCCGCGTATAATAGTAATACACCTATGGACAGAGCAACCGGAATTTGGTGGGTAGCTTGTGACCCAGATTGTGCAACTATTATAACTTGGGATTGTAATGACGGAGACAGAAATACCTGTGAAGGACTTCAGTATTGGGATGGGGCACAATGGACACCTCAAGAAAACGCTAATATCATAGCTGGTTTATCTTACACAGCCCACCTAAATAACGTAATAGGTACTGGTTCTTATACACTTGATTTAAGTACTCTAGGGTGGGAAATGGGAGGTACCCAACTACCGGTCCCACCAGATGCATGTCCTGGACATATGGGACTTGGCTTTATAGCTCGTATAACTTCTATAAGTTATAACGGAACAGCGTTCACGACATGGGCAACATTAATAGACTGGTTAAACCTACAAAACCCAACATGGAACCTATCATATCAAGACAATTGGCAACATGTGGTGGATGTATGTGAAAATCACTATGGTGTAGAGTGTCCTTTAGACCTTAGATACGAATTTTGTATTTGTGATGACACAATACCGTCATTCGCGTCTGATAGTTGTGATGAAAAAACTTTATTACCACCAGCAGTCGTAGGAACCTATACAGCTGTAGAATATTTCCAAGGTCCGACCACTCAACCAATACCACCACAACTTAATAATATGAGAAACGCAACTTTCTCAGATTATTCATTCTTTACCACACAATGGTCATTATCAGGACAATGTAGTTATGGAAATACAGGATACTATACCGAGTACATAGACAAATTAGCTGTGATATACCAACAACCAGCTTCAGGTTATTTAGCTCCTAATTTCTCACTTGTAGATACCTGGGATGCTTTCGTAAGTCAAATTATGGCGTGTCAGATTGGTTGGCCACCACTCAACACCTTAGTAAATGTGAACAGTACATTTGCAGAGATATCAAGTGCATTACTACAAAGTACAAAATATAAAGCAGTGGTTATTAGTTCTGCTTGTACTTGTGTTCCAGCTCCATGTGAATGTATACCAGTAATAGGACCTGGAGGACAATATACAACATCCGCAGCTTGTTCTGCTGATTGTTGTGACACTAGTTGGAGATGTATTACCGGTAGTACTACTGGTGGAAACGCTATTGGACCAGATTTTGATAACGCTACTAATATTGAGTATATAGATGTGTCCACATTACCACACTGGAACCCAGGAACCGCACTTAATCTACTTTCGAATAATTATACCACTAATGCTTATGGTGCTGTTGATAATGGCATGAAATCGTACATAGCAATGGATTGGATATCAATACACCACCCAAATACCGATGTAGATACTTTAAGATGGATTGGGCTAGGACAACATCCAGATGTTTGTACTGGTGACAGTCAATATTCAGAATGTTGTCTAACAGAGCCTTACTATCCAAACAATTCTGGTTGGATATGGAAATACTTTGTAGACCTAAGAATGGGAACACCTGTACCATCACAGGTAACACTATGTAACCCAGCTCAACAAATATTTACTAAATACTCCGACCTACTAGCGTGGTGTATGAGTTGGATGCCTGGAGCATATGGAATTACTATACCAGCTAATGTATCGTATACAGAACTATACATGCTAGCTATGAGTAGCACTAACTGTGACGCAACTGGTTTCTATCAAGCTGGAATGTCTGCTTATTATTGTTCAGAGGTTACACATACTCCATGTGAGTGTGTTGAGTGTAACCATCCACCAAATCAATTATGTCCATATACTTCAAAAACAGAATGTGAAGGTACAAACATGATGAATAACTCATGTGATAATATGCCAGTTGTGCAAGGAGGGGGAACATCAACAGCTATTCTGGATGTCCACACAGTAATGTGGTTATACGCAAATAACGGACTACTTTATAATCAAGCAAATCAGAATCTTCTGTGGAGTAACTTTACATTCTTAATATATAGTGACCCTTCAGTTTTAAGTCTTTATAATTTACCAGGATGGCCTACAGACGCGTGTGAATATATACACCCTCCTGGAGGATTACCATTACCTAGTTATTACGCTTATATAACAAGTATAACAATTGTAGATTATCTAGGATTAACAGGACCAGCTGGAGCAGTTATAGACGGACCATTTACCACAACTTGGGCGGACTTTATAACAGCCATCCAAGGAGCATCGTGGTGTACTAACTGTTATTTAGCGACATTCACATCAACGTATGTAGATGTTCAAAATATAGTAGCGAACAACCATATGGAACTTGTTGTTAATTGGGAGTTCTGTCAGTGTAATACGACACCAGCTTGTTGTCCAGACATTACATGGAATTGTGAAACAGGTGCAACACAAAGCAATAGTAGTTGTAGTTGGGACCCAATCGCTGGAGGACAATTAGAAATATATTCACCAACAAACCCTAACGGACCAGGATTAAACAATTGTGCGGGATGTCAAAGTCCAATGGGAAATAATTATTATGTAACTAATTCATCTGGAACATTAGTACAGGGTGGCGGTCCTTACATATATGTTGCTGGTGCAGAATCGGTAAAATATATGATGACAAGTACACATGGAGCTCAAGCTATACCTTTCAGTGCTAGAACATTTTATTTACAATCACAACTAGCACCATATACGGCTCCAGGAAGATGTATGGCTCCTTTAACAGAATTCCACCAAATTCCACAACTAGGTACCGGAGCATGGACAGCCACAATAGACTATGTTACAGATATACAATTAGATATTTGTCCTAACAATTATATACCAGGACCACAATTACCAATTATTGGAGTTAGTTCCAATGACTTTGCACAAAAATTAATGAACGCGGGTATTGGTGGTATAAGTTTAGGTTCAGATTACGACCAAATTAGACAACTTGTAATTGAGTTCTGTACAATTGGTGTAACAGGGTACCCTAACACAGATGACGAATGGATTAGCAAATGGGTTACCATAAATACGGAACCATGTATATGTACTTCTAACGACCCATGTGGTTGTGTTCCAGTTTATGATGGGTCAGGACAATATTTAACACAACCAGATTGTGAAGTAGATTGTGAATGTGTAACATGGAACTGTACACCTAACGGATGTGTAGACCCATTAAATGGTACAGGAACATTTAGTGGTCTAACAGATTGTCAGGATGTATGTCAAGAATACGAATGTCGACCAGGAGCACAGACTCCAATGGCTGGGCCATATGACTGTGGCAAGTTACCAGCATTACCGGTTAACGGCCCAAATCTAGCTTTACTAAATTATTATGGTGACCCAACAACAACACCAATATTCCCTAATACCGTTAACATGCAAAGTGCTTTAATAGCGGATTACAAGTACGATTGTCATAACTGTAGTGTCAGTAACCCAAATATGTGTGATTCACCACACGGTAAATGGTTCAAAGGTTGGAAGATTACCGCTCATATGCACAGAACCAACCCAACCTCAACGGCACTTATGGGAGCTTGGGATAGTTGGGCAGACACTATAAATGATTTAATTAACGTTTGGAATGTATCAACCGGATTTGGATTTGGGTTAGGGTGGACAGCATCACAAGTGATAAATTGCTTAGACCAAGTTGGTGGATTGTGTAGTGGTCTACCAAACAGAGTGACACTTGGATTTGAGATGGACCCATGTTATTGTAATCCAGCAGATTGTGATTGTGTGTTAGTACCAGGAACAGGAAATACCGGTTGGGATATGTCTATGTATAACGCTTGTACCGGAGCTTGTTGTTCAGCGGAATCTAGATACGATTGTAGTATTAATGGTTGTTATGATACCTTAACGGGTATTGGAGAATTTGGGTCTTTAGCGGCATGTACAGCAGACTGTAGAGAGTGGAGATGTATATCCGGAGATACTGTACCACATAATTGGGAAGACTGTACATTAAAGACAGCAGTACCAAGTATTTTACAAAATAATAATTACTCCTCTACAATAGGAGCGGGACCAGGGAACAATAGATTAATAAGTTACATGGCAGATTCGGCTAATGGACTTCAAAGTACCCCATTCCTGTCATATTATGTAAATAACGACACACCATACAACTTATCTAGTTATCCAGACCAATGTACTGACAATATAGTGTTCTGGGGTAATACTTGGAGGTCATATACTACAAAGATATCACTTCATGATGGTATTACATTACCTAACGCTCCATATTACTATGATTGGGCATCCCTAATCGCGGATTGTCAATCAGTAGGTATCGCGATTTCATTAATAAACACCCCACTACAAGTACAAGCAATGATTGGGGCTTACTATAATGTACCTGCAGGTAACGTCATGTTCGCACGACAAGCTCCTTGTCTTTGTATAGAAAATGACTGTAATTGTTTAGAATTAGTTGGTACAGGACATACAGGAACAATATTTACAACCTATAATGATTGTGATATAGCCTCACAAAACGACCCTTGTTGTACAACCGGTAGAACACATGACCTTCCTTGGATATGTGACGCACACACTACCCCACCATGGGACGAATGTACCTGTATTGATATAAGTAATAACCCTGGCATGACCGGTATGTACGCTACTTTACAAGAATGTAAAGACGCTGCAAATTGTTGTGACCCAAATTGGTATGATTGTCAGGATGGGGGTTGCGTAGGTTTAGTAAATCAAAATGTTGGACCATACCCAACAGCAGCGGATTGTTACCTAGCCCTCCAAAATGGAGATTGTGAAGGAGACGGATGGAACTGTGTCGACGATAGTGCACCAGGACCTAACCCACTAAACCCATGTGTATACTGTCCTATAGCACCATGTCAATACAATACCATGACTGCAGCAGGATGGCCATATTTCGGTAACGCACAAATGCAATGTGTTGATAATTGTGAAAAAGAGTGTTGGAAATGTTGTATGACTCAGTCCGGATGGATATACCAACTACTACTCTCAGCAAACCCATGTCAGTGTCCTGAAGATACTATTGAAGTACCTTGTGATGGAGACGGACCATGTCCATACCCAGTAAGTTGTGAACCACCATTAGTGTATGATTGGGTTCTATGTAGATGTGTATGTAAACCTAACATGTCTTGTGCTCCTGGTTTTCACTGGAGTTACACTGAATGTAAATGTGTTCCTGATATAATTATTATTCATGAGTTTGATGGACCTATACCACATGTTATTCAGGATATAGCAACAGCTACTGGAAGACCTTTACCACAAGTAGTTACCGATGTTAATAAGGCGGTAAGAAGATTAGAAGCTCTTTTAAATACCGGGTTTAAAGGTGAACACTGCCCAAGCTGTGAGATTCCAGGTAAGAAAAATTCGGATGGTGTATGTTTATATGATGGTTGTTTAACATTTGAGGGCAAACAAACTGCGGGTGGACCTTGTATTTGTAGAAAGTGGCAGATGGGAACAGACGGAACCAACACATGTGTAGAATGGAGTCCACCTGGATGTGGAGACGCTCCATTTAGTATAAAGGTAGTATTCCCAAAGACTGTTACACCAGGAACACCAATTTCTCCAGGAGTACCAGGAATAGGTGGATGTTCTCTGATAAGTTACCAAGCAACTTGCCCGTTTAATACAGTAGTCGACGAAACTATACTAACGTGTAATTGTGGACTAATAGACGGTGTTGCCCCAACAGTAAAAAATAATTTAAATACGTGGGTAAGACCAGACGGGGACACTAGAATATATAAGGTAATAAGAATTATTGAAAACGCAGAACAAGAATTTGGGACGATAGAAAACACATTTACTTCCACTATTTGTACAGATATACCAGTAATAGCGGGCACACCATCAAGTCCAGGAACACCAGCAACACCACGAACACCAGTAGTACCACCGGTACTGCCGCCAAGTGGACCAACTGTAGGTTATAATTGTATTGAGAGTGGAAATGCGACGAAATGTATAGCATATGGTAGTGATGAGTATGTAAGAATTTTTGGTACAAATCCACCGACATACTCAACATTAGCAGCGTGTACAGCAGCAGGATGTGGCACACCTCCACCTGAACCAAAATCCAATACACTAAGGTATGTTTGTACAGAACAACTAAATAGCTTAGTAGACGAATACCAAATGGCATGTGTTCCAACCACGCAAATACCAGAAAGCGTCATTAGTTATGGTTCAGTATTTGAATGTATGAATAGTGGTTGTGGTGGTTGGTTTAATTGTAATACTGACCAAACTCTTTTTGATGTTAACGAACCACAACATAATAGTTATCCAATCCCTATGTGTTGTGAAAGTATAATAAAAACACAGACTACGAGATTAACGTATGAAAATTGTGCAAACTCTTGTGTAGCTTTAGGCACAACAGAATCATGGTTCCCACTATATAATGTTATAGGGCCAAACACTACTAATGACTCACCCCTAGCTTATATGTGGAGAGAATTAGTAAATCCAGTTATAGAAGGAGCATGTAGTGTAAGTATTGACGTTACACAATATCAAAGTAAAGGTTACCCAACTATAGACATTTATAGTCAATTACCTGTATCACCACCAGTACCAACCAATAAAAGTATGGAATGGTGGCAATGTAATCATTTAACACCACCATGTTTTTGTGAACCATGTCCTTATGTAAATGGACAACAACAATTAAATTTCATTACATACAATTCATTTACAATTGGCAATGACTCATCCGCGTGTTTAGCGGCAAATAATTGTTGTGACCCAGTAGGTCAAAATTGGTTTTGTACAATTTCAAATGGTACGTGTACTCAAGGTAGTGGTCCTGGTGGTTTTGTTTCACAGGCAGCTTGTCTTTTATATTGTAATCCAGATGTCTGGGTATGTACTCAAGGGGCTTGTTTACACAATCCTTCCGGTAACTATCCACTGGCCAATCAATATGCAACACAACAGGACTGTATAAGTAACTGTTTACAACCTGGAACTAAATGGGTTTGTAAATGTCTTTCAACACCATGTGCATCCCCTTTAACATCGGGAAATCACCAACATGAGTGCCAACCAAGAACAGATGGAACTGGATATCTTAATACATTACAAGAGTGTTTAGATTATTGTCCATGTGAGGTAACTCAGCAAGCAGCAGATAATCCACATGAACTGGCAATTAATTATGATTTTGAAAAATTAGAAGCATGTGCTGGACATACAGGGTATGACATATTACCAGCTGAGTGTATGAATAGTGAAAACGCGAAATAACAATAATTTAGTATGAAATAAAAAAAGGTCTTCGGACCTTTTTTTATTGCTATAACACCCAGCTTCACCAATAATCGTTTAAAATAACCCCATAATTCAAAAATACTATATAGTAAAGATATTTTTACTTATGTCTTGGATATTTATTTACTAAAGCGCTATATCTAGAAAATAGTAATGAAATAATAATTTAAAAAAAAGAAATATGAGTTTAGAATCGAGTAGATGTATACAATGTGCACCCGCCTATTGTGGTGAGAGAGAAGAATGTTGGAGATATGGGCTTACTGAAGGGGCATCCTCAGAAGATTTGTGTATATACTCATCATATGATGCATGTATGGAAGTAAATGGTCCTGGTAGTTCCTATGTTGACCCAGATAGATGTTTAGTCTATTTTAATGATAATGGTTGGACGCCTTACTCTACAACTGGAGTAGATTTAGCTTTTGGAATGTACGGTGCAACCAATCAAACCAACCCAATACCAACTAATTTAAATCACACAACCCCTAATAGTAATGCTGAGTTAGCACCAGACGGTAGTCTTCTACAATCTAGATTATGGGCTTATGACATTCTAGACAATTCAATATATTACGTTGATTCACTAACACATGAAGGTAGTGATGTAGCGATGGGAATAACAAATCTATGGGTTGGTTGTGAGTACAATATCCAACCAGCATTACCAGGAGTTTCATATAGTGAAACTTATTTTGGTAGTGATGACCATGGAACAGGTGAGGGTGAATCATCGTTAGACGATAGTACTGCTGATGCACAAGGTAAAATTGCTAACTTAACCATAAACGAATATAAATACGAAATTAATGGTAACGACCCTAGTACATTCACCAAAACCCCTACTAAGGTTTATAGGTTTGTAAATGAATCTGGTACCTTATTATCCATACAAGGTAATATTGATAACCCGGTTAATACCTCCCCATATTCTAGTTTTGCAACACGTGGTGCTTCTCTAGGTAATTCCATAGCATCAATAGATGACAATCAAATAATCTTTGATAGTGAAACAGCTAACTATGATGATGTAATAAACGGTGTGACCGAACCAGGAACATTTAATGGAAATATATGGTATGCAAACCTAACAGATTTTTATAGCGGAGAAACAATATCTTCCACCAGTGATGGTGAATTGATTGAGAAAACCTGGGTAACTAACAACTCTGTTGATGAGTCTGGAAATAAGTATTTCGACACGAGAGAACATACCTACAATAATAACCGAAGAAGTCCATCTGACGGCTGGTACAGATGTGCTGCTATAAACGTAAACACAGACGAAGGTACGGTAGACACCCTACCAATCTACACTATAGTCGCTAAGCCTATAATTGAATTGGATAGTTCGTTTACACAAGGAGATATAGAATATATTTCTTCTGACCCAGTATATGGGAATGAACCAAGTGTGGTAGTTACATATTGGAATGCGAGTACTTTACCTGCCGGTAATGATAATTATGACTTAGGTTGTCCACAAAACCCAGGTAACGGTCTAACTCAAAATAATAAACTACCTTGTTCAAAAAACATAGCTAGATGGAAATTTCCATCGGACTTAGAGAATATAACTGTACAATTATTTAAGGACAGATGTACTAGTGATAGTGGTACGACAGAAACACAATCAAACACACCAACCAATTCAAAAGCAATAGTAACAGACACCATTAACAATACATTATACACAACTTCAGGAGCGTATAGGTGGGGGTTAGATACTAGTTCATTATTAGCTAGTAACCCTGTTAATATGAACTTTAAACTATATAACGCTGCAGGTAACGGACAACTATATACGTGGAACGACTATCAGGATATAGGAAATCAAGAAAAATTTACATTTAGAGGTGGAGCACAAATACCTAGTTGTCTTAATATAACAGCTTACACTTATACATGTAGTGTAAATGGATGTTACGCCACCTTAGGTACAGGAGGAACCTACACTACTTTAAGTGCTTGTTCTGCTTCATGTTTATCATATTCATGTAAGACCGAATGTGGATGCCCAACAGGGTACACATGGAACCCTTCTAATAATTTATGTGAAGCCACGACAACAGCAAATCAAAATTCCCCAATTATTGCAGACAAAGCAGGACCAACTTCGTGGGGTCACAATGGTACGTGGATGTGTGTAGATAGAGCTTGTAACGATTATTATGGTGCAACCGGACCGTCACAACCCTTAAACATCAATCCACAGTCTGGTTTCTGGGGGTCACAAGGAGATTGGCATCAAGCAAGATTAAATAGTGTTGGTGTTTGGCCAGGAAATTCTGGACCTAACCCACCACCACCAAGTGCATTAAATTATACATTAGCAAACCCACAATGGCATGGTATTACCAGATGTATAGATGTTTCAGCTACTAGTGTTTATTTAGTGGGTATTGGAGCGGAAAGCCATTTTAGGTTAACTATAAATGATGTCATAGAATTAGACACCACCACAGCATTAAATAATTTTGACCCAAATGACATCGGAGGATTCCACTCAATTATGAATCCTGGTGCCGAATCACATGGTAAATGGTGGATACAACGATTTGAATTACCATTAGGACAAAACGTTATTACTGTTGAAGGGGCTTACGTACAGACATGGGGTGGTACCTACCAAGCAGGTTTTGGAACTGAGGTAATAGGGCCATTCGACTTGACTGCATTTACAAGTACGACTAGTTATTCAGCATTAACAATTGATGTATATACCGCAAACACGGTATTCTCAACCGCTGATATAGTTGATATCGAAGTATCTAATAACTGTAATCTATCTTTACCTATTGTACCATATAGTATTTTTGGTACACTACCTGCATACTATCTTGACCCCCATGGTCACCACTACTGTTTAACCTCACCGGGGAGTGCTGCACCACCAAACCAAGTAGGAATGCAAGTACCATTCAAGAATGCAAAAACAATCCTTAATTATCCATGGTTTGCGGATTCTTCGGTTACATTTACAGATTTAAGTTTGGGGTATAATAATACTCCAGCACGTAATTTACTTTTTAAAGATTTTATAACATTAGTTGAAACTGATTGGTCAGCATGGCCGTCAATAATGAATACAAGTTGTACACAATTTACAAATGCATCAGCAACAGGAAATTGTATCACATCTCAGGGACAAATAAAATTCACAAATGAATTCTTCCGACTAGGTGGATTCAAAAAAACAGGACCAAATTCCAGTGCCGTCCAAACATACCAAGTATGGCAACCAGGAGGAACCTATTCATCCTATCAAAATTTTGACGGACTATCTCCAAAATTCTATAGATGGGCAGATTTTATAGACTGGTTAAACCAAAATGGATTAACTCAAAGTGGGGTACCCGTCCCCCCAGCAAATACTGTATATCCAGCTGTAGATTATAATGCAACGTACTTCGACGTTATGTATGCTGTCTGGAACTATTGGTCACTTCCTACACCACACCCTAACCCATCAGTTAATGAATTAGAAATAGAAGTTAACAATAGTTATTCTTCACCGAATACTTGGGCCACATTCTTACCAAACAACGGCCAAGAAGGAAACAATATGAGTTTTTGTGAGTGTACAATCCAGAACGGTTATCTTGACACACAGATATTTGAGTGTCCAGTAGGGTACGTCTATAATGGATGTAATGGGTTGTGTGTGGCTACTACAGCATGTACTACGAATCAATCTACTAGTTTTGCTGGTGGGTGTTATGAACTTGTTGGTACTGGAATTACTAACACTTACACTTCACAAACGGAATGTCAATTAAGTTGTGACACCGTATCAGCTTTAACATATTATTCTTGTACAACTACTGGTGTTACCGTAGTAACAGGAACAACTACACCGTACACATCTAGTGCGGCAGCAGAAAGTGCGTGTTATTCTTATAATTGTACTAGCACTGGTTGTACACAACAACTAGGTAGTGGGGGGACATATGCGAGTTCATCCCTATGTTACGCTAATTGTCAATCCTACAATTGTTCTAATTGGGGATGTCAACAACAAGCGGGTAGTGGAGGCACATATAGTAGCCTATCTACATGTTCTGGAATATGTAGTTCTTTCGAGTGTCTAAGTAATGGTTGTCAAGAATATGACGGAACAGGATACACTTATTCTGCTTTATCCCAATGTTCCGCTTCGTGTTTATCTTATGAATGTACTACAAATTGTTGTAGTGTATATAATACACCAGTTTATGGTACGGGAGGAACTTATGTGAGTTTATCCGCATGTACAGGAAGTTGTGTAAGTTGGGCTTGTAATAAACAAACAACTAGTACTGGAACTACTCTTTACGCCTATTATGATACAAGTGGGATGCATACCACGCAGATACGAGATAGGGTAATCGCTATAAACGATTTTGCAGCTTCATCCCCAAATGGAATAGGTAACGTTTACCACACATTCGTTAATGATGAAAGATGGTTAGGTTGGGGAACATCAGTATATAGAGGAAGTTTCTCAGCAGGAGTCTCAACAGCATTACAAAATGTGGTTGGTGGTCAAATACAAAAAATGGCTGTAAACCTAAATTGGGCCGGTTCCTATTACGATAATTGTGCGGTAGGTAACCCATACCCACTAATTTTTGATAATTCTGGAAATCAGATATTAACAAAAGGACCAGCTCCTACCGCGTCCACATCTTCAGATGTTTTAGTTGTGTGTTTTATATCCCAATCAAGTGGTGTTAACGGACTACAACAACAAAATCTTTATACGGGACAATTTATTGCTCCTGGAACTCCATTAATACCAGAATATTCTGGTGGGACCAACGCAACACTCTACCAACCTACTAGTGCGTGGAAAACAGACTACGCTCAATTTATTACGGAATGGAGTATTATTTCAGGAACAAGTGCTAACTCTACTTTCGTATTATACCCACAAGGTCTTACTGAAATTCCTACACATGACTACCAAAAAGTATTTGCCTTACATGCTCAAGCGAGTATATCTAGTGGAAACAAACCAGCTTTAGACGGAACTTGGGCAATTGGTACCGCACCTAGAACAATAGCTTCTGGTGGTGTATTAAACGGAACTCCAGGTTTATGTAATATTGCAGACTTAACAAGTCTAGAATTACCACAAAACCCTTATGTGTTAGAAAATGTTGGTAAATTGGACCAAAATGGGTGGGTCGCAGAATTAAGTTATCCTGGTGATATTGTCACAACACCTAATGAGCCTGCTATTCATTACTTCAGTGCTTCAACTCTACTAACTTATTTAAATAACACCTTACTCTTAACAACAACAGCAACAACAGGATGTATATCGGCTTGTACAACTCCAACACAATTTTATCCATATACTAGTATAACAGAGTGTACAGCTTCAACAACCTCAGAATGTAATACATATATGTGTACTGATACTGGTTGTATTGTAGCAACAGGCACATCAATTGGTTTATATACTACATTAGCTGATTGTACTGGTGGAACGGCAGCACTACCAGCATGTACGTCATACAATTGTGGAGATACTGGATGTACTGAACAAACTGGTAGTGGTGGAACTTACAGCACGTCAAAACTATGTTTAGCTACATGTACTAGTTGGTCTTGTCCTACATACCAAGTTGATTTACCATATCAGGTTGGTTGTTACAATACTTTAGGTACTGGAGGAACATATACTACTTACTCAGCTTGTACTGGAGGGTGTAGGTCTTGGGAATGTTTAAGTCCATGTAGTGGTGGAACAACAGGGTCTTGTATCGAGTACCCACATACCGGAGGAACTTATAGTTCCGCGACACTATGTAGTGGTAGTTGTGAAGCAAGTTGGTGGTGTGTACCAGAAACCACTATTGACACATGTTCAGGTAAAACTCATGTTACGTTTATTGAAGGGATACCTAATAGTCCCCTTATAGCGTTGGAGTATTTAGCCAACCCACTTAATGGGTTACAAACCACGCAATTCGGGACTTTTATGTTTGATTCGAGTGGTTTCGTTAATCCACTTACAATACAAAATGCCCCATGTGACGGAAATACAACAGGTACTCATTTACAATGGTTAGCGTATATGTCGTATACTGCACCACCAAACGCACCTTTCCCAGGTAATCATATTTTCCATACCTGGGCAGACGTCATAGCCTTCCAACAAAGTGAAGGGTATGGTGTAACATTAAATTCTTCATTGACTGAGGTACGAGATAATTGGACTTCACTTAATTCACAAGGACAACAGACAGTTTGGGGCCCAGCCCTTGCTTTCGATTGGTGTGAATGTGCGTCCCTACCATGTAGTATAGAATGTATTGGTGGTAGTAGTACCGTAATACCTCCTACTTGGACTGGACCATACGCTAGTTCTGGAAGTGCATTCAACGAATGTTGTGCCAATACATGGGATTGCATACCTGAACAAGATTTAAATTCTTGTAGTGGTAAGACACAAATTCCTGGCGTTTATACGGGGGTAACATCAGCATTAAATTGGGTATCCACTAATATGCCAAATGTTGATGTATCTACTTTAATGTTTGAAAGTAGTACACAAACAACATCTCCTAGTACTCAGTGTTCTGGTACTAACGGTGGTATTCTAAAAACTTTTGACGGGATAGCTTATTCATTATTAAATAATGGACAAATGTATGGAAACTGGAACCTATTTGTATCCGCATTAATCGGTACGGGATTAAACACAGCGTCCTCAGGTATGAGTTTAACACAAATAAATTATTTATTAAACACAAATTCAGGTAGTTCATTATCAGTTTGTGAAAGTTTATGTTATTGTGAACATATAGATTGTTATTGTGTTGAGGTAGTTGGTAGTGGAGGTTCGTATTCTACACAATCACAATGTCAAAGTGGATGCTGTCCTACAATTCCATCCGCAACCTCATGGAACTGTGAAAGTTCAGGGAGTTATAGACCTATATGTCAAACCAAAACAGATATTGGTGTATATTCCACACCAATGGACGTGATGGAACACTTTAGAACAAATCAACCAAATAACACTTTTGGGTTAAATAGATTTGTTTATCTAAATGAAGATACATCTCCACCAACAATATGTAATGGAGCAATAGGGGACCAAACAACATTATTAAACATGTTTAATCAGACACCATATAGTTGGAATGACTGTTATGTGAACATATTAAATGCCTTACCAAGTTGGTTGGTTGACGGCGATTTATTTGTACCTTATAATTATATAACTAAAATAAGTCACCCATTAATAAGTGGTAGTAGTTATAACACATGGAATTCTTTTTATAATGATGTTGTAGCGGCCGGCGTTACAGGAGTAGCGGGGGCTAGTGTAAGTGCTGTATGTTCAGCAATCACCTACCAATTAAACCCACTAGGAAACCAACAATCATTTGGGTGTGTTATAGAAAAAGAATTATGTTGTAACCCAAAACCTTGTTATTGTTATGAGATATATGGTAGTGGTGGGACATATACGACAGAACCAAATTGTATAGCTAATTGTTGTCCGTGTGAAGACCCTAATTGGATAAATTTACCGTGGGGTGGTACATCACCAGCACAACCAAATTATGATTATCATAAACATAATTATTGTGATAGGTGTAATATATCATCTACCGGAACCTTCCTGGTTAGTTTTGGAAATAATGGACTATGGTTTTATGACCCAATCAACGGGGTAGATTATTGTGAATGTTGTACACCAGAACCTGAAGGGTATACGTGTAACACACCTCTTGGTGTATGTGTACCAGCCTTACAAGCAAACACACCACCAGCGCAATTCTTTACAACTTTAGCTGCGTGTACCGCTAGCTTAACAAATCCAACAGGACCTTGTTATAGTGTTACTAGTTGGGATTGCATACCTTCTAGTACCATAGATACTTGTGATAACAGCTTAGGTTACATAAATCAAGTTTCTCCAGGGACTGTAGGAAACCAAAATGGGACACCATTTATTACCAGCCCTACAGCTTATCCATTTACTAGTTCTACTCTTACAGCAACAAGTACAACGGTTTATCCACAACAAGTAGAGTCTATATTAACAAATAATACTTACTGGGACCCATCAGTAAATTTCTCAGCAACAACATGGGAGTGGATACCAACAACAACCTACCAACTACCAAATAATATTTGTATAGGACCAAACGGGTATCCGGTATATAGATTAATTAGTATCGCTCATCCAACCGTTAATAACGGTACCTACTACTATAACTGGGAAACCTTTGTTACAGCCGCAACCTCTTCAGGATACCTTATTACAACATCAATAAACATCTTAGAGAATTTAGAATTTGCACCAAACTGGAATATTCAAATAGAACCGTGTATCTGTACAACTAGTTCTAGTGGATGTACCTGTGTGGAAATAATGGGGTCCGCTGGAGCTTACTCAACTCAAGCATTATGTGACAAATATTGTTGTGAACCCGCAGTAACATATAATTGTACTAGTGTAGGTTGTGTGGACCCATTAGATGGTTCAGGATACTTTACAGGAATAACAGCGTTACAAAATTGTATAGGGGATTGTTGGGAATACGTATGTGATACAAATGGTACGGTATTTGATGATTGTGTAGTTAATACACCTATATCTTCATTTGTTGGTACTGCTTATAATACAGTAAATGATGTACCAGGACAAAGTATTTTATCTACTTCTATAGCGGACGCAGTAAATTACATAGCGGACCCAACTAACGGACTACAAAACACCCTCATATCAAGTGTAAAATTTGTTACCGACATAGCTTATTGGCCACTACCAAATTTTGTACCTACAGCAACCGTTAAAGTTACAAACGGAAATGGTTCTGGATGTTTCAGTGATTGGTTAACTAGTGGGTGGGCTGGCCAGTCAGGTACAATTAATCAGTTAAATTCATGTACTACGACGATGCCTTTCGCACCTAACGCAACAACAAACCCAGCAACATTACCAGTTGGGTCTGCAGTTTCTTATAATCATTGGGCAAGTATCAGTCATCTATACATACCAATATTGATAAATTTACATAATCTTGGAACAACACCAAACGGAGTCAACTACGGTATTGACTTACAAACACAAATTACTTCGTCACAAACATGGGCCGGATTCATAAACATGTTAAATGATTGGAACACAACCGTAACTGGTGTACCATCTACACCATTCGACATGGCAATGACTTTAGTACAAGCAGACGCGGTTGTAAATAGTATATTTAACGGATTCCCTAATTGGATTATAGAAAACAATCCTTGTGGTGCTGGGTATACTTCTACAAAATTTGGTTTCACACCTGGATGTATAGTTACAACATACAAAGACTGTTGTTGTAGTGGTACTACCTGTGACTGCATACCAAATGTAGGTACGGGGAATACTTCTTGGAGTAATTCACAATATATCCCATGTTTTTCTGGTTGTTGTGGTGGTAATGTTTGTAACGAATGTGATATATACCTAGTTACAAACTCTAACCCATGTGAAGTTTCTACCTATGACCCAGTAACAAATACAACAAATTATTTCTTCACATCACCTACTATAGGTAGTAGCCCTGATATAGCAAATTATGGTAATAAAATATGGTTATATAATGAAACAACTATCGAAGAATGGATAATAGACTTCTCGAATTGTTCAGTAAATCTTAATAGAACAATAATTTTACCACAATACATAGGGGCCGGCTTAGACGCTATAAACGATACAACATTAATCGGAGGGTCAACAATTGGAAGAGAAATAATCCAAATAGATATAACTGCAACAGTACCAGTATTAACTCCTATAGTGACACTACCATGGAATGAAGAAGTAGCGGGTGACATTATAGTTAACCCAGCAACTAATACTTTTATAGTGGCAATCAATAGAAGTGGTATAGCTGCGACAGACAGTATATTAAAGACTTACAATATGGGAGGTACGGTATTAGAAACCTATAATATACCTACTAGTATATCATCACCTTTCCCTTCTAATCCAGCATCTCCAGTTTGGGGAATGTATTGTTTTAGTGGAAAAACTTATTTAATTACATCAGATAAAAGAGAATACGAAATATTATATAACCCATTAGAGGTTGCTCCGATATCAACACAGACAGTATCTATTTCTGATAATTATATCCATGGAGCATCAACATCTAACAAATGTTGTAGTGTTCGATATGAAGCACCAGATACATTTGATTGTGTAGTAAGCCCAACCACTAATAATAGTAATTGTCAGTTAAATTTAGTTGGTAATGGTTTATACCCTACATTAGCGAGTTGTCAATCAGCGTGTACTTCTTGTGTAACATGGAATTGTGTACAAGGTACGGAAATTAATACCTGTAGTGCTACAACTACAATGAACCAACCAGAATCTTTGGTATCAATGTTAGTTATGGTAGCTCAAAGCAGTAATGGATTACAAGGTACATTATTTAATACACTATCTTGGCCTGACTTAAATTTCCCAGTACCAGTACCAAGTGGTAACGCTTGCATATCAAACATAGGAGGGATACAAAATGTGTTAATGACATTTAAAGGAGGGATTTCTCATATCTCTTTAAATAATGGGACACTTTATTATACCTGGACATCATTTGTAACGGCAGCCATAACCGCTGGTATACCAGTAAACTTAAACATGACGTTCTTACAGGTAACCAATACGATTAAAATTTTCTATAAAAATATAGATGTTATATTACCATCAACTAAACCGTGTGAGTGTTATTCCATCCCATGTGACTGTGTCGAAGTATATGATGGGTCAGGTCAATATACTAGTCACGCAGACTGTATAGGTGACCCAGCATGTTGTGGTCCGGTTGAAATTGGTTATGATTGTGACTCAACCTCACCTATAGGATGTGTAATGTGTTATGGTCCTGGGTGTACGTATACGGATAGTACAGCTATATCCGCGGGATACCTTAACGCGTTAGCTCACTGTCAAGCGATGTGTATAACACCACCTAACCCAACGTGGGATTGTGGTGGATGTGGACCTTCAGGTCCAGCACCGTGTGTGTTAAACACTAATGGTACGGGGACGTACCTTACCTTAGTAGACTGTATGGCAAATCCTTGCCCATGTTACTGGGATTGTATACCAACACTAGGAGATTGTATGAATGTTAGTTTCCCAACACCATATCTAACTTATTTGGATTGTGTTACAGACCCAACAACCGCATGTAATAGTACAAATACGGGATGTACTAAATGTTGTGCGACTACCAATGAACCACCACAGGCAGTACAGTTAGTTACAACAACTACACCATGTGTGTGCCCACCAAGTCACCCAATTGAGGTTGATTGTAACCACCATGGTGGCCCATGTGTACAAAATGTAAGTTGTGCGACTGGGTATGTTTGGAGTTGGATTTATTGTCAATGTGTGTGTTCACCAGAGAGTTGTATCCCAGGATACACATGGAATTCATTACTATGTAGTTGTGAACCAATTATCACTACCCAACAAACTTCTTTTGAAGGTACCCAAGCGGAAGTAGCTGTAAGACTCGCAGAATTTACTGGAGAATCACTTAAGTCAGTAACAGCAAAAATTGTTACGTCTGTAGCTGAACTAGAAGACCAAATAAGAAGAGGTAGAGAAATAGACCCACTTACCGGTAAATTAGTAGTTAGATGTGGGGACTGCAATTCAACTACATCACAAGTAGGAACTTGTCTTTCTAATGGTTGTTTAGAATTTAAAGTTTATGAAGAACAAGACGATTCTGATGTATTACTTTGGAAAACTTTAGAGAGTGGAACAAAACAAAGTTATGATTGTTACAACGGTACCTGTATTGTTGTAAGTGGTAAAGACGGAAAATATAGTACATTAGAAGAATGTTTAAGTTTATGTGGGGGGATAACAGCTAGTGGTGATAAACCAAGTAATGTTGGACCTAAAATGGACACCCCTACTTTATCTAACGCAGAAGGAGCTATGGTCTTTATTGAGACTGGAGACGGTCCAGGTGTAGGAAAATGGCATGGTTCGACTAACCATCCACCTGTACCACCAGAAAAAGAACCAAGTTTCCATAGATGTTGCCCAACCCTACATAATGGTACATACCCATCAGTCAATCCTTGTTTTCAGTGGGACCAATGGGGGGGACAAGGAGGAGTTAACCTATATACAGGAGCTCAAGTTCTTGGGACCGGATGTGGTCCAGCACCAGGAGCACCTGCAGGAACCTCAGACCCAGAATGGTGTTGTGAATGGGCAATAATTGTTGGCTCAGATAGAGCTTTAAAAGAAAATATAGTAAAAGTAGGTAAATCACCTTCTGGTATTAATATCTATGAGTTTGATTATAAAGACAAATCACGTGGTGTTGGTAGGTTCAGTGGTGTTATAGGTAATGAAGTCCCACAAGCCTCTATACGTAAAGACGACGGATATCTTTATGTTGACTATTCTAAAATAGATGTGGAGTTTAAAAAAGTTAGGTAATATGGAAGAACAAAAACTTACTTATAAACAGATAAACAGAAAACTTAACCTTCTAATTAAGAAGGTTAAGGTTCTATCTGAAATGAAAAAGAAAAAAGTAGAAAAAGTACTAGTCTAATGACAAAGATTTTTTTATACTTGTTAGTCCTATTTCACCATGTAGGTATTTTAGGGTTTTTAGTTTCAGCTCCTTTATTAATGGTAAAGGAACCATTCTGGGTGTGGTTACCGGTTAATACCTGGATTCTACATTTAATCTTTTCACCAGTATTGGTTTGTCCTTTAACAATTTGGGAAAACAGATTAAGAAAAAAATTAGGGTGGGAAAAAATAGACACCTTTTTTAAACATTATTATATTAGACCTTATAAAAGATGGCGACAAAAATAATTATATCAGAAAAACAATTAAAAAGAATTGTTAGTAATCACTTACAGGAACATTCTTGGAGTCCAAGTGATGATGATAAATGGAATTTATTAGAAAAGGATTTAAGATTTGTCGTAGATAAGATTATTGATAAACATAAATCTAACTGGGGTGATGACCAATACGCTGTAATTGGAGCTATGGAAGAGATATTCTCAGGAATGTTCGCAAAAGTAGGTCGTTAAACTAAAACAACCTCAACCCTACAGAATTGTGAAGATAAGTTTCTATAGCCCTCATAGTCATCCCATAACATTTCTATAAGCTCAAATTGGTCTTCAGTATAATTTCTAAAGGAGCTTAATTTATTTCTTGCACTTTCTGGAAATAATTCTTGAACGAATGGTTTATCCCAGTCCGCTCTAGGTTCACTAGTAACTAAGTCACCATCCTTATCTATAAGAACTCTAATATCCCAACACGCATATCCGTGCTCACCAAACCTATCTGACTCATCATATAAATAATCAAAACCAACAGGTTCTACTTTAAACTTTAGATTCTCAAAACCCATTTCACTAGTTTCTAACCACGGAGCCTGTGCAAAATCCGTATTTTCTACACCACCCAACCATTCTATAACCAAAAGCGGGTAGACAACATCTCCCACATTCCTAAAATCTGTGTATTCGTCCATATGTGGTTCCTCCTCAACACCAAAAAGCTTTAAAACACTATAATCTGGTTTACCTAATTTATCCCATTGTTTAAATATAGCGTCTATATGGTCTTTATTAATATAATCACTAAAATACGGGTCCGTTTCGGTTCTTTGTTCCATTAAAGAATCAGCACCCCCAGTATCAGCAATTGTTTGTAAAAAGATTACCAGAGCTCTATATTTAGAGGAGGTTTTAATACTTTCTTTATCGAAACTACGAACTCCCACATTATCATATAAATGTAGGTCATTTACCATCTTATTTAGCAGCTTTTTTTCCCTATGGTTTGCATGTCTTGCAAAGTTAATAACATCTGAGGTAGTGAACCCACCTAGTACATGAATTAGTGTAAAAAGAGTATTATCAAGACTCTTATCTAGGTCACCAGTAATCATATTACCAGTGTATTTTTCTATTAATAATATATTGTTAAATGTTTTGTTCATATTATATAAATATGGGCAGGAATGAGGTTTATTTCCAAAAAATTTGTATCAAAACCAAACAACTTGCTAAACATAGTGAAATAAGAGTTTTTGTGTTAATACCCTCACCTTTTAAAATCCAAGTTAATAAACTAAAAATAATAATACCACAAGCAAAAGCTAGAAATCTCTGTGGCCATAATAACCCGTCGAACGCGGCAACACCATGTCGGGTAGCTTCTAAAAACAACCAACTAATCGGTAGTCCGAAAAGTATTAAAATCCACTCGTATTTTCGAAAAGAGTCCCAAACAAACTGTCCGTTTAATTGTAACCACACCATAGTTTGTGCGAGAATAAAGATGCTTAAACATAAAATCAAATTTTTCATAACATAATAATAATAAATTACATTAATATTTATAGTATAATGCTTATATTTATTTATATGCAAGCTAGCAGCTTTAAAAGCTATTTAAAATATGAAAAAAATAATCGTAAAAGAAAGTCAACTAGTTAATATCACCGAAAAAGTTATTAAAGAACAATTATCGGATGACCCAAACGCTTTTGCAACTGAAATAAAAGATGTAGATTTTTATGGGTTAGAGAACTATTTTCCCGAATATAAAGGGAGAGATATGGATATTTCTTATTTAAACTGTTCGGTAAAGTGGAGGTTGGATTTAGATATTAGAAGTTGGGGAATTAAAGATATCAGTGTTTACACAACAAGTGTCTCGATTAATGCGTGGGTAGAAATATATGATGAAGAGTACACTAAAGTGGAAACGGAAAAAGAGATAGAAATATTTGTGGATGATATGGGTGGATTTAATAGTGATAAACCAGATAAATGGTATTATGTGGATGAAAAAGATAATGAAAGATATCATACTATTTTACCTACAGGTTTACAAGTAGATTTAGATGATAAAACTGCTACTGTAATATGGAATTAAGTAATAATAATATATTTATAATAAAATAAAAAAATGGAAAAACAATTATTAGAAGAAATTAATAGAACCAGAGAAATAATGGGATTAGAGGTTGTTCTTGAACAAGACCTTAGTGAGAAAGAAAAAAACGAGTCTCTTAAGAAAATAGAAGATGTAGTAAATGAAATAATAGGTGTCTTTAAACAGATAGACCCAGCAGAAAGAGAGGAGTTTAAAACAGTTCTTATTAAAGATATTAAAAGTAAAAAGTTTGACGCCACTCCGGAAGAAAAAGAAGAAATAATCAAGAAGCTATTAGAAGAATTCAAAAAAGTAGAATCTACCCCAATTAAGGAACAAGCAAAGATAGGTGGCAAATACGTTAGTTGGAGAGAATGGAGAGCTAGAAGGTTTTGGGGACTTATAAATCTTTTGACCCTTAATTTAGTAAAGGTAAGAGGTTGGACCAAAGAATATCGTCTATTCGGAAGAAGAGGAATAGGTATTAAAATAAAAGGAGCAAGAAAAGGTGGCAAAGGTGAACTAAGTAGTTTAGACAATCTTGAACCAGATACCCCGGAAGAGGAGTGGGAAGACCTAATTAATTCACGTTTAGCTAAGAAATTTAAGAAACACATAGTAAAGGGTAAAAATATATGGGAGGAAAGTTGGGATATTACGAGTACTAATGATGATGGTGAAGAAACATACACGTATCGACCTTTAATGATTGCAGCACTTGAGAGATATGAGTCTTTTGATAGATGGGGAAGAAGAAAAGTAAGAATAACCATTAGTGATAAGCCGGAAGAAACAAAAATACCTATAGAAACGGAAAAGACATACGAAGCAAAAGAGTTCATGTTTCCAGCAGAAGGACAACCATCAGCAGACTTTTTTGAGGATAATGAATTTGCACCAACCCAAGCTTTTAAAGATAATTTACAAACAGAAATAATTGGACCACTACAAGAAGTGGCCGCAACACTAAATCCACCAGAAGGAAAACCAGCATATTGGTTAAGAACATTAGGTATATCTACTTCTTGTTCCGCTAGAAATAACGGAAAGTCTTCTGATGGTAAAACCCGTACCTGGGTAGAATTAGCGGAAGCTAGAGCACAAGCGGGACTCGCGTATATTAAAGAAGAATTAGCAAAACTTGACCCACCGATGTTGGTAGGTAGTAATGGTGGTACGGAAGAAACGGAGATTGTTATTAACGCTAAAGGAGATAATGATGGTAAAAATACCAAAGATGGTAGAGATTTAACAGGTACTAGTGGACCAGTATGGGGTGAATCAGGTGAATCTACAAATGTAGCGGATTATGAGAAATATAAATATTTTAATGTAGCTTTTGATATATTAGTTAATGATTCGGAAGAACAAAAACCAGAAAATGACACCACATGGGAAACGGTATATTCAGATAAGTTAGCGATATCGTACAATATACCTAGTAGGTCCGCTGACTGGAGAACATTAAATATTAAGTTCAGACTACCTAAATTAAGACCAGGACTTCCATTCTTTGGTTGGTTCGCTGGGATATTCAAAAAACGAAAGAATCTGACCGATTGCCCCGCATTTTAAGGAATATATAATAGTAAAGAAAAAACCACTTAGTAAGTGGTTTTTTTATAAGCATTTAATTTTTTTAGTGAACTACAACTCCTAACAACACCCCAAAATTCACCGGTATCACCAAAGGTTATTCCAAAACCAAAGTACTGGTGGTCACTTAATAGCATTTCGGTATGACCCTGTGAAGCTATATATAAATCAAAATAAGCGTCCGCAATAATTTTGTTGATATCTCCATCTTCTTCAGTTATATGTGAAAATAATGTAACTGAATAGTGAGCGATATTTTCTGCCGCGGGTTGATTATAGTCGTGTTTAAATGACTTAATCAGTTTTTTAGAGTACACTTGTGACATTCTACTCAACCATTCAGATTCTTTTACTGGTGACTTACCATAGTCCGCTCTAAACTCATTTAATGATTCTAATAGGTAAGACTCTACTTTCTTCTTATCTAAATTATTTTTAAAATATGGAGGAACAAACAAAGCAAAAGAATTACTTTCTTTCGGTAAAAAGATTGGACTACCATACTCACATGATATTCTCCAGATATCAGAATATAATGGATACTCAACACAAGGCGGTTTTTGGCCATATATTGTAGTTGAAATTAATATAAGAAGTATTGCTAATATTTTTTTCATTTTATTTTATTTAATAGGTTAAAAAGTCGGTTGGTATTATTATATACGTAAAATTTATCTTTGTAGTTACACCTTACAAGGGTTATTTACTAATTCTATAGTTTTAATTGTAATGTCAGGATTACTTGGAAACCCCCATAACTTTGTCCATGAATTTACTGTATTAAGTACATGATTGTTAGGTCTTCTTAAAAAGTTTCTAATATGACGAGGACCATATCCAGTAAGAGGAATCCAATCCCCTCGGGTACTCACCACCACACCACTTATTCTAATATCTACTGATGTAAACACACGCCCAGAAGCACTTCTTTTCTCTCTCCCTCTAACTACCCTAACCCTAGCGTGTCTCATTGATGTAGAATTTTTAATAGGTAAAACTCTAGATTTTAATTTATTATTTAGCTCTCTTTTTTTCATACTACAAAGATAATAAAATAATGTGATTTAAACAAATAGAAATCTATTTATTATTAATAAAAGTCTTACTATTTTTTAAAAAAAATAATTATGGAAATTACAACAACAAAAGAATTTGATAAGATTATTAATGACGAAGAGAGAAAAGCCGTTCTTATTGATTTTTGGGCACCTTGGTGTGGTCCCTGCAGAATGTTAACACCAACAATAAATAAACTATCCGAAACATTTCCAAATAATGTTTATAAAGTAAATGTAGACATGCAAAGAGAAATAGCTAGTAGATTTGGCATTAGAGGAATTCCTAGCGTAAAAATATTTAAGAAGGGAGAGGTACAAGAAACCTTACAAGGTGTACAACCAGAGTCTGTTTATTCGGAAAAATTAAAATATTACTGTAGTTAGAACCTTACATTTCTTCACCACCATTATTTAAAGCAGATATCGTATAATGATACTCTAAAGTTTTTCTCACCATATCATCAATTCTTTCAGAAGATTCAGTAGTCGTAGACTCATACTTAATATCGTGTGGATTAAGACCAGCAGGCCAAACTAAATTAGTGGGACTGGGTTCAGCTAACGCATCAATGTATCCATCACTATCTATATCCATAAAAATTTCTGGCTCTTCTTTAATCTTATTTAATACATTTGTAGACAATAATTTCGTTTTAACATTAAAATACTGACTATTAGGTCGAGTTTCGTTTAAAATATATAATAAAATGTCTTTTTTCAGGTTTTCCGGTAAATCCACTAAATAACCATCAGTTAAAATGTCTTTTGAGCTCCACCACGAAAGTTCCTTAAGGTCCATATCATAATATACAGCCCATTTAGATTTATTTATCTTAGAAAGTATATAAATCAATACACCTTTTTCGGAATATTGATAAAAAGTTTTAGGGTCTCTACTTGACGTACACCATTTAGTAGACGCTCCATATTTTTTAGCAGCAAAGGCATTCAACGGTTTTAACACTAAGTAATCGGTACCGTCTAATACTATTTCCTTATGTGGCGAACAATTTTTATCGTTTCTTTTTTCTTGAGCGTCTATAACAGCTAAAGACACTTCACCTAAAGATTTATATTCTTGAACATCCTTAATTGAAATTAAATTTTCTTCACACAGAACTTCGAATTTCTCCAAATCATTAATAACATCACTACCACCTAAACACTCTATTAAAATTTCTAATAGTTCTTCTTGTACTACATTTAGAGTTTTTATGGGATGATTTAATAGACGCATATTTCTCCCACCTAGAGGAACTGATTTATTGTAGAATTTTAATTCATTTAATAATATTGTCATAAATTTACCAGTTTTAGACGGGTCTAATAGACGGACTAAATCTAAAATTGACACATCATATTCCTTATTTTCTAACTTAATTTTCTTTAATCCCATAGCTTTTTTTTAAAAAATAACATAAATTTAAGGATAAATCAAGATAGATTTATCGTAATACATACCCCAAACAAGGTAATTTTTACCATACTTTAGCTCACAAACCCCATTTTTTTAAAAAATGTTGACTTTTTGAAATTTAGCGGTACATATTAACAAGACTGTCTTAAATGGATATCCAGATTAAGATGGTTATCTCCTAAGTCCCGGAATTTAAGAGATATAAACTGATTAAAAAAAGAAAAAATTATGGATTCAGTAATGAAGTATGTAACAGGATTTTTCGGTGGATTAGGGTCAATTATGATGGCTGTGATTCCAGTATCAATCTTATGGTATGTATTAACTGGTGGTGCTATTTTTAACATGGATGTGGTAGCTAACCTTACTGCTCTTATCACTTCAATCGGCGAAGGCGGATTTGTGGGATTAGTAGTATTAGTGTTATTAGTATCATTTTTTACTAAAAAATAAATAAGTAAAAAAAAGAGATGAAGACTTTCCAACATCTCAAAAATAATAACTAGAAAGTATAACAGTTAAAAGAAAATTATAAAATGAAAAAATTATTTTTAACATCCGCTATAGCATTATCAACATTAGTTGCTTCAGCTCAATTTACTCTAGTTACTACTTACGATGGTGACCAAGAGGAAACTATGGATAAAGTAACTCAAAACTTTGGTATTGGTTACGCTATCAATGACACATGGACTTTGGGGTTGATTCAAAACGGTGAAGATGTAGACGGTGAAACTATTTATGACTTATGGGCAAGATACAATCTGAAAAATGATGCGTATGTTTCTTTACAAGCACCACAAGAAGATATGATGGACAACTTAACAGTTGGAATCGGATACTCTTTCAATGTGTGGAAAGGTCTTAATATTGAGCCAAACTATAGTATGGGATTAAAAGAAGATGAAAACGAAGAAAGAGAGGGTACTTTCAATCTTGGTTTATCTTACAAGTTTTAAAAGTAGAAAAACGGGATAAGTAGTTTTAAACGGTTGCAATTAGTGAAAGTTTTTTCCCGCAACCAAAAAATAGAAACTAATAACGGATTTGAGATTACTTATGTGTTGTAAAAAAAACCTTGGCGACGGTCAAGGTTTTTATTTTGCTTCATTTTTAACTTTAATAAAAGCGTATTCCCACCGTTCACACATCCCCTTCCATTTATGTTTTTCTTGGTTGGACATCTTTTTTAGTTGTTTGTCAAACTTAGGTCTTAATTTTAACTCTTCTAGTTGAGTATGGATTTCATACATAGTATCTTCTTGTTGTTTAGTCATGATGTTATATTTTATTCCCTCGTTTCACCCAGTAATAAGACTTACCCATACTCCAGTAAGCGATACTAGCTAAACCTTTTTGTATTAATTTACCCGCTTTAACAAGTTTTTCTTGGTCACTATCGATAACCCCTATTAATTTATGTGTTTTAAGCTTTTCTTTCATACTACAAAGATAATAAAATTAATTAACATGACAAACAAAGTTATAGATATATTTATATAAAAAAAGATTATGCCAAAAAAAATAAAATTAACCGAAGAAAATTTAACTGGAATTATTAAAAGGATTGTAGAACAGGAATTAGCTGATGATGAAGTGTTAGCGGCATTAGATGATAATGGTGAATTAGAAGATGAAGTAGAACAAGAAATAGAAAAAATTCTAACCCCGGAAGAAATAGTCGGACTGCTTACTGAACAAATAACACAATTACAAGATAGAGTACAGTATGTTGAAGAATTAAACGCTGATATGCTAGAATTTATAGAGTACCAGATGCAAGATTTAGAACGTACAGAAATTGGGATGGAGTTAAAAAAATCTAAACAAAAACTTAGAGCTTTAGAAACTAGAGCTGGTAGAGAAATTTTTTGGTTAAAATCACGTAGATTGTAATACTTTTCTTTAGTTACCTAATATTTAATCAAAAACGATTTTATATTATGGTTGAAGAAATTATATCACACACGCTAGACACTTACCGAGGAAGTATTAACATAGAGTTCGTATATTCCATCGATGAGAGTAGTAAAACACTCACTCTTGAAGCTTTTTTAGAAGATTTGGAGGTTCATGGAGACCTTTATGATGAGTTAGAGGACTACGGGGACCCGTATAATGACATTGACTCCTCGTTTACTTTTCACAAACAAATAGATGTACTAGGGCTACAAGAAACACTAACTAATTACATACAAAATAACCCCACTGTCTTAGAATTATAAAATAAATACTTTAATCGTCTTTTAAGTATATTTATATATAAATAAGACTCTATGCTTACTATACAAGAAGAAATATTTAGGTTAAAAGAATTAATGCGTCTAGACACTAATGACAAACCATTAAAAGAAGAGGTTATGTATGGTGCACAAGGAGGGTACCCTGACGATTCTGACGGTGATAACGCTTATACCTTTAGCAGTAAAGGAGCTCTTGGTTCTGAACCAGAATTAGAAGACGAGGGGTTTACGGAGCCAGAAACAAATTATTCTACTATAAAAAAAGGATATAATTTTGATAGTGAAGGTCCTAGGGATAGTTACGAGGACCCAGAACAAGATTATGGTATGCAATTAGCTTACGAACTAGGAGAACAAGATGCGGGGGGTGTAGAGACTGGAGAATCGGATGACGCGGCCGGAGCAGGTACCGCATCAATGGGTGTTTGGGAATCAGGGATTGCCAGAGGAATTGCCAATCAAATCGCTAATAGTAAGTGGGCTGACTCCTACCAACCAACGCGAGGTAAATCTAATCCATTAGTGTAATATGGCACAGAAATTACAATTAACACATAATGAACTAGTTTTACTAGTAAGTAACTTAGTACTTGAAGCTCAAAAGGAGATGATGAGTATTAATGAACAAGATGATGGTTCTCCAGGTCCCTTACAGTTTCTACACGCACTTATTTACAACGGAGAAAAAAGGAGAGCACCGGAAGGAAGCCCCATGGCTAAACAAGCCGATGAATACTATAGACGACAACAAATAGCCCAACTTTTAAGGAGTGAATATAATAAGGATATTGTAACATCCGAGTTTCGTAGGATACTGAGGAGCCTGATAAGTGAAGAAGCAAAAGCGAACCCTAAGTCACTCTGGAGTATTACCAGAAAACTATACCCCAAAAATAATAAGGGTGAACCAGATGATTTATGGATAGACCAACAAGTAATCTTGGAGTTATTCTTTAGACATAGGGCTGAAAATAGGAAGATAGGGTATAAAACCATTATGGATTATGACGATATCGATATCGATGCAATAATGTCGCCAGAAATCCCATCTATTAAAGGTTATGAGAAATGGAAGGAGAAAGAAAAGGTAAAGGAAGTTCCTAATGAACGTCAAAAAATTTTGAAAAATGGTGGGTACAATGGACTAAGCCCAACTAAGATGTTAGAACGATTATTTGGAGGAGGAACCAGTGGAAATATAAATGCTGCGGAAGTTGACGCGGTATTTTCTACATTAGTAGAGGACGATATAGATATAAGAGCAATACTGGTAGGACCTAAGGAGTTTCTCGAATGGCAAAATACAAATAAACAACAAAAAGCATTTTTTAAGGAGATGCCCCAATTTAAAGCAAATATAGGGATTCCTGATGAGTTATCAGAAGGGATAGCAGAATTAATAGACCTATATCAAGCCCCATTTAAAAATAGTAAAGAAGGTAATGCTTTTAGAGGTTGGATGCACGAACTATTTCCTGAGTGGAGAGCAGCGGATGGTGACAAATTAGATAAAAGAGGGTCCCATAATAATTCATGGATTAACCAAGCTTGGCGTGACTACGGAGTCCTATATTCCGATGTAACTAAAGACCATGAGTTATTATCATATAAAGATTGGTTAAAGAAAAACAGGTTAAAAGATAATACCCAGATGGCGGGATATTATAAGGACTACCTAAAAGGAAACAGATATAGGCATGATGATATAAAGCACGGAGAGTACATCAACCCAACAGCTCCAATCTTTGATATTGATGATATTACCCTAACAGGGCGGAGATACGAATCCCCTTGGATAAGAGGTGGTCCAGGACCTAGTTGTATAGACTGCCACGCATTTCTGGGTTCTGGTTGGGTCGCTGGAAATAGACCAAATGAGGCGCAAGAAGCGTTCATGGGAGCCATGGGCTTTAATTATCCAGCTTATGACATGGGAATGAATGCGGCTTTCGACATTATTAGGAATTTTGATGAGTATTTGGCGGATGTACCCGCGGTAAAATGGTTTGTGGACTCTGGATATCATTTATTAATCGATATATGTTCTTTTGTTTGTTACCTCATTTGCCCGGCAACTGCTGGTATTGGTTGTGCTGCATCGGTAGGGTTTGATATACTTAATGCCTACGCCTATATATATTGGGACGATAAAGCGGATTATTATAGTGCAGGTCTACAAATGGCATTTGCTATAGTTCCAGGTGGTGAACTCGCGAAACATATTTTTAAACGAGTTAAACCGTTCTTAAATAAACTATTTCAAAAAATGTTTAAGGGTACTATAACTGAAAAATACATTCTAGAAATGGTAGCTAAGATGACACCGGCATCAAAAGAAATATTTAGACAAATCTTAAAACCATATGCACACCACTTCCCAACCAAGGGAGCGGTAGAAGCAATGGAAACACAACTAAACGGGTGGTTACGAGCAATTAAACCATATATGGACAACTCACTCTTCAATACCGCAAAACAGATTAAAGACTGGGCTTTGAGGAATTTTAGGTGGTGGATATTCTTAGTGGAACAAGTATTATATGACCCAGGACAGAGTTTATTTACACTAGTAGGAGACTTAAGTGATAAATATGTACCAGTATTAGGGTTAAAATCATATACCGATAAACTGAAGGACTGGCCTAAAGTCGGATTAAATTTTTATAATTTTATTTTAGAGAGATATGACATTGGAGGCATGGAAGCAATTGTACAGACCAGCATACAAGACTGTCAAAATAAAGTTTATAATACAAGATATTCACAAGCGTATGATTTTGAGGAAATCAAAAAATTATGGAAAAAGTCACCTTACGCATCCGCGGACCCCCATGCAGCGGACAGAGAGTATCTTTTAAATCATGAACGTAATCAAATAAGAATAGATAAAGCTAAGTCTGAACAGGAATCTGGTTTTAAAACAAAGGAAGACAATAACCTAAGAGAATACAAACCATCTGTAGGAAGAATGGAAAAATATGAATATACCCCCATAAATGGTGAGTGGCATCGAAGATTAAGAGACACCGAAGATGAATGGGTAAACATGCATCCAAAAGGAGATTTATGGGATGAAGACAAGTTTAGAGACGATTGGTTTTCTAAGGGTTGGAGACCAAGCACTGGATTCGAACAAGAAAGTGGTGATGAACTTAGTGCGGAGGAATTAGCCGAGATAATGGCAACAAACCTAGCAATGCAAGCGTACACCCGATTTAAAACTTGTAAGACAATGATGGAACAAGCTGAATTTGATAAATATTTTGACGACTGTAAACTATTTATTAGTATGTGGCTTAAGTCGGTAGAACAGGATAGCGAAGAAAATAAAATAAGGACTGCGATGGACCTAGTCTGGTTTAAACACTGTAAATAGAAATAATATGAAAAAAGACGTATTAAAAGAAATAAGAAAAATAAATAAAACCATAATGAGTATAGGTGGGCAATCTATATTAGCAGAACAAGATTTTAGGAAGATAGCTACGGTTTTTACCGACCTTGGATTTGAGTTAGGGCAGTTATCACTTAAAACACTACCTAAGTCTTTTTCTTCTAATAAATTAATGAAAATATTAAAAGAAGAAGGAGTAGCTACCAGTAAGAAAGCTTGGGAGAAAAAGCTAAACCAATACGTATCCGGCAAGATGAATGATAGAGCGTCACGTAAACTTATGGTAATATTAGGAGAAAGTGTTCCTGAGATGAGACCCATTTTAACAACAGAACTTAAAGCGTTCGTCAAGACACTGGGTAGTAGTGTTGGTAAGAATAGTGATGACATGTTAGTATCAGCACTTAACAATCCAACACTAAGTAGAAAATTTAATGACGAGTGGTTGGATATGTTTGGTACCAGACCCCCAATTAACTCAATGAAAGAACTGGTTAAACTGCAAGGACTACAAGGTAAATTAGTAGTACTCTTCCAAGAAGTAAAAAGTTTCTTTAAATTTAGAAAAACTAAATCCAATGACGTCATGGACCAACTGGACAACGCTGTGGTAGAAGGTCTTTCGGAAATGAATCTATATGGAAAAACATATGCAGAAATACAAACTCTTTTTAAGGAGAAATTTGGTAAAATATTCGACATGGCGGATGTGAAGATGAACTATAATAGTTTAGATGATTTGGTGGAAGAACTAGCCGAAGCGACTTCTAAAGGTGAATCACTTAACAAATACCTACGTGACGACCTCTATATCCTATTGAGAAGTCAACCAGATTTGAATAAATCTATGATGACATACCTCAGAAATAATAACTTACTAAAGAGAGAATTTAGAGCGGGTAGATTAAGTGATGATGCAATTAATGACTTATTGGGTGGTAAAGCTACAAAATTAGAACTAGAGGATTTGATTAGTGCTTGGAAAAAGAAACCCATACCGGTAATCGGACCAGCGTGGAAGGGACTAAGTGACACAGTTCTTAAAAACCCAAAGTTCTGGAAATGGTACGCGATGAGCCAAATAGGTAGTATAATTGGCTCAAGTATAATCCAAATGATTAGAGCTATAAAATATACCGATAAAGCTATGGCAGGTACTCACCAAGACTTCTATGCACAGATAAGAGGTGCTAAAGATATTGTTTTAACGGAAGGACAACTATCCGATGAAGAAGCTGAAGTATTAGCTACTAGATTACATAGCATGATTAATTATTTTTCACATAATGAAGAGGATATTAAAGCCTGGGTAAAGGAGCATGAAGATAAAATAGCGGACGCAGACTCCATAGAAGAATTTGATGAATTAGTAAAAAATACTGGAGGTGTATATCTTGGTAACTTGAGGTACTTACTAGGGGTGGATGACGACTCAATAAGTAGTTTCTATAAGGACCCACCTGAAGGTGAGGTACCAACAATCCTCGCCGCTTCTCAGATATGTTATTTTTATGAAGAGATAACAGGTAAAAAGAATAGTTTATGGAGAGCCTTCAAATCTATGCAAGCTTATCTAACAGTAATTCCTATTTTACAACACTTGCTAGATGATGGGGAGGAACAAATTACATCTCAATTAGACTTAAAACCATGGGGAGTATCCGTAGATAAAACCACTCAGAAAGTGGCAACAGTAATTAATTCTTTTTATGACTCTTGGCCAAAGTTCCCACCCTACCTATTAGATGAAAATGAGGAGAAACTATATAGCCAACACGAAGGTCGAATACCAATAGACCACCTAGCTCTTCTTAGTGAACAACTTGGTTATGTGGGTGGAAGTGAAAAGGGGCAACAACATTGGTTGGACAACCTATCATCGGAAGACTTTAATATAGCTTATTGTCATGAGAAAACTAAATGTCCTACCATATATCAATATTCCAAAGAACAGTTTTTAGAATTTAAAAGGAATGGGCAAATGAAAGTAGTTATGGATGAAGACGCGTTTAAAGCTGCGACACAAGCGGTATTAGATAAACTTCTAGACGAAGAACAATCTAGTTGGATTGCAACATTTTGGGGTGGTTACCAAGAGGGGGCTGAAGGATAAAAGAAGAAGAATTAATTAAAAATATGGCAAATTGTTGTGATAATATATATGAAGACAGATACAAACATGATTTGGTGGGCGTTCTTGCTATTATGGCTGAAGACGGTAATACTTTTAAGAAAAATGACTTACTAAAAACTGTTGCTTCTGGTGTAATCGCAGAAAAGAACGCGGAAGACATATGTAGAATAATAAAAACTTGTAAAGAAGTTAAAAAGTTTGCCCCACCTGGAGACAAAACCACCATAGCCAAGTGGATTACGAATTTAGAGAAAGCTTGTAAGGGTGGAAGTAATAATAGTGGTGGCAATAACAGAAGCACACCAACCGTAATAAAAGGATGTACCGACGAAGACTATGTAGAGTATAACCCAAACGCTACAGAACATAGAGCGTCAGATTGCAAAACAAAAAAGGTTGTAAAGGTATATGGGTGTACGGATGACTTAGCATGGAATTATAACGCTAACGCAACGGATGAGGACGGTTCATGTGAATTTACCGAAGAAATAACTTTGAAATATAGTTATTCTTTTTGTAATATAGCGGCAGGGTGTGACCTCGCAGAGTCATCAACTAAACTAGTCTTTGATGGTGGTACGACTCACGACTATTTGAATGAAACACAATTAGATGATACCGACGAGAAAGTACTTGCATTTGAATTGAAATTAGTGAATGAATTAGCGGAAAATTTAGAAATTAGTGGTGGATTTTTTCCTTGGGGTAATCAAGGATGGTACGCCAAACCAATAAAAACTGACGTTAAAATAGATTTAGCTAAAGCACTAACATTAGCCATTATGTCTACTTTTGAATACGAATTCTTCCCATATAAAAAAGTTTCGGTTTATAATGATGAAACACCAATAGGGGAATTTCGTATAGTACCAGGAAGTACCAGCTCAACACCAAGTAAAAGAATTCAAGAGTTAATCCCTAGTAATAGTTCAAACATCACTATTGCCCGTTCTGAACACAACACGATATTAAAAAAGAATGTAGACATAACACATCTCAATAAAGCTTTAGTTGATAGAGGTATTACACAATTCAAAGTAATACAAGACGGAAACAATCAAGTATTAGTCAATGTAGAGATTAGTGAGCCCGAAGATAATAAGGTGGTGGACAACACTAACAGTAATGTAAATCTAGAGGTGGAATCGGTTATCGGGTTAGGAAGTATAATCAAACAAGAACCTATAGGTTTAATAACTATATTAAAATAAAAAAAGGACCTAATGGTCCTTTTCTTTTTGGTGGAGGTGGTGGGTTTCGAACCCACGTCTTGTTCATCTTCTACTAACGTCTATCCTACACGTTTAGTTTATTCATTTGTCTTTGAATGTCCGTATAGAATAAACAACCTTCGGGACCTTCGCAACTGTTCTACAACTTTCCGGCGGAACAATTATTACCGGGTTCGATTTGTCTATTTGACACCTCAAAAACTAAAGACACAAATCTTAAATTCTTTAGAAGAGATGGAGCTATCTCGTAACTTAGTTACGCTACAGCCACTGTTGACTCTTCACGGACAAGTCCTAGAATCGACAACTTAGCAAGTGTTTTGCCAGTTAAAAAAATGAATCAGATTTTACGAGCTTAACTCAGGCTCGACGTGCTGACATTAATCGACTGATGCCAATCAATTCCAGTCACCCCCATATTATTACTTATTACTATCTAGAGTAAACGGCACGTCTCCACTATCTTCTTCAGACGTCTCCTTGGCTTTTTTTGCCATTTCTTCTATATATTGTTCTTTTAGCTCTTCCACCTTATCCATCATTTGTTTTTGTTGGATTTTAAGTCTTAGATTACGGTTAGCTACTTTTTTCTTATGATTTTTTCTATTTCTTGATTTTGGCATAATTTAATTATTTAATTCTGTTACAAATATAAGTATCTTATTTTAATAATCAAAATATTTATAATAAAAAAAGAAGTGAAGAATATAAAATATTTATTAGAGAGGGTAAATACCATAGTTAAAAATTCGGACAATAATACTTTAACAGAAATTAAAAATATTTCTGATATTCTAGAAGTGGATGGTAAAATAGCTACAGTTTTACATTTTATAAACAAAGATGGTGATTGGAACCCACACACTATTACCCTACTAGAAGATATTTTAAAAAAACAAAAATTAACCGAAGGTATGGACCAGAAAAAAATGGATTTTTACCTTTTAAATTATTTGGATAAACATTGGAAAGACTTGGTAATAAAAAGATTAATGGCAGCTAAAGGTCTTAATTTTGTAAGTACTTGGTTAGTACCTATTGTGAATGTAATTGTCGACGATGTCACTAAACTAGGGTTATACCCAGACATAGACTTTAAAGCCAACCCAGAAATGGGTAAGGTTGAGTATGAAGATTACAAACAACTATTCGGTGACGATAGTATGTTTCTTTATGGTCCTTTAGTTGATTGGTTACATGATGTGGTTAAATCAGAAGAAAAAGATGGTCTAGTGGTACAACAAAACCCAAGTGAAGACGCAAAACACTTTTTTGACCTTACACCTACAGGTGAATACGATAGAGGTGAGGGCCGATACTAATCAAACCAACCAAAAGAATCTTTTTCAGTGGCCTTAAATTCGTAAAATTTATTACCTAATTTTTTTATCACACTTTCACCCAAAAGAGTAGAATTCAACACATCCTCCACAATTACATATTCGTTGTTACTATGATAGTTGTAATAACCAGCAGCAAAATTTAAACAAGAAAAATTAAATCTTTCTTTTAATACCATCGCGTCCGTATATGGGTGATGTCTCCATTCACTAAATCCGTGTTCTAATATTAAACCCTTAGTTTTATTAAAAAATTCGGAATCCTGTTCAAATAACTTTGTACCCATAAGTGAAAGTGACATAGTGTCATTTTCCGTTGAATCAAATTGAATAGCATAACCCACATTATTAAAGAATTCTTCCTTTGCCCCTCTACTACCATGACATCCGGTTTCTTCCGCCACTGGGAAAAATCCCTTAATGACATTAAACCTTTCTAAAAGCTGCAAACAAATAAACACCCCCGCTTTATCGTCACCCCCTATACCAGTAGGCAGATTACCATCTTTTGTGTAAGCTTTAAGAGCTAATTTTTTTTCTCCTTGTGAATTAGGTAGGTATTCTTCTTTTACCACCATTTCTTGAATGTCGTGTACACTATCAGTGTGAGCTAAAACTAAAGGGTAGTATTCCGAAATACCTTTAGTTACATATAAATTTCCCATATCATCTAATTCGTAATGATACCCACGAGACTCAAAATGTTCTATTAAATAAGATATAAGTCTGTCCTCTTCCCAAGTCTTAGTCGGGATAGATAATAATTCTTTTAATTTTTCTTTCATCATCTTAAACTCTTTTAGAGTAACCAACAACTTGATAGTAATCTCTTTTACCGTCACAGAAGTCAATTACTAATTGTAATAAACCTTTAAACATAAACGCGTCATCTGACCTTTTTTCACACAAAATAAATAATTCTAAGATACTAGAGAGAAACTCAACAGTTAGATACCCACACCCATCTATATCCTGAAAGTCCGTTAGAGAGTCTCCCACATACTGTAGTTGATAGTTATTACGACTTTCCTGGGTCTCAAAAGGAACCATTACATCGTATAAGTCCAAATACTTTTGTACAAAATCTCTAACCATCTCTTTGTTGAATTCTGCTTTAACTAATAAATCAACAATCCAATGTGTGTGAGAAGGGGTCCTTAATCTATTTGTAGGTTCTTTATATTTCACAATAAAGTCTAAGTCAGGGTAAGAACCTCTAAATCCCTGAAACATAGCTACTTTAGTGTCATCACTAAGAGTAAACTCATTTACAGATTCCACCCTTGGTCCATTTTTTATTTTATATTGTAATTTTTCTGTCATTAATCTACTAATCTTTCGCCAGTTTCTTTGATTTTAAATTGAGACAAGTTATTGGTACCACTTCCACCCCGTTTCTTTTTAACGTGAAATACAATACCGTTGTTGTAAAGCTTATTGGGGGTATCAAAAACATCACCATTAAAATGTAGAATACCATTATTATCTAGTAAAACATCATATTCTATTCCTAGATATTTTCTAACTAAATTAAGGGGAGCTCCGTGCTTTTTAACAACTTCTAATAATCTGGTATCTTCTTTTAATAAAATATTCTCTTCTTTAATTTCTTGTATATTATAAACTTCTGCCCCGTATGCGTTCATAAAATTAATAAAGTCACCTTCTAAAGTATCGTCATCATCTTTAAACCACTCACCAAAAACCCTCCTACTGTCCAAGATACTATGTAACATTTTTTCTACTCTTCTCATATTATCTACCTTATAAACAGCAACAATTCTGTATCTAATGGGTGATTTGGTTTTTGTTAAAGACTGTTCACGACCTATGGGGTTTATAGACAAACCAATCTTTTTGTCGGATATACCGATTTCTCTGTTTAATACGTCATAATGTTCCCCTAAATAAATGTATCCTTCCATATTTAATTTTTTTTGTTAGAAATATAAAACAAAGAGGGGGATTCCTTTCTATGTGTTGTACCACTAGTTCTGCCCAATCTACACCAGCTATGAAATAATATATTAATTACCAGACCCTGCGTGCCACCTCTTTGTGTAGTACAAAGATACAAAAAAAATATTAAATTAACGAATATAATCTGGAAATTTTTCTAATCGAGTCTTTACCCGCCTTATTAAATCTTTTTTCCCAGAATTTTAAGAAATTTTGTGGTGAGGAAGTTATTTTAGGTGATAATTGTGGTATTTGTAGAGTGTCATCGGCTGAAAAATCCGACAAGAAGGATTTGTAAGTTTCGGACCAGTTATTTATAAGTTGAGTCAATACCACATCCTTAATTTCCTCTATTGGTGTGTCTTTTTGGTCATGATGTCTAATTCTATCTATAGTTTGCTGAGGAACTTCAAAATCCTTAAGGTATTCTTCAGCACTAAAATTGTTTAATCTTTTAGCGTAAGAAAAAGCTCTAGAAGTCTTAAGGAACTCAATAAACTCTTCCTTAGAAGATATTTTTTTATTTCTCAATAACCCATATACTTCGGATACTCTCGCGTTCAACTCAAAAGATAAATGTAAATAAATTAAAAACATCAATTCGTCCCAGTCATCAACAGCACCCATTTTATTTAACATTTGAGTTAAATTAGAAACCTGTTCGAAATCTGGTGACGCAGAATTACTCAGTATACGATTATAAAACTCAAAAACATGAGTTAGTTCATGAAACAAGATAGACTCAGCATAAGGCTTGATTTCAGAATCATACAATTCAACAAAAGTACCATTTTCATATGAAGATTCTGGTATAGTAAGTTCGATATTTACAGTACCACCAACAAATAAAGGTAATGTAACCCCTTCTTCAAATGTGGCGTCCACCACATCCATCCCAGAAGTATCAAAGGACGCATTCTGAATATAATCATCACCATTTTTAATATATTCATCAGGAACTACATCTAATAATAGATTTAACTGGGGCTCAGCCAAAGGAAATAATTTAAAATTATCATTCTCGTTATTCCAACCACGAGAAGAAGCTTTTTTTTGGACATCTGTACCATCAAAAAAAACCTCCTTATCTTCTGAAGATAATAACATTAACAACCCATCTTTAATTAAAGAAGAAAAAGTGTCCACCCAAAATTCTATAGCGTGTGGAACCCCTAATGATTCTCTAATTAATCTTTTAGATTGTGTTGTTGTTATTATAAATTTCATTAGCCATAAATATATTGTTACTAGTCTTTGTTTGTTAATTTAAATTTTTCAGTAGACTTACTATACCCCACAACATACTTTGTGTCTTCTTGTAATGACCCCTTAAGTATTTCACTAGAAATAAAATCCTCCACCTCAGATTGAATGGCTCTCTTAAGTGGTCTAGCACCGAATTTCTTATCGTAACCAATCGAACATATATAATCTACTACTCCACGACCAAAAGTTATTGTATATTTTTTATCTTTAAGACGGGAGATAAGATGACCTAATTCTATTTTAACAATCTTTTTAATATCTGCACTTCCCAGAGACTCAAAAATAATAATATCATCTAACCTATTTAAAAATTCAGGATTAAAGGTGTTTTTAAGAGCTTTGGATATTATCGTTCTAGTATGTTCTTTATCCGTCTGTTGAGTGGCTTTTGTAGAAAAACCTAAACTTTTACTAAATTCCTGAGAACTCTTAACCCCAATGTTCGAAGTCATCAGTATCAAGGTATTTCTGAAATTAATTTTTCTTCCAGAAGCGTCAGTCACATAACCATCATCTAAAATCTGAAGTAAGATATTAAAAATATCATTATGAGCCTTTTCTATCTCATCAAATAAAACCAATGAGTAAGGGTTATTCCTAACTTTTTCTGTAAACTGCCCACCCTCATTATAACCTACATAACCAGGAGGAGAACCAATCAAACGAGATAAAGAATGTTTTTCTTGGAATTCAGACATGTCAACTCGTATCATAGACTCCTCAGACCCAAAAAGTAATTGAGCTAATTTTTTAGCCAGGTGAGTTTTTCCGCACCCGGTAGGACCTAAACAAATAAAAGACCCAACAGGTTTATTAAGTTCCTTAATACCAACAGAATTTCTTCTAATAGACTTAACAATAGTATCTATAGCTTTCGACTGACCCATAACAAACTTTTTAAGTTGTGAGTCAAGATTCAAGAGATTACTTTTATCACTTCTATTTAATCTAGTCAAAGGTACTTTAGTTATTTTAGACACCACATGCATCACATCATTAGTAGTGACAGGAACACGATTTAAAGACTGTTTCTCTTCCCAAGCTGCGGTGGTCGCCGCTAATTTAGTATTTAATTTTCTTTCCGAATCACGTAAATCAGCCGCTTTTTCATAATTTTGAGACTTAACAACCATTACCTTCTCTAACTTAACACGTTCGATACTCTTTTTTAGTTTTTCTATGTCTTTAGGTAATTTAACCTCAACTTGTACCATCGCCCCTACTTCATCTAACACATCTATAGCTTTATCCGGGAACTCCCTATCACTTATATAACGGTCTGCAAGATTAACACATAATTCTACACATTCATTATCGTATATGACATTATGGTATGCTTCATACACATGTTTAATATTTTTTAGTATCTCTATGGTTTCTTCCTTGCTAGGAGGATGGATAGACACTTTTTGAAATCTACGCTCTAAAGCACCATCCTTTTCTATCTTTTCTCTATATTCATCCAACGTAGTAGCACCAATACACTGTACTTCTCCACGTGCCAAGGGTGGTTTAAAGATGTTAGCAGCGTCTAAATTCCCAGCTGAATTTCCTGTACCAATAACAGTATGTATTTCATCTATAAAAATTATAACATCTTTATTATCTCTTAACTCGTCAATAACCGCTTTCATACGCTCTTCAAATTGACCTCTATATTTAGTACCCGCTACTAATGCGGACAATTCTAACAATAGAATTCTTTTACCTAAAAGTTTGCGAGGACAATTACCTTGTTGGATTAAAGAAGCCAACATCTCCACTACCGAAGTTTTACCCACGCCAGGTTCTCCTATAAGAACCGGGTTATTTTTTTTTCTTCTAGCTAAAATTTGTACAATACGTTTAACCTCACTTTCACGACCGATAACAGGGTCTAGTTCACCTGAAGCTGCTAAAGCGGTCAAGTCTCTTGAAAAATTATCTAATATTGGCGTAGTACTATCACTAGCTTCCGGTTTAAAACTTGGAGTTCCTTCCACTTCCCCCATTTCTTCATCTGCATTTCTAAAATTTATCATATTCTTTTTTATTTAAATTTAATATATTTCTATTAATAATCAATAACTGACACAATGTCATACCATATTGACAGGTTGACATTTAAGTATAAAGTTATTACCTTTGGTACAGTAATTGTACTACAAAACTAATGAAAGTAATTTCATAAACAAATAAAAACAAAAAAATTAATTAAAAAAAAATGGCAAAAGTAATTGGAATTGATTTAGGAACCACAAATTCGTGTGTTTCGGTGGTTGAGGGAGGTAATCCCGAAATAATTGTAAATTCAGAAGGTAAAAGAACCACCCCTTCTGTTGTATCATTTAAAGAAGGTGATAGAAGTGTGGGTGACCCAGCAAAAAGACAATCAGTCACAAACCCAACTAATACAGTATATTCTGTAAAAAGATTTATAGGTAGTAAGTTTAGTGAGATAAGTAAAGAATCAAAAAAAATGCCTTATTCAGTAGTTAAAGGTAAAAAAGATAGTGTAACTATAAAAATTGATGATAAGTCTTATATACCACAAGAAATTTCCGCGGTTGTATTACAAAATTTAAAAAAGACCGCAGAAGATTATTTGGGGGAAAAAGTTAATGAAGCGGTAATAACTGTACCAGCTTATTTTAACGACGAACAAAGAAATGCAACAAAAGAAGCTGGAGAAATTGCGGGACTAAAAGTACTTAGAATCATCAACGAACCAACCGCTGCAGCTCTCGCTTATGGGATGGATAAGAAAAATAAAGATATGACTGTGGTGGTTTATGACCTTGGTGGTGGTACATTTGATGTTTCTATATTAGAACTAGGGGACGGTGTATTTGAAGTAAAAGCAACCAATGGGGATACACACTTAGGTGGTGATAATTTTGACGAGAAAATTATAGACTGGTTAGTAAGTGAGTTTAAAAATGAAAACAATATGGACTTAAGTAATGACCCAGCAGCCCTCCAAAGACTAAGAGAGGCCTCTGAAAAAGCTAAAGTTGAACTATCAAACTCCACTACAACAGAAATTAACTTACCGTATATTACGGCGGATAGTAGTGGTCCTAAACATTTAGTACGCACATTATCTAGAGCGAAATTCGAATCTATGGTGGAGGACTTAGTCAAGAAAAGTTTAACACCTTGTAGAAAAGCACTTAAAGACGCAGGAATAAAGGTAACTGACATAGATGAAATTTTATTAGTCGGTGGTTCCACTAGAATACCAACAGTTCAAAACGCGGTAGAGAAATTATTTAAGAAAAAACCATCTAAAGGGGTAAACCCAGATGAGGTTGTTGCTATGGGAGCTGCTATACAAGGAGGTGTATTAACCGGAGAAGTTAATGACGTACTACTATTAGATGTAACTCCTCTTTCTTTAGGTATTGAAACTATGGGAGCTGTAATGACTAAACTAATAGATTCGAATACAACGATACCAACATCAAAGAGTCAAGTATTTTCTACAGCGGTTGATAATCAACCAGCGGTAGACATTCACATCCTCCAAGGAGAAAGACCTATGGCTGGTGACAATAGAACCCTAGGAAGATTCCAATTAACGGACATACCACCATCACCAAGAGGAATACCACAAATTGAAGTGAGTTTTGATATTGACGCGAATGGTATTATTAATGTTAAAGCTGTAGATAAAGGAACAGGTAAAGAACAAACTATAAAAATCGAATCAGGAAGTAGTTTGTCTGACGAAGAGGTTGAAAGAATGAAACAAGAAGCAGAGGTAAATGCAGAAGCCGACACTAAGAAACTAGAAAAGATAAACAAGATAAACGAAGCTGACGCCTTAATATTCCAAACAGAAAAACAAATAAAAGAATTTGGTGAGAAGTTAGATGAAAACGATAAATCAAGACTAGAAAATAACATTAAAGAACTTAAAGAGGTTATGGAATCTGAAGACATCGAAGGCATAGAAGACTTAACAGAAAAACTGAATAGTACTTGGCAAGAAATAAGCACTAAACTTTATGAAGAGACTGAGAACACTGAAGAACCATCTAGTGATGATAAAACAACAGACTCGACAGATGTTGAATTTGAAGAAGTAAAATAAATTAATGTGATGAAAGGAAACTAAAAAGGTTTCCTTTCATCCTTATATTATATAAATTTAAAAAAAAAATATTATGAAATTATACACAAACCCCACCTGTCATTACTGTCACAAAATTAAAGAAGTGTTAGCCGGTACTGATATAGTATATGAAGAAGTTGTCGCTTCGGAAAATCAAGAAGAATGGAATGAATTAACTAGACTAGTTGGGATAGGAATGACCCCAACCATTGTATTCCAAGACGAAGTATGGTTACCAAATAGAGATTTTAGGACTCCAGATGAATTAGTACAAAGAATTAAACATTTTAGAGAATTCCCAATGAGAACTCTTATGTTGGAAGAAAGATTAGACCAAGCGTATAACGCTATAAAGAATTTAACGTTGTTATTAAATCAAATGACCCAAACAATTCAGACTATCAATACTAATCTTACACCACAACCACAAACGCCTCCTAATACGGCACCACAACCAAACCCAACACCACAACAACCAGTGAACCAAGTGTAATGGGTATAAAAAAAGAAAAAATAGTAGGAGACTTAATTTTAAATGAGTATGATTCCACAAACTTAAAAAGTTCCGAGTACAACACAATGACTAAGGACTTTATTGTTGAGTTTAAAAAAGGTGGAAAATATAAATACAATAAGGTACCTATAGATATTTTTACAAAAATGAGGTTGTCTGAAAGTCAAGGTTCTTATTTTGCAAAAAATATAGCAAAGAATTATAAATATACAAAAATGTCATAGAGTAAAGTTTATTATATTTATAATATATGAAAAGTACGGATAAAAATATTATAAATAGTTTTAAACTACAAGACGAGCTAATCCCTGATATTTGGTTTCTAGATGGTAATACATATAGAATGGAACCAGAAGTTAGGGATTCTTTGTTAGAAATAGTTAAAGATTATATCGACTTCACCAAAGTAGACATAGATGTGGAAGATGTTACATTAACAGGTTCACTAGCCAATTTTAATTGGTCTGAGTTTTCCGATGTTGATGTACACATACTAGTAGATTTTGAAGGCACCAACGAACTATTCAAAAAATATTTAGATAGCAAACGGATTATATGGAATAATTTGAGAGATGTAACCGTCAAAGGCTTTGATGTAGAAGTTTATGTACAAGGTACACATGAGCCACACTTCGCTAGTGGGGTATACTCAATTTTATATGATGAGTGGTTAGTAGAACCAGTAATGGAAGAAGAGGTGGTTATAGATTCTAAAAAAGTTTTAGAGAAAGCAAAACAATGGATGGAGATGATAGACTCTATCGAAAACGATAAAAATAGAAAAGAACCCGAGGACTTATTGGTTAGAATTGACAAACTTAAAAATAAGTTAAAAAAATACCGAAGTTGTGGGTTAAAAGGAGCTGGGGAATACTCATATGAAAACCTAACCTTTAAATTTTTAAGAAGAAATGACTACCTAAAAAAAATAAATGACATCAAAAACGAATTAATAGACAAAAGTCTAACAGTTTAATTAAAAGTTTCTGATACTTAGATATATTTATAATAGAATAATAAAATAATTAATTAGTTATGGCCGGAGGAAATTACGGAGGAAACTCAATACCAACAACACCGATACTGGGAGCTACGGTAGCTGCAGCACCAGCAACTTATAGTGCATGGACATGTACGAAAGCTATCGCAGTCACTGCTGCTGCTACGTTTACAGTGGATGGAATACCTATTCCAATAGCGACAGTAGGTGGGTTTGTAGATTTGGTGTTTGATGCCGCTTCTGTAACCAACGCTTCAAATATAACTTTTTTATGTTACGATTGTACTTGTTCTGGACCAATGAATGGTATAATAGACGCTAGTACCACAGCTGACGGTTTCTATTCAGGACAAACATTGTGGAATCAACCAACAATAATCGGTGGTGGAGGATTAAATAATTAAATAAATAAATTAAAAAATAAATAAAATGGGAGACTTAAAACCTATAGGTAGTGAAAAATTACAAGGAGACGCCAAAATAAAAAGAATCATGGAGATTGCTCGATTTGGTGAAACGCATAAAAATAAAGAATACCACACATCCACCACTTCATTTAGAAAAAAAGGAGCGGATGGCAATACGTACGCAATTATACAAGAACGTGATGGTTATTATTTAAAACGTGGAATCAAAGAATCGGAGTTAGATTATGTTAGTGGTTTTATGAACAAAAAGAGAGACCATTTTAAAAGTTACGGTGCTGCCTTAAAAAGAATGAATTTAATATTTAAACCTTTAAATGAAGAATTTAACGATGGGATTGGTGACGGTATGTACGAACAATATGAGACTGTAATCACAAACGAAACAGAGAATGAAGAAGAGATGGACGAACAAGATAAATTTGTTTTAAATGTACCAAATGAAGGAGGTGACGAAGAAGATGTAATGGACCTTGACGTAGAAGACGATATGGGTGATGAAGAGTTAGATTTAGATGTTGAAGATGAGGGTGATGAAGAAGAACTAGATATAGATATGGAAGATGAGGTTGGTGGTGAAGAAGAAGATATGGAAGGATTTATGAAATCAATCCAGAAATTAACCGGTAAATTAGGACAAAAACTTCGTGATGTTGAAGAGGAAATGGGTAGTGCAGATATTAAATATGTTTTAAATTCTATTATTTCCGCTGTAGATTTAGAGAATTTAGATGATGAAGATAAAGAAGATGTGTTGGATAGATTTGAGGAGGATGAAGAAGGTTCTTATGGTGACGATGAAGAAATGGATATTGAAGTAGATGATATGGGTGATGAAGATATGGACCTAGATATGGACATTGATTCGGAAGGTGGTGACGTTGAGGTAGAAGATGAAGAATTAGCTATGGAATCATTAAAGAAAAGAGTAAGTAATCTTCTAGAATCATACATTGTCGAAAAAAAAAAAGAAGTAATTGACCCCAGCGATTATATAATTAATAAAGTTAAAAATTTAAACTTAGAAAATGTTATAAAAAAACACTCTAGCTCTATAGAACAAGAGTTAGGTGTTAAAAAATTCATTAAAGAGAATAAAGAGTTTAAATTAAAGGGTGTTACAAAAAAGGGTGGTATACAATTAGTATCTACTGATAAAAAAGTATTGATAACGAAACAAGGGGTTATAAAATAGGATGAAGCTTTTATTTATAAATGAACTTGGACCTAATTATAAGAACGAGAATATTTATGAGTTTATATTTGGTAATATTATAGGTGATATATGGGGTGACGATTGGGACGCTACACCATCCCACGGTAAACCAGGACCACCAGAATTAGAATATATTAAAAAAGTAGGTCTATTAAATAATACAAATATTAAACTAGACCTAGTACAGAACTCGGACTATTTTAGTATGGAACACGCTTTAGATAATGTTATAGCTTTAGGGTGGGAGACTTACGAAGAAAGATATGAGAATGAGGAAGAAGAGAGACTAGTTTTTCATTTTGGTGATGATATAGAAAAAATTAAAGACAAATTATATTCTAGAGATATAATATTAAAATTTGATAAAAAATTCGAGAATGTTAAACAATAGAAAAGAATTAATTAAACGATTTATAAATGAAGGGTTCACACATAGAACCCTATCTTTATTTTCAGACGTCCAACTTAAAGAATTAAGTAAAAAAGTATTTACAGAAGAGGTTACAGACACAGAAATTGATAACGCAAAAAAAAATTATTCAGACCTATTAGCAAAAAAAGCTGAGGAATTAGTAGACGAAAGTGCAACTCAAGAAGATGAGACAGAACTTACCCCACACAATGAACCAATAGTTAAAGTAAAGAAAGATGGTGAAGAAATGACACTTTTAGGTGACGGTGAGGTAACCGAAGGAGAAGCCTATATTGTAAATCAAGCAGCAGCCGAGAAATTAGAATCTAAAAAAGACCATGAAGATGAGTTAGAAGAAGAACTAACAGCAGGGAAAGCACAAAAGATGTTAGATGACGGTACAGTCCATGGAAACCCCCTAACCAGTAAACAAAAAAAATACTTTGGGATGGTAGCTAACGAACAGAAAATGTTAGAAGAGTGGATAATGGGGTTAGTTGAATCTAAACAAACGGCAGAGATATCAAAAGGAACTTTTTTAAAGACAATAAAAGAAAATTTAAGTTTAACTGATGATACAGAAAAAAATTCCCCATACACTATTGGTACAGAAGCCCAACAAGACTCTTTTACAAATGTTATAGAGATAGCTAGAGAAATGGTACCACCATTAAATGTAAACCTAGATGGGTTTGATGATGATGGGCACATAAACGGGTATTTAAATTCTCCGGAAACAAAACAAATAATTGATTTAAACATTTGTCCCGCAGGAGATATAAAATTAGACGGGAACACAGTGGGGGGTGTAGAATTAAGTGAAACTGAGAGAGATAATGAAGGAGAATACATTGGTGCACCCGAAGCAACTACTGCACCAGTAAAACCAGCACCAGTAAAACCTATAACTAGACCAGGAGAAAAAACTAGAAGAGGGCCATTCCAAAAACCAAAAACCACACCAAAACCAAAAGCTAAAAATAGTGACAGTTTGCCAGACTGGTTAAAATCAACTAATTTAGGTAAAGCTCTTACACGACATGGCTAAGAAGAAATTACACGAAGCACCACCTATTGATTATGGTGACAATAGAGAACGAATGTCACCAGATATCGAAGCTAAGTTAAAGTCCCAGGAGCACCCACTAGGTGGACACCAAGCGTTCCCAGATGTTGATAATGACGGCATACCCGATAATTTTGAAGAACTAATAGCCTCAAAAAGATTTCAAGATGTAGTACAAAAAGTAAAAGACGCGACGGGTGTAGAAAATATCGACCCACAAACCTTTATGTCTTTACAACCTATGTTGATGCAAGCAGCTCAAAGAGTTATGCAAATAGAATCTCAGAATAAACAAGCTTTGGAAAATCTAGCTGTAGAATTAGTGGTGGAGGAAATGGGGATTCCAGAAGGTGATTTACAATTTGACGCAAAATTAGAAAAACCAGATACCTCTGGAATGCAAAAACAACCTACAGAAAAAAAGAAAAAGAAAAAAAAGGAACTGGAGTTCCCCAATTTTGAAATGGAGGACGAAGCTGCAAAAAGATTAGAAAAATTAGATTTAGAAAAACAAAAAAGAAGGTTTATAAATTCTTTAATACAAGGTTCCGCAAAAAAAGCTCATTATATGTATCATTTAGTTAACGAAAAATTAAATGATATTAACCCTGATTTAGTTGGTCTATATTCTATAGTAATGTCAGTAAATGATTTACTATATTGGATAATGCCCGATATGGAAGGTATGATTGGTGGTGGTGGAGCAGAACAAGCAATGGCTGGAAAAGAAGAATTAGACTTAGAAACTGACCCACCAACAATTAGAGCTAAAGGATTAATGTTCCCTATTTTAGTTCATGAATTATATAAAGGTGTTATGGAGTATGTTTCTGCCCACGGATTACCTTCGGACCCTGATATGGCAGATGAAGTTATTGGTATGGAAGACACATTACCCGCTGAAATATGGGACTTAAGGTTAGGGCCAGTTATTTGGGAGAAGTTCCTAGAAGTATATCCTGATAATTTTTTCGACATAGACGAACAAAAAAGAATTAAAAATTATTTTTACTTTAAGTTTGTAAGTTTAGAAGCCGAACAATTTATTGCCTTAGCTAAAGAAATACTATCAGGTAGTCAAAAAGGTAAGGACCAGGTTAAAAAAATGATTGACGAAATAATCACCCAACTAAAACAAGAAGACTATGAAGATGTGTCAGGAGAAACACCTACCCAGATAGACGACACACCTACAACTCCAGAAGTTGAAGATTTAGATATGGACACCATTTTAGATAAAATCAACAAAAGTGGTATGGACTCTTTAACCAAATCAGAAAAAGACTTTTTATATAACTTGTAACAAGTTAATAATTTTACGATATTTATAGCATATGGACCAACAAGAGTTAATACAAGAATATGCTAGGTGTTTACAAGACACTACTTACGCAATTGAGTCATATTTAGAAACTTACGACAACACCCAATCTAAGTATGTTCCATTCAATTTATTTCCCGAACAGAAAATGATGTTAAATAACTTCGAGAAATATAACGACAATATAACTAAAAAATATAGACAAGCTGGAGTGTCTACGGCTACAGCCGCGTGGGTTTCCAAAAAACTACAATTTGCTTCTAAAACAAAACCAGAAAAAATATTAATTATTGCCAATAAACTAGACACGGCATCGGAATTTGCGAATAAAGTAAGAGGATTTATAAATCAATGGCCTGAATGGATTAATGTCGGGTTCTCCAAAGAGAAAGATTCTCAGAAACATTTTAAATTAAATAATGGTAGTGAGGTAAAAGCGGTCGCAACTTCTGTGGATGCACTTAGAGGGTTCACACCAACAACACTTATTTTTGATGAGGCTGCATATATCGAAGCTGGTGATGATTTTTGGGCTGCGTGTATGGCATCCCTATCTACAGGTGGTAAAGTAATTGTAATTTCCACCCCTAATGGGTACGATAAAATATATTATGAAATTTACGAACAATCTATAAAGGGTTTGAATAGTTTTCATATTTCGGAACTTCATTGGCAAAACGACCCGAGATTTACAAAAGATTTATATTGGGTTAAAACCCAAGATATTGTTCACTTTCTACTAAACATAGAAGATTTTGACGAAAGTCAATTTATTCATGAAAAAGAGTTAGATAAGTTTGAGGATTTAATTAGAAATGGGTATAAACCATGCTCTTCTTGGTTTGAAAGTATGGTTAAAAAACTTAAATATGATAGAAGAAAGGTGTTACAGGAATTAGAGAGTGCCTTTTTAGGGTCCGGTGATAATGTCATACCCGTAGAAACAATAGATAAAATAAAAAAAGAAGATATTAGAGACCCTGAAGAAATGTTTGTTGGAAACCAGTTATGGGTGTGGGAAAAACCAAAAGAAGGACATAGATATATTTTAGGTTGTGATGTGAGTAGAGGGGACTCAGAAGATTTTACCTCTATTATCATAATAGATTTTGATGAGAGATGTCAGGTATTGGAATATTTAGGTAAGATACCACCCGATTTAGCTGCTGATATTATATATAAATGGGGTACTATGTACAACGCTTACGTTGTTACCGATATTACCGGTGGTATGGGAGTAGCAACATCTAGAAAATTACAAGAATTAGGGTACAAGGACTTATATGTTGAAGGGATGAATACAGCAGATAAATGGAAGTACAATCCAAAAGACGGAACTAAGACACCAGGCCTTGCCTTTAACAATAAAAGAACCCAAATAGTAGCATGTTTTGAGGAAGCTTTAAGACATAAATTTATTATACGTTCTAAACGTTTGTTGAATGAATTATATACGTTTGTTTATATAAATGGGAAACCAAACCATATGAAGGGTAAACATGACGATTTAATCATGGCGATTGCTATGACTTTATATGTTGCAGAAAATTCATTTTCACAACTTAATAAAGCAAATGACTTAACTAAAGCTATGTTAAATAGTTGGACAACAAGTGATAATATACCATCTGATGAACCGGAAAATAGACGCCCACAACAACAACAGGATATATTTGGCATTCCAGGAAACCATAATAATGATGCAAAACAAATGTATAAGGATAATGCGTGGTTATTCGGTAAATACCGATAGTAAATAATTTACTATTTATATTATAATGTATAATATTATAACACTATGGCAAATCAGAAATTAACAATATATCAGAGACTCGGAAAATTATTTGGCCCAGCGGGACCAACAGCACCTAAACCGAGTTATCAAAAGTTTACAGTAGGGCCAGAACAGATACTCAAAACAACTTCAAAAAAAGACTATGAGGAACAAAAGTTGCAAATGCAACAATCCCTATACTTATCCAACCAATGGCAAAAGATAGATAATGAATTATATACAAAATCAATATACTACGAACCAACTAGATTAGCTTCATATTATGATTATGAGTCTATGGAGTTTACACCCGAAATTTCTGCAGCGTTAGATATTTACGCTGAAGAATGCACCACCCCATCGGAGAAGGGATACATACTATCAATATATTCCGAGTCAACAAGGATTAAAGCTATTTTAGGGGACTTATTTAATAATGTACTTGATTTAAGCACCAATTTACCAATGTGGATTAGAAATTCATGTAAATATGGTGATAATTTTGTTTACTTAAAAATAGACCCAGAAAAAGGTATAATTGGGTGTAATCAGTTACCCAATATAGAAATAGAAAGGTCGGAAGGTCATTCTTACATTAATCAGATGAACCATACAGATAATGAAAAAGAACATAAAGTACAATTTAAATGGAGAGAAAAAGAATTAACTTTTAACTCATGGGAGGTTGCACATTTTAGACTTTTAGGTGACGACAGAAGACTACCATACGGAACATCTATGTTAGAAAAATGTAGAAGAATATGGAAACAACTATTATTAGCGGAAGACGCTATGTTAGTCTATAGAACCTCTAGAGCTCCTGAAAGGAGGGTTTTTAAAGTATTTGTGGGTAATATGGACGATAAAGATGTTGAGGCTTATATCCAGAAAGTCGCTAATAAATTTAAAAGAGACCCGGTAGTAGACTCTAAAAATGGTAACGTTGACTTAAGAATGAACCAAATGGCTGTAGACCAGGATTACTTTATACCGGTTCGAGACCAAGCCGCTCCAAGTCCAATAGAGACCCTACCTGGAGCAACTAATTTAAGTGAGATTGCGGATATTGAGTACATACAGAAAAAATTATTAGCTTCATTAAGAATACCAAAAGCCTTTTTAGGTTTTGAGGAGGTTGTCGGGGAAGGAAAAAATCTAGCTTTACTAGACATTAGATTTGCAAGAACCATAAACAGAATTCAAAAAGCTATCATACAAGAGTTAAATAAGATAGCCATAATACATTTATATGTATTAGGGTTTGAGGATGAATTAGAGAACTTCTCTTTAGGGTTAACCAACCCATCCACGCAAGCAGAATTATTAAAATTAGAACAATGGCAAACCAAGATAACTTTATATAAAGACGCGGTGGGAGACCCTGGTAGTGGTATTGCACCGGTTTCAGCAACATGGGCAAAGAAATTTATCTTGGGCATGAGTGATGAAGAAATTAAATTAGATTTACAACAACAAAGATTTGAGAAAGCGTTAGCGGGTGAATTAGAAACTACGAAGGAAACAATTAAGAAAACAGGTTTATTTAATACAGTAGACAAACTATACGGCGAACCACCAGAAGCAGAAGATAGTACAGCTGGGGACACAGCAACTGCTGGAGACGAACCAGGTTTAGATGCTGGTGGTGAGGATGTAGCTGATTTTGACATGGGAGGCCCAGAGACTGAAGCTCCAGGAGCAGGTGAAGAAGTAACCGAACCAGATGCTGCAGCAGAAGGGTATAAAGTAGAAAAAAACTTACCACTATTAATGGAAAATAAAGGATTGTCACTTGAAGGATTAGACGAAGCCCTCAATAACACCAACCGAAGTATTGATAATATAAATAAAGAAGTAGAGTCTTTATTAGAGGATTAACTATATTTATTAATAAAATATCATTATGAACTCATTCGCGAACTATAAAAATAATATAGATAGTATATTAGAACAATCATTTAAAGATTCAGACAAATTTAAGAAAAATTTATCTGTAATCATGGGAGCTATGAAATACTCCAAAGTCCTAAGAGAATTTTTTACATTATACAATGAAGTTGAACTAAAAAAGTTCCAAACTGAAAACGAGTCTAAAAATTATATAAACGAATGTATAGACTACCTTAAAAACAATAAGTCTAAATTAAACAAGGTAACTAAAATATTAGATAAGATAATAACAGAAAGAAAAGAATTAGTAGATGGCCGAACTAATAAATTATACGAAAATCTGGACAAGATAGTATTCAACAACAACATTGTAGACTTAGAAAATTTAAATACATACAAAAAATATTTGGTGGAACACACACTAAATAAAAAAACACAGATAAGTGAGATAAAAAATCCAAAAATACTATCACACGTAATCTCTAAAAATTATAGTAAAGAATATAATGAGACACTAACAGAGTCACAACAAAACATATTAAAAAACACACTATTAATGTCTGAAGACACACTCTCAAATGAGTTCGTAAATGTTAAAACTATAGCTTTAAACAAACTGAATATTTTACTAAAAGAATCTACCGAAGATAATCTTTCAGCAAAATTAGCAGAAACAAAAAACCAAATTAACGCGTTAGAAGTTAGTAAAAAATCCTATATTAGGGTTAGAGAGCTCCTAGAGGACTTGAACTAATTATCCATATTAATTATATTTTATTATAAAAAATTATAATGAATATGGTAAAGCATGGAAGAGAAATAACCTTAAAAATTTCCGATTTATTTAGAACATCTTATGGTACGGTAGATATATCTTCCTTAAAATCCATATTTTTAAGTCTATCTACTTGGGTAGAACCGATTGAAGATATGCAAGATTGGTACAAAATTATTAAAGCCTTTAAAAGCAATATAAAAAAAACTATTAATAAAGAATTAGAACTAACACCTTTTAAGGATATTATTATAGTAGATTTAGATTTAAGAGCTAGTGGTGTTAAAAAAGGAAAAAGAAGTTTTATGAAGTGTGAAGTTACCTTTTTCCTAGAAGACACCAAAGGTTCAGATATAAAATCAAAAGAAATCGTTACACCAATTAACACCATCACAAACAAACTTATTACGACATCATTTCTAAAATCTAATACATTCGTTTTCCATAAATCTAAAAAGTAACAATATATAAGGTATTGATGTTTTTTTTACACACAAACAATATTTATTAAAAAAGAACATTATGAGAGTATTAGAAGCTAGAGAAATAGGTCACGGTATATTAGTAGAGAACGATGGTTACATCTCACCTGATGAAAATAAAAGAATTATTAAAGAAATGTCTGAAGGAACATCTCCAGGTGACATATATATGAACGCTATTTTACAGAAGTACGACACACCTAATAGGAATGGTAGAATATACCCAGAAAAAATACTAAGAAGAGAAAATGACAAATACCAAGAGATTATTAAAAAAGGTGGGTCAATATCTGAACTTAACCACCCAGAATCTTCATTAATAGATTTAGATAGAGCTTCTCATATTATCACAGAAACTTGGTGGGAAGACAACAAATTAATTGGAAAACTAAAATTATTAACGTCTGAAGGATATACCAAAGATGGGATTATCTCTTGTGTTGGTGATATGGCCGCTAATCTATTAAGACAAGGAGTTACATTAGGTATATCTTCTAGAGGTGTTGGGTCTTTGAAGAAGAACGGTGAATATAATGAAGTGGAGGATGACTTTGAATTAATATGTTTTGATTTAGTATCATCACCATCAACACCAGGGTCATACTTATTCAGAGAAAATGAAAGTTCTAACAGTGTAGATGAAACAACAGAAGTCGTAGAATCATCCAAATCTAACCCATTAAACAAATCTTTATCTATGATGTCAAAATTAGATAATTTCCTAAATAGGTAAATAACCAACCAAAAACCCAGTAATGGGGATTTTTTACAATATTAATATATTTATAATAAACTCACTTGCTGAAGCAGGTGTGGTTTATTAATAAACTTTAAAAAAATAAAACGTGAGTAAATCAATTTTAGAAAAAGCGTTGCTCGAGGCGGAACAGTTGGAAGAAACTATGAAGTCTAATGCAAAAGAAATACTTTCTTCGACCATGAAGGAAGAAATTCATGAATTAGTAAAAGAATCGTTAAGTGAAAACGATTACCTTAAGGAGCAAGAAGAAGAAGAAGTTGATGTTTTAGATATAGATGATGAAATAGTAGGTGATGAACCTGTTATGGATTTAGATGTAGCTGACGACATTGAACTTGACATTGAGGACGAGACCGAAGACGACGAACTGGCTTTGGAGCTGCCACCTCTAGATTTAACATTAGCATCCGATGTAGAAGTATTAAAAGTGTTTAAAGCAATGGGAGACGAAGATGGAATTATCATCCAACAGGATGAGGATGAAATTGAGTTAACCGATAACACTACTGATGCAGAATACATCATTAAATTAGAAGAAAGTAAAAAAACAAAAACAATGAAAAAAACAATTAAAGAAAACGAAGACATTGATGAAATGGATAACATGGACGAAATGGAAGACGTGGACGTAGTTGACGAAGAAGTTGTTTATGAAATTGAACTTTCTGAAGACGATGAACAATCTTTCGAAGACCGTAGACATGAAAGAGAAGGTGAAAGAAAACATTATGGTGAAACACCAGATGGTCTAACACCGGAATCTAAAGAATTAGAAGAAAAACAAGGGTACGATGATAGAGAAGATGAATCATTAGGTGAAACGGAAGTTGATGAAGCATGGGGTAGTAAAAAACATGAGTTCAAAAGACGTAAGGGCCATAAAACTGGAGATGTCGATGGACATTATAAAGATTATGAAACGGAAGTTGATGAAGCATGGGGCAGTAAAAAAGATGAGTTCAAAAGAACTAAGGGTCATAGAACTGGTGATGTCGATGGGCATTATAAGGACTATGAAACGGAAGGTGAAATAAAGGAAACTAGCAGACTAAAAGCTGGACCTAATAGTTCATTTTCTAGAATGGCTGGTCAAGGAGCATGGGGTAAAAAAGGTAAAAATGAATCCCGTAAACCAAGAAAAGCTAATCTAGGTGAAAGTCGTATAAGAAAGTCCTACAATCTTCTTAAAGAAGAGGTAGAAACTTTAAAAGTTAAAAATTCTGATTACAGAAAAGCTTTAGTAACTTTTAAAGATAAACTGAATGAAGTAAGTGTGTTTAATTCAAATTTAGCTTACGTAACACGTTTATTTACTGAACATTCAACTACCAAGCAGGAAAAAATCAACATTTTGAAGAGATTCGATAATATCGATTCATTAAAATCTTCTAAAGGGTTGTATAAGGTAATCAAAGAAGAACTTTCTCAGGATGTAGCTAAAACTACAAAAACAATTTCTGAGTCAGTTGAAAGTAAAATTACTAAATCACCTACTAACAGTGGAGGTGGTAAATTATTGGAATCAAAAGTTTACGAAAATCCACAATTTAGTAGAATGAAAGACTTAATGTCTAAATTATAATAAAATAAACGCTTAAATAAAAAATTAAAAAACTATGGGAGCACTATTAGATTCAGGTATGGTTGGTAACATCGGGTTAAAACACCTTAAAGTTATCAAAGAAGATACCTTAAACAAATGGAACAATCTTGGTTTTCTTGATGGTCTTAAAGGACACATTAAAGAAAATATAGCTCAGCTATATGAAAATCAAGCAACAAACCTAATCAACGAGGCTACATCAGCTTCTGATGCAGGTTCATTCGAAACGGTTGTTTTCCCAATAATTAGAAGAGTATTCTCGAAATTATTGGCAAACGATATCGTTTCTGTACAAGCTATGAATTTACCGATTGGTAAATTATTTTACTTTGTACCTAAAATTGCTGGTTATACAACAGCAGGTGGTAATCACTACGCACCTTATGGAGCACCAGGGTCAATGACTCCGGCTACACCAACAGGTCCTTATTCATCGGTTACTACAAGTCTTTATGACGAATATTATGCAGGAGAAGCACCACTAGGACCAACTGACGGTCTTTATGACTACTCAAAAGGAAATTTCACAACAACAACTGGTACTGTGGCTACTGTAATTTGGAGTGGTAATAATTTACAAGAAGCAACTACATTAGCATCAGGATGTTCTAGAACATCAGTAGTTGTAATGACTGGATTCTCAACTACGGCACCAGGTAGATTAACTGGACCTGATGGGAACGAACAAGACACTGAAGAGTTCTTAGCATCACTTCAACTTTTATCAAGAGATAACAGATACTGTTGTGGTGACACACTAAATGGTGGTAATGGAGCAACTGAAATGATTAAAGGTACAGTTCCTCATACAGCTGCTGCTACTCCAGTTTTATTCCGTGTTGTTACACAAAAATACGGTTTTGGTATTGTAGATAGAACTGATACATGTGACTCAAACGGAAACATTTATCTTGAAGCAGATTTATCTTGTCCAGCATGTATTTCTTGTACATCAGTTGACGGGTACATGGGTTCTTCGGCTAATACATCTACGAATATGACATTCTACGCAGATTGGAGAAATTACGCTACTCTTGAATTTGAAGACCAAATGGGTGAAGTTTCTTTTGACTTACAAGCAGTTACAGTTTCTGTTACTGAAAGAAAGTTAAGAGCTCAATGGTCTCCGGAACTTGCACAAGACGTTTCTGCATTCCATAACATTGATGCTGAAGCTGAATTAACAGCTTTATTATCTGAGGAAGTTGCAGCTGAAATCGATAGAGAAATCTTGAGAGACCTTAGAAAAGGTGCAGCATGGGACTTAAGATGGGACTATAACGGTTGGAAGAGATTCTCAGCTGGACAAGCTCCATATACTCAAAAAGATTGGAATCAAACATTAATTACTGCAATTAACCAATTATCAGCACAAATTCACAAGTCTACCTTAAGAGGTGGGGCTAACTGGATTGTTGTGTCTTCTGAGGTTTCTGCAATATTTGATGACTTGGAATACTTCCACGTTTCAAACGCGTCACCAGACCAAGACTCATACAACATGGGTATTGAAAAAATTGGTACGTTATCAGGAAGATTCACTGTATATAGAGACCCTTATTTCCCTTCTAACCAAGTGTTAATCGGACATAAAGGAACATCTTTATTGGATACTGGGTACGTTTACGCACCATACGTTCCATTACAGTTAACTCCAACAATGTATAACCCATTCAACTTTACACCAATCAAAGGTATCATGACTAGATACGCTAAGAAAATGGTGAACAACAGATTCTACGGAAGAATCACTGTTGACGGTGTTAGAACATTCAATGTTAGAGAATTGAAAAGATAACAAGTAACTTGTTATATATAATAAAAAGCCCTCTTTATGAGGGCTTTTTTTTATCTCTAGATATTTATAATAAAAACAATATTATGCATTTTCTTAAAAACATGTTAAGTAGTGGGAGTAAAGTCTCTAGTAAAAGAGTTGTAACATTTATATGTCTATTATTTATGATAATAGGGTATGTGGCTAATCTATTCTGGAATTTTGAAGTAGCGGACAATATGTTTGAATCTTTACAATGGATTGTAATGGCTGGATTAGGGTTTACAGCATCTGAAAATTTTGGTAACACACCACCAGAACCTACAGAGGAAGAAGAACCACCAAAACCATCTCATACCACAGTAACTCATGAATATGATTACGACGAACACGAGGAACACGATGATATATAAAAACAAAAAAACCACTTATTAGGTGGTTTTTTTATATTCTTATATTTTTATTAGGTATTATCTATTAGCGTGATAGGCTTCTAACCCATCTTCAGCATCTTTTTTACTATCATATTTTGCTTTCCATAATTTACCAGTTCTATTGCTGATAATTCTCCATGATTTACCTCTCTTTGTTATACATCCAGATTCTGGACATTTACCAGTTTTTTTCTTCTTCTTTTTTTCAGTAATTAATTTTCCTCGTGATTGAACAGATTCGTGTTTAGCTCCACAATATGCTTTTGCCAAACCAACTCTTCTACCCCATAAGCTACCATCTAATTTACCATCGTCAATCGCGTCTTCCGCATGTTCCCAACAACCAGGTGAACAACCACCTTTATATCCTTTATCTACACAATATCTATGAAAAACACCTTCAGTCCCTCTTCTTTCTATATCATCATCGGCTTTTTGCATCCATCTATCTTCATGTAATTTTTGTGATAATCTTTTAATTAATTGAGATTCGGAGATACTCTCCATATATTTTTCTTGATTTAACCCATCCTGAGTTTCATCATCTATATTAAGATTTAATGTCGTCTCACTAACTTCTTCCTCATTATCAGTGATATCATCTTCCTCAATATCTTCTTTTTCTAAAAGGTCTTTATATTTTGATGTTGGAGTACCCATCATTCCTAAATTTTGGCCATTACCAAAACCAAGATTTTCCTTAACTAATTTTTCTATTAGACTTACTAGTTCGTTTTCACTTATTCTGATTTTTTTCATAATTGGTTAACTATTTGAAATTTTATTTGTTTTCTATAAATATCTACTTGCTGATTGGAAGTTGCTTTAATATCCAAATAATATTCATTAGGGATTAACCAACCAGTATCTAATAAGAAATAATTATTTGTAAATGTTCTATTAATTGGTGACCACGGAATTACCTCTACCTGAGTAGTACCTTGTGTTACATACATACGATACTCCAAGTTGTCAACTAAAGCTTGTTGGTTAGTTGTATACGGGACCCTAGCCGAAACCAATACTTTTCTAGTTTCCCCATTTGTTATTTTTTCATCTTCCTTAATTCCGGAAACAGAATAACCATATATTGTTGGTTCTCCCGCTGTAGACCCCACACTAAACGCATTATCATAAATAATAAATTCATTAGTGACACTAGGTTGAGGTACTCCATTAATTATTATATTAGACCATACATCTTCGTATTGCACCGGAGGGGCTTGTGAGCTTAGTGAAGTGATAGTCATATTAATATAATATGCCCCACAGGTTAGGGTAGAAGCTGTATATTGTGTAGCCAAAGAACCATTACAGTCATATATTTGTACAGTAGGTAACGAATCCAAACATAACGGATTACCATTATTATCGTAAACATATAAAAATAAAGAGTTAGATTCGTACAAATTAAAGTCTCCCCTATCATCTATAATTAAATCATTAAAAGTACTTTCTAAATAAGGCTCAAAAAATGTCTGAGTATCCCTCGCGAAAAAACCAACCGAATAAGATTCTGTTAGTCCGGTTAACAACTCAAATGCAGGTATAAATGCTATACCATAAGTCGACCTTACAGCTCCCGCAAGAATTGCACTAATTTCAGCGTCTAGTAAAGCACTACTAAATGATATATTTTCATCACCAGTATTAAAAGACTGTGTAGCTAGAACTTGATAAGAAGAAGGAAGGATATTACTATAAACTCCAGGGACTGTCCAGTTAGTTAGTGTTGTTGAGTTAAACCAATTACTCGGTCTAGTAGAATAAGTAATATCGAATTCCGGACCATACATATCTCGTGGGGGTTGATAGTCATAACCAACACCACCATCCCAGGAGGTCTCACCAGTAACCTTAAATAACATTAAATCAAAAGAAGTCGCACGTCTAGTACCATCTACCAGGATATAATCATTTATTAATTTATCATCAAAATTAGAAGTGTTAGTCATCACCAATTTATGTGTGGTTCCCGTTATAGTCCAACAACACAACATTTTATCTTGTAAATCAGTTAAATCCACATCGAATAGAAATCTACTATATCCATTTATAACTGTTGGTGTAAATCCAGTACGACCATCACATATATCCGCGGGGTCTGCCGTGTGAGTACAATTGGATGCAACATTTTTCCCGTAAAACAATTGAGTTACTGGGTTACGAGCGGTATTAACCTTACTATTAGCAACGATTGTGTTATTTTTATTGAAATATGACCTATGTATTGACATTAGTATGTGTTTTAATATAAATATCTAGTTAATCCTTATATTTTTATTTAAAACTTCAGTTTTTGCTTTCTTCATCTTCGTGTCCAAATCCTTCACTGTTTTTCCTCCTTCAGCCATAGGGCAACAGGATTCACCTGGTTGATGTACATGCTTAGTTACGAATTCTACTATCTCCTCCAATAACTCTAGTAATTTTTCCCCTCTAACTAACGAGTTGGTACTCTTTTCATCCTCTAATCCAGCGTATATTTTTTGTTCTATACCATAAGGCGTCTTCAATATAAAAGGACTTAATTCCTTAGAATCGTAAGATAGTAAATATATCTTTTCTGAACCCACAGACACAATACCTTGTTGTCCTGGTGTAGTAGTAGCTGAAGGAACCATTGTTGTTTCCTCACGGGTAGTCACATCCCTACTACCATCATTATTAGTAAAGGCCAGTCCCCAGCCCTTATTGTCCACTCCAGATATTTCTATTAAGTTTTTTAACTCTATTGTGTCGACTCTCATTGTAGGCCACGCAGCAGGTGCAGTAGTTGCTTTACCTTTAGTCATGTATGTAAGGTTGGTGGAGTCAGGTCTAAAATAGAATGGGTGAGGTGTTTTAGAACCATCCGTAAAATAATCCCAAGCTTCACCAGTGGTTTTGGTGGTGAAGGTATCATACGGATTAGACTTTAATTTTTCCCATTTCTCTTTGTCTATATCCTGAATAAAAGCATTCATTTGTTGAGCTAACTCTACTATTGTAGGTACATTAGTAAATGTATATTTACATAGTAATTGTAACCCAGGAGGGTTTACCGCTGTTAAGTCGGTTTTTGTTTCATTAGTAAACTTACCCGCCATGAACGTATTTCCAGCATTATCAAAAATAGGCATTTGGGAAGCTTGTATGTATCCACTATAGGGAGCACCCCCAGCTAAAGCCATAATATCAAACCCATACTCTATTAATACAGAGAGAGGTTTATCCACTTCAATATCATTTGTCTCAGGAACCATTAGACCTTTCATTGTCTGCTCAAATGTATTTATTTGGACGAATGTCGACCTATCATTCCAAGATGGCCTAGACGGGGTCTCAGAGTTAGGCAACAACTTACCAGACCGTATCAATACCTGAGGGTACTGGTCATACGTCTCAAAATCTGGGTATATTAACGATTTTTCTTTCATCCCCAATACAATATCACAATTATCTCTACCGACTAATGAGATATCTTCTGGGTTAGGGAAGCAACCCTTTTGGTCTTCTAATGGTTTACCCTTAAACTTACCATCATCTATAGAACGGGGAGCGTAAGGCATCGGTTCTTTATTTTGACTACCTTGTGAGGTATGCATTAATCCATCAGCTGCAGCATCACCCCTGATTTGTGCTGGGCCAGAAATTATAGGACCAATATATTCTTGATTAAGATTATCTTTTATTGATTCATATGTCATATATTTGATAGCTTCTCCAGCTAGGGGTATGACATTTATATGTAACGGTAAGAACGGTACCATAAGATAGGGGTCATCCTCCATTCCTTTAGATAACTGTGCTTTTGTAACTCTCTCCCAAGGAGTATAATTTCTAGTCGCAGCATTATCCTTTTTTTCTAAGTATGTAATAGCGTCATTAACTCTACCCTCATAGCCCTTTCCTTTATTGGGTACCGCACGTATTCGACCTGCTCTTTGAGGGTCAAATGAGTCACAACAAACCGCAAATTTAAATATTTTACTATATTCTTGTCCAGTTCCAGCGTTATTTTGGTCAACAAATGGTTGTGCCATTATCCTTTTCGTTTTTTAATTTCATTATTTAATAAGTTAAACTTTTTTTCTACATCCTCTAAATGAGTCGTTAAGTCCACAATTAATGTTTTTGTTTTATTAAATTCTTCATTTAACAAATGCATAATATCTAATATCTCTTTATTTGGTTTTTCTTTATATTTTTTAAAAAATTCTTCCATAATATCTAAGCACTAAATCCTTCAGTTGTGGTGAATGGTTTTATTAATCCAGGACCTAACGGATGGATAACTTGTCCAGTCACAATAGTACCCAGATTTTTTTCGTTATCCTGTCTTTCTTGGTCATAAGCCTCTATAAGTGAAAAACCACTTTGTATATACTTATTAGGGGAACCATCAGGCATATCACTAATTTTAATCCCCAAACTTTGCAATTTACCCAAATACTTTTCAAATGCCCCTAACGTACTAGTCCCGGGTCTTAACTTTGCTGCGGCGACTAAGAATGGAGGAACACTGAATGGAATATCAGGCATATTTGCAAGTAAAGCCGCCAAAAGGATGTCAAAAATTTCTTTACAACTCTTAGCTTCTTGTAGTGCAATGATTAAAGGTAATAAGATATCTAACAGTTTCCTGATGATTCTAATTTTCTTTTTATTCATCTCACTTAACTTTCGTTTTATCATATCTCTAATAAGACGTAATATCCTATCTTTAATTAAAGCAAAGATATATTTCATAACCTCATTTAATATTTCTTTAACAACTCTTCTAATGACACGTTTAAATATTTTAGCCCACACATCCAGAGAACTTGCTGTCTTAGCGTTTTCATTAATTAATTTAGCTGTTAAAACGACAGGGAGCACACCCTTAGGGTTAAGGATACAATAAATTAATATCTGAGGTAGCTTTTTAATTAAATTTTCTTTAAAATCAATCTCTACCGGTAATGATATATTACCTAAACCAATATCATAGTTAACCTCATTCGCGGAACGAGAAGACACTTGTTGTAAGACCAAATCAAAAGCCTCCAGTTGTTTATCTATTACTTGTCCAGGAGCCAATATTTCATCAACAGCCGCATCAATCATTGCGTTATCAATAGGTATATCTAACATGTCACAACTCTGAAGAGTTAAGACATTTTTAGATTTTCTAGTTACCTCTAAAGTTATATTTCTTTCCTCCTCGACAGTAAATTCAAAATAACTATCATCATCATATAATTCCGCTAAATGAGAAACCGAATCTGTATTAGGTCCAGGCAAATCACCACCCTCACACTCCTCCAACATTTTATTAATAGAAGCAAAGAATTTTTGTAAACCTAATAAATCTACAATACTAAAGGACTTATTTCTAACACTCATAAACCCAGTTAAAATTTCTAATAACGCTGCCAGGAGTTGTTGCATTTCTATTAAACGAATATTTCCAAAATAATCCTTTAGAAATTCAATAAATGTGAATTTTTGTGCACCAGGAACAACTGCGGTTGGAGCCGTATTATATCCCGGATTAACAGGAGCTTCAAGTTTATAATAAGGCCATATAAGAAATACCCCTCCAGCTGCTTGTATATCAAACAATGCTCTTCCACTAGCTCCATATATAGTTTGTTTGTTTCCGGGGGTACTTGATACTAAAACTCCGTTATTAAATATTATATCTCTAAGAAATCTATTTACAGGGTAGGGGGTTTGACCTGGTGGGTAAACCCCAGGAGCGTTGTTTAATTGAGCCGATTCATACATATACTTACCAACATCACTAGTAGGGTCATTAAATAATTGTTTAAGTAAGTCTACATCAGCAATATCTATTTGTATGGGTGCACTTAAACCATCCCCTACGACCGGTACATGCATACTTAAGTCACAATTGAATGCTTTAATAATTTCTTCGTAGAGTATATCATCTATTCTAGGTATTACATTTAATACTGATTGACGAATAATCGCATTAAGGGTACGAACCCAGGCATTTGCATTACCATCTAAATTAAATTTTTCTTTCCACGACTTTTTAGTTGTTTTAAAATCATCATCTGACTTCTTACCTTGTCTATTTTTTTCTCTAGCCGCTTTAAACGCTTTTGCTTTAGCCCCAACTTTTTTAGCTGCCTTACTAGCTTTTAATAATTTTAATAATTCTAATAAAAAGGGTAATGGGTTATTTGTAATTTCACGTAAAGATTCTAAAGTTCGTTTCCATTCCTCAGTATTTTCTCTATTTTTTGTTTGGTCGGTAGTATCTAAAAAGGCCATTAACCCCTGAACCTTACCGAAAATTTCTTTTTGAGAATTTATAGAATCCGCTGTTGACATTATAGTTTATAATTTATATTGGTTGTATTATCATCATTTTTAGTTTGACGTAACATCTCACTAATAGTCTCTTTTACATCCCCATCCAAGAAAGCTCCAGATTGTGACGACTCGAGATTCTTACTTGTAATTGTGGCTAATAATTTGGAAAGTTGTAGTTTCTTATCGATAGCGGAATCGATAATTTTTTGTTGTTCTTTTAGTACAGGACCTATTAAGGCCATATCCCCCGCTTCCTTCATAAAACCAATCATTTTATTCTGTATTCGAATAGCAGTGGTTCTTTGTTCTACAGATTCATTATATATTTCTTGCATTAATGAAACTGCACTTTCATTTGTTAGATTGATTACTTTTCTTTTAGGTCTAGGCATACCTATAAATATCTATTTAGTCGTTTATTGTAGACCCTAAAATATCTTTATATATATTCTTAAACGGTCTTAGAGCAGACCTAATCTCTTTAGTTGTTAAGCCACTCATTTCTCTTAATTGGTATAATATAATATTTTTATTAAATTTATTACCTTTACCCGCTATAAATATAGTTTGGTAGTTTTCGAATACATCCACTAAACAATAACCAATTTTTTCTTCGTTGATGTTTAACCTACTAGTGTTGATAAATTCTTTTATATCCACGATTAGTCTAAGTATGATTTTTTCCAAAGGGACTTCATTATCCATATTTAATTCATATGAATATTTTTCATCTTGTTCTATACTAAAAGATATATCCTCATAGGATATTTGCCTATTTCTATCACGGTTATCTTTCATGATTTGACCCATAAGATAATTCTTACAAATAGTACCAAAATAGGAATAAGCTTTTTTACCTTTAGCGGGTTTAAATTTCTCCATCTTAGTTACTAAAAAAGACAATGTGTCGGTGTGTATGTCTGTAAACTCCATACCAGGTCTATATAGTCTATACCTACGTATAATACTATCTATCATCGTTATTAGTGGGTCTCGCAGAAAAGTATTGTACACATTATTCTTTTCATCCCAGGTTGTGGCAGTAAGAAATACTCTTACCGCTTCCTCTTGCGGAGGCCCAAAATAAGGTTTGTTGAGGGGTTTACGGCCCATAATAATTATTAAACTTCGTAAAGAATCTCTCTATCAGTAGTGAAGAAATATTCTTTTTTCGCCAACTCAACCCAGAACTTAGCTTCTTCAGGATTTAATTTTACTTCATTTTTAAATTTATAATCCCAAAAGAGTGAATTTAGTCTTTGGTTGGTATGTTTATATCCCACCTTAGGGATGGACATAATTACACAGTCGTTATAAGTCGCTCTTAATAAAAACTCATAATTGAAAGTTAATTTAATCGATGATTTCATCCCACCGATATCCTCAAAAGTACTTTTTCTCATAATCATACCACTAACTTGAAAGTTTTGGTACTTTAAAAGTGTGTTATTATCCAAATAACCTAGGTCTTCTGAGAATCCCATAGCCCATAACGCTTCATTAGTGAAACCTAAGAACTGTCCGTTTTCATCAGTATCCACAACTAAAGGTAAAAACATATCAACCTCATCATAAGCTTTCGAATAAATCCCAAATTGTTTAAACCAAATACTTGAGTATTCATCATCAAATTCTAATACAGAGAAGAATTCAGTCTCCACCTTACTAACACCAAAATTTACTTGACCACAAAAAGTGTGATACTCGGAATCGTTAGTAACCACCTCCACATCTAGACCAGAAGGCTTTTCCCATTTCTCCATAAAGTCAGCGACCTCAGGGTTGTTATCACTACAAACAATTAGTGTTTTATTTGGCTTAGATTGTGATTGTTCTAAACTTTTTATGGCTTTAGGAAACCATTCATTAAATTTACCAGACACATCATGAACTGGTAATATTACCGTTATATCTTTACTATTCATATTTTTAAGAGTTTACACCTACAGGTGTTAGTTTATTTATTGAGTTTTTAAATTCTTCCTTTCTTTCATCTAATAAAGAGTTGAAAAAATTAATAACCCCAGTACGTTCGTTATCTACAGTGTAATCTGTTACCGTATCCTTCATTTTACTATAAAGATTTTCAGGTACAGAATCCTCCAACCAGTTCTTCATATAGTTACCAATCATCTCTACCACTTTAGTTTCATCCACAACCCACAAACCATTTTCATTAGTTAACCAATCAGGCTTTAGGATAGGTAAAGGACCGATTACCGGAGTATTACACAACATCGACTCCAAAGGGAAAGTACCAAACCCACCAGCTCTATCTACCCACACGGATAAACACGCTTCACCTAGTTGTTCAGCAAACTCATCTCTTTTCATATTCCTCATATCTTTAAATGATATCCACTTAAATTGTGGATTTTTAAGATAAAAAGCTTTTATAATCTTCATCGTATCCCTAGGGTCTCTAGTGTGTATCGCGATTACAGGTTTTTTAGGTTTACTAGAAGGGACAAAATAGTCGGCAAACGACGGTTTAATAACCGTAGTCTCTACAGAAGGGAAAATAGTTTTAATATATTCTTTTTGAGACTCAGTAGTTGTTATACACTTAGTAACACCATAATTAGCCCACCCAAAACCAGGATTTAAAGTTTCTAATATATAATCATAAGCTTGACAAAAAACTATTTTCGTACATGGCATATTATTAATTTGTTCTAATACGTGTCCATATAGTTCAGGTACAACTACAAAATCTTGGGGACCTACTTTTAATTCACCCTCCTCGATATTCGAATGTGGTAATGAGGAATAATCTTCCCCCAACCATTCACCAGCATCTTTATATTCTTTTTTCTCATAAAGTATATAAGCGTTATAACCAGCATCAACTAAGTGCTTTACTAATTCATAGTTTATAGATACCGCAGCGGAAGCTCTACCATCAGTATCTTGTGTTAAAAAATAAATCTTACTTTCTTTATTTTCTAGTTTTTTTAGACCAGCTTCTAACTGGGACAATTCTTTTTCCATAATTATAGTTTTTTTATTATATTATATTTTATTAATGTATTTAAAGCTAATTTATAAGGGACAGATAATTTATTCATAGAAAGTACCCCTAAGTTTTCATCGACATCCTCCACTATTCCACATGCAGTGTCAACCATCATCTTAAAGAACTCAAACTTAGGAACATTCACCTCAACCTTTTCTTCCTTAAGTGAAACAACCTCTATATTATTCATAAACTCATCGACATCAAAGTAAAGATGTTCAGAACCTATCTTAAGTTTTAAATTACTATTTTTAAGTTTATTCATTGAAAAGATTTTTAAATGATTCTATTTCTTTTATGCTATTAATTTTTAGGTCACTTGCCATATTAGAGTTATACTCTTTAGATACCACAACCAATTTTTTATTTTCTGGTTTTGATGATATCACGTCAACATCAGAGGTTATAAAGATATCGGTTGTGTCCCAAATATTCTCTATCGTTTCTGTTGTGTAAAATATCAATTCGTCCATAGAACATCCATATTTTGCCAAAAACCATAGAGTGGCAGGTTTAGCTTTTCCTAAATCATCACTAACTATTCTTAATTTATAATCACTGGGCATAGATTTGTAAAGTTCTACTAGATGTGAAACCACATTATTGGAAGTCTCTTTAGAATGACCAAATATTTCCATAGAAGCCTCTGAATATAAGAAGTCCAATAGTTCATCATCAGAATCGAAATGAACATAAGACATTAGATTTGGTGTGACTACTGGTGATTTAACTTTTAAGTCGTAGTATTTCTCATAGACAAACTCAAATTTCTCTAATATAGCTCTTATTACCTCATTAACACTTATACTTATTACCATGGTTAAGAATAGTTATTTATTATTTTTTTGTAAAGAATCAAACACTCTTTCTATTTTAGCCACCAATGGATTTCTCACTACGTCAGACTTGGTAAACTGAACACACCCAATTTCGTCTATATCACTAAAGTGGTCCATTAAAAATGTTAACCCATTGCCGCCCTTAGAATCTTGTTGCCTCTCATCCCCTAAAAATATCATTTTAGAATCCCTACCAAGTCTAGTCATAATAGTCCTTATGTTTTCTCTCGATATATTTTGAGCTTCATCAATTATAATAATTGACCTATCTAAATTGATACCTCGCATA
>Ga0080013_1000206_pt1 | contig 85508 bp, 78 predicted proteins | sample ETNvirenome_6_85_FD_69236 | JGI IMG/M metagenome (GOLD analysis project Ga0080013, IMG submission 69236) | Marine viral communities from the Pacific Ocean - ETNP_6_85 (SPADES assembly) (version 2) | ecosystem: Environmental > Aquatic > Marine > Oceanic | place: Pacific Ocean | collected 2013-06-19
AAAGAGGAATGGGGCGCACGTCGGGAAATGCGGATCTAGTAGCAGATGCCATTGTAGAGCTTATTATAGAGTTGCTAGGTGGACAAGCCCAAGATCAAAGCCCTGAGCCTCCCGAAACATTATGAAAATCCAAAACTATTTAATAATATGAAACTTTTATTTGAAAATTGGCGAAGGTTTGTAGCCCTCCACGAGGGGGTTAACCCCAAAACAATTAAAAAGATAGTAGATGCTATACAAAGTACCCAAAGCCATGGCGACCCCAACCGGCCAGGTGAACGACTTTATGGCGAGATTTATACCGTTGGTGGTGCTGTTAGGGATGAAATAATACCCGGAGCACCGCAATCTAAAGATGTTGATTTTGTTGTCAGAAACCTTACTCTAAAGCAAATAAAAAACGCTATACAAAGTCTTCAAGACGAGGATGATCTCGGCGGGGACCCCAAAGAGGTGGGGGCCAAGTTTTCGGTTGTAACATCCAAAATCGATGGACTAGATTTTGACTTTGCATTACCAAGGAAGCTAGAAAAAAAGACCGGTGTTGGGCATGGTGATGTTGAGGTAGTGGCGGACCCCTTTCTCCCCATCGATGCAGACATGGAAAGAAGAGATTTTACTATGAATGCTATTGCCAAGACGGCTGGTGGTGATATAGTGGATAACGCCATATCCCAGCAAGGAATAAAAGATATACAAGATGGAGTTATTAGGGCAGTCGGTGAGGCAGAAGACCGATTTAGGAATGATCCCCTTCGAATGCTCCGCGCAATTCAGTTTGCTACAAGATTTAATTTTAAAATAGCAGATGAAACCGCTGCGGCCATAAACAGTAATTTGGACATGCTTACTCCCGAGGCTGTATCCGGCGAGCGTGTTCTTGTAGAATTTGAAAAAGCTTGGTCCAAAGGGGCAGCCAATAGTGCTCATTTTATAGAACTTCTAGAAAGCACTGGTATCGGTAAGCACATATTTGGAGAAGATTTTAATCCAAGGCCCGCTGTTGTCTCTGGAGGTAGGGATAGAATAATTTCAGGAAACGCTATGGCGTTTTTTATGCATGGTGGTGATTATAAAAAAATGAGACCCTCAGGGTTGATGGTTAAGCATATAGAACTGGCTAGGGCCTCGATTACGGATCAGGAAGTATACGAATATGGCTCAAAGTATCGCGAGGTGTTACCTCTGCTCGTGGAAGTTCTTCAACAAGTGGGATATCCGGAAAAATCAGAGAAGATACAAAGAATTTTAGATGCAAACCTGCCTCTTAGTTCCAAAGAATTAGCAATTGGGGGTAGAGAAATAGTGCAATTAGGCCTTAAGGGGCCAATTATTGGCCAAATGCAGGCCAAACTACTTCAAGCTGTTCATGCTGGCGAAGTCGAGAATGAAGGAGATGCTCTGTTAAACTATTTAAGAATGTTGGTGGGATCGCAATGAAACTCCTATTTGAAAACTGGCGTCAATACTTAAATGAAGGTATACACCCAAAGATACAAGAGCAAATAAATGATTTACCTGATTGGGTCCATATAGGGATCGATGTCTGGGGAATGCATGTTTCCATATTTTACACCAACAAAGAGGGAAAATCTTTTGCAAAATCGCTAGGCCAGGTCTTGATGATGCAAAATTATGAACAACGATATGGAAACTGCCTTAACGACGAAGAAAAACAAGTTTTTTCCATTCATGAAACATCTGCTGAAAAGGGCCTTGGACCCCTTCTCTATGAGATAGCCATTGAATGGGCTAGTGCAAATGGAAAGGGCCTAATGCCTGGTCGCTATATAGTTTCTGGTGATGCTTTGGGGGTTTGGGAGAAATATACCACCAGAAGTAACGATGATGTAAAGAAAGACCAACTAGATATTGATAAGGGAATATCTTATTTTAACCCAAAGGGATACGACCAGCTAACGCCCGAAGATCCCAATGATGACTGTCATCAAAAGAGCGCTATAGCAAGCAAAAGTGAAAAATGGTATGAAAGTCCACTTTCTAAAATATATTCAAAAAATAATACAGAGGTTATGGACTATTTTAAAGGTATGAAAAGACTTAAGGTTACAACTTCATGAAACTCTTATTTGAAAGCTGGCGTCAATATCTCAAAGAAGAACAAGCATCTCCCCAGTTCCTGTACCATGGTACAAATATAAAAAATCTCGAATCCATACAAAAAGACGGCCTTATGCCAGAGTTTGGTGAGCTTGTCAGGAGTACCTCTGGCTATGGCTATTATATGGATGATGAATATTTCGACCCAAACGACCGCAAAGAGGGTATTCTATTCTTTGATAATACTCCGGAGACGTGGGGTTATGGCTCTATAGGCAACAAAAATATGGACGAGGTCGTATTAGTCCAGATAGAAAACAACGACTCTATATACCGGAAAGTGGACAACAAGTATTATAACTTTGATGGTGAAGAGGCCGATGAAATTGACTACACCGATGTAGACCGGATGCCTCCTTTTATAGAAAATGGCGATTATTTCTCGTTCGATCCGCAGGAACCGGTAAAAATATTATCGGGAGAAGAGTTAACAAAATTTATTGAGAATAACTGACTATTTAATAACATGAAGCTTCTATTTGAAAATTGGCGAAAGTACCTAAATAACAACTTGTTGGCCGAATCAAAACAACAGATCGTATCAATGGGTTTTCCAGAGACTATAGCTTCATTGTTCTACGAACTGTTCCCTCAAAAAACCGCCACACTCATGGCCAAGTGGTATAAGGAATATCACAATGTAGGGTGGACAAAAATGAGAAAGGACAAGGACTGGTTCCGTATAAAAAACTGGAATAGACGTATCATCGATATGATAGATATGTATGATGCTGCTGACATGGGTAAGGAAAAATATATCGAAACCGCAAAAGGATTAGAACTTTATATTCCTAAAGATTTTTTCTTTGATCCTAGCGAGTCCAAAAAAGCAATCAAAAAAGAAATTAAAGAAGAATTTGAAAAAGACATCTTTTTCTATGCAAAAATTATTATGGCCATTCAAAATGGTCAAATAACCGACTTAGCTCCATATAAAGAATTAGAGTTTTCCTCTGCAAAAGACAAATACGATGAGAAAACTGTATTTTCCCAGTCAGCGCCACTCAAAACATATAAAAATGGCTGGAAATGGATAGATGTTGGTGATCGATGTCAATTGGTGGGCAAGTTAATGAGTAATTGTGGCTCAACTGGGGTTATGTCATCAGATCCAGACAGAACAATGATAACTCTTTTTGACAAAAATAATAAACCACATGTTGTTGTTACTTACTCACCAAATCAAAATAGAATTTCTGGGGACCAGGGCCAGGCCAGCAGTTCAGTAAAAGACAAGTATCATAAATATGTTTTGGATCTTGCTGATCTCTTGGGGGCGGAATTTGATTCCACGAAAACAAAATCAAAGTTCTTGGGAATAAAATATAGACTAAAAGGGATAACAAGTGATATCAAAAGAGTACCGTATACGGAGCCGAGTTTTGAAGAGTTTTTTGAGGTAGTTTTGAACGATCAAGTTTATTATGGCAATGATAGCATGCTTTATCCAAAAGATGTGATATACAAGGCTTTAGAAATTTTAAATAACCTAAAGTCACAACATGAACGGGTTTCAGGCCCTTTACATGATAAAGAATCAAAAGATTTATCCATGGGAGAGATCCTAGCTTCAATTCTTAATTATCAAAATGCTAAATATTTAAATATCTTAAAAGGCAAGGGCGTATCAACATATAAATTGGCATTAGGAAAAACTAAATGATATTTATACTTGAAAATTGGTATCGTTATGATATAATTAACAAGGAGCTTGTTAAGAAATGAATCTTTTGTTTGAGAATTGGAATAAATATTTAGCCGAGAACACTGGTCTTGAGGGAGGGGACAAGGAGGAGACGTTTGCGACCCGACCTTCTTTTAAAATTTCTGAGAATTGGGGTAAAAAGGGGCACGACGAAAAAAAACTCATTGAAAGTTATCTGTCTAAAGTTCAAGGCAGCAGCTTTAGAGAAAAGATTGCGTCCATTCAGAGATTTGTTAAAGATTGTGATAAAACATGTGTAGAATCTAAAGATATACCTGAGATTCTTGCCAATTTATTGTTTTTGGATGCTATTTCTTCTATTATTTATGATTTTAATGCATCGACTGGAGGGTTTTTGTTTGAGTCGTTGGTGGCTGCTCTTCTTGGGGGCGAAGATACATATCAAATTTCACTTGCCGATGCGAGTGCTAAAAACGACGTAACGGATGTTATGATTGGTGGAAAACGTTGGAGTATTAAGTTTCTTTTTAAAGGATCTCAGACAAAATATGTCAAGGGATCCTATAAAAATCTTAAAGCAGCAATTGAAGCCGAGGGTGGGCCGATAACATATTTGGTAGGGCTTAAAGCTCGTGATCATAAAGATGAAGTAGTTTTATCCATTAATTTTTATCAATTTACGGTTGGTGATAGAGAATTAGCTGCCCAGACCGGCGACACTAAATGGATTGGAAATTTTGATGTAGAACAAGTAGGGACATATACAGGAAAAAAAGATTATAAATATGGCCTAAAAGATTCGGAATTCCAAGAATTTAAAATTGAGGGGGCCGAAGCGGGTAAACCAACTTTTAATTTGGGCTCTCGTGCCGACATTGAAGTAATTGCACAGAAGTATGCTGATCGCCTGGGGTCTAGCTTAACCGAGATCTACACTGAAATGGATAAATTGTCAAAGAATGTGAACGCATATTTTCTTGGTGCGCCCGACTCTAAAGGTAAGGCACAAGAAGCACAGTTAAATGCCATTAAACTCAAGGAAGATGTAGGCGAATACATTTAAGCCTATCGAGTAGCCCCTAATCGACACGGACAGCTTTTTTCCGGTTAAAGAGTTTTGATCCCCTATATACTTTAGGGGGATAAGAATATGGGGGGCTTAACTAGATTAATTCTGGTATCGTTGTTGTGTGGTTGTACGTCTGTCGGCTATGATTTTGACGGGTCGTTTATAACCGAGAACATCGAATACCTTGAGGGCATTGAATATATATCGATATTTAAGAGTCCCGCTGAAGCGCAGAGCAGGAAGGCCGCTGTTAAGGTTACTTCCGTAGATGTCTATGGGAACAAAATAGGTGGAAGTGGTGCTTATATCACTCACAAAGGAAACCATTACATTGTAACTGCTGCTCATGTGGTAGAAGACTCCTCTAGAGTCTTGATTCGAGGATCTGGCGAGTTGATTGTTGCCAGTGTTGCTTATGTGAATAGCAGTTCGGATCTTGCTCTATTGTCGATAGCTGGAATGTTTACGCGAGACCCTATCCCGTGGAGGGTTTCAAAGCAAGTTAATGTAGGCGATAAGCTGGTTTACAGCGGATTTCCGAACTCAATGGGATTGCTTACAATCAAAGGAGAGGTTGCTGGCTTTTATGAAGGAGCAATTGTTGCTCACACTTATGTTTGGAAAGGGGCTTCCGGCTCTCTTGTCCTCGATGAGAAAGGCAGAATAGTAGGAGTTGTATCAGCCGTAGATGTGGGTACAGATATTGGTGATTATCCGACAATAATCGAAGATGTTGGTCTTATTGCTTCAACTTATAGCTTGGATAGGTATTTGAACAGATAATTTGAGGGGGGGGGTAAATGTTAAAATATGTGTTGTTTTTTCTTTTAGCATCTTGTGGTCCAAATTTGGAACCCGTAAATGTAAAAGAATTAAAGGTTGAATTTGAAAATATTTGGTGGGAAATGACTGAACATCAGCCCTGGGAGGAAAAAGGATACATATATTGCTATTATTTTGATTCCGAATACGATGAGGTTAAGCCACCAAACGATGGGGGCATCTTTTATCACGAAGAAGATGGGGATACTTATCTTTTAAGCCTCTTTCAAAGAATAGCAGGCGGCTACTATATAACGAAATATGATATTGATTTTGAAGTTTATGTCGATGAGTATGGAAACTATTCCGTAAAAGCATCACGAGGAATCTTAACGAATAAATCCGATATCATTCCTTGTAGTTTAGATTTATAAAAACTATTTATGAACAGAGGTGTTTATGGGTAGCAAAATAGCGTATAATATAGACTCGTCCGAAAAATATGGATGGCAGCCAGATTGGTTCGGAGCAGACGACTTCGACGAAGAATTGATCGAAAAGGTCATAGAGTTTCAAAAAAGCATGGGCCTATCAGCCGATGGGCTCGTTGGACCCGCGACACATCGTCGTATTTTCACAGAAAGACAGGCCAATATAGACGATTATGAGCCGACAGGCGAACATATCGTCTATAACGGTGAATTCTACCCCATTGACTGGGATCGGGTGGTTCTTTGGGATGAGCCAGGTGGCCTTCGAATAAACCAAGGCACTTATACCGACTATTCTGGGAAAGAACCACGAGACATTTCAATGTTTGTCAATCATTGGGACGTTTGTTTAAATTCCAAGTCCTGTGTCGACGTTCTCAACACGAGAAAGGTAAGTGTCCACTTTTGTATCGACAATGACGGAACAATTTATCAGATTCTCGACATTCAACACAATGCGTGGCACGCAAGCAATAGAACAGTAAACGAAAAGAGTGTTGGTGTGGAAATCAGCAACGCATATTATCTGAAATATCAGGATTGGTATGAAAAGCGTTTCGGGCCTCGACCTATTATCTCAGATGCTGTGGCTCACGGAAAAACACTTGAAACCCACCTTGGGTTTTACCCAGTTCAACTGGAAGCGCTCAAGGCTTTGTGGAAGTCCATTTCTGAGGCTTGTAAGGTACCTCTCGCGGCTCCTATGACAGGGGGTAGGCTAGACACTGGGGTAAATACCGAGGTCTACAAAGGGCGTTTTAAAGGCTTTTTAAATCACTATAATGTGACTGAAAATAAGATCGATTGTGCTGGTCTTGATTTGGTGGAGATGTTAGAGGAGATTAAATGAAGTATGTATATTGGAAAGCATTATTTGCTGGTGTGCTTATAAGCGGATTTACATCTGCTTTCGTAAAGCTATTGTTGAAGGTTTTTCCAAGCTTGGATCTAACAACTGTAGAGGCGGTGGAAGATATTCTTTCTTATGACGATAGTGGACTTTTTCTGGGTTTCATGTTATTTATTATCGTTATTGTGTCGCCTCTTATTGAAGAGATGCTTTTTAGAGGGCTGATTTGGAATGTGATGTCCAAATTCGTAAAAGTTGAAGTGGTATACGTTGTGGTGAGCCTTTTGTTCGCCCTCATTCACTTGGACCCTCTTCATATATTGGGTTTGTTGCCGATTTCCTTCCTTTTGGGATGGTTTAAATACAAGACTGGCAATATTAAGGCATCCATAGTATGTCACATGAGCAATAATTTAACAGCGTGTCTTATAATGATGGTGTAAAATGAGCAAGTATTATAAAAACTGGAAAAGGTTCCTGTACGAGGAAAAGACAATTATTCCCACGAGGGAAGAAATGGTCTCCATTATTATGGCCGATCCAGAACAAGAAAGATACATTGACTTTCCGAAGGGGTCGCTGAAGAAGTTTGGCCAGGATATTCCAATGGAGCTTGAGTTTGATTATGGTGAGTGGCCTGAGTTTATAAATCCTGCCGATGGTATGGGGTGGGATTTTGTGATCGTTCCCAGTGCTGATTCAGGCACCCCAAATCTGATACCAGTGGGTCATGTGGTATATAAGCCCCATTATCATAAAAAGGTTGGAAACGATAAGATCATTATTGCTCCTAAAGTTGGCTGGGAGTCTGTTGAGGAAGATAAGAAAACGATTAACGATTTTTATGGAAGAATGAAAAGATTTGACACTCCAGTGTGGTATTAAGAAATGAAAAATTTTAGATTAGACGTTAAAAAGGTAATCGAGAAAGAAAAGCTATCGATGCAGAGTGGTAGTTCAGTCACTTTTTTAAGTGCCAGCTTCATAACAGCAGATTCTGGAAGTATTATTCAATTTCATTCTCCGATCCTTATACCTGTTGCGAGTGCTTCGGTTTCAAGGCCAGGGGCGGGAACAGGCTCACTGTATGTGAAGAGCACGGATAATAAAATATACTTTCAAACAGATGGTGGCACCGAATATGACTTAACCGATACGGGCGGGGGAGGGGGCTCACCAGGCGGGTCTGATACGCAGGTTCAATACAACGATGGCGGCTCTTTCGGTGGTGCAGCGGACCTCACGTTTAACGATTCCACGGGAGATGTCACAGTGGGTGCAAGCACTGGAGATGCTAAGTTGTTCTTCCGTGATTCTGGAATTTATGCGTACTCAAAAGCAGACGGCGAGTTAGACATTGTATCGGATACTCGTCTGGGGCTCACCGGATCGGGCGATTTACCAAGCGCTATCGGGATTTTGGCGTCTGCGGGTGGCATCGACATTGACGCTGTGGGTGCTGCTGGTCAGGATATAAATATCACAAACACCGGAGGATCAGTTAACATAACTGCCACGGAAGATGTAATCAATGCGGTCAGTATTACCTCGAACAACATATATTTTAATGGTGGCGACCAGGATGATGCCTATCTTTTTTACAGCAAGCCCCTCTACCTCGATGTAATCGCGTGGCCTGCTACAGCAACCGGTAAGCTTTGGAGCAGTTCGGGGTACGTCTTGAACTGGGGAGGTTTAGGCTTTCAAGTTACAGGATCCGGTCACTTCAATATAACAGGTGGCGATTACGATTTCCGGGTTGAAGGCGATTCGGAACAATATTTAATATGGACTGATGGCAGTGAAGATATGGTACACTTAGGCGGCGTCCAAAATGGACAAGTGTCTGCTGTCTCTCAAGGATATTCTTTTTATAAAGACCTTGGTGACAGCTTGGCTGACCCCTATGGTTTCAGTGCTGATGGCGAAGCAATGGGCGAGATCATATATTTTCCCGACACCGGCACAACTCTGAGCAATGTTTATTATTTAACTGATTCTGCGGCTGTTGCACAAACTGATGCTGGCGCTGAATCTACGGCTGGACCAGTTATGTTGCTTCTGGCAACAACCACTAACGCCAAGCACGGAATGTTGGTTCGTGGATATGCAAGGATAGACTCTACCACTTTGCCTAGCCCTGCTACTGCAAAGGTCGGAGATCCAATATATTTAAGCACAACTGCTGGTCTTATGACTTTCACGGCACCTTCTGGCTCTGGGGACGTTGTTCGTATCATCGGTTATTGTATTCAGACAGCAAATTCAGCGGGTTCGTCGATTATTTATTTTAACCCATCCACTGACTATATTGTTTTGAGCTAAGGATCGTTATGAAGCAAATAAATTTAACTGTAGCTTGGACAGATAGTGTCGAGGTAGAAGAGGTGGGATACCCTGTCTCGGATGCGAGCGCGTCGTTTTATCTGGATGCGCTGACCAGCGCGTCGGGTAGCTTGGTTACGGGCATCACCGGCTCCTTACGGGAGCTTATGTACGACAGTGGCTTCGAGTTTTGGCCTCTTGATCCACCACCTGATTACCTGGCGGAAGGCGAGGTCGCCGAGCCCAATCCGCGAGGCGAGGCGGTGATCGGTTTAGTTTACTTACGGGACATTTCATAATGGCCATCCTTCTTTCCCAAAATTTCAACGATGATACTGGAGCCAGTGATGGAAGTTCGGCTACACTACCATCGGGTTGGGAAAAAGCCGATGGCGGTAACATGACTGTTTATGCTGCGCAAGATGATTCCGATCTTGCAGGGCGGCAAAATAGTGCAGGATGGGTTTTTGGTTACTCACGCACACCCTCTACCGTCACCGGTCCAGGTGGTGGCATGTTCCCGGAAACCACGCTGGGGAGCGTGGGCTCTATTGGGCTGATAGATACTTACGGTGATGGTTGGCATAACAATAACTTCGTTAGTGTATCTGTTAATGGGAATCCCGTATTAACGAACATTACTCTGCCTTATTTTGATGGTGCTGGCCCGCTATGGTTTGACTTTGCAGCAAACCTTGGTGATGCCGTATTGGTATCTTTTACTCCGGGAGCATATCCTTATGAGTGCCAGTACGAACTCAATGATGCGAGCCAAGGTGCGGGCAATACATTTTACACCTCGCCCACCTATCCCTCTACTTATGGTTTTTCTGCTCCCGCTTTCGCCGCCGCTCCCCCCCCTTCCGGCACCTGGATTGATTCTTCCTCAGAAAGATATATGTATGTTGAAACTTCAGGGTGGTATAATAAATATAATCTAATAAGAACACAAGCTATTGATCTGTCCTCTGTGACAGGGTCTGTGACTATGACATTTTGGTTCCATATGTTCGGGGCCAATATGGGAAATATAGGAATAGCTGCGACTACAGCAACTCATGATGCAAGCTCGGCATTCGAAGCTGGAACTGGTCTTGGCTTTACTGGCGACAATACGGGGGGAGCAACGATAACTTATTGGACTAATGATGACGGTAGCACAACAGCAACAGGTGTTAGGATTAGTGGACAACAACAAACTGAGGGGCACTCAGATTCTCTAGACCCAGCCAACTATTGGAGAAAAGCAACTGTTGATTTAAGTGCTGCCGCAGGGGAATCAACAGTTTATCTTTACTTTTTTTGTAAGAGTGGAGGAAGTTATAGAAGCGATCTTGCTATAGATGCTTTTGAAATAGTAGACGACCGAATTCTTTTCCAGGATTTCAACGATGATACTGGAGCCAGTGATGGAAGTTCGGCTACACTACCATCGGGTTGGGAAAAAGCCGATGGCGGTAACATGACTGTTTATTCTGGACAAGCAGATTCCGATCTTGGCTATAGCCAAGATTCTAAAGGGTGGGTTTTTGGTTATGGGAACACTCTCACTTATGCCACCGGTCCAGGTGGTGGTATGTCTACGGAAACCACGGGCTCAGATGGAGCCTGGACTTCAAGTTCAGATAAAAGATATATGTATGTTGAAGCTTCAGGGTGGTATCCTAACAAATATAATCTAATAAGAACACAAGCTATTGATCTTTCCTCGGTGACAGCGCCTGTGACTATGACATTTTGGTTCCATATGTACGGGGCAACTATGGGAAATCTAGGAATAGCTGCGACTACAGCAACTCATGATGCAAGTGATGCATCCGAAGCTGGAACTGGTCTTGGCTTTACTAGCGACTATACGGGGGGAGCAACGATAACTTATTGGATGGATGATGGCGGTAGCACAACAGCAACAGGTGTTAGGATTATTGGACAACAACAAACTGAAGGACACTTAGATCCTCTAGATCCAGCCAACTATTGGAGAAAAGCAACTGTTGATTTAAGTGCTGCTGTAGGGGAATCAACAGTTTATATTTACTTTTTTTGTAAGTCTGGATCAAGCTATACAGGCGATCTTGCTATAGATGCTTTTCAAATAGACGATTTTGCAAGAGCCGTTGTTAAACTTAGTGGTGTATACGCCGGGGATATTATCTCGGTTAGCGGCGTGGGCACCGGGGATATAAGTTCGATAGATGGGGTGATATGGGATCCTTAATCGACACTATCTAAACAGGCACAGTTTATGTTTGTTTTAGGATTCAGTTGGTGATGTTTGATGGTTCAGTTTCTAGTTATTTGCGGGAGATAGAAGCATGTGGTTAAATTGGATGCTGGAGTCGACTGGAAGTGAAGAGCAAAAGTCTAAAGAACCATTGTGTTACCAAATGATCAGTGGCTCAGGATATGATTGGTTTTATGATCCAGTGGGGAGATCCATGGTCGAAGTACCACGGGGCACAGAAATAGTGAAGATTTCAAACGATATTGATCATAGAGGTCGAGTTTTAGTGAGGGCTCCCCATAAATTCTTGTTAATATCCGAAGAAGAAGTTGTAGATTTGGGTTTTAATTAGAAATCAAGTATTTTTTAAGTTTTCAGCATACTATTTAATGTGTTGGGATTGGATTATTATGAAGCTCTGACAGACGCTAAAGCAGTTTTGGCGGCAATTATTGAAGGGAGAGGATTATAATGGAGAAACTGACTAAACAATTAATCGTTGATATGATTAATGAATATATGTCGCCTCGTCATTGGGATCGGGATCGACCCATGTTTGATATAAGTGGTGATAGAACTAACGATTCTCTAACCCCTTTTGAAGAAGAGACTGAAAGGATTGTTGGCCTGATCCACGATCTTACCACATCTGTAGGAGAGGGCTTTAAAGGAGGAGATTTATCACAAATTGAGATTGAGAAAATCTCCGATTTTCAGTTGTCCCGTATTCAACGGGCACTCAATTATGCCATGAGCGCTATGGACTATAAGACAGGAGAAGAACTAGATATGACAACCCCAGAGGTATAGAGTGTTGAGTTCCGAAGGTTCTCTTGGCGACAGGATGTTGGCAAAGATTAAGATAGGAGATTTGGTTAGTTGGAAATTGTTGGGAGAGGACGAGGTTAGAGATTTAGGATTGATAATTGATTTTTATCAAAAGAGGAAAGGAGGCAGAAACATAATTTATGCTAAGGTTGTTCGTTTTAGAGGGAGTGCAATGGTGTCCGTACCAGTTGTAAATTTAAAAAGGTTTGAAGGGCCAAAAAATGAAGTGTAAGGTTACAAATAAATCAGATTCATTGGATTATGGACAATTCAAACCATTGTTGTCCAGTTTTATGAATTTTGCTGTGAAGAGGTTTGGATTCAAGAAGCCTCCGTCTCTTTTCTTTGTCTCTGACGCTGAAAATGCTAAATTGCCTCTTGGAAAAACTGCTCACTATGATCCTTCATCTTACGGAGTAACAATTTTCACTGACGGTCGTCATCCAAAAGATATTTTAAGATCCCTGTCTCACGAACTGGTTCATCACAAACAAAACTGTGAGGGACAGTTTGGCGATATGGGGGAAGCGGGTGATGGGTATGCACAAACTAATCCACACCTAAGACAAATGGAAGTCGAAGCAAATCGAGATGGCAGTATGTGTCTTAGAGATTGGGAAGATACCCATAAAAAACAATTACAAGAGTCTAGTTACTACTCTAGAGGAGATAAAAAAATGAAACTATTTGAATGGAAGAATGCAGAGCTTGCAACTCTGATTAAAGAGAGGTTTGGCATTCCCGAAGCTAAAGTAGAAGAAGGTGCTGGCCTAAACACCGGCCTGTCTGGAGTTGAGGGCGATGATGATGATGAGACCTATATGGGCCGCGTCAAAACTGATGCCATTGAAGAAGATAATACCCAAGAAGAGGCTGAGGATTCTCTTGAGCTTGAGGAGAGCCTTTCAAGCGAGATTAGGGTTGATGACGAAGGACGAGTTTATGATAATTCGGGTTCTGATAATTGGGCTTCTATAGGAACTGTAGGCAAGAAATGGAGAGATAAATGGGGCCAATCTTATTCGGGCCAGGAGGCTTGGAAGATTCAGAATAACTTTATGGCCCCGAAGAGGAAGAGAGGGGGCCGTTCAGCGGACACAAGGAAAGAAAGGTATCAGGAATCCCGCAGCGTGACGAAAAGGCAATCTTCCACGATTATAGAGGAAGAAGTTCGGATTCGTAAAACGGTTCGTGAAGCCATTAAGAAATATATGGCGAGAAAATGATATGGCTGATTTGGACGGGATCACTAGAAGGTTTTTGCTGGGTGAATCGCGTGCAGGCGTTGGTGTAGCTTCTTATATCCAGAATTTATCGGAAATCTTAAGCCAACTTCAGCCGCGTTCTAAAACTGATTCAAGGCGTATGGAGATAGCAAAAGAAAATCTCCGAGAAATCAAGAGACACGTTCGCAAACTTGAAGAAAAAGTTACATTACTTGAAGAGCATGTTAACCTTTTAGAAGAAGAGAATACCAAAAAATGACCGGCTTGCAGCAGACTCTTTTCAGTCTGGTGAGGGAACTCCTTTCTGAAGGAGGGAATGCAGCAGACACTCTCATAAAAACTAAATTAAGCTCTCATCCTGACAATGCTGAACGGGATATGACGTATTCAACGATCTCGGATGAAGATTTGAGCATGGTCTTGCCCAAGGAATATGGGGTTTTTCCAGATGCCGATGATCAAACGTATATCGGAAAACTTTTATATCTCCTCGGACAAAAGAAGCTTCTCGACACATCAGTTTCTCCTCGATATCAAGTAGGCTCTACTAGGTTGGCAGCCCTAAAACATTATGGGTCCGATGTTGTTGCAACGGACCAGTTTGAAACAGATGATGTAATTAATATGGCATCGCAAAAAAAGACAAGTTATGGTGATTTGGATATTGATGTTGTCTTTGCTGCCCCATCTAAAGAGGTCGCAGCGGCCATCGAGGAAATTGACCCCTCGGTGTATGCCACGAGGCGCGGAAAGAACGAAATTCACATTGCAGTGCGTGTTGGCAATCGTGTTTTTCAAATAGATCTTGTAGACGTTGCCAATGCGAGGGCAACAAAAGAGTTTCTTCAAAAAAGCAGCTTTGTTGATCTTGCGTCTCAGGTGAAAGGTGCATTCTCCATTATTTTGCTACGCGCTGTTGCAGCAGCTATGGAATTGAAGCAAGGAGACGCCTTTGAGGCTGTTTTGGACTCTGCCGAGAACAACCCTGACACTGAATTTGCAAAGATGCTTCAAAAGCAGAGAAAATTAGGCTGGGATCCTGTCGGTGCTAGGTTTTCGCTTGGCGAGAGGGGTTTAAAACTCGTATTGGATCTTCGAAAGCCAAAAAGAGGCGACCCTACCAAGATGTCACGGAAAAGCATTGACGTTGAGTCTGAATCTCGCATTGGGTTTGAAAATTTGGACGCTTTGGCACGTACAATCTTGGATCACCCCGAAGCATCGGGTTCAACCATTTATCATGCGTCAAAGCTGGCCAACTTCATAGGAAGGAATAAAAGAACTTCTGATATCGATATAATTTGGGAGAAGTTTATTGACAGTGCGGAGATGAACCTTAAAAGGAGCATCGGCAAAGAAGAATACAACTTGGGAATGACAATTCTGGGTAAGCTGATGAAAAAGATTTGGGAACCGCCCAAAAATCCAGAGATGGTGAATGAAGCTAGAACAGGAATCGGCAGATTTGCTGGGAAAAGCAAGTTCAATCGCAAAACCGCTCTTGATGTTCTCCGTACACTGGTCGATGAGACCAACAATGAAGGGAAAACCGGTTTTGACATTGACTTTGGAAATAACTCGTCGATTGACCTCGTTGAAAAGATGGATTCGTCGTTTTGTCACTTCGGTTTGGACAAAAGGGAACAGTTTTTCATGGAATCGAGCAATAGTGGGCCGGTTTATACTAAAAACGTTGAAAAAAGATTCGGATTCAATGTAGATCTTCTGGAATCGTTCAAATATCTTCAAAATGATAAGAATTTTCAAGAATCATTGAAAAACCTCTTTGATAGAGTCGGCCCTTTCCGTTATGACGCTGAATTGTTCCCTGTTTTAACACATGAGGGGTCAAAAGGTAACGATAATATTATTTTTGTTGGTACCCCTTATTCGAGGGAAAAGCTTGGAAAAGCAGGTGCTTTTGTACTCTTTAACTGTCAGCTTTGGAATTCTGACCGCCTAAACTGGTATAAAGTGACCCCTGATCAGAATAACGAGCTAACAAGCCTACTGAAATACGAATCTATGCAAGCTGGATGGGCTGCGGAATGGAGAATTTATACCAACGATGAAGATATGAAAATGGAGGGCGTATTTCATATTAATATCGGCAAAGTTTTGGCACATTATCTCAAGGACAAGTCAAATTTCGAAAAGGGGATCACACTCTTGTCCACCCGCAAAGGGTCTCCAGCAAAAAAGGAACTTGTCAAAGAACTCGACAAAGTAAGCAAAGAATTGCAAGGAGCCTTAAACGGATTTGCCAATAAGGCATCTTCTAGGCTTGGGGGCGAAGATTCTTACATAGAAGGGGTTGTACTCAAGATCAAAAAGCCAAATGGGGATATCTATGAGGTCAAGGGCACCTCTGAACTCTTTGATAAGAGAAAAGACATTTTCTGGGAAGACAGGGTGAATATTCTCAATCTTGAGAAGGCTCTCGAAAATCACTTTATCAAAGAAATCCTCGGGCTCAAGACATCACAACCAGCGGCCTTAAACCGGGCAATACGAACAGCCGCAGATACATTTAATCCCAAACAGAGTGGTTCTAATCGAAAAATGGAGTTTTTAGCCTCTTTGGTGCCTTATTTGGTCGAGAGTGAACCAGATATTAGCGGGATCAAGGAAAAAGCCAAAGAAACAATAAAAACCTTTGAAAGTCAGCTTCAAAACGATAAAGCAAAGTTTAAAAAGACGGCACCCAATCTCGATGCAGATTCCGTGAGGAAGACGGAAGAATTCTTTGTACGACTTGAAAAAAAGATTGCAGCCTTGAATAAAGCTACAAATTCCAATCTAAGTGGCAAAACCTACTACATTAACCTTTTGAACGCTGTTTTGGGCTTCAGGGTTGATCGAATCATTAATTTTGAAGCTGGAGTTGGTCGGGATCCAAAAGATGACTTTAGGAAGAGGGTGATAATTTGGAGTGGCCGAGCCCAGCCTTGGCACCTTGGCCATCATGCAATGGTTGAGAAGGGAAAGAAAGCGCTTGCCGATGCAGGGGCTGATGCAGTGTATATTATGCTTGTTAAGGGGGCAGCTACAAGCAAAGACAAAGCAACAAACCCTCTGAGCGAGAAAGAGCAATATGAGCTTCTTTCTTCAATCTACGAAGGAGATCCTGAAGTTATAGTGGCTGATAAGTTTTCAAAGAGCGGCTTTATCGTGGATATTATGGAAGATCTTCACGATAAGGGTCATAAAGTTGTAGGTTGGCTCGCTGGAGCCGATAGGTTTGGGAAATATATGAAGGCATTGCGAACCTTCAGCCCTAGCAAATATTTAGAGGATCACGATTATTCGCCCATTGATAAGGATGAAAATGGTGATGTTTTGGTAAAGATGATTGAAACACCTCGTTTAATGAGTGGGACACAGGCTAGGGAATCAGCTTTATCATTAGGTTTCGATGAATGGTATAACAATATAGCACCTCAAGGGCTTCCTGTCAATTTAAAACACAAATATAAAGCAGTTTACGATAAGATCCGAGAAGCGCAAGACGAACCTGCTGACATCGAAGAAAATTCCAGTGTGTCTGGCGGTAATATGGAAGGAGCCCCAGAGGCACAAGGTGGATCCTGGGAGGGCGATGATGTCGGAGAAGAGAACGAGGAAGAAAAGAAACGTTCAAAATTAAATATGAAAGGCTCACTTGTTCAAGAAGAGAAGTTGATTAACGAAGTTATGGACTATTTATTGAATGAAACGAGGAGTTCTACACGATGAAAAGGAATGATTTGGTTGAAGAGATGTTATTACGTGAAAATGTCCGTAAGATCATCAGAATTGTCAAAGAAAGACAAGCAAAAGAAAAAAAGAAAGAGTTGATGGCCGAGCAGATGATTCGCAAGGTTATCCGTGGAATTCTCGCAGAAAGGGCTCCCGTTCCTGATGAAATCCCAAATCGTTCCACTGGAATTAATGTTCTGGAGGATCTCCTAAAGGAGATTATCCCTCAGCTTGAGACTAGCTTTAAGTCTCTTACCACGAACTTTGACCAAAAAACGTCATTCAGGGCTCACGTTTTGAATGCGTGGCGAAATCTTATAGATCTTGCAAATATGAATGCATCTGCTGGCATGGTTGCAATAGCTGAGGATGTCGATATAGATGTCGGTAGGAAGGGCGACTTTGGTGATGATGAGAATATTATTGATATCGAGGAGAAAGAAGTTGATCCCATGGATGATTTTACCAAGGGTTTAGAAGATGCCGATTTAGATAAGACTGGTCGGAATGTTGCTTTTAATGTTATGAAGAAGATTCAGCAGAATATTCTTGATAAATATGAACTTTTGGGAGACCCCAGTGACAGGGATGTTTTTGACAAATATGGAGAAGAAAATGTCGACAAGTACCTGGATAAGTTTTTAGATGAAATGTCTCCTGAACTGCCCGTTGCTGATACTCAGCCGCTCCCCCAAGATCAAGAACAAGATCAGGAACAACTTGAAGATGCAGAAGCGGAGCTTTAATGTCGTGGAAGAGAAAAAGAAAACACGTCGGAAAGAATAGAAATTATAGCCTCTCTAGAAAGCTAAAAAAGGATTGCCGTATAAACGAAAGCTTCGAAGTAATGCTGGCAAATCTGACACTTGAGGAGGTGATAGGTTTAAAATTAGAACTGTCGTCACAGCCAGTTGGCAATCGTTTATACGGCTTTCCTATTTGGTATGCTATGCCATATATAATCAAGGATGCAGTATTGAAGTACGCTTATTCTGCAACCAAAACCAAAGGTGATGCAATGAGATTCTTGGGCCTGAGACCAAATGATTTTAACAATCTCTCCAAGAGATTCAATATTGATTCTTATTTTGAGGAACCCACTTGACAAACAGAAAGAGAGCAGTTATATTATTATTTCAAATAAAACATAATTAGAGTAATATTAAGTATACTAATGAATATCATAAACTATTTTTGGCCAATTGTTAATTGATTCTTTAAGGGGGTGACTTGGATTCGACAGAGTAAATAAGATGAATAGTGCAGGTAGTCGTCCGAACTAAAGACTTAAAATGTAGTTCAAAACCAATAATTGCTAACAACAACGATTATTTCAACTCTGTTCGCCTAGCGGCTTAGTGACGGGGTTTCCCAAGACCTTGACACCCAATTTGGGATAACAGGTAGATTCCTGCGAAAATAAAAAATCAAAATGGTTACCCTGCTTGTAGCAGGTGGAGCGCATTCGGTCGGAAAGCGCTGGTTGGAAGCCCGACTACCTTTTCTGGTTTGTGACAGTAAACCAGATAAACCTGTGAATGACTTGAAATTGAATTTATTTTGGACGGCGGTTCGATCCCGCCCACCTCCACTATATATTATTAGAGAGTTAATATGAAGAGAGTAATCATATCAGATCTTCATATAGGAAGCAAGTATGCCAATGAAGCGGCATTGGTTAATTTTTTATCGTCTCTCGACTGTGATGAACTAATTTTAGCAGGCGATATAATTGATTTTTTGAAAGTCCCATCATTCACAGAAAAAAGCCATGCGATTTTTGAATTAATCAACCATTTTGATCAAAAGCTCGTCTATATAGTTGGTAACCATGATGCATCGTTTCGTGGATTGGTGGGAAAATCAGCTTTCGGCGTACAGTTTGTTGATAAATATGAATTCGTCGATGGTAGAAGAAAGTATAGAGTAGAACACGGTGATAAATATGATACTGGCATAGCCAAATATCGATTCGCAATGAAGATCATATCAGTTTTTCAAGATTATTTGGAGAGATGGCTGAACATAGATCTCGCAACTCGATGGCATTCCATGGTTGTCAAAAAAAGAAAGCTTCGAAGAATTTGGGAGATAACACAGTGGAATGATGATGCAGATGTTTTTATTATGGGCCACATTCACACACCAGAGGTTCTTATCTGGATTAATGACGATGAAACAATTAAAACTTATGCCAACACAGGAGACTGGGTTGAACATCAAACATATATTGTGATCGAAGATGACGTAATAAGGCTTAGGAATTGGCAACTCGAAAGAAAAAGAAAAAGTTCCCATTCCGAAGAGGGCAGCGGGTTAGGAACAAAGAGACTAACAACTACAGCGTAGTTATATCAAATGGACCCGCAACTATAGGAGAATCAGAGAGGTGTAAAATCCCTGGTGGCCCACTTGTCCTTGAAAAATACGTCTATGTCAGGTCTAATATTAACGGAAAGCAGTACATCAGCATAGAAAAAATAAAAGATCTAGAAAAAGCTTGACATCTCTGGAGAATAAGTTATATTTAAGTTAGAATTTTTAATTGGATAGACTTTCATGGACATAAGGGACTATTTATACGAAGAAAAGGGGGGATAACAATTGTTAAAAAGATTGTTAAAAAGATTTTTAAAACTGGGCACTGCGTCTATCTCATTCGGAATGGGTACAGTATTCGGAGCAATTATCGCAACATTAGTTAGCGCGGCCATTTATGGCGTACTCGGATTTAAAGCCACAAATATACTACTCATAAATGAGTGTATGATCGAAAAAATAAGCGAACAATTAGGTGAAGAAGCGGTTCAAGAAATAAATGAGTAAATATGTTGTTGTTTCTGGGGGTTTCGACCCCCTACATGTTGGACATGTAAGAATGATTCTAGAAGCGTCTGAGGAAGGCGAGGTGATTGTGGTTATAAACAGCGATGAGTGGCTAAATCGCAAAAAGGGCTATACTTTTATGGCCTGGGAAGATCGCTGTGAAATTATTAGCAGCATTGGAGTGGTGTCTGAAATCGTGTCCGTCGATGATACAGATAATACTGTCTGCGAAGCAATAAAAAGGTTGCACACTTCAGGAAAGTGTGATATATTTGCAAATGGAGGAGATAGAGTAGCTTATAACACTCCAGAAAAGAAATTGTGCGACGAACTTAAGATTAAAATGCTATGGAACGTTGGAGGCGGTAAAGTCCGCAGTAGCTCCAATATGGTTTCAGACGCAGGGTATAAGTGCAATACATTTGAAACATTTTTGAATAGGAAGATTGGATAAGCAATCTGCCAACCATCCCCCCCAACCCGCAGGGAGGCACGGGGTTAAAACAAACTAATAGCATTGTGAGTTTTTAAACAGGTGCCTCATTTTTTTAATTATTTTCTTGACAGCCAGCACATAGTATGCTACATTGTATGTCAGAAAGAGAGAGTTCTTTTACATCGCTAGATGACCCCGTTCTCGGGTCAATAAACTTTCATGAGTTTCGCCGCTCTGATTGCCTCCATACGGAGGGTAGAGAAAACCCGGTTTGGGATACACTTGTTCAAGCAAGTGAGGTCGCCCAACCTTGGAGGGGGGCAGATTAAGGAGTGTGGTTGCTCTGAATACTGCCCAGTGATTTAAGGCAAGAGCCAGTGACCACCACTGGAGTGCTGCCAAAAACAGTTGCGGACTTGTTGATTCATCGCGACAACGGCGAAAATGACCAAACAGACATAACTGTTGTCTGGCAAGTGGGTAGTACCACAGAATCGGACTATCGGGGGTGGAAGCCTCTCTGGTTATGGTCGCAAGACTGTAGCCGTCCCGAAAGGGCTTGTATGGAGGTGATGCCAGATCATCAAAGTGCAAGGCGTGATTGAAAAGAGAATTGCTAACTCTTGAATTAAGCGCAGAACGCCTGCCGATAGAACAACGTGCTGTTCCGTGCTAGAGATAGCAAGAACAGGGAGGAAGTCTATGAACGGCGTGAAACCCCGGTGTGCATACATTCGAAAGGATGGACATAGACAGAGGGACTAGATGTGCTAAAGCCCTCCCCATTTACCGCCTTCATCGGCGGTTTTTGTTGTTTGGGGACTATTTAATAATAAGTGCCCACACTTCAGAGGAAATGAATGGCAAAAAAGATCTATGTGTTAGATACCAGTGTATGCTTGACAGATGCCGATAGTATTTATCAATTCGACAACAACGACATTGTTCTCCCGTTAAAAGTATTAGAAGAAATCGACAAGCATAAGAAGCGTCAAGATAGTGTCGGAACCAATGCAAGAAAAATAATCAGATCCTTAGACACTCTGAGAGAAAAGAAAAGCCTTCAGTTTGGCGTTAGACTTGCCAAGGGCAAAGGAATACTTCGTGTGGTTGGGCACGACTCAAGTAAATTATGCACCCACTTGGATCCTGAAGCTCCTGATAATTTAATCATCAGTGCAGCTTTGGCTGAAATGGAAGCAAACGAAAACAGGAAAGTTATTTTAGTGTCTCGTGACATTAATATGCGCGTTATTTGTGATTCCATTGGGGTCTTGACAGAGGAATACACAAAAGCAAAAGTGATTAAGAGCCAATCGGAACTTTATTCAGGGTTTACGAGCGTATTGGTTGACGATCAATTTATCGATCAGATTTATGATGGAAAAGAGGTGTTTCTCGACAATATCAACGGCCTTCATCCAAATCAGTATTTGTTGCTTGTTTCCAGTGCGAATGAAAAAAAGACAGCGTTGGCCAAATATGCTAACAAAGACAGTCCCTTGGTGAAAGTCAATATGAGAAAAGAGGGTGTTTGGGGGGTCAAACCCAGGAACAAAGAACAGGCTTTTAGTTTCGATCTTTTGCTAGATCCCTCAGTATCTGTGATATCACTTGTTGGTAAAGCTGGTTCTGGCAAGACACTGTGTGCAATAGCCGCTGGCTTGAAACAGGTCATGGAATCAAAGAAGTCAAAAGAGCCTCTGTATCAGAAACTCGTTATTTCCCGGCCAATTGTGCCAATGGGAAGAGACATCGGATATTTACCTGGCTCCATGGAAGAAAAAATGCATCCTTGGCTTATGCCAGTACAGGACAACCTTCAATTTCTTATGGGCAACGATAAGGTTATGCTCGAACAGTACATGGAAAAAGGCATAATTGAGGTTGAAGCCCTGACCTATATTAGGGGTCGTTCAATCGCCAACGCTTTTATGATTATTGATGAGGCACAAAACCTAACTTCTCATGAAGTTAAGACGATCTTGACGAGGGTTGGCGAGGGAACAAAAATAGTTTTGACTGGCGATATTGAGCAGATCGATAATGTATATGTCGATGAAACCTCTAGTGGCCTTGTTCATGCGGTTGAAAAACTAAAACCATTCGAAATTTCAGGACATATAACCTTAACAAAGGGCGAGAGATCAAAAGTTGCAACAATTGTAGCAAATATACTTTAATCCTTGACAAGTCTGAAATATATGTTATAATGTGTGCAGGAGGTAGGATATGAACCCCGAAGAAGAGCCTTATAAGAAGGTCTTGAAAAAAGAAAATCCCTTAAAGGAATGGATCATCGATTATGTTGGCACCCAACAGCAGCCAGACAACGATGAGGTTACCGTAGAGATGGTTGTAGAAGCGATGGTGAGGGAATTTCCAGAATTTGTCTTCGCCCTTGCAGAAGAAAACTTTCTTCGCGGGTATACTCAGGCTTTCACGGATATGGAAGCGGTTGCATCGGATGTGGCTAAGAGCCAAGAATCCAGCCAAAATGACAGTCTTGGGGGGCACGAAACAGCCACAGAAGCGGTTGCGCCCACCGTAACTAAGGGCAAAGAATCCAGCCAAGAAATCAACCAAAACAACGAGCAACAAGAAAATGGCTAACAATAACGTAATAGATTACATATTTGAGTCTGTGGAGCGCAACAAGAAAGCCCAAAAGGAATACTCTTTTGGCAACGGTTATGCTTTTGTGAAAGATCCGTTGCCCGATGGCATCGACCTGGAACAAGTTTTGGTGTCAGTGGAAGAATATATTCCGTTTCATTTGCGTCGAGAGGTTGATACTGTTTTTGTGGGCGACTTTGATGAGCTTCGTAAGCGTCAAGTTAATGCACTTTTTAAGGACGGAGCGATTTACATTACCAATCAGCAATCCACTCCCGATGATATGGTTGACGACATTATACATGAAATAGGCCACTCAGTGGAAGAGATATATGGGTATGAGATATATTCAGACAATAAAGTGGTGAATGAATTTAGGCAAAAAAGAGAAAAGCTAAGACAACTTCTAAAAGCGGAAGGTTACCCGACACAGGGCTATGATTTCAAAGGCGTGGAATATGAATTAGAGTTCGACGAATATCTTTTCCAAGTAATTGGGTATCCTACGTTAGAGTCGCTTTGTATGGGACTGTTTTCAAACGCCTATGCGCCCACCTCTATAAGGGAGTATTTTTCTTCAGGGTTTGAAGCCTATTTCTTGGGTGACAGAGACTATTTAAGGAAGATAAGTCCAGTTTTATACACCAAAATTAAGGAGATAGTGTAAAATGATTGAGGTTACAGAAAGAAAAGATGAAGAAGCCAAAAAACTCTTCTTGAAGATAAAGCCCCAACACTTAAAGGAAGGGGTCATTAAATTATCGCCAGGAGGAGTTGAGGAGGCTTTGGATAAGCTTGGCATTGTAAGAGGGAAGTGTCTAAGCTCGCAGACGGTATGCAATAAGCCAAATTTCCCCAAGGAATATGAATTTGTTTATGAATTGCCGCAACCAAAGAAGAAAGTTGTGAAAAAAGTCGTAGAAAAAGTTGACAAAAGCGCAAAATCGGTTACATTGAAGAAGGCAACAACCAGAAAGAAAAAATTTGGAGGCTGATTGCCGCGTTACATTTCATATTCTGAACTGAAAGACTGGAAATTTTGTCCCTATTATCACAAGCTTACTCGTATCGATAGGCTTGCTGGCTTTAGGGGCAATGAATATACTTCATTTGGAACTGCCATTCACTCTATTTGTGAAAGGAAGATGCTGAATGAACAGTTTGATGCAGATGAGTATTTTTTACGAGAATTCAAAAAGAATATTTCTCGTCTCGATGACGACATAAAAGTAGACAACGATCTTGTAGAGAAGATGTGTTTGCAGGCGGCAAATATTTTGCCGTACATTGATGAAGCGGTTAAGAAAAAGTTTGGTGATTTTGAGGTGGTTTCCACCGAAGAAGAGCTTATGGTTCCCATTGAGGGGGTGAATTATAATTTTAAAGGCTTTATCGATCTTGTTTTGAAGACCTCGGACGGAAAACATCACATAATTGATTGGAAGACGTGTTCCTGGGGTTGGAATTACCGCAAGAGATCAGATCCAATGGTCACGTATCAGTTGACTCTTTATAAGAAGTATTATGCCATCAAGCATGGGGTTGATCCTTCTAATATTGAAACTCACTTTGCTTTGCTGAAGAGGACTGCCAAGAATAACAATGTCGAGTTTGTGAGTGTTACGTCTGGTGAAGTTAAGACCAACAATGCAGCAAAATTGTTAATGTTGGCGATTTCGAATATCCAGAAAAGCAAATATATTAAGAATCGCTTATCTTGCAAAGGGTGTCAGTTTTATAAGACAGGGCACTGTACTTAAGGAGAATAGATGGAAGAGAAAAAGACGATCTTTGTAATCTCAGATCATCCAATGGCCCCCTCTGGGGTTGGTACACAGACAAAATATTTTATTGAAGCCCTGTTGGCCACGGGGCGCTATAAGTTCGTGTGCTTGGGCGGGGCAGTAGATCATCCTGATTTTAGCCCACAAAAGGTTGAAGGTTTTGGGGACGATTGGATTGTTCATCCAGTAAAGGGTTATGGAGATGCCAACGTCATTAGGTCAGCATTGACAACGGTAAAGCCAGACATTTTATGGTTCATGACAGATCCCAGGTTTTATGGCTGGCTGTGGGATATGGAAAACGAAATTCGAGCCTATATGCCAATGGTTTATTATCATGTGTGGGACAACTACCCGCCGCCAGAATATAACAGACCTTTTTATCTTTCCACAGATGTGATTGTTTCTATTTCCAAGGTGACTCATAATATTGTTTCTGAGGTTGCTCCAGACGTAGAAAATATTTATTTGCCTCATGCGGTAAACTCGAATATTTTTAAAAAGCTCGATGAAGACGACATCGAAGAATTTGCCATAGAGCACTTTGAGGAACACTACGACCCGGATAGGGTTATTTTCTTTTGGAATAATCGGAATGCTCGGAGAAAGCAGTCTGGTTCGGTCATTTGGTGGTTCAACAAGTTTGCAGAAGAAGTAGGACCAGAAAAGGTTCAACTGATTATGCACACCGATCCTAAAGATCATCACGGTCAAGATTTAGAGCAGATCATACATCATCTGGGGGCAGATGATGGAAGGATTATTCTCTCGACACAAAAGGTTCCTCCTGAGATTCTTTCGATGTTGTACAACTTGGCTGATTGCACAGTTAACATTGCCGATGCAGAGGGGTTTGGGCTGGCAACTTTGGAATCGCTTTCCTGTGAGACGCCAATCATTGTTAATATGACAGGTGGCCTTCAGGAGCAGGTTACGAACGGTGAAGAGTGGTATGGTATTGGTATTGAGCCGGTTTCAAAGGCTATCATTGGGTCATTGACTGTGCCATACATCCATGAAGATAGGATTAGTGAGGAAAGCTTCATGGATGCTCTCCGCACAATGTATGAAATGACACCAGAAGAGAGGAGTGCTCTTGGAAAAGCTGGTCGAAAACACGTTGAAAAGAATTATAACTTTGAAGACTTCAACAAACGTTGGGTGGAGGTAGCTGACAACATCATTGAAAAGCATGGTTCGTGGGGGAACAGGCGCGGATATGATCGCTGGGAACTAAAGGAGATCGCGTGAGAAAGAAAATCATTGTCAGAGGACCAGTTTTATCACAATCTGGTTATGGAGAGCAGTCTAGATTTGCAATTCGTGCTCTAAGAGCACACGAAGACAAATTTGATATTCACATTATCCCAGTAGGGTGGGGTCAGACAGGCTGGCTTGCAGAAACTTCAGAAGAACGTCGCTGGCTTGATTATATCATCGACAAGACAAATCATGCCATCTCCAACAAGATTCTATTTGATGCTTCTTTGCAAATTACAATCCCTAATGAGTGGGAGCCCCTGGCTCCGATCAATATTGGGTGGACTGCTGGGATTGAGAGCACCAAGATCGATCCAGTTTGGATTGACAAAGCAACAATAATGGACAAAATTCTGGTTGTTTCAAACCATGCAAAACATGGTTTTGACAATACGGTTTGGACAGGTAAAGACCAGCATGGCAATAAGATGTCAATCAGGAATGAAGTGCCGGTTGAAACGGTGAATTATGCCGTCAGGAAGTGGGAACCTTCGGAGGTTGATATTGATTTTGACTATGACTTTAATTTTCTGTCTGTAGCACAATGGGGGCCTCGCAAGAACCTCATCAACACGGTTAAATGGTTCGTGGAAGAGTGCCACGATAGAAAAGTTGGCCTAATTTTGAAAGCGAATATCCGCAAGAACTGCCTCATGGACAGGATTGAGACACAAAAGAAAATTAAGGCCGTCTTGGATGCTTACGAGAATCGTGAGTGCAAGGTTTATCTCATCCATGGGGATATGGACCAGGGTGAATTGGCTGCCTTGTATGAGCATCCAAAAGTGAAATGCTTGGTGAGCCTCTCTCATGGAGAAGGTTTCGGGCTGCCCATTTTCGAGGCCGTGTGTCATGGATTGCCGGTTATGGCTCCAGATTGGGGTGGCCAATGTGATTTCCTCTATGGCCCGGTTAAGGTGGGCAAAAAGACCAAAATGAAGCCTCTTTTTTCCAGGGTTAGTTATGCGATTGCCCCAATTCAGGACTTCGCTCATTGGGAAGGGGTTCTGCACCCTGAATCGATGTGGTGCTATCCTGAGCAGGGCGATTTTAAGATGAAGCTCCGCAACATGATCAGCAAATACGACAAGCACCTGAAGAACGCAAAGGTTTTACAGGAATACGTTCTTGAAGAGTTCGCGGCTGAAAAGCAATACCAAAAGTTTGCTGACGCTGTATGGGAGGTTTTTGATTCTTCGTCTCAAAGTAGCGTTGTCAAGGTCTTCGGATGAGAATAGCTTTTGTTTCAGACTTTTTTCTTGAGGACGGCATCATTGGTGGTGCTGAACTCGTTAATGATTGTCTGATTCGACACCTGGAGAAGAGGGGTCACGAGGTAGAAGTCTATCGATCCCACGAGTTCAGGGATGTGACCCAGCATGAGTTCTTTATCGTCTCAAACTTTGTGAACATGCCTGAGCAGGTCAAAGCAAGCCTATACGACAAGTCCTATATCCTTTATGAGCACGACCACAAGTACCTGAGAAGCCGAAATCCATCCATTTTCCCTGATTTTAAGGCTCCTCGGAATGAAATCATCAATGAGAAGTTTTATCGTTCTGCCAAGGCGGTTTTCTGTCAATCACAGATTCATGCAGATGTCGTCAGGAAAAACCTTGCAATCAGGAATGTGATCAGCACCGGTTGCAGCCTATGGCACCAAAAGCAGCTAGATGTGCTTCGACAGCACTGCAATGTCGAGAAACAGTCCAAGTACGCTATCCTAGACTCACAGAACGTGATTAAAGGGACGCCAGAGGCTGAAAGATACTGCATTCAGAACGACTTGGCATATGAGAAGATCCCCTTCTCCGGGTTTGAAAAGTTTATTCAGAACCTTTCAACCTTTGAAGGTCTTGTCTTCTTCCCGAAGACCCTCGAAACGTTTTGTCGAGTGGTCATGGAAGCCAGGATGGTTGGCTGCAAGCTCATCACCAACGATTGGAATGGCTGCACCCATGAAGAATGGTTTCCCCATTATAAGGGTGAAGCCTTGATTGACTTCGTTGAGTCTAAACAAGAGGAAGTCGTCGACAAGGTATGTCACGTTTTGTCAAGCAGCTTTACAAATGCGGAACCAGAAGACATTACAGTCATATTAAACTGTTATCGTCGTCCATACAACCTGCGAATGCAGATTGATTCACTCCGCAGCCAGACAAAGCCGCCAAAGGAGATTTGGCTCTGGGTAAATCAGCACGAGGACAATGAAAACTTTTCTTTTGATACCCTCGGCCTCGACAAGATATTCCACAACGATCACAACTGGAAGTTCTATGGTCGTTTTGCGGGAGCCCTATTAGCTGACACAGAATATGTTGCTATTTTTGATGATGATACCGTCCCTGGATCCAAGTGGTTTGAGAACTGCCTCAACACAATGGAAGAAAAAGAAGGCATCCTCGGTTCAGCCGGGGTGATCCTCGACGACAAATATTATGTCCGTCATGAGCGCTGTGGCTGGCCGAAACACAATGAAGAGACCAGGGAGGTGGATCTGGTTGGGCACGCCTGGTTCTTCAAGAGGGACTGGTTGCAATATCTTTGGCGTGAAAAGCCGCCAACCTGGGACAATGGAGAGGATATGCACTTCTCCTATTCAGCCCAGAAGTATGGTGGTGTTAAGACCTATTGTCCTCCGCATCCAACCAGCGATGCAGAGATGCATGGCTCGGTCATGGGCAACGAACTGGGGATCGACGAGAAGGCAACCTCAAATAACAATGAGACCTCACATCAACAATTTTTCACAGAGAGGGACTTCTGTGTGCAGGAAGCCTTGCGGAAAGGCTGGAAAACTGTTCGAGGGGTGAAGTTATGATTCTTATGTCTTTCGGCACTCGGCCAGAGTACATTAAAATCAAGCCGCTGATCGAGGCATTCGAGGGTCGCCTTCCTTTCAAGCTCCTTTTTACAGGTCAACACGTAGATCTGCTTTCGAATGTCGAGGATCAGGATGTCATAAGGTTGGAAATTAAAGATGGCCCCAACAGGCTGGACTCCATTGTATCTTCCGTCATGAATCAGAATCACATCTTTGAGGGCATTGATGCAGTTCTGGTTCAAGGGGACACAACTTCAGCGTTCGCCATCGCCTTGGCAGCTTTTCATCGAAAGCTCAAGATCATTCATCTGGAAGCTGGGCTGAGAACCTATGATTTGCACAATCCGTACCCTGAAGAATTCAATCGTCAGGCCGTCTCTCGCGTCTCCAATATTCACCTATGCCCTACTATGGACTCGGCCCATAACCTCTCCAGAGAACTAGTCAAGGGCCGCACATACGTTGTTGGGAATACTGTTTTGGATAACCTGGTCGACTTGGAGACAAGCAAGACAAACACGGTCATTATCACAATGCACCGCCGAGAAAACCACGATAAGATCGCTGAATGGTTTGAGGCGTTCGATAACCTGGCCAAAACATATCACGGAGAGTACAGATTCATTCTTCCCATTCATCCCAACCCAAATGTGCAAAAGCATCGAGGGCTCTTAAAATATGTCGAGGTCATTGATCCTCTTCCCTATGATGAGTTTTTAAATCTTCTGGCTTCCTGCTCTTACGTGATTTCAGATAGCGGAGGGCTCCAAGAAGAAACAGCATTCCTGGGCAAGCGCTCCATTGTGTGTCGGAAAGTAACCGAGAGACCAGAAGGTCTTGGCAGCTTTTCTGTTCTGTGTGAAACCCCCTTGGAGTTGTTTGAGCACTTCTACGCCATGAAGCAAAAGCCAGACCCAACAGAGGCATGCCCCTATGGCGATGGCAAGTCAGCCCAGAGAATCGTCAGCATTCTTGAGGAGGAGTTATCGTGAAGTATTTTGACAAAGAGTTTTATAAGTTTCTTGAGAAACTCAAGAACAAAGAAAACTTTGCATTTGCCAGGTTCTCCGATGGAGAGCTATTCATTCTTAAAAATGAGACAGTAATTCTGGCAGAAGATCACTTTGTAACAGGGATCCGCATGGGGCCTGGAGTTTATCCCAAAGAGGAACAGAAAGAATTCATTCCCGAGAAGCACGGGTTCTTTCAAGAGAAGCTTATGGAGTGTTTCAAGTTTAAAATGCCAGAATACTACAAGGGTATCTGTTGCAGAAACGATGTGGGAGAAGATGCCTTCTTCTGGCAGAAAGGGCTTAACGGAGGCGACAAAGACCTTACGTTTGCAAATCTTCTCATCAATCGCAATTATCGTCGGTTCGTGGAAGAGATGGTTCCAGTGTTGCGAGAGCGAGATGTCATTTACGTCGTGAACGAGATGGCAAACCTAGAAGGGATTCCATTCGAGTTGAAGAAGACTTTCGAGGTGGGCAGCAACTGTATGATCGACAACTACGATACCGTCGAGAAAGTGAAAGAATACATCCGAGAGAACAACATCCGTGATCACGTCATTCTATGCGCCGCAGCAAGCCTGAGCAATTTTATTATTCGTGACTGTTTCGAAGACAACCCCGACAACACCTTCTTAGACATCGGCAGTTGCTTGAACCCATACCTTGAGCTTGAGGGCTGGAAGCACACCAGGGGCTACCTGACACACTATTGGCTGAACAGCGGAAGTCATTATGGTGAACAAGTGGATGTGTGGTGATGTACAAATTTGTTAAAAACACCAGCCAGTATTGGGGCTTTATCTTGGAGCTTCGGAATGATCCGGCAATTAAGCCAGGATTTATCCAACAAGGGTATATAAGGGAGGAAGATCATTACCGATTTATGGAGACTTTGGGAAAGAATTTTTATATTTGTCTTGACAATGATGTTCCTATCGGTTACATTGGGGTCATAGATAGGGATATACGGGTTGCAACCCATCCCGACCATCAAGGGAAGGGCGTTGCAAAGTTTATGGTCGAGGAATTGATGAAGGGGCATCCCGATTCGTTTGCCAAAGTTAAACTGGAGAACGAGGCAAGCTTGAGGCTATTTGAGAGTTGTGGTTTTAAGAAGAAGTTTTTTATTTTGGAGAAATAGTGCTTCACAATCCTTACAAAGTTGTAAAAATGTTTGAGGAAGAAATGGCGTACTATGCTGGTGCGCCTTACGCTGTTTCAGTGAACAGTTGCACTAATGCTTTGTTTTTGTGTTGCAAATACCTGGAAGTAGAGGACGTAACGATCCCTAAGCGAACCTATTTGTCTGTCCCGCAGTCGATCATGCAGGCAGGCGGTGCCGTTCAATTTGAGGATATTAAGTGGGAGGGCATTTATCAGCTTAAGCCATATCCAATTTGGGACGCAGCAAAGCGCCTGACTTCTGGGATGTATATTCCCGGCTCTCACATGTGCTTGTCTTTTCACATCAAAAAGCATCTTAAGCTTGGTAAAGGTGGTATGATTTTAACCAAGGACAAAGATCTTGTGGACTGGGTTCGAGAAGCGCGCTACGAGGGCAGGAGTGAAGGAGTCAGATATCAAGATGATGATATCGATTCAATGGGCTGGAACATGTATATGACGCCAGAGCAAGCTGTGAGGGGCCTCATGTTAATGCAGAATTATCCCAAACACATGCCCGACATCCCAGAAGATCCCCCCTATCGGGATTTGACAGAATTTAATTTATTTGGAGGGACTACGTGAAAGTGGCTCTTTGCCTGCACGGATACTTTGGCACACTTAGTACGGGCGACTTCACTACGGCTGTGGGTGGATACGAGCATATAAAAGAGAGGATCTTTTCTAAGGTCGATGATGTTGATGTTTATGTGCATTGTTGGCAACCTGAGTTCGAGGGTCAAATAAGAGAGCTATATAACCCCAAAGAATCAATTTTTGAAAAGCAAATTGATTTCGATAAAGTCTGCGAAGAAAACGGAATTGACCAAGCGTATATCGACGAAGGTTTCCCCAGAGATCAGACTTTCTATAAAAATGCAATAGCATCTAGAATTTTGAGCTTTTATTATTCAAGGTGTCAATCTCTAAAGCTGGCGCTTGAGCACGAATATGATTGGATAATCACAACAAGGTTTGACATATCTCAAAGAGGTGGGTCGGAAGTTAACAGAATTAGATTTTCTCCCGACAGCGAGCAAAGCTATCTGTATACGACTTACTGGAACCAGATGAACCAAGGATACGGAGACATGTGGTTTTATGGGGGGCGCGAAATCATGAAGAAGTATTCAAATATTTATGATTTTGCTCTTAAAGATTTAAAACCTCGCTCAGATTACGAAGCTATGGTGACTGGGCTGAGCGGGGGAGTGCCAGATTCTCAATTTTTCATTTACTACGATGTAAAGGATTATAGACAGTTTTCCAATGAACTTATGAAGCCAGAAGAGCAGCGGAGTAAAGTGTTGATGCGTTTTCCTCGATGGAGAGTGAGTGACGGCCACTTACATCACAAGTGGTTTTGCTTACAAAACGGTCTTTATGGCTTGACAAGGTGGGTTTAAGATGAGTAAAAAAGAAAAATATTGTGTAAGTCATCTTTTGATGGTGACAGACACATGACAAGAATGAAGAAAAGCGATAGGAGAATAGAAATGAGTTTTGCAGCCGTCATTCAGGGACCATTATCTGATGAATGTTTAGAGTATATTCCTAAATATTTTGAGTATGTAGATGAGGTGGTGTTGTCTTGTTGGGATGATAAAATTTCAGAAGAACAGCATCAGCGAATATTATCGCTGCAATACATATATGGAGATGGGTTTAAATGTGTCTTGAATCCGATTCCTTCTCTTGATTTGGCAACGTTGTGGATGCCCGATCAGAGCGCCAACTATTATTACCAGCTTTATTCTACGCACAAAGGCATGGAACAAGTTACTGCAAAATATGCTATAAAGATGAGAACAGATGAATATTATAGTAATTTAGCGCCCCTTATTGATATTTTTTTAAGAGACGATGAAAGGCTTGTGAGCGGAAATATGTTTTTTAGGAGTGTTTCTGCCCACCCTTACCATATTTCTGATCATTTGTTTGTGGCAAAATCTTCGGTTTTAAAGAAATCTTTCTCTCTAATGGTTGATCAGCTTAATTCGAGAGATAAGCCTAAGTGTAGATTTTTGATTATGACGGCTATAGAAACCGTGATAGCAAGAGTTTGTTTGCTATGTATGGGTGTTCCAGAAGAGCAAATTATAAGCGATGCTAGGGGGGTTATGAAGTCCAGAGTAGATATCTGTGATATCAATATGTTGGGATCATATCGGGCACGCTGGAATCACATGGGGATTATCTATGATGATGTTGAGAACAAATATAACGGAGCAACTACGATGTCGGAAATATTATTGTCATGAACGCGGAAGATTACACAGTTTTAATACAGGGACTATTAAACTAGGAGAGGTAAAAAAATGTACTCACTAATATTCTATTCGCACTCCGATTATTCAGATGCATGGGGTCCGATGTTTGGGCAAACTGATAAATATTTTGATGCGTCGTTTGAGAAATATTTATTTGTTAATTCAGGTAACCATGATGTACCAGATGGTTGGCGCGTTATTGAATATGATGATAGTTTGCCATATCAATCTCGAATTGTATCCTGCTTAAAACAACTTCCCAAGGATAAGATTGTTGTTTTCCATCACGAGGATATGTTTTTATACAACGAGCCAGACTTTGAGGCTCTAGACCGCGTGTATACGAAAATCTCTTCAGAAAAAATCAATTTTATTAAGCTTGGTAAAGCTTCTTATACTCCTGAAAAGCCCTTGTACCATTTGGAGGATGAAATTTATCATTGCCCCTTTGATCTCTTATTTGCTATACAGCCTACCATGTGTAAGGTGAGGGACATCCAGATCATCTATGAGCAGACTCCTGGTAATAATATTTGGGAATTTGAGGTGAACTCAAACATCACTTGTATGAAAAATGGGTTTGTTTGTTGCCTTACGAGTAAAGATGAAGAGGAAAAGATAGGCATGTTTCATTGGGAGAGCCTGACCTACCCTTACTTTGCGACAGCAATCGTAAAAGGAAAGTGGAACACCGAAGATTACGCTAAGCAGCTAGAATTAATATTTGATGAATATTCAATTGATCCAACAATGAGAGGAGTTAACGCATGAAGGGCAAGTTAGTTATATTTGATTTAGATGGTGTTTTGGTCGACGCTTGTGAATGGCACAGAGCAGCCTTGAACGAGGCTTTAAAAGAAGTTTGTGACGGTGAGATTTCAATGGAAGAACACATAAGCATTTTTAATGGTATTCCCACTCGTGTTAAATTAAAGAAGCTCACAGAACTCGGTAGAATACCAGAAGCTTCACATGATGCGGTTTACAATTTAAAGCAATCTAAGACTGTTGAGATTATAGAAAGAGACGCCTTCGTGAGAAAAGAAAAGCAGGAAATGATATTAGCTCTTAAGGGTCGAGGAGCAAAAATTGCCTGTTATACGAATAGTATTAGACAGACAACTAAACTTATGTTGGAGAAAACTGGTATCTTAGATATGTTTGATTATGTGCTGACGAACCAGGATGTTGAGAAATGTAAGCCAGACCCTGAAGGCTATATTTTTTTGATGAATCGTCTTGGGTTTTCTAAGGAAAACACTTTTATCATTGAAGATTCGCCAAAAGGTTTGAAAGCAGCAAATGACTCTGGAGCAAATGTTATTCAAGTAAGAGATCCAAACGAAGTAAGCATAGAATTATTTGATATAGGAGCAAAGCAATGAAAGTTTTAATACCAATGGCAGGAGAGGGTAGTCGGTTTGTGAAGGAGGGTTATACCTTTCCCAAGCCCCTGATTGATGTACGAGGCAAACCAATGATCCAAAAGGTCGTTGAGAATCTTGATTTTGATTGTGAATATATATTCCTTGTCAGAAAAAAACATGTAGAGCAGTACAGCGGGCTTATTGACACATTGGATAGGATTACAAATGGAAAGTTTAAATATGTCGAGGTTGATGGCTTAACTGAAGGCGCAGCCTGCACAGCACTCTTGGCAGAGCAATATATCGATAATGATGATAATTTGCTCATTGCGAACTCGGATCAGTATATTGAGTATGAGCCAGAAAACTTTCATATGCTGAAGAATTTAACCAATGTTGATGCTGCTGTATTTACGTTTAATGCCGTCCACCCTAAGTGGTCCTTTGTTAAGACAAATTCACGAGGGTTTGTCACAGAAGTGGCAGAAAAGAGACCTATTTCAAACATTGCAACTTGTGGGATTTATTGGTATCGCAAAGGGTCAGATTTTGTGAAATATACAAAGCAAATGATTGAGAAAGATATTAGAGTTAATAATGAGTTCTATATCGCGCCTGTTTACAATGAACTGATTTCCGATGGGAAAACTCTTGTTCCTTTTTATGTTCATAAAATGTGGGGAATTGGGACGCCGGAAGATTTGAGAAGATTTTTAAAAGAGAGGGGGTAAAGTGGAGAAGAAGAAATGAAAAAATTTACTTTTAGCCCCCAAATAAGAGCGGTTCTCGTCGGCGGGATGACTCAAGCAGGCAGCACTTTGTGTTTTAATATATGTCGTGTGCTCTACAAGAAAGCGGGTCACCGCATAATAATATTGACTCAAGACCAACCCAATTTTTCGTATGTTTCCCCCCCAAAACACTCCAACCAAACAATTAGAATAATGTTGAAGCAGCATGATTTAGCGTTTGATGCTCCTCTGAGAAGCCCCCTTTGTCTTAGCAAAGAAGATGGATCTGTTATGAAGACATTTAGTAGTAATTTCGAAGGCGTAAACGACACACTTATAGAATATAAAGTCGTTAATGTAATACGAGATATTAGGGACTGTGCCGCTTCTTATGTCAGGAATAACAATAATATCACCGATGACGACTTTGCGTACTATGTGCGCAATAATTATTACAACTCAACATGCTGGGAATCGTTGTCGGATTGTGCTTGGATTTACGAAGCATATAAGAAAGATCCGATCAGTGTCATTGGAGAACTGGCTCAAGTGTTGGAAGTAGAACTCACACAAGAGCAGATCTTGGAAGTTCACAAAGAAGCAGAAGACCTTCAGAACCACGTCACTCTCGACGATACCACATCTGAATTTTATAAGATGACAAAAATGCACTCCAATCAACAAACAAATGGGGGAAAGATAGGAGACTATTCTCAGGTGCTTACCGCCGAGCAAATAAGATATTTGGAGACATATTGTGAAACGTGGCTTTACCATTACGGATATTTGGACTGGTCGGCTGAAATCGGAGTGGTTCACACACGCGCCGCAGACTCGCGACACAACTTCGGGTCGGGTGAGTGATGACGACCTTAATAGCCCACAGAGGTAATCTGGATGGTTCTAATCCAAAGAAAGAGAACCATCCAGATTATATTCACACAGCGGTACAACAGGGGTATGCGGTCGAAGTAGACCTCTGGCGTGTTGAAGGCAATTTTTTTCTCGGACACGATGCGCCGCAGTATCGGATTAGTGAAAAATATTTGGATCTGCTGGCATCTACCAATGTTTTATGGACTCATATAAAGAACGTAGAAGCATTCGAACATCTTGTGTGCCACGGTAAGCAACATTGGAATTTCTTCTGGCACCAAGAAGACGACTATACATTGACAAGCCTCGGGTACATCTGGGCATACCCAGGAAAAAAACTTACAAATAATACAATTTGTGTGTTGCCAGAACAGTCAGAACAGGATATATTAGATTTAAGAGTTTGTAGAGGAATATGTACTGATTATGTTTACAAGTATGGGAAGTTATTAAATGAACAAAGCTGCAATTTTGCCAATTAAGTTTGTTCCCAAGGGCTGGGGATTTGAAAAATGGATCGTCATTTGTGTCGTGCAGGAGAGCGAATGAAGCTTGTAGTAATAACAGGCTGTTATGGCTTTATCGGTAGCCATGTTACTGTTGCCTGTCTACAGAAGGGCTGGAAGGTATATGGGATCGACAAAGAGACTTATGCCTCCAATTCTCATAATGAATTTTTTAGTTTGTCGATCGAACAATTTGGTCGATCGAACAATTTTGTTTATATTAAGGAGGACATTTGCAATTTAAAGGATCTTCCAGATTGTGATTACGTGATCAATATTGCTGCCGAGACTCATGTTGGGAACAGTATCATCGACAGCACTGATTTCATTCATAGTAATATAACAGGTGTTAAGAATCTTTTGGATATTATTCGCCGCAAACCAGACAACGTTGCGAGCAAGCCAATCTTCTTCCATTTTAGCACAGATGAGGTATATGGAGACGTTGTGGAGGGTTCACATACGGAAAAATCCCCTCTTATACCAAGTAATCCCTACTCCGCATCTAAGGCCGCAGCCGATATGTTGATAAAAGCATGGGCACGAACGTATGGAATAGACTATTTAATTTTACGCCCAACTAATAACTACGGTATTGGTCAATATCCAGAGAAGTTAATCCCGCTTGCTGTCAAATTGTTGCAAAGAGAAAGAAAAATTCGTTTGCACAACAAGGGGGAACCTTTTAGGAATTGGCTGCATGCTGAAGACACTGCCCAGGCAGTGGTTAAAATTATTGAATCCGGCGTAATAAACGAAATTTTCAACGTTGCAGGGGGGTTCGAACAAAAAAATAAAGATACGGTATTAAAAATAATCAATTCATATTTCAATGGAAGTTACGATAAGGAATACATTGGATATGAAGAGTGGCTTGATCTATCTTTCGTTAGAGAGGGTCAAGATGTCCGATATTCAGTTGACGACACAAAGCTTCGTGGACTAGGCTGGGAGCCAGTCAAGAAATTTGATGAAGAGATTGATAAAATTGTGAAACATTATAAAACCATTTTTAGATGGTGAAGGAGAAAAAGTTTATGCTTAGCGAGACCGACACATACGTTATTGTCCTTTTTTTTGGCGCATTCGCGGTACCGCGAATGCTTATGTTTGTCGGTTGTAGTGATGACCCTGTCCGTGGTGATACGGGCTTGGAAATAGTTGAGACCGAAATAGTTGAGACTGGAATAGAAACAGGTGATACAGGCACCGATACTGGTGGCACTGATACATCATCGAAATAAAGGAGAAAGAATGAGTAATCTTGTTAGTGATATGAGGCTTTCTAAGCAGGCGCTAGGCGCTCTTATGATGGCACTTCAAAAGTCTTTGCTTGAGCAAAGTGATATCGTCCCCGTTCTTGAAGGGTTTGATTTCATTCTTAAGAACAAAGAGTTATACGTTAAGAATCCTCCGTTGGTTAAATTTGGAGCCGATGGTGAATGGCTTAGTAGCGCAGCAAACGAAGAAGGGCCTGAAATGGATGCCTAGATACGCTTACAGATGTGTGGGTTGTATGTATCAGTTTGATGCATTTCACGGATTCAGCGAAAAGGCACGATGCCCAGCATGTAATTCCTCTGTTTGTGAGAGAATTCCGTCTGTGGGGTTTAGTCTATCTGGGTTTGCGAAAGAACAAAAAACAAAAACGGGAGAGGAAGTGAAGAAGTTTATCGAAGAGTCAAAAGAAGACCTTAAACAGCAAAAGAGAGCACTCAAGGACAAACAATAATGTGGCCTTACGTTGTAAGCGCGGCCTTTGTGGTGTCAGCCCTTATAAATATATTTCTGGTATGGTATTGTGTAAAAGTTTTGCGTGAACTGTTCTCCGTCTCGGGAACATTAGAGGATCTCTTTGTAGATGTTGAGGCGTTTAAGAAACACCTTCAAGGTGTTTACGAATTGGAAATGTTTTATGGCGATCAGACTTTAGAAAATTTGCTTTCTCATGCTCGTGCCTTATCAAAAGAATTCGATAGATATGAAATATTGTTTTCTTTGAAAGAGCCTTTGGAGGATGATGACTTTGACGAAGAAGACGACACCGATTCGACGTAGACGTGGCAAAAGCGGAAGACAGTATTTTACTCAGGCCCATGAAGACGCGATTGTAAGGTTTAATAATTCGAACAATCCCAAAGAAAGAACCGAACTATATGTGAATTTTATTCAGCCAGCCTTTGATGAGATGGTTGATAAAATTGTGTTTACATATAAGTTTACCACTTTGCCAAACATTAATGAACTCCGTGAGGAGTGCAAGATATGGCTGACGACAATATTGGACAAGTATGACCAGAGTAAGGGATCCAAAGCTTTTTCATATTTCAGTGTAATCACCAAAAATTGGTTCATTCATCAGGTCAAGAAGACTTCAAAACAAAAGAAACGAGAGGTAGAATGCAGCCTGCTCTCCAATGAAGTTCAATTGAAATATATGGCCACTTACAACGACTATGACGAGATTAGAGAGAGGGAAGAATTTTGGAAGCTACTTTGGGAAGAGATTGATTCTTGGGACATTCCCAACCTGAAGCCAAATGAAAGGAAAGTCTTAGAAGCTATCCGTATACTTTTAAGCGAGAGCAATAATATAGAAATTTTTAACAAGAAAGCTATTTATCTATACATGAGAGAGATAACAGGTCTCAACACAAAACAAATTGTGAATAATTTGAACAAAATGCGTATAAAGTACCGAGCGTTCAAGGTTAAATGGGATGAGGGCGACGAATCATGAAAGATATCAATTCTTATTTAGAGATGGCAATTGACAATATTCAAGAAGATAGGGAAATCACCAAAGAGCTTCTTGATGATGTGATCCGGTATTTGAGCAAGGATGAGCAGCGTCACAAAGAAGTTGGCTTTACAGCAGCCAAATATGTCGAGACCTTGCAGCGATCCAATGAGCAACTTGTAAAAATAACTGGCATTCTGCAAAAGAAAGAGTCTCGTGGCGCTGCGTTGTCCGATCAAGATAAAGATGAGCTTTTTGACATGATCAAGAAGGGGGATAAGACAAATGACTAAAGATGTCCGAGTAAATGCTGTCCCAGGGACACAAAATGATGATACTATCGACTTTGGCAGCTTCAGACTAAATTTAGATAATCTTAATTCCGATACTGTTATTCAAGCGATAATAAGTGAATTTATTGCTCCTGTCGTAAAATTATTTTATCCTCGAAAAGCGGAAGTGATTGAAATTAGGGAACTTGATGAAGAAGCAGAAAATTTTTATGGCACTACTGCTGTCTCTACACATTTGAAGGGCGAAAATATTAAATATATAGCTGTGACTGCTTACGATGATTTTGTCGATTCACTCATAGGCAAGCCAAATGTGTCTGTAGATGGCACAGGTTCCGACTTGAGCTTCTATGATCGGATACTAACTTTATGTTTGAAACAGACCTCACTTTTTTATGGAACATTGGATGGGGCTGGCGAGGCGTCTACACTGCCGATGCCAGGAGATATAGTATGGATAGATTATGTTGATAGAGCGAACAAGAGGGGAGGAATCTATAAAGGTGTGGCCGAAAGAGTAAGCCTACTCCCTGCATCTAGTTCGGGGAGTGCTCTTGGTTCTTTCGATAGCGCTACTGGTGCCGTTGGGAATCTCATGGGTATGGCACCTGGAAATGACACTGTAACCCCTCCTTACACGGAAATAGACGACTTGTGTGAAGGGCCAGTTATGGAGAGGGGGTCAAAATTTGGAGGTGGCACCGTAGAGACCGCTATAATTGATGGTTGTCCGGTATCCAAGGATATTGCTGGGTTTTATCTCACAATGCGAGATGCAGCCGAAAGGGATGGGGTCACTCTACAAATTGTTTCAGCATTTCGTGGGAATGACGATGCGATTATTCCCGAAGAGTGTGGTGGTGGGGTAAAATCTGGACAGCAGACTTTGTGGGACCAGAATTGCGGCTCAGGAGTTTGCGACCCCGCGACAGCCTCTGTTGGCAGATCTAATCATCAAAGTGGAATTGCATTTGATCTTGTTACTGGAATGCCAAAATCTCAGGTATCAAATCCAGGTTCCATAACCGCCACCTATAAATGGCTGATGTTAAATGCACATAAATATGGATTTGTTAGGGGCGTTAGTTCAGAACGTTGGCACTGGGAATATCAGGCGGGGGCAGGAAGCCAGTTTATGATAGTAGCAAGAGATCATTCAACGTGGGATAGTTTTTTTACGACTGGAGAAGGAGCGGCAACAGTATAATGGGTTTATTCGGAAAGAAAAAGAAAATTAAAGACCTCGACAGCCTGCCGGATGCTTTTAAAAAGGCTATAGAAAATAATCCTGCACAAGCTGAAGGCACTAACGGTATGGGCTTAAACTGCTCAAACATGCCTGAGCCCATCCCTTTTCATAATCAAGCAGATTGTGAGATAGTCTACAAGAACAACAATAATGCTTGGATTATTCTTGGTCGAGACCGGCCTGGGTGCTGTGGGTCGGGTTTCGGGGGCAGGGGAGCAACCCAGGCAGGAATGATTGATCTGGTTGTTGGCAAGATGGGTGCCACCAAAGATGGACCCAAGTCTAACACTTATGTGGACCCCAACTTCAAAGGTGATGCTGCTCGAATTTATATCAGCCAGAGGTCCGACATTGATAAAAACTTTGGTTTGGCGGAAGGCAATGTTGGCCTTTCGGTGGCAAGGTCTGGTATCGGCATTAAGGCAGACGCTGTTCGTATTATTGGACGCGAAGGGATCAAGCTCGTCACCGGAACGACACCGAAAGAAAGAAACTCTGCTGGCGAGAAGCTCAAAACGAATTATGGTATTGACCTCATAGCTGGTAATGACGACGAAACAGTGGGCTTGGAACCAATCCCAAAGGGTGGTCGCCTGGTCGATGCCTTAAAAAATATGAACGGCAGGATCGACGAGCTAAACGGACTGTATACTACGCTTGTAATTGCTTTGATGACTCATAATCATATAAGTCCCTTTTTGGGACAGCCGACCACTCCATCCCCAAGCTTTCAGGTGCAAGGACTCCTTCAATGTCTGCTGCCTGGTTATATGCATAAGGTTAATATCATGCTCGATGAAATGAATAATTATACTCCATTTGGCGGCAACTGGATTAATAGCCGGTTCAATAGGGTGAATTAATATGGCCGAAGCTCCTCTCCCTGATGTTATAACCAAAGCTGATCTTCTCGAAACTCTTCAGGATAGTGTTCTTTTATTAGCAGAAATAATTCGAGAAGATCCTGGCTATGCTTTTAGCGATGGCCTTTATATGTTCTATGATACCAATGGAACCAATCATCAAAATACATATCATGCATTTTACGGAGATCCTACCGGAGCGGATATTGTTGGAACTCCACCATTTGGCGAGGGTTTCCCTCTAACTGGTGCTTCTGATTTTACATATTTAGCCGAAGCTACGGTTTATATCGGGAAAAATCGAACGTCGCCTGCCACTGCTTATGGATTTCGGGGGGTTGCCGATCAGCAAGATAAAGTCTTAGCGGATATCGATGCTTATCTCAATTTTGATGAGGGAAGTACCTTTGGAATCCCCTTAGAAACTGATGTTTTGGGTTTCTCGGTGGACGCCATTCAAGATGCTGTTCTTTCGTTGGTGGAATCGATTGCAGGCGACGGGAGTTACACTTCAGGCTGGGATGACTTAACTGATTTTGAGAGTGTTAGCCCATTCGACTTGCCTTATTACATAAGTACATATAGTGAACTTTATGGAGACGGCACTTATAATGCTGGCGTTACTTTCACGCCTGGGTATCCAATCACTAAAGACACAGATTTTGTATACTTATATGGCGCTACAGATTTTCTTGATATCAATGGGATGAACTTTACTCCTGTTATGGTGGGCATGATGCCTGTTCCTGGGTCGACTATAGCCAACAATCGAAGGCAGGATGTCCTTGCTGCCATTGAAGACTATACAGGGCTAAGTGCCAGTCAGCTTTTGGCTGGGGTTGATTGGCAGGCTTTTGCCGAGGCAGAAGCAGCCTCTGCACCTGGTGGAACGGCTGCTTCTGTGGCTTCTGCCAATCTGGTCACCTGTGACGAGCCCGAAGTCATTGAAGAAGAGCCACCGTGTCCTCCTCCTTGTGTTGGCGATCCGAATGCCATTACACCCAACTGGACCAAGCTAACAGAGAATGAGCCATTTTTAAATGCCAAGACATGCGAATATTCTATAACTCTGAATACGAAATACGAAGCAACCTCGATAGAAAACCTCTATAACGACCCAGATTATTTGACCGAGGGCGTTATAAAGCTGCTTGAATTTTATGGCAAGAAGACAGAGCCCTACAACCAGACTCTTGAAGACGGTTCAGAGGGAGCCGAAGTAGATCCTGTTCAACTGTGTGTGGATGCTGGCACCATTAAAGAGACTTGTGTATCGACAAGATCATTTGTAAAAATGAAGGCTCTGATTGTTGTGCCATGGACAGCTTTTAATTCAATAGAGGAGCTAGGCCCTCCTGAAGAGATGCCGGATAAAGAGGATTACCCGGCATATGTTAAGATAAGAGGAGCCGATTTTCTGTTGATGACCAAACAAGTGGCTAGGTCCATGGAGATTTTGGCAGTCAGGCAAGCTATATGGTTTTTTAATGAGGGCGGCAGGATAAGCGAACCCACCTTAAATTTAAAAGACGAGGCTGAAAGGATAAGAGTTTTCCGAAAAGATTTTCGAGTGTTATTACGTGAAAATGATTTCAAGTTTAAAAAGTCGTTTGGAGGAAGGAAGCGAATTGATGAAATAGAGATTGGCTTTGATTCTGATATGAGGGTGGATTATATCACGGCTACTGAAATAGGCTGTGATAAGCCTGAGAAGATGACCAAAACCATGGGCGCGTTCAAAAATTCAGATCCGCAGACCATTCAAAGGACAATGTATTTTGTTTCGAAATTGCCGGAAATTTGGAATGATGTAACTGCGACCGAGCCCCTTGAGTTTGGTGATTTTTTGACAAAGTATGTGGCTTTCCCTCCGGTTGAGATATTGGTGGATGTTTATGGAGAAGATGCACTTTTTTGTCGACAAGATCTTTCTGTAGAAGATGACCCTACATTTATGGGTAACCTTGGAGATGAATTTGCCGAGCTTGGTAAAGACATCATGGATGAGATTGTGTCTCTTCAGGATGCGTTTGCTGACAAGTTCGCAAATGATTTGTGTGCAACTTTGGAGGGCAAAAGAAAGAACGATGTCAAGCTTAATAATCTGGGCGAATTGGCAGAGAGAGCCCGAGATACTGCTTTGAAGGAATTTTTTGCTGGAGATAGAAATTTAGAGCAACTTCCTGAGCTTTTAAAGGAAATAGCAACAGATCCAGATGAGTTGTGGACCAAGATCTTGGACAAGCTTGGCGAGTGTGGCCTTTTGGCGTTAATGGAATCGGCATTTGCTTGTTTGTTTGCTAGTCTTAGTTTCGATGATGCCATGAAGGAAATGGTCAAGGCTGCCTTTAATGCCATGGATGAGGCCAATTTCCAAAGAATATTTATCGGTTTGCCGCCAGATGTTCAACGTGAGGTCTTTGACAATCTTGAAAAGGATGTCAGCAATATTCCTCCTCCGTGGGATGCGGGCTATAGAGCCGGAAGCTACAGTGGCCAAGGACGTACCCCATCGCCGGATAAGGAAAATCTACCAGAAACGGCTCAGGAGTGGCAATCATCCAATGAGATTGTGGGGTCTGGGGTTCCAACGTTTGAGGGATCAACAACTGGTGTGGCAATTGATGAACATGCAATCAATAGAGCATATGGAAATCCTGGCTCTATTGGTACAGCCGCTGATAGTATTATGGATAGTGTATCGATAGCCTATAAGCAAGCTCTTATAAACATGATTGACAATAATGTGATCGATCTTGATATGTTGATGGCGCAGCTAAACGAATTGCCAGGTGCTCCGATTGTTGCACGTATTCTTCAACAAATGGATTGTCCACCTCTTCCCTTGTTTACTCCTCCTATTGGTGACTTTTTTAAGACATTGGAGTTGGATTTCTGCCGAGGCCACTTTGCTATTTCATTGCCGGTTCTTACGGCAGACCTTTTCATTATGGACATCTTTAAGATTATTATTAATATAGCAAAAGAGCTTATTGAATATATTGTTGTCAAGTTGATTATTTTAATCCTCAAGAAGCTGCTTGAGATCATTTTTGATGCTCTCTGTGCTCTTTTGGGCGTTCTCGGCGGTGCGTTGCTTAATCTGATTACAGGTGGAAATGACTTCCGTAATGCGCTGGGGGATGCATTGTGTCCCGATGCTACTGATGAGCAAATTGACGATGCCCTCCGCACCATGATGGAGGCCACAGGGGTGGGAAGTTGTACATCACCAGGCCAGGTGCCAACTCCCGAAGATGCGGCTGCATTCTCAGAAGTTCTTGCTGCTGTCTTGACTAATGGTGAAGTTATCGATCTTTTGAATGGCGAGGCCACAAGCCAGGTTAAACAAATGATTTCTGATGTTACAGCAGATCAGATACCGAGTTTGGCGTGTATGCAGCCCTCTGATGTCGAAAACCTGTTTAAGGCACTGGGCACCATCGTTAATCCAGATCTTCTCGATCAGGCTCAAAAAATAGACAGCTTGGATACGCCCGTTTGTAATTCAATTTGTGCCTCGCCTTCACAGTTGGCGATGTTCAATGATATTCGATGTTCAATGATGCAATCCAAGGGTCTGACGCCCGAAGAGTGCGAAGAGCAGATTGAAGCAATGACGGACAGGGCCAAGAAAGATCTAGCAGACCTTGCTAACGTCCTTCAAGGTGGGCCATTCCAAGAGTTCCCGCCAATCCTTGGAAGTGACCCAATCTGTCCCGATAGTGGCGACCCCTTTGCACCAGGTGGCTCCATCCTTCCAGAAATACCGGAAGCCATGAACGAGATTGCAAAACAAGCAGCCAAAAACACTTTTGAGGGCATCGATAAGGCCCACATCAGAGATCTGGTTGGCAGGAGAGGGTTCTTTGATATGGTGCTGAGCGATTCCAATGGTCTTGGTATAAAGGTGCATGAACGAAAAGTTCGACGGAAAGGAGCGCAGCTTGCAAGTGAGTTAGGTATGGGTGACTCTTACACTGATAATTGGGCCGATGATCAGGGGTGGGATACAGCCATTCCGAAGAATGAATGGGGAGAGATATCTGGTCGCGAAGATGCGGTGGGCACGGGAGAAAATACAGATACAGAGTTGGTTGCTTACAAGAGTGGCTTTGCTGAAGGCGGCTATCCAATGACGGTTGCGATTCTTTTGCAGAAGTATTTTACGCAATATAATCAGGAAATTCCAGATGTAGCCAGCAACCTGAAAATTGCTGAAGATTTTGAACCGCGACCCATGAGGCCAGTCCCGGCAGATGGCATATGTAAGGGTTCGCCATGGCATTCAGGAAGTTACACTCTCGTTACTGGATTTGATTTTACAAATTTGATGCCAATAACTGAAAGAGTTGATTATAAAGGGTTCGATTTAGAATATCAAGATTATTCGGAAAAGCCGATGGATCAATATCATTTTAAACTAACCGCCGCAACGGCCCTAAAAGAAGGGGATGCGTGGAACGATGTCGATAAAACAGAAACCATTCTTTATGAGAAAACCGGGATGCCAGCCTTTAATCTAGACGGATCTGTTGATGGTGAAGCCGAGGGAGAGTTGTCTGATTGGACACAGGTTCAAAGATTTAGGATTACACACGACACCCCAGATGATGTCGAGGCTCTACTGGAAACTTTAAATTTAGATCTCGATAGCAATCCGTTGGATGAAGAAGCGTTTAGCTCCTACATTACCAGCGTAATAGAGAGTTATCCCGGCTATGATGCTGATGCGGTGGCCAAGGTTAAAACAAATTTAAGGAATGCATTGCCCTTTTTGCAAGACGTATATATGAGAAAGTTTGCTCTTTTGCTGGCTTCGAATGGGGAAGGGTATGCTACTGGAGAAGGCCAGCCTCCACCGGACCCTTTCCAGTTTGGTTATGATGAGAGCCAAACACGAATACAGGTATATATGGCAGGCTCTGGTAGTGTCGATGCAGTTTTTGCAAAAGCGAACGGTAGAAAGCCACCTGGAGAACGGGATGACTCATTTGACACTCAAATATACAATCATTTCAGTGGCAACGAAAGCAGTCCTCCTTTCTATTATAGAGATCCAGATCGATGGGGTTGGCTTGGGATGATGGATAAATTTGTTCCTGAAGTGGATGCGTGCGACCCCATTGATGGTACCGCTCCCCGTGAACCAATTTGTAAGTTTGAAGATCTAAAAGATGTTTATATGGAACTCATGAACAAATATCAAGACGACAAGAGATTGTTTGCGAAGCCAGGATCTGATTGCGCTCAGGATATTCCATTTAATATTGCGCTTACAAGAGGTGGACAAGCAGGCATCGACACGAGCATAATGGCGATTGCTCGAATTTATGCCATCGAGGTTCTTCTGAGGGGTGGTCCGGTGTGTGCGGTCTTTGGATCAAAGTGTTTCGGGGAAATAATATCGAACTATGTTGTAAAGTCCATTGACGAGGATGTCCAACAGATGGGAGTTTTTGGCCCCAGCAAGAAATACTATTATCGCTTCATGGAGCAGATTGTTCAAATGTATGGACGCCAGGTAGATCTTGGAATGATTGAGCCTACACCTTCCGAACAAGAGGCGATGGATTATCTGAATGAATTGCAGCTAACCTTTGTTCCTCCAAAGGGCTTATTCAACAAATCAAAATACAATAAAGAAAGAGACGAGATGGTTCAAATAGCCCTGGATCACGAAAAGGCCACATATGAGCCCGGTATTTTGACTCTTTTGAGTAGAATTGTTCTCATCGAGTTGGAGAGCATGAGCAAACAGTTTGAAGAAAATCTGCATCCCGAGGGAATGCCGGTGCCAAATCTTCAGTCGCTTTTCTTGGGATCGGCATCTTTTATCCAAGGGTCATTGGAAGCGGGCGTTTTGGATGTCTGGAATGGGGTTGATCTTGTTGATGCTCCTGAAAAAACAGAACCTTTGGCAAAGGGCTACGATGAAACCAATGAGGGTGAAATTGTTCCGTTTAGATTAGAAAGGTATTTGCGGGTTACTCCATTATCGAATTCTCTCCCACGCAGCCCCATGAGCCCTGTTAAGCCAAAAGATGTGGAAAATCTGGACAGCTTTATAGATTGGGCAAATACTCAGCCAGATACAGATATGTTGCTCTCTGAATTATTCGAAAATGTGTCTTTGGGTTATCGACTTGTTTTTACGACGGCTTTGGATGCCGATGATGAGGAGTGGGGCTCAGCCCCAGCTACAAAATTGCCTGTTAACCTCCCGCTCGCGGTTACGGGAATGCCAATCATCGAAGAAAAGTCGTTCGTGGTCCCATGCGATGGAGGTACTTTATATATGGTTCCGTTGGCCTCCCACGAAATGGATGTTGACCCCAATAGTGATCAAACCTTGCAGCAATTTTTAGACGACATAGAGGAGTTTGATGGGGCCAACAGAAGCTGTATCTTGGACGAATTGGCAAATACAGACGCCTATAAGCTGCTCTTTGGAATATGTGTTCCGCTTGAAAAAATGGTATCCTGGCTTGCTGTTTACAGTATAAATAACTTTTTGCCCTCTATTGGTTGGGTTGAAGATGGGTGGACTGTAAATGGAGGTAAATGGTATGCTTTCGCCAAAGGGTTTAGGACGTGGGATCAGAAAACGTTTGAGAAATCGAAAAAAGAAGCAAAAAGAGTTTTCATGCAGTTTTATAACTCAAATGATCCTACTTATGAGAGTGATGAGCAGAAAGCTGATAAAAAGAAACTCACGAAGGGAGAGAGGCCAAAATCACAAAGAAACAATTTTCTACGTTGGTTCATCTTGCGTCGAAAGTTTCCAAAGCCCACAGACAAGAATGAGGTTCTTTGCCCCTAAAATGTCCGAAGGAGAAACAAAATGGCTGTAGGATACGCACCAGAATTACCGCTACATGTGACAAATGAAGATGGACCTTATGCCCTCTTAAAAACACTTGAAGGAGTGGGAGCACAAAATCTTAAAATGCTTGTTTTGACTTCTCCTGGCGAACGCATTATGGATGGGAAATTTGGTGTAGGGATTAGAAATTATTTATTCTGGCAATACGTGCCCGCGACCCTCTCAAATATAGAAAATAGGATAAGGGCGCAAACGATCAAGTATCTACCTTATATCAAGATAAACAATATTGTTTTTAATAATGGGCAGGATGTTGTTGCTGGAGGTATTCTTTCTGACAGCCTTTTGTCAATTCGCATCGAATACAGTATTGTTCCTCTGGAAATTGGTGCCGTTCTTACGATACCTATTTCTCTTTAAGATACTAATTACTCCCAGAGGTGCTCGCGCATGAAAAGAATTACGCCTATCAACTACACTGCTCGCGACTTTGATTCGATTAAAAATGAGCTAACTCAATACGCCAAAAGATATTATCCCGAAACTTTCCGAGATTTTAATGAGGCGTCCTTTGGTGCTCTAATGCTCGATATGATTTCCTATGTGGGAGATAGCCTATCTTTTTATTTGGACTACCAGGCAAACGAATCTTTCTTTGATACGGCGACAGAAAGAGCGAATGTAATTCGACAGGCCCGCCAGATGGGCTATAAATATGTGGGAAGCCCTTCTTCGATTGGGTTTTGTGACTTCTATATTATCGTTCCGGCCAATTCTACTGGTTTGGGTCCAAATACTGATTATTTGCCGATTTTAAAGAGAGGGTCAGAGCTATCATCGACAGGTGGAGCAGGCTTCATCCTTATGGAAGACGTTAACTTTGGCAATACGACGAACCCAGTTGTGGCAGCTAGGGTGAACAGCGATACGGGCGTACCCACCAGCTATGCCGTCAGAACAGTTGGGAAAGTTGTTTCTGGCAAAATAGTCGTCGAAAGAAAGAATGTAGGCGGGTTTGAGAGATTTAAGCGCATTCAGCTTGCGAATTCCCGAGTTGCTGAGGTTCTGTCAGTCTTCGACGATCAAGGTCATGAATATGTTCAGGTGGATTATTTGTCTCAGAATGTGGTTTATCGAGAAATGGCCAATCGAGGGGCCACAGCCAATGACCAGGTAACCTCCGTCATGAAGCCAGTTGTTGTTCCTCGTCGGTTTGTGCTCACACAAGAAAATGGAAGAGCGTACATTCAGTTTGGATATGGTTCAGATTCTGAAATATCGACGAGTTCGGTTGCTGAGCCATCAAATTTGGTTCTAGAAAGGTCTGGAAGAGCATTTATTCAAGATACTTCCTTCGACCCTTCTAAGTTACTCGATACCGACAAGTTTGGTGTTGGACCCTCGAATACAAATCTTGTTATTGCATACCGCGTCAATACGTCGTCCAATTCAAACGCGGCAGCACGGACAGTTACGAGTGTTAACAGGCCGATTGTAGAATTTCCAGACGCTACGAAGGTGAATTCTCAGTCAGGGGCCTCGGTGATTGGTTCCATCGAGTGCAGCAATGAGGCTCCTATTGTTGGAGGGATTGCGAGGCCGACCTTGGAAGATATAAGAAGGCGAGCAATCGATCATTTCGCCACACAGAACAGGGCGGTCACCAAGCAAGATTATGAATCAATGGCTTATGCGATGCCCGCTCAGTTTGGAGCGATAAAGAGGTGCAAGATTGTAAGAGACAACGACTCTTTTAAAAGAAACTTGAACATGTACGTGCTTTCCGAGAATAGAAATGGGACACTGACAGATGCTACGGCCCCTCTTAAAGATAATTTAAAAACATGGCTTGGCAACGTGAAGATGATTCACGATACAATTGATATTATTGATGGCCTCTTTGTTAATTTTGGAATTAAGTTTGCGGTCATCGCAGATCCAGAATTCAACAAATATCAAGTTTTGGAAGCGTGTACTAGAGCCTTGGCGAGTTATTATCACGAGCCACGTTATTTTGGTGAGCCGCTCTATATTACCGATATTTACTCGATTTTGAATAAGATTCGCGGCGTCGTCGATACATATGACGCAGAGTTTATTCAGAAAGAGGGCGGGAGCTATTCGACTACCACTTATTCATTCAAGAGCAATATGTCGTCTGACGGTAGGTACTTGACGGTTCCAGATAACGTCTGCATGGAGCTTAAATTTCCAGCAACTGATATTCAAGGGGCGGTTAAATAATGGGCATTAAAAGATATTATGCAAATGCCGATACTACGATTACCAATGCCTTTAAGGCTGATCTAAGCACTCGTGGAACGGGCGCAAACATGGGCGGCGCTGACGTATTGGAAATATTTTCCATCTATGGCGAGGCAAGCGGATCCGTGGCAGGCTTGTCGTCTGAATTGACACGAGCACTTATCAAGTTCCCAGTCAGTGAGATTCAGACGGATCGTAGTTCGAGCGTGATTCCACGAAGTGGCAGTGTTAGCTTTTATCTGAGAATGTTTAGCGCTCCGCATAGCCAAACTGTGCCGAGAGATATGTATCTGATGGCGCAGGCCGTCACACGTAGCTGGGGAGAGGGAACTGGTCTGGATATGGAGCAGTATACAGATCTTACATATGGCAAGCAAGGAGCAACGTGGGACGGAGGAGGCTTAACAGGCTCTTGGCAACATAAAGGTGGAGATTTTGTCAACGATGATAGCAGCCCAAACAAGGTTTTTAAAATCTATTTTCCCAATGGTACGGAAGACCTTGAAAAGGACATTACGCCATTAGTTGAAATGTGGGCCAATGATCACGGTAATGTTAATGGAGATTTGTTGAACTATGGCTTGATCCTTAAGCTTACAGGGACACAAGAGGCGTACAATGAGAGCTACGCCACATATGCCGTTCCCAATCTTTCAGGAGCAGTGAAATCATATTACACCAAGAAATTCTTTAGCAGGAGTTCTGAATTCTTCTTTCGGAGGCCAATCATAGAAGCCAGGTGGGATTCCAGCAAGAAGGACAATCGAGGCGATTTCGCTTACAGTAGTTCGTTGGCACCTGGAGTTGACAATTTAAATACCCTATTTTTATACAATTACGTCCGAGGGCAACTTAAAAATATTCCAGAGGTAGGCGAGACCGGCTCCGTTATGGTCAGTCTTTATTCGGGGTCAGCGGCTGACACAACCCCCTCAGCATCGGCGTTGGAGTTAAGTATTGGTGGCGGTGTTACGATTGCAGCCGAAACATTTGCGACAGGTGGATGGTATTCAACGGGCGTTTATACGTGTTCTGTCGCCATAACTTCCGCAGCAACCCCTATTTCTACCCTTTATGATGTGTGGTCAACGGGTTCGATTGTAGACGGCGATCACATGAAGACGAGGTTTCACACCGGCTCGATTAAACCAAAAATGCAGGACTCGTCTAATATCAATCCATCAACAAATTATGCTCTAGCGATTACTAACTTGAAGCCCATCTATAGCAGAAAAGAGAAAGCTCGCTTTAGATTGTATGTTCGTAAAAAAGATTGGAATCCAACTATTTACACCAAGGCTACAACAGCTATCGAAGGTACGATTATTCAAAGTGCGTCTTACATGGTTTATAGAATAGCTGATGATTTGGAGGTAGTGCCCTATGGGACAGGAAGCAACTTACATACACAGCTTTCCTTTGATGTGAGCGGAAGCTACTTTGACTTAGATATGGGGATGCTGGACGGTGATTATGCTTATGGGGTTAAATTTGCTTTTTACAACGGAGCCATTGGGACTTGGGTCGAACAGCCAGATATGTTCAAGTTTAGAGTTGAAGAGCAGCAAATTTAGGATTATTAATAATGGGAACTAGAGACTTATTCGATAAAGGAACACCCTATAAAATCTTAAAAAGCTCTGATCTTCAAAAAGTTACGGAGAAGGTTGAGTCTGGCAGAAATGTAAGGGCCAAAGTCGAAGAAAGAGAGAGGTTTATACCTCGTATAGACTATAGTGATCCCAACAACTTTGTTCGTTTTGGGTCTGCCGAGAAATATTATGAAGACGCTTTTGATCGAATTACAGACACTTTTCCGTATGATGGTTCTGAAGCGGAAATAACCGAATATTTCAATAGTTCTTCATATTTTGATCTGTATATCTTTGAGAAACAATATCCTCGTACAACCGGGTATGTCACTTTAGGTCACGGCACCTATACTCAGGCCAGTGTAGTTAACGGGTGGGGAACACCCAGCAGTGCAGAATATATCGTAACTAAGGGTGGTCCACATACAGCTTCTGGTGGAATGGCGGCTGGTTCGCTCGGCACTCAGTTTGCGGGTGCCAACTACTATGATACGGATATTTATAATACAGACAGGGAATACCAAGGTCTAAGATACGGAACTAGGGCATCCAATCTTCATTTCCATTTAGAGACTGGCGTTTCGGTAGAGTTCTGGATAAAGAAGAACGGGTGGGACACATCACTCACGGAGAAGGAAACAGTTTTTGATCTCTGGAATGGTGAAGCATCTTCTAGTGCAGGCTATGGTAGACTGCTCGTCTACCTTACAGCGAGTGGCCATGGTGATGAGGGTAAATATCCTTTCAGGGTTCATATGGCTTCTGGCTCTAGCGTCTGGGATATGCAGTTTGGCGAGAGCATCACCACTTCTTCTTTGGATGGTAATTGGAATCATGTTGGATTCTCGTTTCAATCCAGTTCAGCCGACGCAGAGCTTAAGGCGAAATTCTTCCATAGTGGGGCATACATAGAGAGCACAGCCTCTTCAGATATGACTTTTGGGGAAGTAACGGGGTCTTTACAGAGCTTTATTGGTGGCTTGAGGACGACTCCTTCTGGTAACGCTTATGATAGCTTAAGCATGGAGGGCTCCGCAAGGCTTTCTGCTTCACTCGATGAGTTCAGATATTGGAAGGATTATCGAACCGCAGAGGACATCGGTTTAAACTTCTTCAGGCAAGTTCGTGGAGGCTCTAATTCCGATGTATCCAATGCTGGTCTGGGCGTATATTATAAATTTAATGAAGGGGCTACGGGTACGGATTCGTTAGATTCCATTGTGCTCGATTACAGTGGAAGGATATCAAACGGTAACTGGGTCAATTATCCAGGCTCTTTGGCGAGAAATACGGGCTCTGCTATGGTGTCCGCTTCGGCCTTGGCCGCTGAGTTTGAAGATCCCATTATTCGACCAGAATATCCAACGCTCAAAACGAGGAGAAGTGACTTCATACAATCAGGAAGTGTATTTGATTATACGAACAACTCGACACTCTATAACAGGATACCGGCTTGGATTGTTGATGAAGATCCAGGGACTCTTAAGCAAATGTTGCAAATTGTGGGCAGCTATGCGGATTCCCTACACCTTCAGTTGGAAGAGTTTCCTCGCCTGAAGGACGCCACTTATGCAAGTAGCTCAAACAAGACCATCCCGATTGCTAATCGCCTTGTTGCAAACTATGGAATGCAAGCTCCTGAAATTTTTGCCGACGCCAGTATATTAGCCGAGTTTATGAGTCGAGATGAGAAGAGGAATTTTAATCTCGACTTAGGCGAGGTTAAAAACAGGATCTATAAAAATATTTACAACAATCTGGTCTACATCTACAAGTCCAAGGGAACGTTAAAGTCTTTCAGGAACCTTATTCGTTGCTTTGGTGTTGGGGATGAGGTTGTTAGACTCAATCTATACGGCAACAACGCAACTTATAAAGTCAGAGACAATTATGATCCTGTGGTTTCTCGTAAAAACTATGTCAACTTCAATCACCCCGACAGTTTTTCGGGCGTTGTAACGCAACAGTCTCGTAGTTCGAATCCGCACGCAAGCAATGTTACCTTTGTTTCTGGAACGGTTGGACCCTATATTCCGACCACCGCCGAGATAGATGTAATTTTCCCCAAGAAGGTGGGAGATCGAGGCAGTCTATCCTGGTTTTCAACGTCGTTTCTGTCTTCCTCTATTTTCGGAACGCACAGACTCAAGACGGCAGGCGATGAAACTTGTTATGTGCAGGCTGCAACGGCTGATGACTATAGTTGGAGCCTCTACGCAGTTCGGCCAGATTTAGAATCCTCAGATGCTTATTTGGTCTTTAAATCGAATCAGGGAGCCACTCCCGAATTTTATCTGACAACCAGTGCCTATCCAAATCTCTACGATAATCAAAGGTGGAATTTCGCTGTTCGAACAAGGAATGTAAAATATCCTGTAGCTGATGGAGCTTCCGGTTCAACTGCTGGCAGCGCCACAGACTATGACATTGACGACACTTATCTTAAACTTGAATTATATGGTGTGAATTATGAGTCTGGCCTCCTGAAGAATGAGTTTCTCCTCACCTCTTCGGCTCTGACCGCAAGTGCTTATTTGACGGCAGATCATCGATATTACGTGGGCGCTGCAAGAACAAACTGGACAGGCTCTGTTGTTGAACAGTCTGATGTTAGAGCTTCCTCGCTCCGACATTGGGAAAGCTACTTGGAGAATGAAGCAATTAGAGCCCATGCGAAAGATCCAAGGAATTTTGGTTCGCTCCGTCCTTATCGAAGTACATTCTTGTTGCAGACAGCCCTAACAGGCACTTGGGTGCCAGAAATGGAGACTCTGGCTCTCCATTGGGACTTTGATAATGTTACGGGCTCTGACTCAAGCGGAGAGTTTTTAGTTGACGATTTCTCTTCCGGCTCGACAGGTAGATTCGATCGCTATCACGATAATGAAAATAATCCTCAGTTCGCTCGGACAATCGGATATCAATATCCTGGTCAAGCATACAATATGCGGACTTCAAGCACTGGTGCTGTAGATCGGGCATATATCGATAGTCTTCGCCAGAACGCACCGGAAACACTTAGCAGCCAGGATACAATTAGCATTCTTAGTCGACAGGATGACATAGAATTTACGAGAGACACCAGGCCAATAAATTATTATTTCTCCTTTGAGAAGAGCATGTATGGGACCATCACTCAGGAAATTATGAATTTCTTTGGGACGGTGGTAGAGTTCAACAATCTCATCGGGGATCCCAAGAATCGTTACAGACAAGATTACAAAGAGTTGGAGAAACTCCGAGAGCTTTTCTTTGAGCGTGTTGGAAACACTCCCGATCTTGACAAATATATCGAATATTACAAATGGATCGACAACTCCCTGTCAGTGATGCTTCAGCAACTGGTTCCTGCTACTGCTGATTTCTCGGACGGTATTCGAACAATGGTTGAGAGCCACGCTCTCGAAAGAAACAAATATTGGAATAAGTTCCCGACACTCGAAATGAAGGTTACAGATCCAGAAGCCGCTGTTCACGGCATCACGGAGCTTAAATACGATTGGAAATATGGTCATGCGCCCATTAACGACAACGAGAATACGAATTGTCTTTGGTGGCAAGACAGGGCCGAGAGAACAAATATTAAATTTGATGACTTCGCAGGCTCTGCGATAGACTCAGATAGGGAGAAATACCGAGAAGCCATAGAGACTTACAGAACAGGTTCGCCTGGCCCTACATTGGCCAAGTCCACAAGGACTCTTCCAACTACGACTTATCAAGGCTCAGCCTTTGCGTTGAGAAGGTTTGATGAAATTTATAATTTTAATGTAGACGAGGAGAAGAGTGTAAAGAGCGGACCTAGTTTTACTCAACGTAAACGTTTTGGTTTTACGCGGGGAGCTTTGTCTCCGTTTGCGAGTGACTCGCTCGCAATGATTGGGTCGATTGAGTCTGAAAAAAGCTGTAATGATGCGCTAGTCCCCCCCGAAATAGATAAGAAAGAGGTCAGTTCAAAATATCTTTTCCAATCTGGAGATGCTGGGCTGCGGGGCGACGATTATACAGCCGAGGGAATAGGGGAAATTTATGCTCCGTTTAGCCTCTATAGTTCGTCGGTGACAACAGGATATCAGGCTGATGTTCCAGATGGTGCCGGAACCATGCAGCACATTGGCAGCGTGGGCCTGGACAACTATCATCACGATGTCTATGGCGGGGACATGGAAGTCCCGATGCAAGGCCCGTTCACTGAAAAGTATGTCGGAGGAAATCAGTATCGCCACATTGGCTTGGTTGATGACCCGACCTTGACAAGCTCTGCAACAAGGCCAGAAGCTTGGAATTTAGGAATCACAGCAGGCGGCGTTTTAACACTTCAGTCGCGTAGAATGACAACGACATATGCGAATTCACGACGCCCTGAAGCTTCTTTGCTCCGTGATGAAGTGGCCAAACGCCCTGTAAACATTCGCAACATTCAGATGACTGCTAGTGACGTGGGGGCTTATAAAACAACATTGCCCGCTGGAACTTCCACTGACATCGGACCAGCACAGACAGAATTTATTTCTGGGTCGTTACGCTCTAATATCGGCAACTTTGAACATTTCTATGACATTGTGCAAACTTCTGGTCGAGACATTAACAATGTTTATTTTGTTGACAACGAGGGCGTGTCATCGACAGCCATCCCTTCAACTTATGTGACAGGCATTGTGGACTATGCTAGGCCCGATAGAGGCAAGCATGATTGGGTTTTCGTGGAGAGATTCTCAGCACCTGGTGGCCCCGAAACCGCAGGCGATGCAAATGGAGGCTATTGCCTTGATCTTGAATCTGGTCAATATTCGCCTTACAATGCATTGCCGTACCGGAATCTGACAGTTAGAACTCCTCTTGAAAGGATCTTGTTGGTCAACCATGCTAACCAGTTTGGTTTCTTCAGCAATGTACAGGATAGGGGAGGCTCTGGAGCTTCGACTGTAAATGCGGCCAATTATAGTGGGACCGGAAGTTACCAGAAAGTAAACAGAAATACCCTTAAGCGACCAGAGCTTAGTGGAACGACGACCTGGGGACCATTGGCTGGGTTGCCGTCCGGTGATGCGGTAACTCTTACAGCCAGCGTTTACGACAATGGATATGTGACACACGAAATCCCACAGATGGAGCTAAGCTACGCTTGGATCACTGCTTCGTATACTGGGTCTTTGAGCTATGGTCATGGTTCCCCAGACGGCCTACTGTCAACTTCTGCTGGAATTGTAAGTTCTATCAACTTTGTTTCCTCATCGGATTTTGTGAGTTATAACGATTCTGGAGTCCGAGATTATGGTGGAGATTACATCAATCTGGCAGCAGCAGCAGATTCATCAGTTCCCCAGACAAGGCACTTGAATACAAATATTGTGGAACCCATGACCGCTTCAGAGGCTATCTTGGGGCATCAAATTGTAACTTCTTCTGCGGGAAGCACTACTCCAGTCGGCTACTATGTGAACTATGGCGACATCGATACGGCTCCCGATACCACTACGATCACTGATTCTTTTATCCAGCAGGTCAATGTTGGCGTGCAACCAGTTACTGCTTCCGTTCTTCATGATGTTCTTATCCATCGTGATGGCTATTATGGCTATCCATCTTGGAAGCAGACAAGAACAGCAGAGCACCAGCTTGTAAGATATTATCGGAAAAATAATACGATCACGATCAACCATACGCCTGGGATAATGCGATATTACACGGGTGCGCCTACAGCAGCGAGCGTGCCTGGGACTTTAATGACCTTCGGCAGTTTACTGATACCCCCCGTGGTGGATCGGTTTGGGCCTCTACAGACATTTACCGAGCCACCTGTTGATAAATCATCAAAGCCATTGCAATTTGTGCTGGGCATCCAGTCTCAAGTGGGTATAGAAACTGATGGCACTCCGAGAATGGAGGTAAAACAAGTTGTTGTTGATGCCTCTTATGGAAACGAAACTGTAAGGTTTTCGAATAGAGCTTTAGAAGAGTTGGTATCTGTCAATCCGAACACCATTTATACAGCTTATGATAGGATCAAAGAGGCTTATCTTAACGGGGCTCTTAACGACCCAACTACGCCTGTAAAGGAATTTGTATCTCTAAGGTACGGGCAAGTAGTTTATCCTGCGTCTTATAACGCTGGCATGGAAATGATCCGAGAGAGGCAGAATTTTAAAGTTAAGTTTTGGGACACTACGAGAGCAAAAAGAACAACTCTTGGTTTTGAAAAGAGCAGCAGCATGGGGGCTCCATACAGTGGGCGATTCAACCAGTTAACGCAAAGTGCTTGGGCTCTCGATGCTTCTCAGATTTTCTCAGATGGGGTCATCTGTACAGCCTCTAATGCTTCTTCAAGTGCAGGAGGAGAATTACAAAATGATTATCTGATGGTCCATAATGGGGCAAAACAGTTTATCACCGCTTCAGCCTTATATGCGCGAAAGCATATGCTTTTTGCAACGATGTCTACGACTTGCATAACGCTGGATAACCCACAAACGGGCAGTGTTACGAATACAGTTGATCCAAGTCGTCGCCAAGGGGATGTTCAGATTTATAGTGGCGATGCACTCTGGGAAGCCAACAGGTTAGCAGGCACAATTAAAACAACTATTGAGAGTTCAGTGGACGAAGCAGGCAACACGATTACGACAGCCGTTACTTCTTTTGTCTCTGGCGTAAGGGAGCCTATTGATCCTGATTATGAAAGCAACATGAAAGATGCTATTCTGAAAAGCCAAGAGTATTCTATCATACCGGAATTTAGAATCAGTGAGCACATCGACAAATATCTTAAGAATGGTGTGGGCGATTGGCTTGCCGACAATCCCAGAATGTTTGAGATTTTTGGGGCTTCCGGTACGTTACCGCAAAACAGTAGTGGAAGTGATTTCTATAAGATATTTAGCAATTCAGATTTTATGAGGCGCTTTGAGACGATATACACGGATCACGTAGGGTTCAAGAGCCCAGCCAAGATTACTTTGCGATGCAAGGCAATTAAAAAATTCCTTCCGTATGACGGATTCTATCCGGCACAGAGGACTTTGGACTTGGCATCGCAGTTCTCTCAGTCTTATGCACGCTTTGTAAATGTGAAGGGTGGTATAGATTTTGCCAGTCCAGTAACCGATGGCGTCACTTACCCGAAAGCGGCTTTGAGGCCATTCTTACAGCCGTTCTATTCGCCAGGAATCATGTATAACACAATTAAATCCGGCATAGCTGTGGATTATGGAATGTACAGCGGCTCATATGAGGTTGTAAATAATAGTGGTAGTGGTGGTGCTGCTGAAATATTTATGATTGGTCGTCCAACTTCCATTGATGGTGGGGGCAGAGGCCCTGGTGGAGTCGCCAGTGGTTTTGATAATCGAGTTCCTTTTGAGGCGCTGGTTAGCCCAGCAGATTATATTTCAAATATGACTTTTGTGGATATGGAACCTCATCCTAGTGCCTCTATGAATATGACCGCTTCCTGGGATGGGTCAGGCGATCCGCTTTATGAAATGATGATCAACAACTTCTTGGCCGAGAGTGTCAATATGTTTTTGCCCAATGGACAAATGTCAACAATAATTTCAGCCAAGGAGAATGATTTTAAAAACTTCCAGCCAAACAAGGTTTATGCTATGAGGATCAGGCTCCGTAAGAGCTATAATCAAGAAAGAACTTATGAGGCTTCTTCAGGAAAAACAACTTATCCTATTCCGCAAGTTACGCCGGAAGAAAAAGCAAATGGTTTGAGAGAAACTTTTACAATGTATAGCCGTCCCACAGCTTTTGGGCCTCCTCTTGCCGGAAGAGACTTCGCAACCGTTTTAACTGCTGTACCAAAGATGGATTCCTTGCAAGGGTATAATCCGGCTTATACTCCTCCCTATTATGATGGAGAAGCCTGGTGTGACATTCTTTTCAAAGCATCATACCCCAGACACACTTTGGATGAAATCTTGAGCGATGCAAAGATCCTCAGTATGCGGGTAGATGGTTCTGAGTGGACAAAAGCAGGTAATGGCGTTCAAGACGCCACGAAGCCCTACAATAGCAGCAATGTGGATCAATATGCTATGCAAATAACAGCTTCCATTAATGTTAGTGGCAAAGCCAAGGTCAATTCTGTACAATATAGACCTGATGGTTCCCCGGTTATGGTGGTGGATGATCCAGCCTCGACACAAAACGTATGGGTCATTCAGCCAAAATTTGAAACACCAATGTTGAATTTTACCTCTACGTCTGGATCTTTAAGGCCGATAACCGAGGCACAGGGGAACTTAACGATGCCTGCCAATGGTAAGACAACTGTTCCTCGTGGCATGTGGCATCAATTTGGGTTGCCTCCCGATGTTGATGATAAGGGAATTTTTATGGAAATCTCAGACATTGGGAGCGATTGGGTCAGAAATAAAATTCCAACCTTTGCAGGCGACCTGGCAACTGATTACTATCAGACAGAGCTTCTTACTCAGGGGAAATCATACCTCAGCTTGGCCGACCAGATGAAGTTTAATAAAACCGGGATCAAGTTAGGACAAATAGCAGAATCATTTGAGGTGAGCGAAGCTATTGTTGCTGTTCCGTTTATTGAGGATGGTGGGGTTCGAACATTTTTTGAGATTCCAAAAGTGACCGTAGAGGCTTATCGATTAAATGAAAAAGATCCTGATCGTGCCTCAATGATAGAGTTGCCTGTAACCACAGACCCGGCACTTGTTGTCGGAGAGTCAATCAAAAATCAATTGGATCTCATGAAAAAATATGTTATTCCTCCGAAGTTTAATTTTATGGAATTTGACAGCGTAGATCCGATAGCCATGTACATATTTGAGTTTAAGCATACATTTGATCGGGATGATTTGACCTATATGTGGCAGAATCTGCCGCCCAAGGCCGCTTCCAAAATAGAAATCTCAGAAAGTACGATAAGTCATCCCCTTCTTACGAACGAGCTTATGGGGGCCACCGGAAGAGCCACCGGAAGAGCCCTTCAGAGTGAAGTGAAATGGATGGTCTTTAAGGTTAAGCAGAGGGCGAATTGGAATTACTATAGCAAAGTGTTGTCGCGTGTTGGCGGTGATACAGATTTCTCTTTCAACTTTAAGATGGGCGGTGCTGATACAGAGGTATCGAATGTTAAATATTCATATAACTGGCCGTATGACTTCTTCTCTTTGGTTGAATTTGCCAATATCGAAGCTCAAGTCGACATCGAAGATGCACCCCCCGTCTTGAGTTCAGACTTTTTGCCAGAAGAGTGATGCCTGATTAAACTCATTAATATTTCGATATGAGAGCTAATTAATACAATGACGACATTTTTTAACCAGAAACAAGATGTAATCGATATAGAGCTTACCAAATATGGGGAATATTTGCTTTCGCTGGGGAAGTTTAAGCCGGTCTACTATTCGTTTTTTGACAACAATGTGTTGTACGATCCACGTTATGCCGGATATTCGGGCTCTCAAAATGATTATGAAACTCGGATTCAGAGCGAAACGCCTTCTTCAAAGACTCAGCACTCATTTGAAGGTCGAGGCGAACAGGTCTTATCTTACAATTTGATTGTGGCAGACAACCCTAGATTGAGGGAAGATCAAAAGATTAGGTTTCCATCCACGGTGGATAAACACTTTACGGCTTTAAATGCTCCTCTGGGGCACTCTGATATCTCGGCTGATAAGGCCCCTGCATGGAAGATGAGGTTCTACAACAACGAGATAAGGGGCTCTACGATGGTCTATACGGGGAGCCACTCCCTTCAAAAAATCCCTCAAGTAGAGGCAACGATAAAATATAAAACACGCATTAAAAGCATCAACATGAAGCCAGAGTCGCCTGAAGGTAGTGAGGAAACTCCTGTAGTGGCTGACCCATACCAGCCGGTTGAGTCTGACCCGGCGCTGCAAGAGGGCATTTTTCCAGACGGGACTTTTGTATCGGTTCAAGCAGACCACATTCTGCTAGACTTAGAGGAAATAAATTCTCGTTATGAGAGAGAGAATTTTGATATTGAAATCTACGAGATTAAAACCGAAACGCTCTCTAATGGAGGTTCCAGAGAAAATCTCATTCCGATGAACTTCAGAAAGAAAAAGCAAGAGATTGTAAACAACATTTTAGTTGAAACTGATGATGTTAATGTGGAGTTGGACTCCAGTTTTACAGAGTATTTTTTTGATGTGTTCGTTGATAGTGAAATTGATGAAGCCACCATTTGTAGCTCCTTATCGAATTTGAAAGCACAAGGTGTCTATATCGAAACAGAATTCAAATGTCCTGATCTTGCCACCTCTTTGACTGCCGGGAACATATATCCCGATGAAGACATTGAAAGTGAAAAGTGTGAGATAGACAGTGGAGTGGCTTAATGGTGACTAGAGTTGATAACGCTGGAGTTTTTGGTAACGACACTTATGAAAAAAGACTGATGCCAACTGTGTTCGTGAACAAGATAACGTTGGAAAATAACTCGGCTTTTATTGAGGTGGAAAATCCCCACATTCAAGAGTATGCTGTTAAGCTTGATAAAAATGGGAATGTCGCTTATTCAAAATCTCAACCACCAACAACCTCTCCCAAAGCTTTGCTAATCACGGTTGATCTGATTGTTAAAGATGTCATCGAGAGTTCTGAGTTAAGCTCTTGGTTTTATGATGCAGAACTCTTGAAATATATGAAAATCAAAGTAATCCAAAGTGTGGACAAGTCGTTAACAGACAGGCTTATAAATGGAGAAGTTATTGCTTTAGACGAGGCCAATAGGGGAACATATAAAGAAAAAATTATATCACTCTCGAAAGAGGGAGAGGACACCAAGAGCTTCTATTCGACGGATGAAACTGGAAGAGACCTTGGCGCTGATATACCATATAAGGCCACCTTTAGCCTAAACGACTCACAGCCAAATCATCTGGCTTATTTTGTGTTCTGCTATTTCGACATAACTCAAATGTCTCAAGACTATAATTTGAACATGTATGGCTATAATATGAATCAGGGAGTTATATCGGAACAGATAACTTCAGAGATCGTCATAGACAATGGTTCTGTTGTTTCTGAATCGTATGTATTCTACACGCCCGAAGGCGAAATATGGAATGGCGCTGTTCATCAGCAGGGCGGCGTTTATATGGCGGGTGCTAAACATGGCTCCCATTCTCATTCTATCTTAACGCTTGAGAAGGTTATTAATACGACAGTGCAAGATTTTAGAGACATCGATGCGCCACTAGCAAAGGAGATTAATTTAAAGCCAATAGAGTCGTATTTGGATAGGGTTGGCGAGAACTACGCAGCCAGCAAAGTGACGGTCGAAGATCGATCAGCTTATTTTTCTGATGCCTTTGTAACGAGGGGCTTAGAAGCGGGCGGGACCATTTCTAATTTTGTTTTTTCATTCGATTTTATGGAACTTATAAAGCAACAAAGTCAATTTGGAAGTCTTTTCACTTTTTCACGTAACGCCGAAGCAAAGAAAAGAATGCTCAAGCTTTCCAGGGTCATAACCCTCAAGATTTTTAGACACAGAGCCAATCCGCAGATCACGTTTAATAAAGTGGGGTCTCCCGTAAAGGGAGGCAACTTGAGGATACACCCTTACAACGCATTTGGCAAAGCTCCGGTTTTGGTTGTGGAATCTGGTGATATAAATGGTAGCCTGAAGAAAGAGAAAAAGGAAACAGAGGGGTCAATTAGAGAAATTTATTTGCGCAACACCGGGGATATAAGAACTTATGCTGTGAGTGATTATACCATAGACAAGGAAACAGATGGGCTTTATCAGTATAGCGTGGAAGTAGAAGTAGAGGATGGGACCATCACATATATGAATGACATTCTGAGCAAGCTATCAAAGTCCCTCGGTGGTTTTTCTTTGTATTACAACCTGAGTACGTCTCCTAGTTTTTATGACGAAAGCACAGGTCAGTTTAAGCCCGAATTTATGGACTACTATGATAACAAGCGCCCCCCAGTAAAGCCGTGGGTTGATGCGATAGCTCAGTTTTGTCAAGCCTTAAGCGTCTTAACCGATATGGGTACAGCAGAAAATACGAGGTTGTACAAGCGGTTATTCACGCTGTGCAACCCCAGGTCAGGAACTCCAGCAGGCATATATGGTATTCTTGGCTTAATTCAAAAGCTGGAGGCCATTCTGGTCGAGCGCTTGGGAGATAAGAAATCCGTCAACGTTAACAGGATTGCGAAAACGGGCACGTCGCAATCCTTTGAAAAGTTTATTTTAAAAGACACCCAGTTGTTCTCGCATTTGTTCGACAGCGAAGTGCCTGACCAATATGGTCTGGAGTTTATGAATTTGAGAAACAGGAATTCATATTCGGGTCCGCATACGTTTACTATCCGAGATTATAAGAATAGGCTTGTAGAAGAGAACAGTAAATATTTTGTTCCCAAAGGAGCCAAGCTTTCTGAAGATGCCCTTTCTACGTCGACTCAATTGATATTCTCCAAAGAGTTTGCGGGTTTAAAAGATATAACAACTTATGGAGCGACTTATTTAACCCCAGAAGCCGCCAGAAATGGATCTTTAACCTTATCTATGTCTGGGAAGTCGGGAGATATGCTGGCAAACACGGAAGGGTTTTCCGATTTCAGTGTTTCAATGTTGACCAGAGAGATGCAGAAGCATGGGAACAATGTGGAGCCAGCCCCTGCATCTACGGAGAATAATAATGAAAGAGCTAATTTTCTTGGTCAGCTTGGGGTGACGGTTCAAAGCCCTTTCGGATCCAAAGATTTGTCGGCTTCAACAGCCACCTCGGCAGCGTCTATTGATGCTACTGTAAGTTCTGTGGGCATGTTGGGAGTTAGTGATAAGTTTGTAAGTGATGCGTTGCTGATGAATAGCGCATTCGCCCCTCCAGTTCCTGGCATAGATATGAAACAAATTGCAAACATGTTCTCTTCAAATCTGAACTTTATGAGGAATCAGAGATTTTCTCCCGACGCTTCATTCAAAGGAGGTACTAAGGTTGAGCAGATTAAAATTGGTGATCTCAATGTAGCTAACAATAGTGCTCTTTTAAACAATTATTTAATGCCGGATAGCACAACAATAGCAGACCCCACAGGCCCTATTGGGACTTCGTATGATACAGAAGCTATGCGCGCCATCCCCAATCAAATTAAATCTGTGATAATGAGTACCGATGATATGGTTAAAGAAAGTTGGTTTGCAAAGGATTATGATGTAGCCAACGATACTCGTACTGCCGCCATGTTTATGTGGAACTATCAAAATATAGCACAAGTTGAATATCTGGTTTCTTATAAGCACACATCAACCGAAGGGATGCAAGTATCAGCACCGGTTTGGGTTCCTCTTAAATTTAATATTTTAAATACCTTGGCCAGAGAGTCTAGTGTTATCTTGTGTAGGCTGGTTATGTATAGCGATCCGGTTTACAAAATTGGAATGTCCCAATTTGCACAGATGCCTTATTACAATTCTTATTTTCTTTTGGCCTCGGACAATAAAGCAGCGGCATCGCCAAAGCCAAGGGTGAGATCGTCTAGGTCTTTGGCTTCAACATTGTCGGGCCTTGGTTCTAGATTGAGCAATGAACTGTCGAAGTCTGGTTCTTCGACAAATATGAGAACGGTGATCAGACAAGAGAAAGCAAAGAACCCACAGTCTTATCATGATCCATATAAGGATAATGGTAGTTTGGATAACATTGTTTCCACTTTGATGGACGAGGTAAGTTGTCTCTGTGTAGGAAAGATCTTGATTCCAGAGACACGTCCACATGTAGCAGGCCCGACACAAGAGGTGGCAGCTTCGAATGCGGTAGAAGATGATACGTTTTCTTATAATCTGGATTTTATTGGAGCACCTCTTGAGACTAGCGGGAAGGAGCCGATACAAACTTTTGATTACGTGGACTCATATATGCAGGCCGTTGCTGGGGCATCACCGACACAGGCATCACCGACACAGGCATCACCGACACAGGCATCACCGACACAGGCATCACCGACACAGGCATCACCGACACAGGCATCACCGACAGATATGGAACTATTGTCAGATTTGGCCTCGCAGTGGGACAGTTTAACGCTCGATCTGGCACAGCCTGCAATGTTGGATGGCATCACTGGTAAAACAGATTCTGTGTTGGGAGGGGCCATGGATGAGCCAGATACAGCGGCTCCAAGTGCCTTTGGGGGTTCCTCCACTATGAGGGGCTCCTCCACTATGAGGGGTTATTGAGATGCAGATAGGCAAAAAAAATACATACATTTTTAAAGACAATGCCAAGGTTCGGAAAACCTCTCTTCCTGATACTCTTCGGGATGCAATGGGGAAATATTGGGTTGTTGGAAAATCAAGCTTAAAATATGGCAATGAGCAAAAGGCAAACAAGTTTAGCAACACTTACCATCTGGACCTTTCTTATGGCCAGGTGATAACTCGTTTGTTAAAGAACCCACCATTTTGCTCAAAAGAGCAGGAAGTTTATTTTTATGGTCACGAGTCGTTTTGGCACCCTCAGAAGAAAGAGGAGCCTCTTAGGGATTGGAAAAAGCTGATAAATACGCTGGTCCCGCAAAACCTTTCTATGCAGACGAATCTTGGAACCCTCACCAAGACAAAAAGATTTAAGGATTACTCTTTTAGAATTGATACTCCGCTGGATCAAAGGGAACGGAAAAAGTTTGGGGATGTATCGAATATTGGATATGCTAACGTTGATTTCAACTATAATTTCTATGTCTCTGGTTTTGAGAAGACGATTAGAAATGTTCGTGAAGAGCTTTTGCCCAATCTCTATGCCTTCCTCTCAGAAGATATTTCAAGGAACATGTATTACCTGCGCACCATGAAGGGCATGATAGCTGATCAGAAGGCATCGATACGGAGAACATCGGCTTCTGAAGCCCAAAGGGCTGTTGAGAGTGCATCGCCAACCATGGCACTTCCAGTGAACTATGGGGAGCTAGTTTATTTTAATTTGGTATCGGCTGCTTACAAAAAAGCAAAAAGAGAATTTATGAATAATTTCTCTGTGAGATATCAAAACTTTATTTTCCCTTTTGAGAATCTTAGTTTGTTGAGTGATGTAACGAAGAAAGAATCATTCCCGATGTATGTGGAAGTTGATTTCTCAACCGACAGTGCAACTGAAATAGCTCAGATTTTAGAGGATGCGAGCCTATCCACTTCTTTTCAGAGACAGGTAGCTGCTGCTTGTGGGGGCACCAATTTAACCCTCTTGAAACAAATCGGTGGTTCTATGGAGAATCTCTATGCCGTAAAACAAAATTCTTCTCAGTCACCAGGTGGGGTGGGACGGATTATTGCTGGCCGAGGAAGCTATAAGACGCTTGATCTTTTAACATGGTGGAAACAATATTTAAAAGGTTTGGTTCCCACGGTTTACAAAAATCAGACTTTTGTCGGACCAGACACATATTCAGCTTATATCAGTTCGGGAGTGCAAAACAACAATCTTGCTCAAGCATTGAACTTGTTGGTTTTCTCTGGCAAGCTACGTGACATAGTTAAAGATAATCTTCGTTCTTTCGAAGAGGTGATGGAAGGGGTTCCGTGTCACACGGAAACGGTTTTATATCGGATCGCAAAATATTCTGGATCTCCCGAGAATAGTGAGCCCATACAGAATTACTGGTTTCCAAACTCAAATAACATCGAGATCATTAATTTTGTAGACACACAAGTTAAATATAATAAGCGATACACGTACATCGTGTACGCATATCAGCTAGTTGTAGGCACTGAATACCATTATGGGCCAGTAAGCTTCCAGCCCTTACAGCAGCGCACACGAACGGTAGAAGTGTGTCCCGAAATTACGTTCCCAAGACTTTCGGGCATGAAGTGTAATAGACGGGGCGATATTGATTTAACTTGTGTCAAGGCTGATTATTTAAAAGTGGTGCCTACTTTTAAGTTGCTCGGAACCGATACAGCAAACATTAATGCTCTTGCGCAGGATATCGTTACCATTTATGTATTTTCAGGAAGCTTAGATGCTTTAGCGTGGTCAGAGTATGTGGCAGCCCTTGCCAATGAGGTTTCATCGGATTATGGCTTTGAAAGCACTAATTTCTTGGACGCCCTCGCAGTAGCTATTGTAAATTATGGAACAGGAGAGATCGACTCTATATCAGTTCCTCCGGTTGAGCAACAGCGATCTATGCCACAGGGGCCGACAGCGAAAGTAAATGTTATGACCTATCCGCTTGTTAATGTGGTCGAGGTTCCATTCTTCTCCCATTCTGGTTTTGTGGTGGATAGTCCTCCCGTGCCGCCAAACACAGTCATCACCCCTTATCGCGGAGACAATGGGAAAATCTTAATTTGGCTCAACTCCAGTGTGGGTGACTATGAGGCATATCCCATTCCTCTAAGCCAGAGCGAGAAAACAGAAATCAACAAGATAAGAAGGACAAATTATTTGAGCAATTCTGAGCCTATCCGCTATAGGTCGGATGATATTGCAAGCGCGTTTGAGATTTTTAGGCTCACAGAAAAGCCAGAAATATATCAAGATTTTGCAAATAGCCGTCGAGCTTTTTTGTCGACACTGATTAAGGATGATTCTTTGCAAAGATCCTCTTCCGCATCCTACGTTGATACAGTGACTCCTAATACAAAATATTATTATATGTTCAGGGCAGTTGATATACACAACCACAAGTCCAATCCAACAGAGGTTTATGAAGTTGAGTTGGTTGACAATGATGGCGCGATATTTATGGTGACGAATATTATTCCTCTAGAGGAGAAGCCGCCACCATTCGACACAACCAAGGTAGCAAAGCGTTATATTAATATTGTTCCGAGAATAACTCAGGGGATCTTTAATAAAGAGAGGTCTGGGCTGGACGCGGCACCATCGGCGTTGACGAAGGGTACACAATATGCTCTGGGCGTGGAAGATGAAAGCATTTGGGGGAAAAAGTATAAAATTCGGTTTATTTCTAAGTCAACTGGTAGAAAAATAGATCTAAATGTTACTTATAGCAAGGAGCACGTTGTATCGCCAGAAGAAATAGAGCTTAGAAAGTTAGGCCCAACAACGGTTACCACTCCCGTTACTATAGGGGCGGCACTTTCTACTGGGGCATTGGCGACTATGACGGGTGGTACCGTTATGGGATCGGCATCCGATGGAGACCCTGATGATACCACTGGTGCTACCCTTATTGTAACAGGAGTAGGCACGATACCTGAAGGAGTGGATGAGCCAGGTATGGGTAGAGGCTCTGCTCTGAGGGGCATTATATAAAAAGAGACAAGCATAAACTAAGTATTATTTGAATTTTGGAAACTAATTACATTAAACACTATTTATAGGAGTAGAGGAATAACAATGGCTTTTTTAGATAATAGCGGAGACATTATTTTAGATGCGGTCCTGACAGACACAGGAAGGATGAGGCTTGCCCGAGGTGACGGAAGCTTCAAGATTGCAAAGTTTGCTTTTGCCGATGACGAGATCGACTATGATAATTACAACAAGAATCATGCTAGTGGTTCTGCTTACTACGATTTAGAAATCCTTCAAACGCCAATCTTGGAAGCTTTTACCAACAACACATCTTCGATGAAAACAAAGTTGCTGTCCATTTCGAGAACGAATCTGCTCTACCTCCCGGTTCTGGAGCTAAACGAGGCAACTGGCACTGCTCATAAAAGATATTCGGGTGGGTATTTTGGGGTCGCCGTTGACAAAAGAACTGAACAATATGTTGGCAGTGGTGGAGATCTCGTCTCAGCGGCGGGCGCTGAAGGCTTGTCTGGCTTCATTGATGGAGCTAACCCTACTTCTGGTGGCACTTATATACGAGTCGATCAGGGGCTAGACACGACAGAGATTTCTGCGGACAACTTGCTTGATGCTGATTTGTTGGAAACACAATACATTGTGGAAATGGACAACAGGTTTGGAAGCTTGGTATCGAAAGGCGGCGAAACAGCAGCATCGGTTTCTTTTATCGACGATGATAGTATAGCAAGTTATTATTTATCTTTAGGGACAGATTCACAGTTTGTCATACAGAATGATGCTGGCGCGGGCGCTACCAATCAGTCTATTGCTGGACCAAGGGGGACCATGTTACGATTTCAGGTACAGGCTTCCATTGACTTAAATTCGAGCACCTTCCTATTTACAGAGTTGGGGTCGACGTTTACACCGGTTACCAGCACCTACTACTATATTGATACTACTATCCGTGTGACGGGGGCGACTACTGGATATCGAATTGATATCCCTATTCGTTATGTCAAATGGTTGAGCTAATCTTGAGGAAAGGATAAAAAATGGCTACAATATTTAAGAACTTTTTGAATAATGATGTTGCGACAACACGCACTCTTCTTCATGAAGCGGTCCCAGTAACTGGAACAATCGTTTCGGGGACGTATGTTAACGAGGGTAATATTAAAAATTATGCTCACGGCATGTTCCAGAGCGTTTATGACTACCCCTATTTGAGTTCTTCGGCAAATCATATTCTCGACATCACCTGTGGGTTTTCAGCCGACAATACTGACCTTTCAAAGTCCGCTCCAGCAGTTCATTCACAGCAAGCCAAGAAGATTAACGTTTACAATCAAATGGCTCAAACGCTCGTTGGATATGATGCGGCAGGAAGTATTCGAAACTTCGATCAAGACGGTGATTTTAGTGGTGGTACTGTAGCTTCGGGCCTTAATACCGCTGCCTTCTTCATCAACTTTGCACGCCTTCTTGGGAAAGACGAAATTAAGAAAGGTTCTTTCTCGATGACACTGTTAACTGGTGGGCATGGGCCTCCGATGCGTGAAGCAACAACCGTTCCTACGGTCATTAATGATAGTGGGTCGCTCACAGATTATAGAGTAAATTCTCCCGCTGGCGAGTATGGATTTTTGTATGCGGCTGATTCATCTCCCGATGGGGGTGCCAAGGTTGGCCTGATCTATTACCAGGCTGGTATTGTGGTTCTGACAGCCTCGGTCTTTGCCACGGGCAGTGAATTGCCAGGCCAAACTCTAACTTACGGTAATGGAGGATTCGGACCTCCAGGTTCAGGATCTTATGATTTTGCAGCACACAGCGCTTCGGTTCAATCTTATTTAACAGGTGCCTCTATTTCTGGAGCCGCAGATGGATTCAGGAATTGTCTCCAGACCTTATCTTTCAACAACACGACTGAATTGAATTCTACGATTTACTTCTGTCGGGCGAATCATACCGACTTCAACTATTCTTCTAACCCCACTTATTTGAGTGCAAGCAAGATCGTTACAAAGAACAAGAGCACAGATATGCCAGTTTCTTATATTACGGCAGTCGGTCTATATTCAGCCGATAATGAACTGTTGGCGGTTGCTAAAATTTCTGAACCCTTGAAGAAGACTCCGACAAACGAGTTGACGTTGCGTGTTCGTCTTGATTACTAAGGGGGGTTTGAGATGCCTCTTTATAAGTTTGAGGAATCTGACAAGTTTTTCAATGTTCTAAAGACCTCCCCAAAGACAGAATTTGTAATTTATGATGGTCAAATCTATCTCAATAACAAATCTGAGCAGTCGGGAGCGTTTGCCAGTAGTGTTCCAAATGTTCCTGTTGGCAACCTAAACCTCTATGAGCTTAATGTTGACAGGCTTGAAGAGGCAACAGGGAGACTGATTGGATCCGATAATGTTGCTGACAAGGCTATAATCTACCCCTTTGTCACAAAACAGGGAAGTCTTACGTCTTTTAAGACCATCTCCACAACTCAGTTTAATTCTGATTTTTCGTATGGCGATGTTCTCTCTGGCAGCTATCCGTTGTCTGCGAGCATTACGAGGAACTTCTACATAGAAAATGCCACACGCCCTCGTATAGTAGCACTTAGAAACACTCTTAATGAGTACAAGCCAATAAGCCAAAATTATTCTTATGTTTCCACCATAACTGGAGAAGCATGGGACAAGAGTACGCAGCCTCTGAATCTCATTTCTATACCCTCGATCTTTTATGGGTCCGAGATCAAGAAGGGCACAGTCAAGCTAAAGTTCTATGTCTCAGGTACTCTTGTTGGCGAGTTACAGGACAAAAGACAAAACGGTGATTTGATCCAAGTTAGTGGGTCGGCTTTTTCGCAGGCAAATGGAAGTGGGTCAGTGGCTGGTGTGGTCCTTTACAAAGAGGGCTTCTTGCTTCTGACTGGTAGTTGGGGCATGACTGAATTTGCCGACGACTATATCAACGATGTCACCAACCCTCAGACTGGCTCATGGCTGTACTACGGGGTGGGGGCGAACGATGGTAATCCGTCTTCTATTATACCCTCTTCAAGTTATTCTTTGAGCTTTGAGGGCATTCAAGAAGTGCCGACACTTACAATGCTGGCTCACGCAAAGAAGGGGCAGTTGAACTATTCTCCGAATCCCACCTATATCGAATATGAACAGAGTCAATCGATTACTTCTGCTATAACGGGAACGCACTTGTTCGAAGAGAATCAGCTTACGATTCGAAATATGGCGAGTTCTTCCTTCGCTTTTCCGACAGCAAGCTTTCAGAAGGAGACATACATAACGAAGGTCGCCATTTATGATGAAAACAGGAACATGATTGGCATTGCCAGCCTCGCAACACCAGTCAAAAAAACAGAGGGACGCGAATTCACATTCAAACTAAAAGTTGACTTTTGATATCAACGTGTTACATTGAATAATGATCTTTGGGTTAGATGTTTCAACCAGTATCACAGGCTATACTCTCCTCGATCTTCAGGGGAACATAATCGAGAATGATGTCTGGGATACAAGGAAGTATAAAGATTTTTTTGACAAAGCGGAGGTGGTGAGAAAAGGTGTTACAGAGATACGCAAACGATATGGTAAGCAGATTGAACACGTTTATATTGAACAGTCACTACAGTCATTCCGTTCAGGTTTTTCATCTGCAAAGACTCTTTCAAGCTTGTCTCGCTTTAATGGGATTGTGTCTTGGCTTATTTACGATTTATTTCAGATTAAGCCAGAATATCTCGCGGCAACAAGCGCTCGCAAACTATGCGGCATTAAAATTCCTAGAGGAGAAAAGGCAAAACAAGTTGTTTTAAGGCATCTGCTTGACAACGAACCAGGTTTCGTGATAGGTTATACGCGCTTTGGAAATCCAAAGCCTGAGTCCTATGACAGGGCCGACTCTTTAATAATCGCAAAAGCGGGGGCTATATGCGAAGTGAAAAAGTTAGAATCCTAAAGACGGTGTTTGGCTCGTGCCATGAGCGTGGCCCTGAGTTGCTCTTCAAGTGCCCATATTGCCGTCATTATAAGCACAAGTTTTCAGTCAACGTTGAAAAGGACTATTACAAGTGTTGGATCTGTGACAAGCGTGGCAGGAATATCGGACACCCAATTCGCAGGTTTGGGACACTCACAAGCTTTCGTGAGTGGCAAGAGCTTGTTGGGAAGGTCGATCTCGGAGAGTTTGACAATTTGTTCGGCAACACAAAAGAGGAAGAGCAGGAGATGATCCTGAAGCTGCCTGAAGAGTATATATCCCTCGCCAACAAAGGCTTGCCTAGAACAGCGATGCCATTTCTCAGCTATTTGGCGAAGCGTCAGTTGACGAAGAAAGACGTTTTCAAATGGAAAATTGGATTCTGTTTCGAGGGCGAGTATGCAAATCGGATTATCATTCCGTCATTCAACAAGGATGGATTTGTAAATTATTTCGTGGCTCGATCCATCGTCGACTATCAAAAGAAATATAAGAACCCTCCGGTGAGTAAGGACATCATCTTCAACGAACTCTATGTTGATTGGGATGAAGATGTGGTCGTGGTGGAGGGTATCTTCGATGCAATAAGAGCCTGCAATGGAATTCCCATTCTTGGATCAACGCTCCGTGAGGGAAGCAAGCTCTTTAAGGCTCTCGTCAAAAGCGGGGTCAAAGTCTTCTTGGCCCTTGATGAAGATGCCGAGGCCAAAACGAATAAAATAATCCACAGTCTTATATCTTATGGTGTTGAGGTGTCCAAGATTGATACGTCTGGCTATGATGACATTGCAGAGATGTCGCCAGAGGTGTTTGAGGAGAGGAAAAAGAATGCTGTCTTTATGACCCCTGACAGCCATCTGAGGGAGAGATTGGCTGCTGTTTGATCGAAGAACAAAACTTGACTTTTACACCCGAGAGGGTATGAAATTGATAAAAACTTGACTTTTGCACCCGAGGGGGTTACATTAGTTTAGAAACCAAGAGGTGCATTTGAAGTTCGCACATATAGCGGATACTCATATTCGCAATCTGAAGCATCAGAAAGAATATCGTGTCGTTTTTGAAAAGTTGTATGAAATTCTCAAGAAAGAGGAGGTAGAATGCATCGTACATTGTGGGGATATTGCTCACACAAAGACACAGATCTCACCAGAGTTCGTCGAGCTTTGCTCTGACTTCTTTCGAAACTTGGAAGCCATCGCGCCGACATATATCATTTTGGGGAATCACGACGGCAACTTAAAGAACACTAGCCGCCAAGACGCTCTGACTCCTATCATTGAAGCCTTGAATCTTCCCAACTTGCACTTGCTGAAGAAGTCAGGCGAAGTTGATTTGGAGAATGGCTTCAGCCTGAACGTGCTTTCAGTGTTTGACGAGGACAATTGGGTTGATCCCTCAAGCGAAGAGAATGTGAACATTGCTTTGTATCATGGATCCATTGCTGGCGTTGAGACAGACACTGGATGGATCATGGAATATGGAGACCATGCACCCGAAATCTTCAGGAATCATGATTTTGCGTTTCTTGGCGACATCCATAAGACCAATCAAATCGTTGATATGGAAGGGCGCGTAAGGTATCCTGGTTCCACAGTCCAACAGAATCATGGCGAGACCAATGATAAAGGATTCTTGATTTGGGACATCACAGATAAAGAAAACTTTACCTGTAAGCATCACAAGCTCTTAAACCCCAAGCCATTTGTAACCGTCGAACTGACAAAGGCTGGCAAGATTCCAAAGAATGCTGTGGTCCCATCGGGTGCTCGACTTCGAATTATTTCCAACAACAGCTTGTCGTTGGTGAAGATGAGGCGAGCCATTGAGGTGGCCAAACACCTCTTCAAGCCAGAAGCAATCACATTCTTGAACCGTGCTGCTGGAAAGAGGGGCGATGTTAGCAGTCTTGCCGAGAGCTTAAAAAAAGAAAACCTCCGAGACATAGCTGTACAAGAAAGGCTGATAGCGCAGTATCTCAAGGACTATGAGGTTCCCGAGAAGGTTTTAGACAAAATCTATGAACTGAACCTCAAGTACAATAAGATAGCCGAGGACAAGGAAGAAGTTTCACGCAACATTAATTGGAGCCTACAGAGTGCAAAGTGGGACAATCTCTTCAATTATGGCGAGAACAACTCTATCGATTTCTCCAAGCTTAATGGAACCGTAGGAATATTTGGAAAGAACTATTCTGGAAAATCGTCTGTGATCGACAGCATCTTATACACCGTCTTTAACTCTACTTCGAAGAACGAGAGAAAGAACCTCAACATCATTAACCAGAACAAGGAGTGTGGTTCCGGCACTGTCAAGATTTCTATCGGAGACAAGGTGTATACGATTGCTCGCAACTCAGAGAAGTATATTAAAAAGTACCAGGGGAATGAGAGTCTTGAGGCCAAGACAGGGATTGATTTTTCCTGTTTTGATCGGGTTACTGAAGAGACAACGAACTTAAATGGCTTGACTCGAAACGAGACAGACAAGAATATCCGCAAGGTGTTCGGCTCCCTGGACGACTTCTTGACCTCCTCGATGTCCTCTCAGCTTGATGCCCTGTCTTTCTTGAGGGAAGGGTCAACAAAGCGTAAGGAGATACTCGCCAAGTTCTTGGATCTTGAGATATTTGAAAAGAAGTTTAGATTTTCAAAGGATGATGCAGCGGACTTGCGAGGGGCGATTAAGCGGCTTGATGGTCGGGATTTTGTTGAAGAGGTGAGAGAAGCAAGAGAAGCAGTTGATGATAGTGAAAGACAACTTGAAGAACAACAAGAGACTTGTGATAATCTCAAAACCCTCATCGCCAAGATCGTTGAAGAGATGGGTGAAGTAACACAGAAGATAGAATCGATGCCCGTCGCTATAGTTGATATTGCCCATGTTCTTGGACAGATAGATCAAAAGACCAAAGAGCAGGTATACATGACGACCGACTTGCACAAAAATGAAACGGAGCTTAGGAAAAAGATCGAGGTCCATGATAAGATTAATAAGTTTCTGAGTGAGTTTGATATCGAAGACGCAATGGGTAAAAAAGAAATCATCACAGGTCTAAGGGATGAGATTAAGACCTTAGAGCAAGAGCTTCTTCGGATTGAAAAGAAGGAGAAGCTTCTTGAAGGGATACCGTGTGGAAACAGTTTTCCAAATTGTAAGTTTGTTTGCGATGCCAATAAGGCACTTTTGGAAAAAGGGGATAAAGTCGATTTTTTGAACGGAACGAGCCAAGAATTGACATCGCTGAGACCGGACGATGTGGAAGATTACATTGAAAAATACAGTCAACTTTGTGAAAGGAGAAGCACTTTATCGGAACGAATAGTCAAGTTGAACCTATTTATTGAACGTAACAAGAACGCAATTGAAAATCTCAAAAGAGAATTGCAAGACTTGCATGCTCAGAAGGAGCAATATCAAGAGAACAAAGAAGCTATAGAGAATTTAGAAAACTTTCTTGCCGAGAAGAGCAAGAAGGAGATTGACCTTAAGTTGAATCAAGGTCGCCTCGACAAATGTCAGGAATCTATTTTAAACCTCTATAAGGTTCATGGTTCTTACGAAGAGAAGTTAAACAATCTTGTTAGTTTACAAGAAGAGCTAGACGAGCTAAGACAGGAGTATTCAGCTTATGATTTATTTATGCGGTGTATGCATAGCAATGGAATTGCCTATGATGTTATCAAGAAAAGGCTTCCAGCGATCAATGAAGAAATCGCTAAAGTTCTTGCCAATATAGTTGATTTTGAGGTCTTCTTTGAAGACGATGGCAAGAGATTAAACATTTTTATTAAGCACCCCAGTCACGAAGAAAGACCTTTGGTGATGGGTTCGGGTGCCGAGAAGACCATAGCAGCCATGGCTATTCGTCTTTCTCTGTTGTCGGTGTCTAGCTTGCCGAAGGGGGATATCTTTATCCTTGATGAGCCAGGAACGGCTCTCGATGCAGAAAACATGGAAGGCTTCATTAGGATTCTGGATGTCGTCAAGTCTTATTTTAGGACTGTCTTGCTCATTACCCACCTTGATTCACTTAAGGATGCGGTGGATACGACCATAGACATCGCAAAGATAAATGGATACGCTTTCGTGAATCAGTGACTATTTATAGTGTAGGAGGTAACATGGTTATGGTTAAAGGTGTTGTAGATAGAGCGTTAGAGAAAGCGGTTTCTCGTAAGCTTTTGGTATGGGTGACGGCCACCGGTCTTGCAGCATATGGCTTTCTGACTAGCGGCGATTGGGTGATGATTTCTGCTCTATATTTGGGCGGTCAGAGTGTTATTGATGCTATCGTGAAACTGAAGAGTGCTTAGTGCAGTTTATATTGTCTTTCGTCGCCAAGTATTGGAAAGGGATCCTTATTGGGTTCTTGGTTCTGGTAGTTGGAACTTTTTGGTACAATGATCACTCTTCGCTGGTAAAGGCATTTGATGCTGCTTCTACTCGTTACGAGCAGGAAATGGTCGTTCTCAAAGAGAGTCATGCTCGCGAACTGCAAAAGAAGAAGGATTTAATCGAGGAGCACGAGAAGGCCCTTCAAGTTCTTCAAAGAGACTATGAAGAGACCAAAGAGAGAATAGAGTCTCTGAAGTCAGACAGAGTAAAAGAAGTAACCGCCTTAAGATCCGAAGACCCTTCTGCGCTTGCAGAACAGATAGAAAAAGCCTTTGGGTTTGAATATGTGGAGTAAGGTTGCACAAACATTAACTCTGAGTTTAGGTTTGTGCCAGTCCGCATATGCTCAAGATGTTGGCAAATTTACTTTGTTGCCCAAAGGGGCTACTGTGCCGTTTGAGGCAACGTGTTTTGATACTGTTGCCACAGCCCACCTCTTGACTTGGAAAGAGTTTTTGGAACAAGAGGTGAGAGAGGAGTTTGATTTTGCACTTGAATATCAAACGGAGCTATTTAGATACGAGATCGACAATTTAAAAATAGAGATGGAGGAAGCGAACTTCAGGTGCGAAGAGGGCTTAACACTCAGAGATGAAGAAATAGAATCTTTGAGAGACATCATCAAGACGAAAAAGAAAATAAACTTGCCATTCGTCATAGGTGGCTCGGTGGTAGCTGGAATCGCTATTGGTTTTGGAACTGCCTATGCTTTAGAGAAGTGAATGAAAAAGAATTTGAACAAGATCGCCAGTATCGAGAAAGCGATTGCAAAGAAGTATGGCGAGGAAGCAATTCAGAATCCGCGCAAGTATTGGACGGATGAAAAGGAAGAAGAATACAAAGAACAAATAAAAAAGCTCAACGACAAGGAGGATCGTTTCAGGGAAAAGACAGAGAAGATAGAAGTCAATGGCGTTTTTGTAACCAAAAAACTACTTAATAAAGAACATGACAGAATATGTCCCGTTTGTGATATCTTTTCCTTTAATCTGCACGATAGTGTATACATGACCAAGTATAATTGTTGTAAAAATTGCTATATTCGTTGGGTTGATGGGAGAGAAGAACGGTGGGAAACTGGGTGGCGACCCAGTAAGGAGAACAAATAAATGTCAGCAGAAACACTAAAAATTTATCAAGGACTTGCACAAGCAGCCGCGAATGCATATGATGGAGCCTATGACAAGGACGGTAACCTCCTTGAAATTGGCCTGAAAAGAGAGGAAGGTCATCCAGTATATGATTCTCGTACACTTGATGGCTTCAAAGTTAAGTTTCGTGGGCCTCAGATGATTATCAATTATCAAGCTGACATTCAGCTTAAAGAAGTTTATAAAGGCGGGTTTGAGAGCGAAGTCGAACAACGCATTGAAGACATTGCTTCATACCTCAAGAAAGAATACAAGAAGATTACTGGCGAGAGCGTTTCTCTAAAATCCGATGGAGAACTATTCGCAATCGTTCAGAATACGAGCCGAGTAAGAACCTGGGTCCAAGCACATCGAACGTATAATATCGGTAACCTAAGTGGTGTCGATGAGATCAAACAGCCTAGCACCGATACGCTACAAGATGGTTTTCAGAAGTTTTTGGATCAAGGAGGTTGGGATGGCGATAAGCGACCCGACAACGACACCAGAAAAAATGTATAATGGCTTATGAGCTATCCAAGAAGGAAATTGTTAAAGAGATAGTTAAATCGGGTAAAGACCCGGCCTATTTCATAAACAGTTATTGTCGGATCTCTCACCCTATGAGGGGTTTGATTCCGTTTAAGACGTATGATTATCAAGACGATCTTCTAAAAGAGTTTAATGACTATCGTTTTACAGTCATTCTAAAGGCTCGACAGCTAGGCATCTCAACGATTGTTGCTGCCTATGTTGTTTGGCTTATGTTGTTTCATCGAGACAAAAACATTCTTGTGATGGCGACCAAGTTCAGCACGGCTGCCAACTTAGTCAAGAAGGTCAAGAATATTATGCGAAATTTGCCTCCTTGGATTCGCATTTCAGATATTGTTGTCGACAATCGCACTAGCTTTGTGCTGTCGAATGGTTCCGAGATTAAAGCAATCTCGACTTCTGGAGATGCTGGACGTTCAGAGGCTTTGTCTCTGTTGGTTATTGACGAAGCTGCCCACGTCGAGGGCTTAAGTGAGCTTTGGACCGGCCTGTATCCCACGTTGTCCACGGGTGGCCGTTGTATCGCCTTGTCGACACCTAACGGAGTGGGAAATTGGTTTCACAAAACATACACCGAAGCAGAGTTGGAAGAAAATGATTTTAAACCCGTAGCTCTCAGGTGGGACGCTCACCCGGAAAGGGATCAGGCGTGGTTTGAAAAAGAAACCAAGAATATGTCCCAACGCCAAATCGCCCAAGAACTAGAATGCAATTTCAACACGTCAGGCGAAACAGTTATACACCCTGATGACCTAGAGCGCCTTCAACTAGCGACTAGAGAGCCAAAATATCGAACTGGCTTTGATCGAAACTATTGGATCTGGGAAGAATACAAACCCGAATTCACCTATTTGGTCGTGGCAGACGTGGCTCGTGGAGACGGTGCAGATTATTCTGTTTTCCATATCATCAAGCTGGAAACAATGGAGGTTATAGCAGAGTATCAGGGGAAGCCAAGCCTTGATATGTATGCTAATATCCTTAATCAGATAGGTGGAGAGTATGGCGGTGCGCTGCTTGTCGTTGAAAACGTTGGAATCGGCATCTCAGTTTTGGAAAAGTTGATTGAGCTTGAATATCCAAATATTTATTACTCGATCAAGGGGACACATGAATTTGTAAATGCTACCCTGGCCGAATCTTCGCGAAATTCCGTTGCTGGCTTTACAACGTCCTCTAAGACCAGGCCACTAATTGTGGCTAAGCTGGAAGAATTCATCAGAAACAAACTAATTACTTTATATTCCGGCAGGCTATTTAATGAGTTCAAAACTTTTGTCTGGAACAATGGGAAACCACAAGCTATGCGCAGTTATCATGATGATTTAGTAATGTCTTTGGCTATCGGGTGTTGGGTGAGAGACACAGCTTTAACGGTTAATCATCGTAATGCGCAGTATCAAAAGGCTTGTTTGGATTCAATGATATTTACAACTTCGAAAATAAGCACTCAAATACCGGGGCAACTCGGCTACGATAAAGATTATGTTCAGAAGGCGAGCGAACAGAAAAAAGAATACGAAGAATATTCATGGCTTTTAAAAGGATAGGCAGAGATGGCAGAACAAGATAAAAACCCTCGTAATCCCGAATCGACTTTATTTAGGCGCTTAACCCGTCTATTTTCTGGACCGATCACGAGCTACCGCTCTCAGATGACGAGGAATTATAAACGAACACAGTTGGATTATTTTGCAACTAGGTTCAAGAGTGCGAGTGGACAACAGTTTAAACGCAGCGCTTATAATCCCTTTGCTCAGATTAATACCTCCGCAATGGCAAATCAGCGTCGTTCGGAACGCTACACTGATTTTGATCAAATGGAGTATACACCTGAGATTGCTTCTGCTCTGGACATTTACGCTGACGAAATGACCACTCACTCTTCATTGCGATCGATGCTTACGATTAAGTGTCCGAATGAAGAGATTAAGGCGGTTCTTGGAACGCTATACCAGAACACTTTAAACGTTGAATACAACCTTTTTGGCTGGTGTCGCACCATGTGCAAATATGGTGACTTCTTTTTGTATCTTGACATCGATGAACACTTGGGGATCAAGACCATAATCGGGATGCCTCCGGGTGAAGTTGAGCGACTAGAAGGCGAAGACAAAACAAACCCCAGCTATGTTCAGTTTCAGTGGAATTCAGCCGCTCTAACATTTGAAAACTGGCAGGTTGCTCATTTTCGTATTTTGGGCAATGATAAATACGCTCCATATGGAACCTCTGTGTTGGAGGCAGCAAGACGTATCTGGCGTCAGTTGGTTTTGATGGAAGATGCCATGATGGCATATCGTATTGTCCGCGCTCCCGAGAGAAGGGTCTTTTATGTGGACGTGGGCAACATTCCACCATCTGATGTCGAGCAGTATATGCAGAAGGTCATGACTTCTATGAAGCGTAACCGACTGGTTAACGCTGAATCTGGTCGTGTGGACCTCCGCTATAACCCGATGAGTGTGGAAGAAGATTATTTTATCCCTGTGCGTGGCGATACTTCATCGAAGGTTGAAAACCTGGCTGGTGGGCAGAACACAAAGGATATCGATGATGTAAAGTATCTCCGAGATAAACTGTTCTCCGCATTAAAGGTTCCCGCCTCCTATCTAACGCAGGGTGAAGAGGGATCGGAAGATAAGACAACGCTCGCACAAAAGGATGTCCGTTTCGCAAGGACCATCCAGCGCTTGCAACGTGCAGTGATCTCTGAATTGGAGAAGGTGGGCATCATTCACCTTTATACTCTCGGCTTCAGGGGCGATGACCTTTTGAATTTCTCGCTGTCCTTAAACAATCCGTCCAAGATAGCAGAACTTCAAGAACTAGAGCACTGGAAGCTGAAGTTTGATATTGCATCCTCGGCAACTGATGGCTTCTTCAGCCGTCGCTGGGTTGCTGAACACCTATTCAGTCTGTCGGAGGAGGAATTCCTTCGTAATCAACGTGAGATGTTCTATGATCGCAAATATGACGCCCAACTCAATGCAGCCGCTGAAGCTGCGGGCGAGGCTGAGGCTGCTCTGGGTGGTGCTCTGGGTGGTGGATTGGAAGGCGAAGATTTTGGTGAAGAGTTTGGCGAAGATTTTGGCGAAGAAGGCGAAGAAGGTGGAGAAGGTGGAGAAGGTGGAGAAGAAATTGGTGGAGAAGAGGAAGAAGGAATCTTGTTGGCAGAGCCGCCAGCCAAACGAGACGTTCGGAAAGACGGATCATACATTACCCCTGGCTCTAATGGAACGCGCTATAAGCCAGCCAAACGAGATGGGCGTGAGCGAGGCGCAGGCAGAAGCAAAAATTATAAAAGCTTAGTGGGGTTAGAGACTAGCCCTCGAACTTATTTCCCCGGTAAAAGTGGCCCTGGTGGACTTGACCGGGTGGCTGCTGGGATGTTGGAGAATAAGGAGTCTACTTATGAGAGGAAACAGCTACTTCAAGAAGAGCAGCTTTTTGAAACAAATTATGAGATCCAGAAATTGCTTAAGGGCTTGGAGTCAAAAATAAATGAAAGTGAAAACGAAAATGAAACACAATAAGAAAAGAAATACAGCTTTTTTATTTGAGGTCTTGGTGGGCGAGTTGACGAAATCAATCGTTTACAAGAATGAAAGCAAGAAAGAGAAGACTTTGCGTCTACTGTCAAAACACTTTCAAAAAGAAAGCAGCCTCTATAAGGAGTTGCAGCTTTATAAGGCTCTTCTTGAAACTCGTGGCTTGGATAGGTATGTGGCTGAGAAATTGATATTTGAGGTTCGTGCATCTCGTCGATGCATTATGGATTCTGATGTTTTTGAAGAGCAGTCAGAGTTGATAGGCGATATGAATAAGGAATACACGAAGAGCGTGTTTATGAATTTTGTCCCGAACTATAAGAGTATCGCCTCCATCTCTCAGCTTTTTAATATGGGTATCTCGGTTAAGGATCGTGTCCTATTGGAATCCAAGGTCGCAGAAGCTTTAACAAAGTCCGAAGAGAAGAAAGAAAATAAAATGGTTCCTGTGGACAATCTCGTTTACAAAACCTTTGTTGAGAAGTTTAACTCCAAGTACAGTGAAACATTGACGGAGAGCCAAAAGAGCCTCTTGAGCAAATATATTTCATCGTTTGCTGATAATGGCTTGGAGTTAAAGATGTTCTTGAACGAAGAGATCGGAAGACTTAAAAATAAAATAACCGAAGCCAAGGAAGCACAGAAGATGTTTGATGCCGATGATTCCATGCTGAAGAACGCTGATATGGTTTTGGAGAAGCTTGAAAGCTATGGCAAAGAAGAGATCAACGAGAGCATGATAAAGAGTGTTCTCAAAATTCAACACCTGGTGCAGGAGCTTGATAGCTAATGGCCATCACAGTCAAAATCGGCGCAGCAGCAGAGGAAGAGGAAGCGCCTGAAGTTCAGGAAGCGCCTTCAGTTCCGATTACTTTTAAAATGAACATGCGTCGAAGCATGGACAACAACATCATGATTTATGATCACCCTGATGTTGATATAGTTTTGTCGATGAGGGATAAAAAGATCGTTGTGTTCCCCAAGGAAGTTATAAACGACATCGTATATGATATACAGGACCGATTCTTTCGATTCATGAGAAAGAAAGGCATCATAAACCCCGAAACAATCCGTGCAGGCAACGTATACGGGTCAATGGAAGGGGTATTTATTGGAGTCGAGGATCAAGAAAACTTTTTGCCCTTGGTGGTCATGAACATTTCTAAGTTTATCGAGGAAGAAAGACCCTATTTCGAGTACATTGAGAAGTATAAGCAGATGGAAGACGATGAGATGTTGGATCCCGATGCTGCTGATTCGACAGAGCTTGGCGAAGTCCCACAGGCTGCCCAGAAGGGTGGTATCCGACCGGGATATGGTCGAGTTAGTCCTTATTTCTTGAGCTACATTCTTTGATGGAACTGCTTTATTTCATATTGGTGGCATTCGGAATGACACAGCTTCTGGTGTATGCATCAATTTTCAACAAGATCCGACCATCCAAAGAGTGGTTGGGAGGATTTGGTGATTTATTTCATTGTCCCATGTGTATGGGGTTTTGGGTTGGTGTCTTTTTATGCGGGATAAACGGTTTCACAGAACTATTTACTTTTGAGCATACTGCTGTAAATTATTTTATTTTGGGATGCTTAAGTTCGGGCACCTCATACGTGTTAAGCGTGATTGTTGGTGACTGTGGGATTAAAATTCAAAAACTGGAGATGGAAAAATGACACACACTAGAATTGCTGCAAAGAGTTGGTATCTTCGTCCGGTTGCTCGTTGTTGCAAGGGAGCAAGATTCGGGCGGGTTGCGCCCGCTCTTAAGGAAGGATGAAAATGTCTAAAGTATTGTTGAGAGAATATTATGCTTTGTGTGAGGGCGGCGTTTGCCAAGACC